>QWCK01000416.1_pt1 | contig 82656 bp, 70 predicted proteins | sample 1972571 | NCBI WGS metagenome assembly QWCK01 (sample SAMN09866710, study PRJNA288562) | Human gut metagenome isolate term2_stool, whole genome shotgun sequencing... | isolation source: gut | host: Homo sapiens | place: USA: California | reverse complement strand
CTCGCGATGGACACCCTTACCTTCGGCTATATCCTTCCCACTACCGGGCGGATTCGGGACTTGCACCCGCTAGAAACGTGCGCCGCCGGGCGCACTTTAAAAAATAGTGAAAGACTCCCCGCGGGGAATCTTTCACCTTACTTTTACATTCCTTCCAGTTCTTCCACCTCACCGGCAATCATGATTCTCGTTCCGGAATCCATAGACTGAATCAGCATTCTCACATAGGACTGGGCAAGCTGAATCCCGCAGAAAGACTTATTCTTTGCGCCGGATTGCTGGCAGTTGACCACAAGAGCCGGGTATCCTTCAGAACCTTCCTCCGGTTTCAGGATCATGCCAAAGTTTGAGAACGCTCGCATCTCCTCCAGATTCACATACTGGTTCGACAACAAGCCAGACGGCTTCTTTGCGGTGATAACACCGAATCCATCCGCTTCCGGATCTGTGATCCAGTAATCGTCCAATGTCAGTTTATGATACGGGACAAGACTTCCCGGATCATTTTCGTTTCCAAAGGTGCTCTCCAGGCGGTAAACGCCGTAAATATCGGAATCTTCTCCCTGTGCGCCGGAAATATAACAGTTGACAGAGAAATTCTCCTGCCAAACCCCGTTTTCCGTTCTGGAGAGGTAGAGCATTCTCGAATTCCCCGGCAGCTGTTTTCTTTTCACTTTTACAACTTTATCGCTGGAACCATTTCCTGTATTTGTCTTTACCGTGTCGGTATCATCTTCTATATTATTTATGATCAGAACCAGGCTGTTCACATCATCTGCGATTCCCATCTTGTCGATCCAGCGTCCCTTGTCCTGCTGAGTCTTCCATCCAAGATCCACCGCAACCTCGTCATCTGCCGTCTGTGTCTCCAATGTGATTGTATCTACCTGGGTAGTTTTTGCCGCACCAAACACCGTTCCGCCGGAAATTCCGATCGCCGCTGTCAGCGCAAGAAATATCGCATATAAGCGTTTTCGCATGCAAAAATCTCCTTTTAAAATCAAATTCCGCACATAGGTCAAAAAGACCCACGCTTATATGTATAGTACCATACTTTACACCGCTTGTCACCGAAAAATGCATACTGACGAAGTTTTGCCACAAAAATCCCCCGGTCAGCCGCATTTCTGCTGCCAGCCGGGGAACTTCTTATATCTTTAGTCTGCAGGTGCTGCCGCGCCCTGCCTTCTCTTTACTTCAAATACTTATCAAACCACTCCATCATCTCCGTCATTCTGCGGATTCTGTGTTTCGGTTTACCGCTTCTTGAGAGTTCGTGGTTCTCGCCATGGAAGAGGCACATGCGGGCTTCAACGCCGAAGTATTTTAACGCGGAGAACATCTGGATCGCGTCGCCCATCCAGCAGCGGTAGTCTTCGTCTGACTGGATAAAGAGGGTCGGAGTTTTCGCCATGTTCGCGTATTTGAGCGGTGAGTGCTGCCACATCTTCTCCTGGCTGTTCCACGGATCTGCCTTGATCTGATCCATATTGAAGTAATAGCCAATATCGGTGGTCATGCACTTGGATACCCAGTTGGAGATACTTCTCTGGGAGCAGGCCGCTGCGAATCGCGTGGTGTTTCCGATCACCCAGTTTGTCATAAATCCGCCGTAGCTTCCGCCCATAACGCCCAGGTGCTTCTCGTCAACCTGCGGATAGCGCTTCAATACCTCATCTGTGAGTGCCATGCAGCATTCAAAGTCGATTCCGCCGTGCTTTCCGGTAATGTCAGCGAACTCATTTCCACGTCCGTCGCTTCCTAACGGGTTTGTAAAGAATACAAAGTATCCGGCATTCGCGAATACCTCGCTCTCGTGGAAGAAGGTCGGACCGAAGGTCGCGCGCGGACCGCCGTGGATCGTTAAGATACCGGGGTACGTCTTATCAGGATCAAAGTTTACCGGTTTGATCACATATCCGTCCAGTTCAAGATCCTTGTATGTAAAGGTGAACTCCTCAACCGGGCATACGCTTCTCTCTGCCATCACCGCGTCGTTGAAGGAAGTGAGCTTCGTCTCCTCTTTTCCGTCAAAGGCGTAGCACTCGGTAAGTCCCATACCACGCATGCCTGTAAAGTAAATGGTATCGCCGGACTTCGCCAGGGTGTGGACACTACCCTGACGATCCAGGATCGTCTCCATATGTCCCTTGGCATCAAAGGTCCGCATCACGCTCTGTTTCCTTAAAGTTGCGATAAAGTAGATCTTATCCTCATCATGGATCGCAGAAGCTCCGTCTGCAAACTTGCAGTCACAGCAGATCGTGTTGCGGATGCTGTCATCGTAATCGGAAAGAAGCTCCACTTTGCCGTCCTCTACTGTATACAGTTTGTCATTCTCGTTGAAGCCGTATTCCTTCATGTAGGAACCGAAGAAGGTAACTTTTCCTTTCAGGATGCACGCATAGTCGATGCTCATGTCCTTCTGCTCCACAAGGGTCTCAAGCTCACCTGTGGAGATCGTATACTGCTTTAAGCCCTGATATACGTCCTTTTTATCGGTATAAAGGCTGGAGACATAGAGGATCGTGTCATCTCCCTCTACCCAGGAATTCTCCACATTTTCATAATCCGGTGTCACGATCTCGCAGGAACCATTATCCGGATCGTAAACCGCCAGTCTCGTTCTCTTCTTGTTTACGATTCCCTGACCGTTCGCCCAGAACGGAAGCTCATCGAATACTTCGTAATCTTTCTCTTCCTTCCAGGCCTTGAGAGAGGCCTTCTTCTCCTCGCCCTCTTCCATATGGGAGAGATCCGGTTTATTGTAATCATATTTTACCGTGAGGACAAGTTTCTTTCCGGCCTTTTTCATCTTCACTGCCTTATATGGAACAGCGAACGCAAACTGCGCTTCACCGCCGTGGATATTTAAGGTATAGAAGCAGGTCCAGTCCTCCTCGTTCTTCGCTTTTTCCTGATATGTCTTCTCGCGGTCCGCAATAAAAAGGACCGTCTCGGAATCCATCCAGATAAACGTGCGCTCTTTCTTTCCGCTCGTCAGTCTGGACGTTTTCTTTGTCTCCATATCATAGAGCCATAAGCAGGACTCATAGCAGTTGTCCTTCTCGCTGGCATCCACCACCGCCATCACCGCGTGCTTTCCATCCGGTGCCGGGGTAAAGATCGTGGGATAATGATAATTTGTAAAGTCTCTGATATCGATCTGTTTCATGGTTCCAGGTCCTCTCTTTCCTTTTTATATATGTAGTTTTATCGCAGGATCATTTCCCTGTCAAATTTATTATACTTACAAAAGAAGCTGCCCTCACAGCCCTGCACAGCATCCACTGCATCCATTTCTGTCGGCATTTCCTATTACACAAAATACCCCCGCCAGAATACCGGCGGGGGCATACGAATGTCTCCTTATTTGCCTTCCGTCAGATGGCATGCCACGAAATGATTCGGTTCGATCTCGCGGAGTACCGGTTCCTCGCTTCTGCAACGGTCTGTCGCATACGGACAGCGGGCAGCAAAACGGCAGCCTGGCTTCGGGTTGATCGGGGAAGTGATCTCACCCTTTAAGATGATACGCTCTCTCTTCTTTTTCAGGCTTGGTACCGGAATTGCAGAGAGCAGAGCCTGTGTATACGGATGAGTCGGCTTATCGAAAAGCTGTTCAGACGGAGCTTTCTCGATGAGCTGTCCAAGATACATAACCGCGATATCATCCGCAAAGTGGTTGACAACGGAAAGGTCGTGTGTGATGAAGATATAGGTCAATCCCATCTGTTCCTGAAGATCCTGCATCAGGTTTAAGATCTGTGCCTGAATGGATACGTCAAGGGCAGAAACCGGCTCGTCGCATACAATAAGCTTCGGTTTCATCGCAAGCGCTCTCGCGATACCGATACGCTGGCGGCGGCCGCCGTCAAGCTCATGCGGATATGTATTGATCAGGCGGTCCGCAAGACCTACGACCTGCATCAGCTCACGCACACGGTCCATACGGGCTTTCGGGTCCGTAATAAGCTTCTGGAGCTTTAACGGCTCAGCAATGATCTCACTGACTGTTTTTCTCGGGTCAAGGGACGCGTACGGGTCCTGAAAGATCAACTGCATGTCACGTCTTAAGAGACGGAGTTCATTTTTATTCTTTTTACATACATCCTCACCGTCGAAGATGACCTCACCGGAGGTCGGCTCGATGAGACGTAAGATCGAACGTCCTGTGGTGGACTTACCGCATCCGGACTCACCTACGATACCGAGGGTCTTTCCACGTTCCAGAGTGAAGTTCACGTCATCGACCGCATGGAGCAGTCCCTTTGGAGTGTTGAAATATTTTTTCAGGTGTTTTACTTCAAGGATCGTATCTGCCATTACTGCTCACTCCTTTCAATGGAAAATCCCGGCTCTTCGTAGCGGACGCAGCGCACATAATGCGTATCGCTCGCCCACTTCTTTTCCGGTCTGTCTTTTTTGCACGCTTCTGTGCAGTACTTACATCTCGGGGAGAACGGGCAGCCTTTCGGAAGGTTTGTCGGATCCGGCATCAGGCCCGGAATCGGCTGAAGTCTCGCCTTGCGGTCCTCAATGTTCGGAAGAGAACCGAAAAGACCTTCTGTGTATGGGTGCATGGTATGGTTGAAGATATCTTCCAGAGTTCCATGCTCAACGATCTGTCCGGCATATACAACGGAGACCTCATCACAGACCTCTGCGATAATTCCCAGATCATGGGTGATCATGATCATCGCGGATCCAAATTTCTTTCTTAAATCCTTCATCGTCTCGAGAACCTGTGCCTGAATTGTCACATCGAGAGCGGTTGTCGGCTCATCGGCAAGAAGGAGCTTCGGGTTGCAGGCAAGAGCCATAGCGATAACGACACGCTGCTTCATACCACCGGAGAACTGGTGCGGATACTCGCCGAAACGTTCTCTCGGGATACCTACCACTTCCAGCATATCGCCGGCTTTCTGTTCAGCCTCTTTCTCACTGATCTTATCATGGAGCTTGATAACCTCGGCGATCTGGTCACCGACGGTGAGCACCGGGTTTAAGGATGTCATCGGATCCTGGAAGATCATGGAAACGGTATTTCCACGGATCGCCTCCAGCTCCTTCTGCGGCATATTTAAGATATCTTTTCCGTCAAGAAAGATGGAACCGTTTTTAATAACTCCCGGCGGGTCCGGAACGAGACGCAGGATTGAAAGAGCGGTTGTTGTCTTTCCGGATCCGGTCTCTCCTACCAGTCCTAATGTTTTTCCGTGCTCTAACTGGATATCGATGCCGTTTACCGCCTCTACAACGCCGTCATCGGTCTCATAATGGATCACAAGATCCTTAATATCAAGAATTAAGTTTTTGTTATCTTCCAATATTTTGTCCTCCCTACTTCTTCAGTTTCGGGTCTAACGCATCACGAAGACCATCGCCTAACAGGTTCAGGGAAAGGATCGTAATGATGATCGCAATACCCGGGAATACGGTCAGGTGCGGAGCGTTTCTTAAGTAAGCACGTCCGCCGGAAAGCATTGCGCCCCACTCCGGTGTCGGAGCCTTTACGCCGAGGCCCAGGAAGCTTAAACCGGATGTGGAAAGGATCGCGGATGCAACCTTTAAAGATACCTGAACGATGATCGGTGCCATACAGTTCGGGAGAATATGGGAGGAAATGATCTCGAAGTTGTTTGCTCCGATACATTTCGCCGCCTCTACAAATTCCTGATCCTTTACGGTAAGGACGGAAGCCCGGACGATTCGCGCGTAGCCAGGCACGGAAGAGATCGCGATGGCAAGCATTAAGTTGAAGATGCTCGGTCCAAGTGCGGATACAATCGTGATGGAAAGAAGAAGGCTCGGCACTGCAAGGAAGATATCCATGATACGCATGATCACGTTATCGATCTTTCCGCCGTAGAAGCCTGCGATCGCTCCTAAGGATCCGCCGATCAGAAGTGCGATGGATACGGCTACAACGCCGACGCTTAAGGATACTCTTGATCCGTGAACGAGACGTGCCAGAATATCACGTCCGAACTCATCTGTTCCGAGCCAGTGAGCCGCGCTCGGGGTCTGGAGACGGATAGCTGTGTTCTGTTTGATAACAACGGTATTGTAATCGAACAGGAAATCCGCAAAGATAGAGATCAGTACGAGGAGAGCGACGATTCCAAGACCGATCATTGCCATTTTATTCTTTTTTAAGCGGCGCCAGATCTCTTTAAACTGACCGCGCTTCTTTACAGCCGCGCCGGATGCCGCTTCCTGATTCTTTGATGTTCCCATACGCTTTCCTCCTTATTTTTTCTTATACTGCGCTTTGATACGCGGATCAATGAAAGCGTAGAGAATGTCCACGCAAAGGTTTACGATACTGAAGGTAATGGTCATCATGATAACGCCGCCGAGGACTAACGGGGCATCTTTACTCTTGATGGAGTCTACCAGGAGACGGCCAACGCCAGGCCATGCAAATACGGTCTCGGTAAGAGTCGCGCCGCCAAGAAGGGAACCGAACTGAAGGCCGATAACGGTAACGACCGGGATCAGTGCATTCTTTAATGCGTGTTTCCGGATCACCATTTTCTCCGGCACACCCTTCGCTCTCGCGGTACGGATATAATCCTGACGGATGACCTCAAGCATGGAGGAACGCGTCATACGGCAGATCAGCGCTGCGTCGCCGGTACCAAGGGTGATCGCCGGCATAATGTAGTTCTTCCAGGATCCCATACCGCCGGATGGAAGCCATCCAAGGTTTAAGGAGAATACGATAATGAGCATCAGGCCCAGCCAGAAGTTTGGCGTCGCGACACCCAATAGGGCGGCGACCATACCCACATTATCGATCATACTGTACTGCCTCGTGGCACTGATGATACCGATCGGAAGCGCGATGGCTACTGCCACCAGGATTGACCAGAACGCAAGCTTTGCTGTATTCGGGAATGCAGCCATGATCGTCGGGAAAACATCACGTTTTGTCTTGTAGGATTTACCCATATCGCCGTGAAGAAGGTTCAACATATATTTTCCGTACTGAACGATAACCGGCTGGTCAAGTCCGAGGTCTTTTCTTGTCGCTTCGATCGTCTCTGCGTCTGCCGACTCACCTGCGATCATCGCTGCTGTATCACCTGGCGAAAGGCTTAAGATGAAATAAACCATGAATGTCACGCCGATCAATACCGGGATCAGCATCGCAAGTCTCTTTAACACATATTTGCTCATGCACACCATCCAATCTACCGCATCCCGCGGCTGTTTTTTTGTGTTTCCGAAACCCGTCTATCGGGCCGAAGTTCCGGATCCTTGTCTCAGGGTTTCTGGAATGTTTTCCGGGCTTTCACCGGATTCTGGAAATAGGTACGGATCCCTTTCGTGATCCGTACCCTGTCTTTGCATGGACTCTGTCCTTTTTGGGGATCAGATATTATTTTTCGTAATGGCAGTTGCCAAGGTAATGCTGTGCGCCTTTGTGAAGCTTGAAGCCCTTTAAGTCTGCGCGGACACCGACGTTATCGTATTTGTAGTATAACGGGCACCACGGGGAGATCTCGTGGAGACGATCCTGAAGCTCCTTGTAGAGTCCCATACGCTTGGTATCATCGCTTTCCTCCTGAGCGGCGATAATGAGTTCGTCGACCTTCTCATCTGTTAAGAATGCACGGTTGCCGGTTGCACCATGGTTCTCAGAGTAGAATAACTGGTAGGTGCTTCCGTCTGCGTCAAAGCTTGTGTTGGACCATCCGAGGATGAACATCTCGTGATCACCTGCATTTAAGGAATCAAGCAATGCGCCCCACTCATAGGTAGAAATATCAACGGTGATTCCAACTTCAGCGAGCTGTGCCTGAACGATCTGCGCGGAACGTGTACGAACGTCACCGTTTACATAGAGACTGCACTCAAATCCATTCGGATAACCTGCTTCCGCAAGGAGCTCTTTTGCCTTTTCCGGATCGTACGGATAAGCTTCCTCCTCTTCAGACCAGCCCGGGATCGTGGAGTTGATATAGCTGTTTGCCACAGTACCGCGTCCCTCAATGATCGTATCAACGAAGGTCTGTTTATCCAGCGCGTAGTTGACTGCCTGACGGACTCTCTCGTCGGAGAACTTCTCTTTTGTCGTATTCATTCCGAGATACTCAATGGAAGAAGACGGCTGGGAAAGAAGCGCTACGTCGGAGTTTGCTTCCACATTCGCACAGTCTGTCGGGTCAACGTTCCATACAAGATCGACTTCTCCTGCCTCAAGAGCGATCGTTCTTGCACTTCCCTCCGGGATTACGCGGACAGTAATGGAAGTTGCGATCGGTTCTGTACCCCAGTATTTTTCGTTTTTTGTGAGGGTGTAGTGATCGTTCGGAACCCACTCCGTAACCGTGAACTCACCGGATCCGAGTACATTCTCCACATCGCCGTAAGCATCGCCTGCTGCTGTGACAGCTGCCTCAGAAACGATACTTAAGTTTGTCTGGGTAACGATTGTCTTGAACGCTGCGTATGGCTGTGTGAGTTTGAAGGTTACGTGGTAATCATCGTCAGCGATAACCTCTGCGATCTTTGAAGTATTGGACTTTGTCTTCGGCATATCCTTCGCACGGTCATACGTAAACTTTACATCCTTCGCTGTTACCGGTGTTCCGTCTGAGAAGCATGCATCCTCACGGAGCTTGAAGGTATACTCTGTATCACTCTTCATCTCATAGCTCTCAGCCAGATCAGGAACAAGGTTACCGTCATCGTCGATATCCATCAGTGTGCTGTATACGTGATGGATCAGTACTCCGGATGTGGTATCCTGCTGTCCTGCCGGATCCAGTGTGACAACATCTGCGCCCATAGCCACAACGATATCTGTCTTTGTGATCTCGCCGCTTCCGCCGTTATCGGTAGTTGTCTGCGCGCTGCCGCCCGCCGGTGCGTTTGTAGACTGATCAGTGTTTCCACCTCCGCAGGCTGTAAGGATCATAGCTGCTGCCATTGCCATTGCTGTTGTTCTTGCAATACCCCTTCTTTTCATTCACAAATTCCTCCTGTTTTTTTCTACCGCTCCCCACAGCGGTCGCACTTCATAACGGTAACATATGTCAGTATTCACTATACTCGTCATGCAGTACTTAGTTCGTTCTCATGAAGCAATGATAACAGTATTGAACATATTTGTCAATAATTTTCAATTTACAAGGGGTTAATTTAGCAATTTTCACAAATTATTGTGATCTTTTTTGTATTGTATTTACTGTACTCCTATTATACTGATAGGTTGTCCCTTTCGAAGATCCGCTGCCTATAAACCGTCTTTAACGAAGTCGGTGCTGCCGATCGCACTTCTCACTTCCGAGAGGCGCCCACGGCGTTTATTCGTCTCCTCCGGGTTATCCATGGCGGCGAAATATATCAGGGCGTTCGCCACAGACATATATCCCATCACGGAGTTATAAAAGAACAGGTCGTGGTTATTGCAGGTAAAAACGGTCGTTCCGTAGGCCGCGATCGGTGAAGTTCTCTGATCCGTGACGGCGATCTGCGGGATCTTTTTCTTATCGAGATATCTTGCGGTATTCACGATATGTTTCGCGTATCCGGGTACAGAAAAGATGATCGCGCAGTCCTCAGGCGTAGCGTGGGCCAGGTAATTATTGTAGAGAGCCCGGCTCAGATTCGAGAGATCGAGCGCCTCCAGCCCCAATGTCAGGAGTCTTCTCGTCGTGTAGGCACAGATTCCTGTCACCAGCTCGCTTCCCACCACATAGATCTTCCGGGACTGCCTGATGATGGCCACTGCGGAGAGGATATCCTTTAAGGAGACCTGTTCAAAGGTCTTCGCGATCACATTCTTCTCGTTCGCGACGAACTCCTGAAACATCTCCTCCTTGTCGTGATCACCGAACCGGATCCCGCCCACATGGTCCGCGATCCTGTTTAAACCGTCCCCATGGACCAGTCTCGTCTGTAAATGTTCCCGCAGACGATTCTTCATCTCCACGAAGCTCTGGGCCCCAATCTTCTTTGTGAACCTTAATATGGTCACCTCCGTCACACCCAATGTCTCTGAAAGCTCTTTCAGGGAGTAAAAGCAGACTTGATCCGGATATTTGAAGATAAAATCCGCGATCCTTTTCTGAACCGGGCTGAGTTTTTCATAGCTTGCGTTTACTTCTTCGAGAATTCCCATGCTCATCTCCTCCTGTTTTACTATTCAGCCCTATCCCTATTTTATCAGCGAATTCTCTGAATAGTTATAATTCACTATACATCGTACTATACATGATAGTGACATTATAACCGAACATTCCATGCATTTCCAGTATTTTTTGTATAATTTTCAAAGAATGGGTTCTTACACCTCCGGGCATCCCGTGTGGCCGCTTGCGGCGATCTGCGTCTTCGCACGGTTGCGTGTCGTTGAAAAGGGGGCAGACACCTTCATGTCTGCCCCCGTCTTTCACATTTTAAATATTATCAATCTTCATAGTGGCAGTTGCCAAGGTAGTGCGTTGCGCCCTTGTGAAGCTTGAATCCCTTTAAGTCTGCGCGGACACCGACATTGTCATTTTTGTAGTATAACGGACACCACGGGGAGATCTCATGGAGATATACCTGAAGCTCTTTGTATAACTCCATACGCTTGGTGTCGTCACTCTCTTTCTGCGCGTTGATGATCAGCTCATCGACTTTATCATCAGTTAAGAATGCACGGTTACCGGTTGCTCCATGGTTTCCGGAATAGAATAACTGGTAAGTACTTCCATCCGCGTCGAAGCTTGAATTCGACCATCCGAGGAGGAACATCTCATGCTCACCTGCATTTAAGGAATCGAGAAGAGCGCCCCACTCATAGGTAGAGATATCAACCGTGATTCCAACCTCTGCAAGCTGGGCCTGAATGATCTGGGCGGAACGGGTACGAACGTCGCCGTTTACATAGATCTTGCATTCGAATCCGTTCGGATAGCCGGCTTCCGCAAGAAGCTCCTTCGCCTTCGCCGGATCATACGGATAAGCTTCCACCTCGTCGGTCCAGCCCGGGATCATCGAGTTGATGTAGCTGTTTGCTACAGTTCCACGACCCTCAATGATCGTATCAACAAATGTCTGTTTATCCAGCGCGTAATTGATCGCCTGTCTGACTCTCACATCCTTGAATTTCTCTTTTGTCGTATTCATACCGAGATATTCGATGGAAGAAGACGTCTGGCTCAACAGCGTCACATCCGGATTTGCCTCGATGTTCGCACAGTCTGTCGCGTCAACGTTCCATACAAGATCGACCTCTCCTGCCTCAAGGGCAATGGCGCGGGCGCTTCCCTCCGGGATCACACGGCAGGTGATCGTTGTCGTGATCGGCATCTCACCCCAATATTTTTCGTTTCTTGCAAGGGTGTAGTGATCATTCGGAACCCACTCGGTAACTGTGAACTCACCGGATCCGAGAATATTGTCAACATCACCGTAGGACTCTCCCGCCGCTGTGACCGCTGCCTCGGAGACGATGCTTAAGTTGCTGTTTGTAATGATCGTCTTAAAAGCTGCATACGGCTGTGTCAGCTTGAAGGTAACATGGTGATCGTCGTCCGCGATAACCTCCTCGATCTTGGAGGTATTGGATTTCGTCTTCGGCATATCCTTCGCGCGGTCAAATGTAAACTTTACATCCTTCGCTGTAACCGGCGTGCCATCGGAGAAGCATGCGTCCTGTCTCAGGGTGAAGGTATATTCCGTATCACTCTTCATCTCGTAGCTCTCTGCCAGATCCGGAACAAGGTTGCCATCATCATCGATATCCATCAAGGTACTGTACACATGTTTCATAAGTACAGATGATGTGGTATCCTGCTGTCCTGCCGGATCCAGGGTCACGACGTCAGAGGCCTGGGCAAAGACGATATCTGTCTTTGTGATATTTCCGCCTCCGGAGCTTTCCGCTGTCGCCTGAGTCTCACTGCCGCCTGCCGCCGCGGTCGTTGCCGCCGCATTGTTTCCGCCTCCGCACGCTGTCAGCACCATTGCTGCTCCGACAACGGCTGCCATCGATCTCGCTGCTGTTCTTTTTTTCATTCACATGCCCTCCTTCAAGTTATTTCTGTTTCGTCAGAGTGTTATTGGTAATCCGTGAATGTAAATATTTACTATACCCATATATACACTCTTTTCTGAATTTCATGATTAAAGGATATCATTTTCTAATATTTTTGTCAATAAAGTTTTCCTTTCTGCGCATTTTTTGTTTAATTTGTTTATTTTATTTGGTTTCAGCAATTCTATAGCCATAATCTGTTTACAATTTGTTCAAAATTAACAAAGCTGGATTTCTGCTATGTATAGTAAACGCTAACACTTTCCGGTTCTCAGATCTCCAGATGGATCATTTTCCCCTCTATTTTCTCAAAAGGGCGGGATCAAAAAGACCCCGCCCCAAATTTCTCTGAATATTTATATTATCAGAAATTTATTAAACGATTTGAATGCTCCTGATTTCGCTGTATCTATTCTTCGTAATGGCAGTTACCAAGATAATGCTGTGCGCCTGCATGAAGAGTAAATCCCTTTAAGTCTGCGCGCACACCAACGTTATTCTCTTTGTAGTATAACGGACACCACGGAGATTCTTCATGAAGTACAAACTGGAGTTCTTTGTAAAGTTCCATACGTTTTGACTCTTCGCTCTCCCGCTGTGCAGAAAGGATCAGCTCATCAACCTTGTCATTTGAGAAGAATGCGCGGTTTCCGGTTGCACCATGATTTCCAGAATAGAATAACTGATAGGTACTTCCGTCCGGATCAAAGCTCGTGTTGGACCAGCCAAGAAGAAACATTTCGTGTTCGCCTGCATTTAAAGTATCAAGAAGGGCACCCCACTCATATGTGGAAATGTCAACCTTGATTCCTACATCCGCAAGCTGAGCCTGAAGAATCTGTGCAGAACGGGTACGGAGATCGCCATTTACAAAAATCGAGCATTCAAATCCATCCGGATATCCGGCTTCCGCTAACAATTCTTTCGCTTTTTCCGGATCATACGGATAAGCTTCCACTTCATCGGTCCATCCCGGGATTGCTGCATTGATATAGCTGTTTGCTACAAGACCGCGACCTTCAATGATCGTGTCAACGAAGGCCTGCTTGTCAAGGGCGTAGTTGATAGCCTGACGGACTCTTTTATCAGAAAACTTTTCTTTCTGGGTGTTCATTCCCACGTAGTCAATACCTGTTGACGGCTGCGAAAGAAGTTTTACGTCAGGATTTGACTCTACATTTGCGCAGTCTGTCGGATCTACGCTCCAGACAACATCAATCTCTCCTGCTTCAAGAGCGATCGTGCGGGCACTTCCCTCCGGGATCACACGACAGGTAATAGAGGTTGCGATCGGCATCTCCCCCCAATAATTATCGTTTCTTACAAGAGTATAATGATCGTTCGGCACCCACTCTGTTACTTTAAATGGCCCTGATCCGAGAAGATTATCCACATCACCATATGAATCTCCCGCTTCCGTCACGGCTTTCTCTGAAAGGATACTCAGGTTGTGCTGTGTTACGATTGTTTTAAATGCTGCATACGGCTCTGTCAGTTTAATCGTTACCTCATGATCCCCATTTACGGTAACCTCCTCGATCTTTGAGGTATTCGACTTTGTCTTCGGCATTCCCTTCGCGCGATCCAGAGAAAATTTAACATCCTGAGCTGTCACTGGAGTGCCGTCCCAGAAGCAGGCATCCTCGCGGAGTTTAAACACATACTCCGTGTCGCTCTTCATCTCATAGCTTTCTGCCAGATCCGGAACCACCTTTCCTTCATTATCAACGTCCAAAAGCGTACTGTACGCATGTTTCATCAGCACACCCGAAGTCGTATCCTGTTGTCCCGCAGGATCAAGCGTAACAATATCCGACGCCTGACCGACAACGATATCTGTTTTTGTGATCTTCCCGCTTTCTGCACTCTCAGAAGCTGTCTGAGTCTCTCCTCCGGAAGAAGCACCTGTCGTAGGAGCTGTAGTGTTTCCACCTCCACAGGCTGTGAGCACCATTGCTGCTCCCATAAGTGCCGCCATCGACCTCGCTGCTGTTCGTTTTTTCATTCGCATATCCTCCCTCTTATTTTCAGACAGGTATCTCATTTACACTGTCCTTCTCAAAATTTATGAAATAAGAATATCACCATTTGTTACTTATTGTCAATTAAATTCGTTATTTCACGATTGTTTTGGTGATTTTGTATATTTTACTTCCTATTTTTCGACATTATGTACACGTGCAAGGAACATATGTCTTTATTGACTCGTAGAAGCAAAAAAGGCACTGAAAGCCGTTTCTGCTTAAGAAGCGACTTTCAATGCCTCAATTTGCTACAGCAGGTCCCAGTCTCTATCACATGTCTGAACTGCTGCTCTTATTTATCGTAACTGTTCACTGCATTCAAGCTTATGCTTTACTGCAATCAACGCAGCAGATGCGCAGACCTGCTGAATCATTACTTTTTATTTTACAACAAGATTTACGATCTTCTTCGGAACATAGATCTCCTTCACGATGTTTCCGGTGATCTTTCCTTCTACCGCAGCTTTACCTGCAGCGATCGCATCCTCTTTTGCGATGTCAGCCGGAACCATGATGACCGCTTTTACCTTACCGTTTACCTGTACGGCAACCTCGATCTCATCGTCCTTCATCGCTTCCTCATCGCACTCCGGCCAGGTTGCGTGGAATACGCTGTCTGTGCCTCCAAGCTCTCTCCAGAGCTCCTCGCCAAGGTGCGGAGTAAACGGAGCCAGTAAGATCACGAAGGTCTTTAAGGTCTCCTTATCGATTCCGCCCTCTTTCTTCGCAACATCTGTCAGCTTATTGCAGTACTCCATGAATCCGGATACGACCGTATTCAAGCTGAACTGGTTGAAACGTGTCTCGATATCGTAGACAAGTTTGTGGCGGAGTTTCACCATCTCCTTTGTCTCCTTGATATCTTTGTCCTTGCTGTCCATAACAAGGTTGTAGAAACGGTTTAAGAATCTGGATACGCCCTCGATTCCTCTGTCATCCCACTCGGCGTCGAGCTCCGGCGGTCCAACGAAGAGCTCGTACATTCTTAACGCATCACAACCGTAATCTCTTACGAGATCATCCGGGGAAACGACATTTCCTTTGGACTTACTCATCTTGATACCGTTCTTACCGGTGATCATGCCCTGATTGAACAGCTTCTTGAACGGCTCATCAAAGTCAATCACTCCGATATCATATAAGAACTTCGTGTAGAATCTGGAGTACAGGAGGTGAAGAACGGCATGCTCAACACCGCCGATATACATATCTACCGGAAGGTACTTGTCTGCTTTCTCTTTGGATACGAGTTCCTGATCGTTCTTGTTATCGACATAACGTAAGAAGTACCAGGAGGAACCAGCCCACTGAGGCATTGTGTTTGTCTCACGTTTTGCCGGAGCGCCACAGCACGGGCAGGTGGTGTTTACCCAGGAGTCGATCGCCGCAAGCGGGGACTCACCGGTACCGGTCGGCTGATAGCTCTCAACCTCCGGAAGTTTTAACGGAAGTTCATCTTCCGGAACCGGAACATTGCCGCACTTCGGGCAGTGAACGATCGGGATCGGCTCGCCCCAGTAACGCTGACGGGAGAATACCCAGTCACGGAGCTTGTAGTTGACAGTCTTTTTACCGATACCCATCTTCTCGATGATGTGCGGAGCTTCTTTCTTTAATACGGAGGATTCCATGCCGTTCCACTCGCCGGAGTTGATCATGGTTCCCTTCGCGTCTGTGTAAGCTTCTGTCATATTCTCGATCTCTTTGCCATCCTGAGCGATAACCTGGATGATCGGGAGACCGAATTTCTTTGCGAACTCGAAGTCACGGTCATCATGGGCCGGTACGCACATGATGGCACCGGTACCGTAGTCAGCAAGTACATAGTCGGAGAGCCAGATCGGAACCTCTTTGCCGTTTAACGGGTTGATGGCATAGGAGCCCGTAAATACGCCTGTCTTTTCCTTGCCCTGGAGACGGTCTACGTTGGACTTCATGGAAGCATCGAAGATGTACTTCTCTACTGCTTCTCTTGTCTCGTCTGTTGCCAGCTCTTTTGCGAGCTTGTGCTCCGGGGAGAGAACCATAAAGGTCGCGCCGTGGAGCGTATCCGGTCTTGTCGTGTAGACGGTGATCTTCTCATCACGTCCTTTAACCGGGAAATCCACCTCTGCACCGTAGGATTTACCGATCCAGTCTGTCTGCATCTTTTTAACCTTCTCCGGCCAGTCGAGCTTGTTGAGGTCATCTAAGAGACGGTCTGCGTACGCTGTGATCTTCAACATCCACTGGCGGAGGTTCTTCTTTGTAACCGGTGTACCGCAGCGCTCGCAGCAGCCGTTTACAACTTCCTCGTTCGCAAGGCCTGTCTTACAGGACGGGCACCAGTTGATCGGGAATTCCTTCTCGTATGCAAGACCTTTTTTGAACATCTGTACGAAGATCCACTGGGTCCATTTGTAGAAGGACGGATCTGTCGTGTTTACTTCCATATCCCAGTCATAGAGCGCTGCGATCTGGTTGATCTGGCGTTTGATATTTTTGATATTTGACGCTGTGGAGATTGCCGGATGAACGCCCATCTTGATCGCGTAGTTCTCAGCCGGAAGACCAAACGCGTCCCAGCCCATCGGGTGGATCACATATTTTCCCTTTAATAACTGATAGCGGCTCCATACATCGGAGATTACATAACCTCTCCAGTGACCTACATGAAGTCCGCTGCCGGACGGATACGGGAACATATCCAGGCAGTAATATTTTTCTTTCTTTCCATCATTGACATTGATCGGATTCTTTTCCCAGTTCTCACGCCACTTGCTCTCAATGGCGGTGTGGTTGTACTGTGCCATGACGCTTTTCTCCTCCATTTCATATCGTTGAAGGCGGTACAAAAATACGCTCCGCGGATTTCGCCCGCCGCCGCTGCATTTACCAGAATCCGGGAGCTGCCCGGTCCTGTTCGATTGCCTGACAGCTTTTCCGGCTGCCGGACAACAAAAAAGTCCCTCTATCTCTATCATAATTTTATAGAGACGTGGGGGACTTAGATTCTCACGCGGTACCACTCTATTTCATACAGGGCTTTCACCCGTATGCACTCATTTTCCGATAACGGCGGAAACCGGCAATGCCTATCTGAGGATATCCGCAGACAGCGTTTCGTTTTCCCGCTGCCCTGCCCGCTCTTTCAGCATGCTGCTCCGAGGCGAGTTCGGAAAGCTTCTGGACTCTGCCTCGCACCGCCCGGCAGTTCTCTGTACCCCGTCTTCTCTCTTACTGTTCCTCTTCGACGCATTTTAACTCAATAAATTTACCATAGAATCCCGGTTCTGTCAAGGTGTCATGCACAGCTCGATCCTGCAGTCATGCATGGTTCATATGCATGGTCGATTCTGCAGAAAACCAGTTGACTTTTTGGGGGTTCTTATTTAGTATGGAAGGACAGGTCTCTGCCTGAATTTTATCAGAAAAAGCGGTATTGCGGCATTTTTTCTGCCCGCCGCCAAAATACAAGGGGGATATCCATGGAATACATCCATAATCTGATCTGGCTCTGCCCGCTCCTCTTCATTGCGGGATTTATCGACTCTATCGCCGGAGGAGGCGGCCTGATCGCGCTTCCGGCTTATATGATGTGCGGAATGCCGATCTACTATGTTTACGGCTGCAACAAGTTCCAGTGCGCCTTCGGAAGCACCGTTGCGGCATGGAAATACTTTAAAAACGGCTGTCTCGACCTTAAGATCACGCTGATCAGCGCAGTGACCTCGTTCCTCTGCTCCATGCTCGGAACCAGAATCATCTTTTACCTCAAAGAGGAACAGATCCGCTCGATGTTAATGGTACTGCTTCCACTCACCGCGGTCCTCGTGATCTTTATGAAGAACGCCTGGAACTATACCGATACGAAAAAGCCGCTGATCCTACCGAATGTGCTCCGCGCCCTTTTCATCGGAATGACCATCGGTCTTTACGACAGTCTCTACGGGCCGGGCGGCGGTACGATCGCCATGCTGCTCTTCACGTTTCTTTTAAAATACGATGTCCGCACGGCCTCCGGAAACGCGAAGCTCACGTTGATCGTTTCCAACTACACAGCGCTTCTCTCCTATATCCTTTCCGGAAATGTGTTCTACATGATCGCGATCCCATGTGCCGTAAGCAACGTTCTCGGAAACTATATCGGTGCCGGCTTCGCCATCAAAAACGGCGCGAAGATCATCCGGCCGGTGATGATCTGCGTGGTGACGGTGCTGATCGTGAAAATTGTTCTTGGAAAGTAAACTGATACGAGCGTGCTTATTTTACATAGGCACGCTCGTTTACTATCATCCATTCACCCGTATCCGTTTTCCCGCTATTTCCCTCTTACCAAGCCGGAAACTACCTGCGCTTTCCATCCCAGCTTCCGTCCGGGATCGGGTTGAAATAGTACCATTTTTCATTGATCTCGATCTCCCGGCACTTAGTTAAATCCGAAGAACTTCTGCGCGATCTTATATCCCGCGATGGAGAGGGATCTTCCGCCTTTTCCCGGAAGGTTCATGCCCTGTCCCAAGAAGCCCCAGCGGAGGCGCAGGTAGAGCGCCGGATTGGATTTCTTTAACTCTTCCCACAACGCTTTTTTCTTTTCCATATTCTCCTCACTGCCGGACTTGATCGCAAGGATCGAGCAGATGACCATCATGATCTCCAGATAGCGGACCATATAGTGGCGGAGCTTCCGGTTCTGGATCTTTGTCACATCGTAGTAGCCAAGCATCAGCCTCGTCACACGGATCTGCTGATCGATCCTTCCGATCATGACCTGTTCGTTGACAGACTGGTCCGAGCGGCCGATAAAATAGCGGTAGAAGTTCACATTAAGATAGTACATCGTATGTACATGCGGGAGTGGCTCGTAGACAAAGATATTGTCCACATAGAACGTGTGCTCCGGGAGTTCCAGCTTACAGTCCCTTAAGAGCTCGGTGCGGTAGATCACGGAGTGCATCAGGATATACTGTCCTGCTACGAATACCTTCACATCGTTCCAGCTAAAGAGCTCATCTTTCGGAAGTGCCAGCTTGTAGCTCATGACCTTCTTGTGTCTTGCGCCCTGTTTCTCATAGACAAAGTTTGTGATCAGCATATCGAGGGTATCTTTTCCATAGACGAAGCGGCGCAGGGTGTCAAGCACCTGTCTGTATGCCTGCTCATTGACCCAGTCATCACTGTCCACGACCTTAAAATAGATCCCGGTAGCGGCCTTTAATCCCGCGTTTACCGCAGCGCCATGTCCGCCGTTCTCCTGATGGATCGCTTTGCAGATCCCCGGATATTCTTTCTCGTAGCGGTCAGCGATCTCGGCCGTATTGTCTTTTGTGGAACCGTCGTCCACGATCAGGATCTCCACCTCATTTCCGCCCGGAAGCAGAGACTTGATACAATTTTCCATATACGCCGCTGAATTGTAGCACGGAATTGCTATCGATAACAGCTTCAAAATTGTTTCCTCCTTACGTTCCCCCTGATAGGGAATTTTTCGTTACCGGCTGTGTAGGACACGGACGGCAGCGATTTTCGACTCAGTTGTTCTTATTTTAGCATAAATTATCTGAAAATGCAAAAAATTATTTCTTTCGATTCTCTTTCATCCCCTAAGCTTCTGACCAGCTTCTGCTACCCAGGACCATGCAAAATTTTCTGTGCGGAAAATTCCCGTCTGTGTACAGTAACAAATTTCCATCTAAGTCCCATCACAAAACTTTGAGTTTTTTCTTCCATAATCACTTAAAATATGGTAAAATATCTGAAAATACATAAAAGCAGGCCGCTTTCTACCGATCCGCGGAGAAAACTTATCCGCGGCTCCCACTTAAGCAGATCTGCCCCAACGATATCGGTATGAAATAGAAATGAGGGATTCGATATGGCAAAGAAAAGACTTGTTTTAGCACTTGGACATGACGCTCTCGGAACGAACCTTCCGGAGCAGAAGACAGCCGTTACAAAAACAGCGAAAGCCATCGCTGATTTTATTCAGGACGGCTGGCAGGTTGTGATCACCCACGGAAACACTCCGCAGCTCGGCATGATCCACACCGCGTTAAATGAATTTGCGAAAAATCATGAAGGTTACACTCCGGCTCCGATGTCCGTCTGCTCCGCAATGAGCCAGGGATATATCGGCTACGATCTCCAGAACGCTCTCCGCTCCGAGCTTATCAAACGCGGCATTTACAAAGCTGTATCTACGATCTTAACACAGGTTACAGTTGACCCGTACGATGAGTCCTCCTACACTCCGATGAAGGTGGTTGGACGTGTGATGAACGCCGAGGAGGCAAAAGAGGAAGAGGCAAAGGGTAACTTCGTTGTGAAGGAAGGCGACGGCTACCGCCGTATCGTTGCGGCTCCGAAGCCGGTCGCAATCGTTGAGATCGACGCGATCCGCGCTCTCGCGGATGCTGACCAGCCGGTGATCGCTGCAGGCGGCGGCGGAATCCCGGTTATGGAACAGGGCTCCCACTTAAAGGGTGCCAGCGCTGTGATCGAGAAAGACCGCGCAGCCGGACTTCTCGCGAAGGAGCTTGACGCTGATGTCCTGATGTTCATCACAGGTGTTCCGAATGTCGTATTGAACTACGGCAGTGACCATCCGATCAACATCGATAAGATGACAACGGCTGACGCAGCCCGCTATGCCGGGGAAGGCCACTTTAAGACAGGTTCCATGCTGCCGAAGGTTGAAAGCTCCATCGACTTCATCAACGCAGGAAAAGGACGACGCGCGATCATCACTTCCCTTGACGGTGCAAAGAGTGCTTTAGCAGGTAAAGGCGGCACGACGATCCAGTAGGCAATACATTCTGATTTGACTCAGGTCAATCTTATTTAAATCTGGAACAAACAAGAATATGATCCCAGGGAGTTCTATACAGGAACTTCTCTGGGATCTTTTTTCAACTAATCTTCTCCCAACTGTTCTAATCATCCAAATCTCTTTAGTGAAAATAATAAAGAATGCACCTTGGCGTATTCTCGTGCCTCGCGCGGTCGCTTGCGACAATCTGCATCTTCGCGCGAGTATGTATCATTCTCACGTTAGTGCCTTTTGTGTAATAGGAAATTCCTTGTAATCTCCTATTACACAAAAAAGACCCGCCAGAAAGCATTTCTGCCTTCCGCGGGTCTTTCTTTTTTCTACAAGTTGTTATCCAATCAGATAATAACATGGGCCGGGCACTTCGCCGCGCACTTGCCGCAGCCGGTACACTTTGTGTAATCGATCACAGCAACGTTGTTATCCATATGGATCGCATCGAACTCACACTGCTTTGTGCAGAGTGTACATCCGATACAGCCTGCCTCGCAGACCTTCTTGACAGCCGGTCCTTTGTCGTGGGAGCTGCACTGTACGAGGTGGTTTGCCTTGTACGGAACAAGCTCGATCAGGTGACGCGGACAAGCCTCCGCACACTTACCACAGGCAACACACTTCTCCTTGTCGACAACGGCAACACCGTTTACAACATGGATCGCGTCAAACTGACATGCCTTCACACAGCTTCCGGAACCGAGACATCCGTAGTTACAGCCCTTGGAGCCGCCGCCCGGAACTGCGTCTGCGATCTTGTGACAGTCGTCAATACCATAATAGTTGTATTTCACGGTTGCCTTATCGCAGGTACCTTTACATTTTACAAATGCAACCTTCTTCTCAGCGGAACCAGCCTCAACGCCCATGATCGCAGCGATCTTTTCTCCTACCGGAGCGCCGCCGACCGGACACTGGTCAACCTTTGCCTTGCCCTCTGCAATTGCTTTTGCGAGAGCGTCACAGCCTGCGTAACCGCAGCCGCCGCAGTTGTTGCCCGGAAGCTCTGCACGAACCAGAATTTCCTTCTCGTCTACTTCTACTTTAAACTTCTCGCTGGCGATTCCAAGGAGTACGCCGATGACGATACCGACGATACCGACAACCGCAGCAGCGATGATAATGCCTGTCATGTTCATCTCTCGTTCCTCCTTAAATCATTCCGGAAAATCCGAAGAGAGCGATCGACATTAAGCTTGCTGTGATCAGGACGATCGGGGATCCCTGAAAAGCGTGCGGCACATCATTGTGCTCGATCTTCTCACGGATACCTGCAAGCAGGACGATGGCGATCAGGAATCCAACGGAAATACCGATACCGTTTACGACACTCTGAATGAAGTTGTAGGCCTTCTGTACGTTTGTCAGCGCAACACCGAGAACCGCACAGTTTGTTGTAATTAACGGAAGGTATACGCCAAGTGCCTCATAAAGGCTTACCATGTTCTTCTTTAAGAACATCTCAACGAACTGAACCAGAGCCGCGATTACAAGGATAAATACGATCGTCTGTAAATACTCGATATGGAGCTTTACGAGAACGAAATCATAAACAAGGCTTGTGCAGGCAGACGCGATCGTAATAACGAATACGACTGCAGCGCCCATACCAGCTGCTGTCTCTGTTTTCTTGGATACACCAAGGAACGGGCAAAGACCGAGGAACTGGCTTAAAACAACGTTATTCACCAGGGCAGAACCGATGGCGATCAATAAAAGTTCTTTCATTTCTCCATTTCCTCCTTAATTTTCTTTGCCGGCATCTGCTGCTTCAGTCTTAGCTGCCTCTGCCGCTTTTGCAGCCTCAGCTGCCTTCTTAGCTGCGAGAGCCTTCTCTGCTGCTGCCTTCTTTGCTGCCGCTGCGGCTGCTGCTTCCTCTGCCTTCTTCTCAGCAAGAGCAGCATGGTTTGTCATGCTGACACAGCCTGCACAGCTTGCACAGTTACCACCGCATACAAGGTCAGACTTCGGTGCGTCACCGTTGGTCGCGCATGGAAGACGGAGCTTGTTCTGGATCGCGGAAAGCATAGCCAGAGTGAACAGAGCACCCGGTGCAAGGATGATGATGGAAATGTGGTAAGCTTCCGGAATGATGGTGTGTCCGAAGATCGCACCTGCACCGAAGAGCTCACGGCACATACCGATGACGGTAAGGGAAAGAGAGAAACCAAGTCCCATACCAAGACCATCGAAGAAAGATTCAACCGGACCGTTCTTGCAGGCATATGCCTCTGCACGGCCAAGGATGATACAGTTAACAACGATAAGCGGGATATAAATACCCAGGGATGCATACAGGGACGGAACGTAGCCCTGCATTAAGAGCTGTACGACTGTAACCAGGCTGGCTACGACTACGATGAATGCCGGAATACGGACTCTGTCCGGAATGATCTTACGCAGTGCGGAGATCAGCAGGTTGGAAAACATCAGTACGGCTGTTGTGGAAAGTCCCATGCCGAGACCGTTGATGGCGGATGTTGTCGTCGCTAAGGTCGGACACATACCTAACATCAGGATGAAGGTTGGGTTTTCCTTGATAATACCGTTATATAAACGTTCTACGCATTTATTCATGAATGCCCACCTCCTAGTTTAAGCAGTTATGCAGATAGTATAAAGCTGCATTGACTGCGTTTGTTGTAGCGTTTGATGTGATGGTGGCACCGCTGATGGCATTGATCTCAGTGTCAGACGCAGAACCGGATTTTGTTACGCTTAAGCTCTCGCAGTTCTTGCCAACGTACTGATTTCTGTAGTCATCATCTTTTGCCTTTAAGCCAAGACCAGGAGTATCACTTGTCTCACGGATACCAACACCTGTGATGGTGCCGTCTGCATCAAAGCCGATGGAGAGCTTGACAGCTCCGCCGTAGGAGTCGTTGGACAGGGAGTTGATCACATGTCCTACTACTTCGCCGCTTGCGTCCTTTGCCTCGAGAACGGACTCGATCGCAACGCCGCCGAAGCCGAGGTTTGCGATCTCATCAGCTGTCTCAGCGATCTTTTCTGTGGAACCTTCCACATCATCGAAGCTCTCTGCCTCCGGAAGGACCTGTTTATAAGTTGCGTTGTTGGCTGCGATGGTAGCCGCCTCGATCGGAGCTTTTGTCACATCATAGACAACACCGAGACATAAACCGGAAACCAGGGTGATCGCAAAAAGGATCAGGGCATCTTTCATAAATCCAGACTTACTTGCTGCCATTTTTCTTACCCCCTTTTCCGAATGCTGTCGGGAGAGTTACCTTCTCAATCAACGGAACAAGCATGTTGCAGAAGATAATTGCGTAGGAAACGCCCTCTGCACCGCTTCCGAAGATACGGAACAGTCCTGTTAAAATACCAAGGCAGATACCGAATACGATCTGTCCTTTTGCAGTGATCGGGCTTGTTACATAGTCGGTAGCCATGAAGAATGCACCGAAGATCAGTCCGCCGCCGCAAACCTCTGCGAGCACGTAGTTAATATTGTGCTGGCCGAAGATAAATGCGAATACTGCGAAGGAAAGGATGTATGCTGCCGGGATGCGGATCGTAATTACTTTCTTAACGAGCAGGTAAGCTGCACCGATTAAAAGGGCAATTACGGAAACCTCACCGATGGTTCCCGGAATCTTACCAATGAACATAGCTGCAAGATCATATGTATCACCGGCTTTGATCGCCGCAAGAGGAGTTGCACTCGCAACTGCGTCTGTTACCGGATCTGTGAACTTTGTCATAGCCTGTGCAAAGGAGATCAGCATAAAGCATCTCGCTGCCAGAGCCGGGTTCATCCAGTTCTGACCAAGTCCGCCGTAAAGCTGTTTTACGACGATGATTGCGAATACACCGCCAAGGATCGGCATCCATAACGGAATTGCCGGCGGCATATTTAAGCCTAAGATCATACCTGTGACAAGGGCACTGCCGTCACTGATGGTAACCGGCTTGTGCATCAGTGTCTCAAAAAGGTACTCACTGAGTACACAGGAAAGAACCGTTGCAACAACAACGATAAGGGAATAGATACCGAACTGCATCACGCCCCAGATCGTAGCCGGAAGCATTGCGATCGCCACATCGTACATTAAGTTCTTTGTGGAAACACCGCAGCGTACGTGAGGGGATGATGATACGTTTAATAATTTACTCATTTGTCACACCTCCTACGCTTTCTTTCTTCTGGCTGCCATGACAGCTTTACGCATCTCTTTGAATGCCTGTGTCAGCGGTCTGTGTGCAGGGCAGATGAAAGTACAGGAGCCGCATTCGCAGCACTCCATACCATTTAACTTTTCAAATAAGGCAAGATCATTTCTCTCAGCAGCGCCCATCATGATCTGCGGAACGATATGTTCCGGACATACGTCGATGCAGCGTCCGCAGCGGATACACGGAGACTCCGGATTTGCCGCAACCTGGTCTTTTGTGAAGCAGGTAAGCGCAGAGGAGTTCTTCATAACCGGAATGTCCAGAGAGAACAATGCCTGTCCCATCATAGGACCACCAGAGATCATCTTCTCCGGCTCTTCCTTAAAGCCGCCTGCAGCTTCAAGGATCTCGCGGTAGCACATGCCAAGCGGAACCTGGAAGTTCTGCGGGTTTGCGACAGCGTCACCAGTAACCGTGATGATCTTACGGATCAGCGGTGTGCTCTCACAGACTGCATTATAAATGGAAATAACGGTGTCTACGTTATCTACGATACAGCCAGCGTCTGCCGGAAGCATCGTGGAGCTGATCTCACGTCCGCCTGTTACGGCGTAGATCAGGAAACGCTCGCCGCCCTGCGGGTACTTTGTCTTTAACGGACATACCGAGATCTTCGGCTCATCCTTTACGAGACCTTCCAGAAGCTTGATCGCCTCCGGCTTGTTCTCCTCGATTCCGATCACGCCTTTCGCGTTCGGGAACATGCTTAACATGACTTTGATGCCGCCGATCAGTCTCTCCGGCTGCTCCATCATCAGGCGATAGTCACTTGTCAGATACGGCTCACACTCGGCCGCGTTTACGATAATGTGATCGATCGCGTTGTCATCCTTCGGTGCAAGTTTTACGTTGGTCGGGAAACCTGCGCCGCCGAGACCTACGATACCGGCTTCTTTTACGATATTCCGGATCTCTTCCTTGGAAAGTTTTGTGTAATCGCGTTTTTCGCCAAAACCTTCGATTGCTGTGTACTCGTTATCGTTCTCAACGATAATGGACTGTACGATTGCTCCGTTCGCAACCAGACGCGGTTCGATTCCCTTTACTGTACCGGATACGGAACAGATAACATTTGCGGAAATGAAGCCGCCTGCTTCAGCGATCTTCTGGCCAACCAGAACCTTGTCACCCTTGGCAACAAGCGGTTTCGCCGGAGCACCGATATGCTGGGAGAGAGGATAAACCAGCTCACCCTTCGGCTGGATCACCTGAATCGGCTTATCTGCGGACAGTTCTTTTCCCTCATAAGGATGAACGCCGCCTATAAATGTGCTCAGACCCATTTAACAAACCTTCTTTCTATAAAATTTCATAGTACCCATCACATCGTAGTATAGCATATTTGGAATTTTTCTACAATTGGAAATCGGTTAACTTTTTAACGGAAATGGCTGTTTTCGGCGTTTGTATCAAAAAAAGAACAAAAACAGACATCTGATTTCTTTAAAAAATGAAGTTTTTACCAACTAACTCCCGCGCTTTTCTGCTGTCTCTTATGGAATTGCTACAAAATTTAAAAAAGCCTGTCTGGGTGCGTATGATCGATACGCAGTGCCTTTTTATGTAACAGGAAATTCCCCGGAATTTCCTGTTACATAAAAAAACGGGCAGATTTCTTCATCTGCCCGTTTTTTCTTCTGTGATCGTTCTAACTCAGCTCCGCCATTCCCGTATATAACCGGTAATAACGTCCTTTTTCTTTCAGGAGGTCTTCATGATCACCGCGCTCAATGATCTCTCCGTTCTCCAGAACCATGATGGCGTTGGCGTTCCGCACTGTGGAAAGACGGTGGGCGATCACGAAGGTCGTCCGCTCTGCCATCAGCGCATCCATGCCCTGCTCGATATGCTTTTCCGTTCTCGTATCGACGGAGCTCGTCGCTTCATCGAGGATCAGGATCGGCGCTCTGGACACTGCCGCTCTCGCGATATTAAGAAGCTGTCTCTGGCCCTGGCTCAAGTTCGCGCCGTCGCTCTCCAGAACCGTGTCATAGCCCTTGGGAAGCCGCATGATAAAGGAATGGGCAGATGCCATCTTCGCTGCCTGAATGACCTCCTCGTCGGTGGCATCAAGCCTTCCGTACCGGATATTTTCCATGACCGTTCCCGTAAACAGGTGGGTATCCTGAAGCACCATGGCAATGTGGCGGCGCAGCTCGTCCCGCTTAATATGGCAGATATCAACGCCGTCGATGGTGATGGTCCCGCTCTGGATATCGTAAAAACGGTTGATAAGGTTCGTGATCGTAGTCTTTCCGGCTCCCGTGGAGCCCACGAAGGCGATCTTCTGTCCCGGCTTCGCGTAGAGGCTGATATTCTTTAAGATGACCTTGTCCGAGTTGTAGCCAAAGGTCACATGATCTAATACCACTTCCCCGCGCATGCCGTCCATGGACACTGCGTCCTTATCATCCGCCGCCTCCGGCTCCTCATCCATCACGGAGAACACGCGCTCCGCTCCGGCGAGAGCTGAGAACACGTTGGAGACCTGCATGGAGATCTCGTTGATCGGCCTTGAGAACTGTCTCGAAAAGTTCAGGAATACCGTGAGCCCGCCGACATCGAAGTTTTTCACCACACAGAGGATCCCGCCGATGCACGCCGTCAGGGAATAGTTTACCTGACTTAAGTTGTTCATCACAGGTCCCATCATGCCCCCAAGGAATTGGGCGCGGATCTGTTTTTCGCGGAGATCCCTGTTTAATATATCAAATTCTTCCTCCGCGATCTCCTCATGACAGAAGACCTTTACCACCTTCTGTCCGGTGATGGTCTCCTCGATGTATCCGTTTAAAGCACCGAGAGCCGACTGCTGGGCACTGAAGTATTTCTGGCTCCGCTTCGCGACCTCTCCACCGGCCCGCAGCATGAGCGGGATCATGATCAGGGTCACGGCTGTCAGCCAGATGTTCGTGTAAAGCATAAGGCACAAGGTTCCGATGATGCTTAAGGTTCCGGAAAAGAGCTGCACAAGAGTACTGCTCAGCATATTTCCGATGGTGTCCACATCGTTTGTGAAGCGGCTCATCAGATCCCCGTTGGAATTTGTATCATAAAATCTCACCGGAAGCTTCTGCATCTTTGTAAAGAGGTCTGTCCGGATCCGCACAAGGGCGCTCTGGGCAACCTCTAACATCAGTCTTGACTGGAGATAATTTGCGATAACCCCCAGAAGATAGACGCATGCCATCATGGTCAGCCCTTTAAAAAGTCCTGCCACATTGCCGGGACTTCCGTCCGGCGGTGCAATAAATCGGTTGATGATCGGGCGCAGCATATAGGAACCGGTCAGTGTCGCCACCGTATTTACAATGACACAGAAAAATGCGATCCCCATCCGGAGCCTGTCCGCTTCCAGATAGGACAGCAGGCGCTTTAAGGCCGCTCCCGTGCTCTTGGGGCGTCCTCCGCCTCTCGGAGCCCCCGGTCCCGGTCCTCTTCCCATCCCTCTCCTTTTCGGTGCGGCTGCCACGCGTCCGGCATATCGTTTTTTCAGACTCGCTTCGCGGTCTGCCCTCGTGACACTCATACTGCCGCCTCCTCTCCTGCCCTGATGGACTGATTTCCGATCTGGGTCGTATAGATCTCGCTGTATGCCTCACAGGTCTTTAAAAGTTCCTCGTGGGTTCCGTGACCAATGATCTTTCCGTCCTCCAGTACCAGAATCTGATCCGCCTCCTGAACGGAGGAGATCCTCTGGGCGATGATGATCTTTGTGGTATCCTTGAGATCATGATAGAGACTCTCCCGGATCTTCGCCTCCGTCGCCGTATCAACAGCACTGGTGGAGTCATCCAGGATCAGGATCTTCGGGCGCTTTAAAAGTGCTCTCGCAATACAGAGACGCTGCTTCTGACCGCCGGAGACATTGACGCCGCCCTGCCCCATCTCGGTGTCGTACCCGTTTTTGAAGGTCTTAACGAAGGGATCTGCCTGAGCGCTCTCTGAGAACCGGATCACATCCTCCATCGGCGCGTCCTCATTTCCCCATCGGAGATTTTCCTCGATCGTTCCCGAGAAAAGAACATTTTTCTGAAGGACCATGCCGACGCCCTCACGCAGGTGTTTTAAAGAGTAATCTTTGACGTTCACGCCGTCGACAAGGACTTCGCCTCCGGTCACGTCATAGAGTCTCGGAATCAGCTGCACGAGGGAGGTCTTTCCGCTTCCCGTGGAGCCGATGATCCCGATCGTCTGTCCCGGTTCTGCCGTAAAGGAGATCCCTTCCAGAACGAGATCCTTTCTCCCGTTCTCTCCGCTGTAGCCAAAGCTTACATTCTTAAACTCCACACGGCCTTCCGTGACTTTTTTGTCCTTATTTTCCGCGTTGTCATCATTTAAGTTGATCTCCGTGTCGAAGATCTCATTGATCCGCTTCATGGACGCGCTGGCGCGGGAGCTCTGTAAGAATACCATGGAAAGCATCATGAGGGACATCAGGATCTGCACGATATACGTCGTAAACGCAGTGAGATCCCCCACCGGCATCTTTCCGGCAATGATGATATTTCCTCCATACCAGACGACAGCCAGTGTCGTCACGTTCATGGCGAACATCATCACCGGCATCGTGGTGATCACGATCCGGAGCGCACGGAGACTGCTCTCCTTTAGGTCGCGGTTCAGTCTGCTGAATTTTTCGATCTCATGATCCTCCCGGACAAAGGATTTGACCACGCGGACATTCGTCAGGGATTCCTGAATCCCGGAATTCAAACGGTCCAGTCTCCTCTGCATCTCCCCAAAACGCGGGAATGCAGTCTTTAAGATCAGAATGATCGCCGCGAGAAGAAGTGGGATCACGATGAGAATGATGACCGCAAGCTGACGGTTCATCATAAACGCCATGATCAGGGCGCCGAGGAACATTCCGGGCGCTCTAAGCGCCATACGGAGCCCCATCATCAGGACGTTCTGAACCTGCTGGACATCGTTCGTGAGCCTCGTGACGAGAGAACCGGTGCTGTAGCCGTCGATGTTCTCAAAGGAGAACTGCTGAACCCTTCTGAAGAGGTCGTTTCTCATGTCACTGGTAAAGGAGATGGACGCCTTTGCGGAAAAATAAGCGCCGAGGATCCCGCCCACCGCCATAAAGAGGACGGTCAGTACCATCAGGGCCCCCATCTTTCCGATATAGGCGAGATTCCGGTCCGCAACGCCGTTGTTGATGATCATGGACATAAATTTCGGGAGCATGACCTCTCCCGCCACCTCGGTGAGCATCATCAGCGGACCGATCACGAAGGCACTGAGATACGGGGTGATGTATTTTTTGTATCGTTTCAATTCTGTTGTTTCCTTTCTGGTCAGATCTGCATTCGTTGGATTCTTTTGATGCTGTTTATCACGCATCTTCCCTCGGAAGTTTTCTCCTAACGATATAAAAGCAGATCATATGGGCCGTCGCCGTGACGATCCAGGTAAACGGATAAGATAAGTATAACACCGTCAGGTTATGGTATACCTGGAACACCGTAAAGATCCAGACGATCCGGAGTCCGCACGCTCCCAGAAGGGAGACGCACATCGGCATGACGGAATATCCGAGACCGCGGATGCTGCCCACCATCGTATCCATGATCCCACAGAGGAAATATGTCGTTCCAAAGACCACAAGTCTTCTCATTCCGTATACCATGACCTCCGGGTCCGAGGAATAGATCCTGATCAGGGCATGTCCGCAAAGATAAGCCGGAATTCCCATTCCGAGTCCCACGGCTGTCACAACACCGAGGCAGGTAACCATGATCCGGTTGATCCTCGAATACTTTTTGCCGCCGAAGTTCTGGCTTGTGAAGCTTAAGTTTGCCTGATAAACCGCATTCATGGCATTATAGATGAATCCCTCAATATTCTGGGAAGTCGTATTTCCCGCCATCGCGACAGAGCCGAAGGAATTCACAGAGGACTGGATCAGGACGTTGGAAATCGAGAATACTGCGCCCTGCATCCCCGCCGGAAGGCCTACCTGAATGATCTGGCGGAATTTCGAGCGGTGGATCTTCAGATCTTTTAAATGAAGCTTCAGACCGCCCTCACTCTCCATCAGACAAAGGATCACCAGGAACGCCGAGATCGCCTGGGAGATCGCGGTCGCCAAGGCAACTCCCGCCACATCCATCCGGAACATGATCACAAAAAAGAGGTTTAAGACCACATTGATCACGCCCGCCGCCGTAAGGAAATACAGCGGGCGCTTCGTGTCTCCCACCGCGCGAAGGATCGCGCTTCCGAAGTTGTAGATCATATTCGCAGGCATGCCGATAAAGATGATCCGCATATAGATCGTAGATTTATCGATCACATCGTCCGGAGTTCCCATGAGTTCCAGCATTGGCCTCGAGAGAAGCTGACCCACAATGATCAGAAAAAGACCGCTGACGATGCTGAGCGCCATGGCCGTATGGATCGTATCCTGCACGTCTTTTTCCCGCTTTGCTCCGTAATATCTTGCCACGATAACATTGACACCCACGGACAGTCCGATAAAGATATTGATCATCAGGTTGATCAGCGCCGTTGTGGAACCCACCGCCGCCAGAGACTGGCTACCCGCGAAACGTCCCACAACGATCACATCCGCAGCGTTGAACAGAAGCTGCAGGATTCCGGAAAAGATCAGCGGAATCGTAAATGTGAGCAGTTTTCCAAGGATCGGGCCGCTGCACATGTCCATTTCGTAATTTTTCTTCATAATACTCCTTTTTCCCGTATCTGTATTTTCTTTCCGGCAGCATCCGGAAAGAAAAGCAGACTGGCATTTCCCGCCCCTGTCCGTCTGCTCATTCTATCCACGGCTGCTCCCGGTGCCGGAATGCGTCAGGCACATTCCTTTTATCTGTTACGCAGATTATAGACGATTTTTACAAATAATGCAATCCTGCCGCAACATGCTTCAGTCCTCGAGGACATACGCCCGGAAGAGACCGGACCACGGATTTCCGATAATATAGCAGGTGTAGGCTCTTCCAGCGCGGACGTTGACGTTGAAGGTGAGCAGCGGATTCGACACGGTGCAGGTCGGACAGGAAACGCCGACGATGGAAGAAAGGACAAGGACCGGAAGCTCGCCTAAGGCCGAAACTGCATACTGGGAACCTGTCACAAAGAAGGTATAGGTTCCGCTGGATGTCTGTTTATAGCTCGTCACTTCCTTGTATCCGACCCCCGCAAATGCTGTCTGGTTGTTGAAAGTCCGCACATCGTAGCTGGATCCCGCGTAGGACATGTTCGCGACGCGGAGGCAGCCGTAACCTGCCGGAACGTTCGTACAGCCCATGTCGGAGACACGGGTCAGGGACACTCCGGATACCGTGTCTAAGATCACCATCGTGAGTCTCTCACCGGACACAAAGGCAATCGTCTGCTGATAATAGATCTGACCGTTGGTCCTGCGCACAGTGACGGTGTGGAATCCGTCTGTCACGCGGATATAAGAAGAGATCGTGGCAAATTCGGAACCGGAAAAGATATTCCGGCCATCGATATAGACATCCAGAGTACGGCCCGATGTGCTGGCATTTAAAAACCGGACTCTGCTGTAGTAATTCCCTCCTGAGACCGTTGGGTATGTGACCGGAAAAGAGATCGTCGGAAAGCCCGGGTGTCCGATGGTATTGTCAGGATAGACAGGGCGTCCGCCAGACGGCGCGACCGGTGTCGTCGGGATTCCTGCGAGATCGTCATCCCCGGGATAAACAGGTCTTCCGCCCGGTGAAGCGATAGGCGGCACAGGGATTCCCGCAAGATCATCGTCTCCCGGATAAACAAAAACTCCTCCTAATGGCTCGGCCGGTGTCTCCGGTACATTTGCGTCGTTCTTCCCTGCTACAACCTCCGCCGTATTCTCGCCCGACGGTTCCGGCATTGATGTTGGATTTTCTGGCATATTAACACCTCAATATCTTTTTTACTACAAAATATGAAAGCAGAACGGAAAGTGTTACCTGCACGTGTTTGAACCTCCATGAGCTTTCCGAGGAATTGATCTTTTTGTATGAAAAATTTATTCAAATTTTTTTGTTTTTATCGTTGACAAACCCGTTGATCCATGATAATATATTGGAGGTTCGAAAAACACAGTAAATGTGTTCGCTGCCTTGGCTCAGCTGGTAGAGCGTCGCCTTGGTAAGGCGGAGGTCGGCAGTTCAAATCTGCTAGGCAGCTTAAACCATGAGGCTTTCCGGAATATCCGGGAAGCCTTTTTTCGCGTTACAGGAAATTCCTGTTACGTGAAAGGGCACGAACGCAACACTGATGCGCAGCGATTCTGTATGGAATATGTCAGCTTTGCCGACCAGAATCACGCACCAAGTCTCACGGACGTTCGACTTGAATTCGCAGGAACTCCGCCTCACGCAAAAAAGACCCACGGAACTCCTCTCCGCAGGTCTTTTTATCATAAGCAAAATTATAAATTCTATGCCTTCGCCAGTCTCTGTCTCACGATCTCATACGCGAGAACACCTGTCGCAACGGACGCGTTCAGGGAATCGATATCACCCTTCATTGGGATCGACGCGATCATATCGCATTTTTCTTTCACGAGACGGCTCACGCCCTCCCCCTCATTTCCGATCACAAGACCGATCGGTCCGGTGAGATTTAAACGGTACATACTCTCTCCGCCCATATCGGCGCAGACGAACCAGATGCCGCGTTTCTTTAAATCCTCGATGGTCGCCGCCATATTGGTGACCTTCGCGACCGGTGTATAGTTCAACGCGCCTGCGGAGGTTCTCGCAACCGTCGCGGTAAGTCCCACCGCGCGGCGTTTCGGAATGATCACTCCGTGAGCGCCCGCAAGGTTCGCGGTACGGATGATCGCTCCAAGGTTATGCGGATCCTCAATTCCGTCAAGCAGGAACAAAAACGGCGGTTCGCCCTTCTCTTCCGCGATTTTCAAAATATCTTCCACCTCCGCGTACTCGTAAGCAGCGGCATACGCCATCACGCCCTGATGGTGTCCTGTCTCGGACATGGAATCCAGACGTTCCTTCGGAACAAAGTTTACGATCGTGTCATGCTTTTTCGCCTCTCTCACGATCGTGCGCACCGGTCCGTCCTGACATCCGTCAAGGACAAACAGACGGTCGATGGTCTTTCCGGAGCGGAACGCCTCCAAAACAGCGTTGCGCCCTTCAATCGTCAGTTCTTCATATCTCATCGGAGTTCTCCTCTTTTTGTTTTTCCATATCGCCGGAGTCAGCTTTTCCGGTCTTTGTCATCGCCAGCGCCACAAGATCCACCATTCGCTCCGTTCTTCCGGACAGGTAAAGATATCCCATCAGAGCCTCAAAGCCTGTCGCCATCCGGTAATCCTTCATTGTTGCATTCTTGGCCATAGAGAAAGACTTCGCGTTTCTTCCCCGTTTGTAAACCGCATGCTCCTCCTCGGTGAGGTCATCCTCGATGGCCATCAGGAATTCCGCCTGGGCTGCAGCCTTCACAAGAGCTGAAGACTTCTTGTGAAGCTTATTCACCTGCATATTTCCCTCACTGACCACGATGGTACGGATCAGGATCTCGTAAGCCGCGTCACCGAGATAGGCGAGCACAAGCGGAGAGTACTGGCCTGCATCCGTATCCTTTAAGTGGAATTTTTCCTTTAAAAGCATTAAGCTCTCTTCCATTTTACGCCCTCTCTTGTGTCCTCGAGGACGATTCCCATGTCGAGAAGTTTTCCTCTGATCTCATCGGCAAGGGCAAAGTTCTTTGCCTTTCTCGCTGCCTGTCTCTGGGCGATCAGGTCCTCCACCTCAGTGTCAAGGACTTCCGCCTTCTTTTCTGTAATGATCCCCATTACGTCGCAGAGTCTCTGGATCTCATTCTTCATCCAGGAAACATACTCCTTTGTGCTTGCCCCGGAGACTGTGGAGTTGGAGAGCTTGATGAGCTCGAAGATCGCAGAGATCGCGTCCGCGGTGTTGAAATCATCATCCATCGCCGCCTCATACTTTGCGACAAGCTCCATTGCCTTCTTCTGATTTTCCAGTTCTTCCGCTGTCATTGTGCCGCCGGACACCTTTGTCTCCACCTCACGGAGCTTTTCCATACCGGTGAGGATTCTCTCAAGACCGTTCTTGGAGGCTTCCATTAAGTCCGCACTGAAGTTTAACGGACTTCTGTAATGTGCGCTCAGCATAAAGAAACGGAGCACCTGAAGATCGTATTTTTCGCTGATCTCACGGACCGTAAAGAAGTTTCCGAGCGATTTTGACATCTTCTTATTATCAATATTTAAGAACGCGTTGTGCATCCAGTATTTCGCGAAGGGCTTTCCGTTTGCAGCCTCACTCTGGGCGATCTCGTTCTCATGATGCGGGAAAATTAAGTCCTCACCGCCTGCATGAATATCGATCTCGTCGCCGAGGTATCTCTTTGCCATAACGGAACACTCGATATGCCAGCCCGGACGGCCCTCGCACCACGGGGACTCCCAGTACGGCTCACCCTCTTTTTTCGGTTTCCAGAGAACGAAGTCATTCGGGTCCTGCTTGCCCTCCTCACCGGTTACCTTGATCTCACGGAATCCGGACTGGAGATCGTCAAGATTTTTGTGGGAAAGCTTTCCGTAATCTTTAAATTTCCGGACGCTGTAATAAACTGTTCCGTCAGCAGCCACATAGGCGTAACCTTTTTCAATCAGAGTGCTGATCATATTCAGCATGCCGCAGATCTCTTCTGTCGCCAGCGGGTTCTTTGTTGCCGGCTCGATATTCATGCCTTCCATATCCTTTTTGCACTCGGCGATATAGCGCTTGGAGATCGTCTCAGCATCAACGCCCTCCTCGATGGCTTTTTTGATGATCTTATCATCGACATCCGTAAAGTTGGATACATAATTTACATCGTATCCTTTATATTCAAAGTACCGTCTTACCGTATCAAATACGATCATCGGTCTTGCGTTTCCGATGTGGATAAAGTTGTAGACGGTTGGTCCGCACACGTACATTTTTACTTTTCCCGGCTCTACCGGAACGAACTCTTCTTTTCTCTTTGTGAGTGTATTGTAAATCTTCATAATTTAAGCTCCTTCATATATCTTTCTGTCCGAATTTTTCTGCCATGCAGCTTTGCGTAATGCACTTTTACTATCATCAAAATAAAAAGGCGCTTACTTCCGCATTCATTTATTGCTGCTGTCTACAGCCCGGACAGCCCCCGCATCCGCCGGAAATGATTCCAACGCGGTCCTCCGGCGCGTAATCCGCCACCGAACTTAAAAGGGCGATCGCCTGAGCGGAGATCCCCTCTCCGGTACCGGTAAATCCAAGCCCTTCTTCCGTCGTCGCTTTCACGCTTACCTGTTCTTTTTCGATCCCTAACGCCGCCGCGATATTTTCCGCCATCTGCGGGCGGTACGGCAAAAGCTTCGGCCTCTGGGCGATCACGGTGGAATCGATATTTTCGATCATATATCCGTTTTCCTGCAGGATCTTCCCGACTTCCTTTAAAAGTGCGATGCTGGAAATCCCTTTATATCTCTCGTCCGAATCCGGGAAGTGCTGGCCGATATCGCCGAGGGCGGCGGCCCCCAGAAGTGCGTCCATCACAGCATGAAGAAGGACATCTGCGTCAGAATGACCCAAAAGTCCTTTTTCATAGGGAATGTCCACGCCTCCAATAATCAGCTTTCTTCCTTCTACGAGACGATGCACATCATATCCCTGTCCGATTCTCATAGAATCTCCTCCTATATTTCTTATGAGCCGATCACGCGCATCCGTTTCGGGATGCAGCGCACCGCCAGATTCTCCTGACACATACAGCTCTCACCGTCCACGTGGACCGCCAACGGGCGCGCAAGGTGGATCTCCGCCTCGCTGCACTCAAAGACACGGATCCCCCGCTCTTTTCTCCGGACACCCATCACAAGGTCTCTTAAGATCGGGATCATCTTCGTCTTTCTCGCACTGTTTCCAACGTAAACGGTCAGTTTTCCGTCATCATTTAAAATCCCGCCGTTCTTCTTTTTCTTCTCTTCCCGGCGTACCATAAACGTGATGAAATATATATGATTAAACTCCACTTTCTGCGTCCCGTCAAGCAAAATATATCCTTTTGTCGGCTTTGCAAGAAAAAGCTGCTTTAATCCGATCCCAAAACGAAGGATTTTTGTCAGATGAAGCCTCGTCATCTGGTTTCTCACAGGGCAGCATAAGAGATTGTGGCACAGTGCCGCGTCGAGTCCGATCCCACAGCGTCCGGCAAATCTGCGGCTCACGATCTCCTCGTTTCCGAACGTGATAACGCCATAGTCCAGCATCCTGTAATATTTCGGGTGAAGGATCCGCCTCGCCTGACGGTCCACCTTCCAGAAAGACTGGAATCCCTTCGAGAGTGCATTCCGGAATCCCGCCGGGACATAGCCGAAGGTCAGGAGTCCCTTAAAGGAGACACCGTTTAAAACCTCATTGTAGGTACCTTCGCCGCCGACGATCACGATCACCTTCGCTTCATCCTTTTCCGCCGTCAGTACTCTCGCGATCTCCGCCGCATCCCCTTGATGTTCCGTAAAAAAGACACGGTATTCCTGACTGTTCATTTCCAGCTGATGTTCCAGTCGTTTCCAGATCCGGTATCCTCTTCCAGCACCGGCACCGGGATTTACGATAAACTGATACATAACGTCCTCCGAATCTTATATGTTCAGAATTTTCCGTGCAGCCATATGCATTCTGACCATGTCAGTGCCATATGGCATACGATATAGATTATAGTATATCACATAACCGCTAAAAAAAGGCTAAATTTTTTCTAAACTTCATGCAAGTGCACTGCGATACATTCCTGTTCATGCCATGCGCAGACAGCAGCTGATTTTGCCGATGCTTCGCATTCCAAATCAGCAAAATCCCTACCCGTGTACCGGGCACATCCGCGCCAAAACGTAAGAAAATAGTAAACATCTCTTTCTTGTCAGACAATATTGGGATCAATTATAATAAAAGCAGATACAAAGGGCAAAGATAATTGATTTTTATGAATCCAAGCTCTGAAAGGAGGTTCCTGGTATGAAAAAAAGAATGTATGTCGGGCTTTTCATGCTGCTGTTCTATCTGATCTTCGCAGTCACAGCACTTCCGATCACCGCAAAAGCTGATTCGGGTCCAAAGCCCTCGGTGCGCATCCAGTTCAAAAATATGGGTGATGACCTGTGCTACGGCACGCTGCTTTCAAAGGAGAAATGTACAGGACCTGCACGTGTCTGGGACGGCACCGCCAGAAACGAGCAGCTCTATGATCTCGACCGGAGCATATGGAAAGCTTTTGTAGATTACAAAGATCCTGACGGATATTATTTCTTGCAGAGGGGCTGGACGGTAAGCGAAACAGGCGAGATCGCCTGGACCTATTATCCACCCGAGGATTTTAAGATCCTCCTGTATTATCCGGAAGCCGGGACCTTTGTATCAAGCGGAAGCTATGAGCGTTATGCATTTGATACTTATTACACCGTTGACATGGAGGGCGTCCGGATCGGATCCGTGGAATACAATGAGGGTCTGAGCACAAACGAGCGGATCAACGCGTATCGTTCCTATAATTATCGAAAGGAGCTTTTATCGCTCGCGGTCCGTATCCTTCTTACGATCGCAATTGAAATGGTCGTCGGGCTGTTATTCGGCTTCCGGCAGAAAAAGCAGCTGCAGATCCTTGCGCTTGTAAATATCACGACGCAGCTTCTCTTAAATCTGCTTCTCAATATCATTCATTACAATGCCGGTCCGTTGGCCTTTATCACAAGCTATGTCTTTTTCGAGGTCATAGTCTTTGCGCTGGAGGCAGGTCTGTATTGCAGGTTTTTGAAGAGAGTGTCCCCCAAAAAGGAAAACGGTGACTTCGTTCTCTATTCGTTTATCGCGAATTCAGCATCATTCTGGGTCGGATATTATCTTGCGACAGTATTACCGGGAATCTTTTAAGTGAAAATCCAGACACCAACAGAGCCTTTCATATGTTTGCAGGAGCATTGCAGATGTTCTTTTCTGTTTGGTACAGCAGAAAATTTCAGAAAAATTATTATAATCGAAAAAGTCCCGGGAGTCTTCTCAGATTCCCGGGATTTTCAATCGTAGCGGAAGGGAGATTTGAACTCTCGACACCACGGGTATGAACCGTGTGCTCTAGCCAACTGAGCTATTCCGCCATAGTAGCGGAAGGGAGATTTGAACTCTCGACACCACGGGTATGAACCGTGTGCTCTAGCCAACTGAGCTATTCCGCCATGATCAATATGAAATTTCTCATATAAATGGGACCTATAGGGCTCGAACCTATGACCCTCTGCTTGTAAGGCAGATGCTCTCCCAGCTGAGCTAAGATCCCATTAAGTAGCGGAAGGGAGATTTGAACTCTCGACACCACGGGTATGAACCGTGTGCTCTAGCCAACTGAGCTATTCCGCCATAACATATGTATTTTCATATGAATGGGGCCTATAGGGCTCGAACCTATGACCCTCTGCTTGTAAGGCAGATGCTCTCCCAGCTGAGCTAAGACCCCATTGCTTCCGTCTGACGTTTCCGTCAAGCGCGATTGCTTTGACAGTTTAACCTATTTTTTCGAAATTGTCAACAGTTTTTTGATTTTTTTTGTAATGGATTTTTCCTGTTCTATCTACACGATTTAAAAAAAAGACTGACATCTCCTATTTTTCTCTTGCATTCCCAATACATCTTGTTTATAGTATAGTGTATAAGAATCCGATTCGCGGATTCCAATAATATGAACCTGCACAGGAGGGATTGCAATTATGCCAAGAGGAAGAAAGAAGACTGACGTTGCTCCGCAGGATCTTTTAAATGAGGTCCTTGCTTCTATCGAAGAGACAGAGCAGAAATTAAAAGCATTAAGAACTCAGAAAAAGGACATTGAAAAACAGATCGAGGCCAAAGAAATGGCTGAATTATACGCGATCGTAAAAGAGAAGAACATGTCCATCGAGGATGTAAAAACGAAACTCGGCGCAGAATAAGTCTCGCACTTCTGTCTGAACATAAAAGGAAGATCCACATTTCCCGGATACCGGGGATGCGGATCTTCCTTTTTTCTATTTTACCTGTTCCACGAAACTATCGGATCCGCGCAGATCTCAGGCAGATCCCGATCATTCTAATTCTTTTAAGATCGACTCCCCGATCATATTCTCCGCTTTTTTAAGCCCGAAGTTATCGAGCACCGTCGCGCCGATGACACCAAAGGTCTTCTGTTCCTCAAACATTCCCTTCTCTTTCATAGACGGGGAGTAGGCAATAAACGGAACCTTTTCTCTCGTATGGTCTGTTCCCGTGTAAGTCGGATCATTTCCATGATCCGCCGTGATCATCAAAAGATCATCTTCCCGGAGGTTTTCAAGGAGTTCGCCAAGCTTCGCATCAAAGCGCTCCAGCTCTTCCCCATATCCCACCGGATTTCTCCTGTGTCCCCACAGGGCATCGAAATCCACGAGATTCACAAAGCAGAGTCCCTTAAAATCCTTATCTTTGCAGATCTCAATAGTCTGTTCCATTCCGTGGACGGAGCTCTTGGATCGGAATGCCTCCGTGATGCCCTGTCCGTCGAAGATATCACGGATCTTTCCGACGGAGATCACATCGTACCCGTTGTCCTTTAAGATATCGAGCGCCGTCGTTCCTGTCGGCTTTAACGCGTAGTCATGGCGATTGCTGGTGCGGACAAACTCTCCCTTTTTCTTTCCAACATACGGTCTCGCGATGACGCGGCCCACGCGCCACTCTTCCTTCATCGTAATCTCTCTTGCAATCTCGCAGCATCGATACAGCTCGTCGAGACCAAATGTTTCCTCATTTCCGCAGATCTGGAGAACTGAATCCGCGGAGGTGTAGACGATCATGTGGCCTGTGGCGATCTCCTCCTCGCCGAGTTCGTCAAGGATCGCAGTTCCGCTGGCGCTCTTATTTCCTATTACTTTGTGTCCGGTGCGTTTTTCCAGCTCTTCGATCAGCTCCTTCGGGAAACCGTGATCTGTGAAGGTCTTGAACGGTTTCGTCGTGTAGATCCCCATCATCTCCCAGTGTCCGGTCATGGTGTCCTTGCCGTTGCTGGCCTCGGAGAACTTTGTGAAGCGGCCCGTCGGCTTTTCCACCGGGGCAACCCCCTTTAATGGTCTTAAGTTCGCGATTCCAAGCTTCTGGAGATTCGGGATATGAAACCCCTTCATGTGTTCCGCGATATGTCCCAAGGTATCCACGCCCACGTCACCAAACTTTTCGGAATCCGGCATAGCGCCGGTTCCCAAGGAATCTATGACGATCGTAAAAATCCGATTATATTTCGGCATCTAAATCTCCCCCTTTCTTTTTCGCCTGTTCCACAAGGCGGCTCGTTCCGAGACGGTCAGCGCCGAGCAGGACAAACTCCCTCGCGTCGTTGAAATCGGCGATTCCTCCTGCTGCCTTGATCTTCTTTCCGGCAGTCATATGGGCCTTCATAAGCGCCACATCCGGCTTTGTTGCCCCTGCGGCAGAAAATCCAGTGGACGTCTTGATAAAGTCCGCTCCAGAAGCAGCTACAGTCTCACACATCTTTATCTTCTCCTCATCCGTGAGAAGGCAGGTCTCGATGATGACCTTTAAAATGTGATCTCCGCAGGCCTCTTTTAAGGCATTGATCTCCGCCAGGACCTTATCGTACTGTCCCATCCTGACCCAGCCGATGTTGATCACCATGTCAATCTCTTCCGCTCCGTCTTTTAACGCCTCTTTCGTCTCAAAGACTTTCACAGACGTCGTGTTGTACCCGTTCGGGAATCCGATGACGGTACAGACGGGCATCTTCCCATCCAGGTATTCTGCCGCCTGCTTTACGTAGGACGGCGGGATGCAGACGGATGCGGTTCCATATTTTACCGCGTCATCGCAGATCTCCTTGATCTGTTCCCAGGTGGACGGCTGTTTTAACAGTGTATGATCAACTTTCTTCAATATATCTCTGTATGTCATATTTTCTCTGATACATCCTTTCCAGTGTGCCTTCTATTTTTCCAGTGCTTTCCCCGTAAAGCCTAACGGCAGGAGCTCTTTCAGGAGGTAATCCCGGATCTCCCCGTCTCCATTCATAAGGACGATTCGAAAGGTCTCCGGGTCACAAAACTCTGCCATCACCTGGCGGCAGACGCCGCAGGGCGCGCAGAAATCCTTCGGTTCTTTTCCCTTCGGACCGCCCACGATGGCGATCGCCCGAAAGTCCGTATTTCCCTCGCTGACAGCCTTAAACATCGCCGTCCGCTCCGCACAGTTTGTCGCCGGATACGCCGCGTTTTCAATATTGCAGCCGCGAAAAACTGTTCCGTCCCCGCATAGAAGCGCTGCTCCCACCGCAAAGCCGGAATATGGGCAGTAGGACTGTTTTCTTGCTTCCAAAGCTTCCCTTACCAGTTCCTTATTTCTCATGAATTTCCTCCCTCCCGGTTTGAAAATCCGAATATATTTTCTTCCTTTAACATACCATAAAGCCGAAACAATGTCAAAAGTCTTACCGCCTTCTTACATTTCTAACGTCTTCCTTACTTTTCGATAAAAATTTACCACTGGGGGTTGAAACCCCACTTTTAAAGTGATATAATTTGGCAACGCAAGGGAAATGTGACAAACGTATTACAAAGCAGGACTTTAATGATGATGCCTGTTCAGAAAGGAAAGGAGGTCATCCTTTTGAAAAAGCTGATAAGAAAATATGGGCACGTATGGATGCTATCCTATGCATTCATCTATATCCCCTGGTTTACAAGACTTCAGGAGAACATAAACAAACCTTACCACGTCATGCACACGGCACTCGATGATATGATTCCTTTCGAAGAGATCTTTATCGTACCTTATCTGATGTGGTTTTTATATGTAGCAGCCACCATCGCATTTTTCTTCTTTCGGAACCGTGATGATTATTACAGGCTCTGCACCTTCCTTTTCACAGGAATGACGATCAGTCTTCTCGTCTGCTCCCTGTTCCCGAATGGAACGGACTTCCGTCCGGCAATCGATCCGGATAAAAATATTTTCTGTTACCTGGTATCGAGACTCTGGAGCATTGATCCGTGCATCAACGTCTTCCCGAGCATCCATGTATACAACTCCGTCGGTGTCCACATCGCGGTCTGCCACAGCGAGGAGTTAAAGAAACATCCGATGATCGTCCGGGCATCCGGCATTCTGATGGTTCTGATCTGCCTGGCAACAATGTTCTTAAAGCAGCACTCCGTGATCGATGTGGTCGGCGCGCTTCTCATGGCATCCGTTATTTACCCGATCGCTTATGCGCCGGAGGCGGAAAAGAAGAAAAAGTACGAGACGAGCTTCTAAATATAATAACTTCAAGCCTATGCAGGACGGTTTTTACGACCGTCCTGTTTTTTGCTGTTTTCTCTAATTTCTATATTCACAGGAGCCCTTCACCGCCTGCCTTTTTTGAATGTGCGACAGCAAAAACAGCCGTCCTCTTTACCTGCCATATAAGCATGCAAAAGAACAACTGTCTTTACTTGTTTATCTTACTGTCACTTTCTATATCCTGTCGTAAAATCCACTACATTCCGGTACGGCGTCCCGTTCGCCCAGGCCGCAAGGTTTTCTCCCGCAATCCGGACAATCCGTTCAAAGGTCTCCGGAAGGAAAAAATTTCCTGCCACATGAGGCGTGATCACAAGGTTCTCAAGATCCCACAACGGGCTGTCCGCCGGAAGCGGTTCAGGCTCCGTCACATCGAGGCCACAGCCGCCGAGATGTCCATCTTTTAAGACTTTATAGAGTCCATCCGGATCGATGGCATTTCCGCGGCCCACATTGATGAGGTACGCGCCCTTTTTCATCAGGCGGAGTCTTCTCTCGTCCATGATGTGGTTCGTAGCGCTTCCGCCCGGAAGGACCATGGCAACAATATCTGCCCGGCCTAAGAGCATATCCAGATCATCCATCGTGTGCTGCTCATCCAGGTAATCCGGCTTATTCCGGTTCGTGCGGCGGACACCGATCACATGGGCACCCAACGCGTGGACCTTTCTCGCGTAATCCCCGCCGATATCGCCCAGACCCAGGACAAGGATCGTGGAACCTTCCACGGAAATGATGTTTCCCATGGCTTTCCATACATGCTCTGCCTGGTTCGCATGGTACTGGTTTAAACGTCTGATCAGGTCGAACGTAAGACCCAGCATATGCTCGGAGACCGCGAGTCCGTAAGCGCCTGTGGCATTTGCGAGCACTGCTCCCTCCGGCATCACACCGGCCTTGATATAGAGATCTGCCCCAGCAGAGTTTAACTGGAGCAGCTCCAGGTTCTTCGCGCCGGAGATCAGGGATGGATCCACGTTTCCGACGATAACATCTGCCTGTTCCACGTCCTCCTTTGTGACTTCCCCGCCGTTCACATATCGGATGCAGCAGTTCTTGTCACCTGAGGCGGCTTTTTCTTCAAGGAACTTCTTGTGATCCTCGTTTACCGGGATCACCACCAGAATGTTTTTCTCTAAATCCGCCATGTGTAATCCTCTCCAATCGGTCTTGTCGCTTCTTTTAACCACTCGTTCTCTTCCGCAGTCATATACGGGGAAAGCTTCTCGCAGACTTCTTTATGGTACGCGTTCAGCATTCTCACATCAGACGGCTCCATAACGGAAATATCCACCGCATCGAGATCGATGGGCGCAAATGTCATATTCTCGAAGCACATGAACTGACCGTACTCATTCTTCTCTGCCTTTCTGCAGAGGGACAGGTTCTCAGTACGGATTCCGTGGCTGCCCTCGATGTAAAGACCCGGCTCGTCGGATGTGAGCATGCCCTCCTCCAGAACGCAGGAATCCTGACGCTCCGGAACGATGCGCCAGCGGATGCCGTTCGGTCGCTCATGGACAGCGGATAAGAAGCCAACGCCATGTCCGGTACCGTGGTTGAAGTCGAACCCCCGCTCCCAGAGCGGTCCTCTCGCAAGGTAATCCACATTGAGACCCCGGCAGCCGTATAAAAATTTCGCGTTCATCAGGCGGAGCATTCCCATCATGACAAGTGTAAAGTGTTCCTTCATCTCGTCTGTCACATGACCGACCGCGATGGTTCTTGTGACGTCCGTGGTTCCCTCATAGTACTGTCCGCCAGAGTCTACCAGATAGAAGCCATCTGTTCCCACCGGGCTCTCCTGCTCCTTTGTCGCATGGTAGTGGCACATCGCCGCGTTGGAGCCGAATGCGGAGATCGTCGTGAAGCTCGGTCCGAGGTAACCTTCCTGGGCCTTGCGGTAATCCTCCAGGCGCTCTGCGGCCTCTGTCTCTGTGAGTTCCACTTTTCCCGCGTTCTTCTTCATCCAGTACAGGAATTTCGTCAACGCCACGCCGTCCTTTAAATGAGCTTTGCGAAGGTTTTCCATCTCCACCGGGTTCTTCACTGCCTTCATCCGGGAAGTCGGGTTCATAGCCTCCACAATGCGGTTGGAGGCATCGATTTTCTTATAGAGGGCAAAGTTTACCTTACCCGGCTCTAAGAGGACCGTCTCGTTTCTGATCCCTGCCACCGCGTCGTAGATCGCGTCGTATTTTTCGATGGCGACATGATTCTCCTCAAAATAAGCGCAAAGCTCCGGGGAGAACTTGCGGCTGTTAATAAAAAGTCTCGCCTCATCCTCTGTGATCAGGGTGAATGCCGGTGCCAGTACATTTCCGTCGTCGGAATTTTTGCGGATATTAAACAGCCATGCCACATCGTCAAGGCTTGACAGAATGTGCACGGTCGCGTGTTCCTTCTTCATCGCGGCTCTGAGGCGGGCAAGCTTCTCCGCAACGGTCTCGCCTGAGTACTTCACGTCGAGGACCCACACCTCCGGTGCCGGAAGGATCGGGCGCTCTTCCCAGACCTCACCCGCAAGGTCATCGCCGACGGAAAGTGTGGCATGTTTCTCTGCCATCATGGTCTCAAATTTTCTTCCCTGGGCAGCATTTACCACGCGGCCGTCAAAGCCTAAAACGCCGCCTTCCGGCATATGGTCCATCAGGTATTCCTCAATGGTCGGGACGCCCTCCTCGCCCATCGCCATCAGACGTGTGTCCTGGCCTTCCAGCTCTTTCTTCGCCTGGACAAAATATCTTCCGTCTGTCCACATGCCGGAAAAAGCCTGGGTGATCACCATGGTCCCCGCGGAACCTGTGAAGCCGGACATGAATGCGCGGCATTTGAAATAGTCCTCCACATACTCAGAATCGTGGAAATCAGAAGACGGAACATAGTACGCGTCCACATTTCTCACTTTCATCAGGGTCCTGAGTTCCCTCAAACGTTCATTTGCCATTTTTTTACCTCCATAAGCAGGAAAAGTTACCGCACACATCTTTGTGGACCGTAACTGTTTTCCTGAATATTTAATACCGGTCAGGCTTGCGCCGCCGGGTCGTTCTCATAATAAGTCTGTGCAGATCCGCATCCGCCTGCTGCTTACAGCAGCGGAATTCCCGCCTTCTTCGCCTCCTCGCGGACCTCATCCGGCCACAAGGAAGACTGGATCTCACCGATATGGGCTTTCCTTAAGAAGAACATACAGATACGGGACTGTCCGATACCTCCGCCAATGGTGTATGGAAGCTCTCCGTGTAACAATGCCTTCTGGAATGCAAGCTTCTCGCGCTCCTCACAGCCTGCCGCCTTTAACTGCTCGTGCAGGGAGATCTCGTCCACGCGGATACCCATGGAGCTTAACTCAAGGGCAATGTCGAGAACCGGATAGTAGACGATAATATCGCCGTTTAATTTCCAGTCATCATAGTCCGGTGCACGTCCATCGTGGGGCTCTCCGGATTTTAACTTTCCGCCGATCTGCTCGATAAATACAGCGCCGTGAAGCTTCACGATCTCATACTCTCTCTGCTTCGGGGTGAGATCCGGGTAGAGGTCCTCAAGCTCCTGGGATGTGATAAACTCGATGTGCTCCGGGAGAACATGGCCGATATAGTCGTACTCGTATGCCATATAGTCCTCTGTGATCTTTAATGCCTTATATACGGCACGGACAGTCTCTTCCAGTGTCCCGCGTGTTCTCTCCTCCTTCGTGATCACCTTTTCCCAGTCCCACTGGTCCACATAGATGGAGTGGATGTTGTCGGTGTCCTCATCGCGGCGGATCGCGTTCATATCGGTGTATAAACCTTCACCCGGCTGGAAGCCGTACTGTTTCAACGCGTAACGTTTCCATTTTGCCAGGGAGTGGACAATCTCTGCCTTTCTTCCGCCTTCCTTGATATCAAAGGCAACCGGGCGCTCCACACCGTTCAAGTTATCATTTAATCCGGATTCCGGCGTTACAAATAACGGAGCGGAAACCCGGGTCAGATTTAACTGTTTTGTAAGTTCCTTCTGGAAGAAATCCTTCACGACCTTGATAGCGATCTGGGTCTCTTTTAAGTCAATATCCGGAGTATAACCGGCTGGTACAATAAAATTCATTGTCGTGCTCACCTTTCTATGCAGCATCCAATTTTCTGTCTTTTCCGCCGCCACAAAATGCCAAAACAGCGGCATTTTTCCTTTGCGCTTTATGCTGCCGGTATCCATCATATCATTATTTGGCGGAAAATGGAAGAAAAGTTTCATTCTTCCACACATTTCCCCAAAAACATGTTAAAATAGCTTTAACAGTTTAACATCAAAGGAGCGACCGAACATGAACATAGCGATCGTCGATGACCGAAAGACGTATTCTGACCGGCTTGTCGGATTTATTGATACATATGCGGAACAGCACAGGCTTCAGTGGGGGGCAATGGACCGTTTTTCCAGCGGGGAAGAGTTTTTGGGCGCGTTTACGGCCGGAAAGTATGATCTCATCTTCCTTGATATCTACATGGATGGCATCACCGGGATGGAGACGGCGAAGCGGATCCGGCGGGCGGATCATGGCTGCAGGATCATCTTTATCACCACCTCCCCTGAATTTGCCGTGGAGAGCTACGACGTGAGCGCATCCTTCTATCTCCTGAAACCTATTGAAAAGAACGGTGTGTTCGCTGCCCTCGACCGGTGCGGGCTCCAGGATGCTGAACGCACCAGGGCGGTGGAGGTTGCAACACATTTTGGAAAGACAGTTCTCCCGGTCCACGATATCTCCTACACTGAGTATGTCAGACGGCAGGTTCTCATACACCTTAAGAACGGGCAGGATATGGAAGTCTCCATGAGCCAGAAGGATTTCTCCGCCCTTCTGCTCCAGTATCCGTGGTTCTGCGACTGCATCAAGGGGATCCTCGTAAACTTTGAGGACGTGGATAAGCTTTTAGAAGACCGTTTTCTCTTAAAAAGCGGGATCCAGATCCCTATCAGCCGTCTGAAATACCGGAATGTGCGGGAGCAATTTCTTGAGTATTCCTATTCGAAAGTCCGGGGAGGTCAGTATGGCGGAACTGCTTATTAATGAATTTTTCAGCACTTATCCGTTCCACATGTTCGCGTATCTTCCGTTTCACACGAATCTGCGTTATCCGGGAAAAATAACGATCCTGCTCTCTGCCCTTGCGGAGATCATATATCTGGCAGTCTTCGCGATACTGGTCCATGCGGGGTTTCCAGCCGTATCTGTACAGTATCTTGCGATTCCCATTCTGGGATTTTTTCTCTACCATCTGGTTCAGGCAAACATCGGAATCGTCACATTCCAGTACACCTTTGTCCTTGACTACCTCATGGTGATCCGCGCCTCCTCCTTTTTTATCTGCAGACAGTTTCTGCACTGCGGATTCTACACCTGGCAGTCCGGCGTCACTACGTTACTCCTGGTGCTCCTCACCACCCGGTTTATGATAAAGCGGCTCACAGAGATCATCGACAGTCTCTCCGCGATCCAGGCGCCTGCAATCTGGAAAACCGCATGGCTTCTTCCATTTTCCGCCACGATGATCATCTTCCTTCTCACCGGCAATATCCGGGATGGGAATTTTGATCAGGCAGACCTTTTCGCCAGAGTCCTGCTGCTCGTCTGCATGTTCCTCATCAGCCACACGCTGATCATGCTCCTGCGCTTCTTTAAGGACCAGGCAGAAGCCGCGGCAAAATCGGAGACCATGGAAAAGCTCCTGGAGATCCAGTCAGACCAATACAGCCTTCTCACCGCCAGGATCCAGGACAACCGCCGGGCAAGGCACGATTTCCGCCAGCATCTGGCCGTCATCAGGGACTGCGCCGACCGCGGGGATCTCGCCTCCCTGAAAAATTATCTGAACGATTACGAAAACATGTTCCCGATCCAGGAGGTCCGCACCTACTGCAAAAACTACGCAGTCAACGCGATCCTCTCCTTCTACGCGGAAAAGGCAGAAAAAAACGGGATCTCCATGCAGGTCACCATCCAGATGGCTGACCCGCCGGTGATCCCGGAAACGGAATTCTGTGTTCTAGTCGGAAATTTACTGGAAAACGCAGTGGACGCCTGCGCGGATACCGATGCGGAGATCCAGTCTTTCATCCGACTCCATGTAGTCCAGACCGGCTCCTCCATGCTCTCCATCACCGCCGACAACACCAGCTCCGGAAGTCCGAACTGGTCCGGAGATAAGCTGCTTTCCACAAAGCACTCCGGCTACGGCATTGGAACGGAGTCTATCCGCATGATCGCAGAGCGGTACAGCGGGGACGCGAGATTTAGGTGGAAAGACGGAATATTCTACGCGTCTGTGATGTTAAATCCGCAGGTTTGACCGCTGAGACCGGATTTTCGACCTCTGTTATCTCCTGATGACAATTTCATATCAGTACCTTCAGCTTTTATATGCCCTGAACGGATCATCCCGATTTTGGTCTTACATCCCCGGCACATACACGCCGCTCTCATTCACATAGAGCCCGTCCGGCGTCCTCCCGCTCTTATACATGGCCCCGCTCACCGGATCCAGATAGTAGGACTTGTTGTACAGGGTGATCCATCCTGTGGCCATATATCCGTCCTCCCGGAAATAGTACCACTTTCCGCTGATGTAGAGCCACTCTGCCGCCGCCCATGTGCCATCACCGTAGTCCCACCACCATCTGCCGTCAGCGCTCTGCTTCCAGGAGCCTGCGGCGTAGGATCCGATCTCCCCTGAGCGGACCCAGGCGCTCTTCGTGTTGTTTGTGGACTTCACGGAGCGGACCTCAAAGCTGTAGGATCCAGAGGTTCCCATCAGTCTCGAAAAATCGTACTTTGTTCCGTAGATCGTAAACTCGTCCCCCGTGAGACTGCCGTCCTTTAAGAGGCGGAGCTGGTAATATTTCGCCCCGCTGACCGCTGACCATGTTCCCGTTCCGTAGGCGTTCGGAGACCAGGCCACACCTGTGGGCGCCTTGACGGTACTTGTGGTGGATGCGGTGGTTTTCTTATCGAATGTCAGGCGGAACGTCAGCTCGACGGTACTTCTGTCATTTTTCTTTACCGCCTTCACGTACTCCGCTTTTCCGTATCCGTTTTTTGCGGAATCGGACAGTGTCAGGCGGAAGTCCTTTGAGGCTGTCCCGGAGAAATAATAATTATCCTCGTCCGCTGCCTCCAGCGTCACCGTGATCTTCGGTGGATTGGACTCCGTATAGCCGTTTCCGTCGTTATTTTCGATATAAATATTATCTACATAGTAAAGATCTGTATTATTCCCGTAGGGCGTCACTGTGACGTTCTCAGAGTCATTTTTAAGTCCCACAGTGCTGTCGATGGTCAGGTATATCTTTCCGACCGCTGTCTTGCTGGCTGCAAAAGCCGGAAATGCCGCAGTCACTGCCAGAACCGCCGCCAGCAGAAATCCCGCAATCTTCTTTCCAAATTTTTTCATGTCTTCTCCTTCCCGTAAGAAGTTCTTCCACTCGCTTCTCTTTATCCCCTCATATACCAGTTTGTGCAGAAAAACGTCCATGCAGAACAATTCTGCCGTACATCCTCCTGCACAAATCCGTCAGATATTCTTTCATTATCTGTTCTTAAAGATCTCAATGATCGCCCTGACCATCTGGACCAGCATGTTCCACATTCTCTCAAGCGGGTTCACATCCGCCTTCGCTGTCTCCGCATCGAGAAGCTCCGCGTCATCGTCCACGCTGATCTCCTCGGTTCTCATGATGATCTGCAGGGTGTTCGGCTCCGCGTTCTCATCGGAAGTGAAGGAAACCTTCTCCGCGTTTGGATCCATATTTAAGAAATTGTTGTCGTCCTCCATGTCGTTCCACTCATTGTCCATGGTGTCCTTCATAGTCCGGCCGGCCTTTCTCATGGAGCTGGTGCTGTCGAGGACGCTTAAACTCTTGTCGAGGACATTCAAACTTCCCTTGATGGAGTCCTTCGCCGCCGCGTCAAGGCTGTCCGCGCTGGCACGGACGGTATTCTGTACCAGAGTCAGGGAATCCGTGCTCTTATTAAGGGCATCCGTGGTTCGGTTTACGAGCTCCCCGGAATCATCCAGGGCTGACTGGAGATCCGGGTAATACACATCCAGGGAGTCCTTTAACGCCTTCACATCCTCGATCAGATAGTCCATCTGGTCTGTGGTCTGTGCCAGGTATTTTGATGTATTGGATACATCGTCGAGCATATCTGCTGTATCTGCCACAAGGGCATTGCTGGAGGAAGCCACCTGGCGGAGCGCTTTCTCCTTCTGCTTTAAGATTCCGATAAGTTCCTGGGCATTCAGCATTCCCGCATGTCCGGCGGAGGTGTCTGCTCCCGCTGCTGCCGCTGCCAGTGCCTGGGTATCTTCATCCCCTGCCTCACCGTTGCAGTAATCTGCGATCGCGTCCTGCATGGACTCCTGGGCTGAAGCCAGGTTTTTGATAAACTCCAGAACGCTCTGCTGAAGCTGTGTGTCAAGCTTTTTGATCAGCTGAACGGAAGCGACTACATTTCCAATACTGCCGGACGCGCCCTCAGAGCTGTCCCTTAAGCCCCGTAAGCTCGTGTCCAGTCTGCGGATCGGCTCCTGCATGTTTCCGAGTGTGTTGACAACGTCTGTCATGCTGTTGTGGGCAACCTCGGAGGCATCCTTCGCAGTCTGGATATACGGAACGATGGTTCCAAGCTGCTCGGAGAGCGCCGTCAGGGAAGCCAGTGTCTGGTCATTGCTGTCCAGGATCTCGTCCTTGGAACCGCTGATGACGCCTCTCGCGCTCTCCGCCTCATTTAAGCCCTGGCGCAGCTCGTTGACGCCGCTTCTCATGGCCTCGACGGAAGCCGCCATCTGGTCCATGCTGTCGTATAACTGGTCACCGGCATCCTTCCAGGTGTCCTTGGCGTCCTTCAGGTCAACGATGTGCTCTAAGTCTTTCACCGTTCCCGGAACCATCGCCATGATGACACCGGAGGTCTCAAACTTGTCGCTGCCAATGCGGATCGTGTAATCGCCCTCCTCGCCCGGAAGCGCCGTGTACATGATCGCGGTCTGGGAACCGAGGCTCTGGGTCTGGGAATCTTCCGCTTCCACACTGTAGCACTTGCTCATATCAACAAGCATCGCTACCACTAACATCATATTGCTCTTATAGTAATCTCTCGCCGCCTCATTCGGTGTCGCTGTCACATGTACCTCCACCAGACCGGAAGCACCCGCAAGCTTCTCAGCGTCCGTCGGGACGCCGTTTAATTTGTAGGACACATCCATGGTCCACGGAAGTGTCACCGCGTCCTTATCGATCGCTCCCTTATAGTAGAAATATCCCTTGGTGTCCGCCGGGAGATTCCATGTGACCTTTCCGTCACTGATCTCCGGAGCTGTGTTGTTGGTCATATTTGTCACATCAAGATAATTTCCATAATCCGTAAAGCTTGTGAGACCATTTAAGCTCACACCCTTCACGACATTCACCTTATCAACGGAACCATAACAATCCAAGTTCACGTACATCGCTTCATCGACGCTCACAGACGCCTCTGCCGCATAAACCGGCGCAGAAACAAGGCTGGTGCAGAGTGTGACAGCCGCCATGCCCGCTGCCATGATCCTTCTATTTTTCTGTCTCATCACCGTTCTCCTCCATTTCTTCTCTATCTGTCAATTCCGGCTCCGATTCCCTGCTGGCCGCCGCCTCGTTCTCATCGTCCTCGTAGGGATCTCCGCCTTCATCTGTACTCTCTTCTGTCTCGTCCCCGTTCTTTCCGGAACGTCTCTTCTCTCTCCGGTTCATCACACGGCGGTGCAGGCGTCTCGCAAGAGCTGCCGCCGGTTTCTCGCCGACGATAAAGCTGTCAAATAATGTAAGCAGCAGTGGAAGCACTGTCAGCACCAATACAAGGCTGAACAGTCCGCCCCGTCCGATCAGGTGTCCCAGATCCGCGATTGCAGTTGTGGACGAAATCATGTATACGATATATCCGGCCAGCGTGATGATGGAACCGGAAGTAAAGATTGAGGAACATGATGCCGCGATGGCCTCCACGCATGCCTTTTTCTTCGGCAGCGTCTTTCTCTTTGCCAGGTAGTTGTTTGCCAGCAGGATCGAGTAATCGACCGTAGCGCCCAGCTGGATACTGCTGACGATGATGTAACCCATGTACACCATCTCGACCCCCTGGAAATACGGCATCGCCATGTTGATGAAGATCGCCACCTCAATGGGAATAATGACGAGGATCGGCATGACAGCCGACTTAAAGCTCATCATGACGACGAGGAATACACCCGCCAGGGACAGAATGTTTACATTCTCATAGTCCTTTACGATGAAGGACTTGATATCCTGGGTGGACGGAGTCTCACCGACGAGATAGCTTCCTTCCGGGTAATACTTCTTTACGATCTCCTGGATCGCGTCGGAGTCCTTGAATGCCTCGGCACTCTCGGTCTTCGTTCTCGTGTAGATCAGCATCCGGCAATAGCCGTCTTTATGTAAGAGCTCCACCGTGGACTTCGGAAGAAACTCTTCCGGGATCCCCTCCGGCAGCGTATCCGCTAAAGCTGTAACGTTCTTTACATAGGATAGATCCTTGATCTCCTTCGCCATGGCCCGCTCATTGACCTCCGATGTGTTCGGATAGAGGGCGAGCAGCATGTTGCTTCGGCCGAAGATCTTCGTGATCTGCTGGTCATCTTCATAAACCTGGGTTCCCTCCGAGGCACCCATGGAGTCGTTTCCGTAAAGGAAATCGTTCAGGCCCTGGGCCGTGTATGCAAGCGGTGTCACGAGGACGATCACCGCGAACACGATGGGACGGATCCGGTAGATCGCTTTTCCAAGTCCGTGGAAATCCGGCATAAAGGAACGGTGCTTTGTCTTCTCATTGAGCTTCGCGAACTTCAGGATCATCGCCGGCATGAAGAAGACGACTGTCAGCAAGCTGAATACGATACCTTTCGCCAGGACAAGACCCAAGTCAAATCCGATGGAGAACTTCATCGTCACAAGGGCCAAGAAGCCGACGACTGTCGTCAGGCTGCTGGCGAAGATGGAATTGATCGCCTCCTGAACGGCGTTGATGATCGCGTCCTCCTCGTTCATTCCCTGCTTTCTGTAGTTCATGAACGCGTCAAGCAGGAAGATCGAGTAGTCCATGGATGTTGCCAGCTGCAGGATGATCGACACGTTTTCCGTCAGGAACGAGACGGTTCCGATAAAGATGTTCGTTCCCTTATTAAGCAGGACAGCGACGCCCATAACCAACAGGAATAATATCGGTTCCGTCCATGCCGTTGTCGTCACGGAAAGCACAGCGAAGATCATGATCACCGCCACAACGAGGATCTTGCTCATCTCGCTTGCCATGGACTCTGTCATGGATTTGTTCTGGACCGCCATGCCGACGTAGCATCCTTTGTCCCCTAAGAGATCCTTGATCTCGTCGATGGCAGTGGAGGTTCGGGTGGAATCACTCTCCTCCACAAATGTGATATCGTAGACCGCATTCCGGTCTTTGTAATAATCCTTGATCTCACTCTCATCAATGAAGTCTTCACCGGCATAGATATTTACCGTGCTGTCGCACCATAAGACCTGGTCCACGCCATCGATATCGGCAATCTCATCTTTATATTGCTTCGCCTCGTACAGCGAGACGTCCTTCACCATGACCCGCGCCGTTCCGGGATAACCGAACTTATCACGCATAACGTCAAGTCCGATAGCGGATTCCGCCGTTTCCGGAAGATATTTCGTCAGGTCATAGTTTACATTTACAAAGTTCATCGTCAAAAGCGAGAGCAGGCAGCCGATCACGAAGACCGACTCGATCCAGCCGCGTTTATGGATGATAAATGACGCGAGCATGTAGGAAAAGCCGCCGTTCTGGTTCTTTTTCTTTTCTTTATGCCCGCGGAACATGTTTTTTATTTTCTCTCCCATGTCTTCTCTCCTTATATTCCCTGTCCGTAACTGTTCAGTACCCACACAGGTCATTTTCCGTCACCGTCCACATTCCTACCGTTCCAGAACCACCATGTAATAGTCCTTTCCATTCTGGTTTTCATGGGCAATTCCCATTCTACGGTAGTATTCCAGGGAATATTTTTTATCGTCCTTCCGGTCGAATTTTTCCTGCATCCGGATCATAACAGAATCATACGGATCGTATGTCTCCTCAGGGCCCCAGAGGTACATCTCAAAAAATGTGGCACTCTTTCGCTCCGGAAATGCTGTCTTTACGTAATCGCTTACGGTTCCCTCTCCCGGGATCGTATTTTTGCTCTTGGAATATCCCTTTTCCATAGCGGAAGAAAGTCTTGCCTTTGCGATATCGCAGAGATCCATGTCGAGGACAAATGTGGCGCGTCCATCGTAAAACTCCACATCCCCGTTGTCGTAATCATCTTCCGCCTCCGGATAAGTGTCAAAAAACAGGTCGCTCTTCTCATCATTCATATCATCAAAGAGTTCCTGTTCCTTCTGATCCAGCACGTATACAGGATACGCGCCGCCCTGCGTATTCGGGGTTTTCCGCGCATAGGACAGCGTCCCGTCCTTTGTAAACGTGTAGCATGTATTTTCATCTTCTATAAAATCTGTGCTCCAGGCACCGTTTTCCATAAGGTAGTACCACTTTCCCGAGATCTGATTCCATCCCGGTACCGCTCCGAATGTCTCCGGAGCTGCCGCATATGCGGGAACTGCTGTCATTCCCGTGATCATGCAGAGGATCGCTGCCATTCTTCGTACTTCTCTTCTTCGGATCATATGATCGCCTCCGCTTTTTTCTTTCCTTTTCACTTGCAATATTATCTATGTTTATGCTAAAATACTCAAGAACCAATTTTTGAAAAGTGTACCAAATGAGACAAATTATCACTTTTTGTCCAATTTGGAATGGATAGAGGAGTTTTGTAGTTTATGATAAAATTACCGATCCAGGAAGAACATGTTTCTGTCCGCAGGACCTACCTGCTTTTGATGAAGGCGCTCCTGGACCTTCTGGCGGAAATGCCTTTTGAGAAGATCTCCCTCACTGATCTCTGCCGGGTCTCCATGATCTCCCGGTCCACGTTCTACCGGTATTTTGAGGACAAATATGATCTTCTGCACTACTGCGTGAACATGTACATTGAGGGACTCCGCCCGGTGGAGGATCTGATCCACTTTAAAAGCATCGATTCCCTGCGTCAGTTTTTAGAATATCTGATCGCTCAGGTGAATGAAAATATCACTCTCTACCGCAGGATCTACCAGACAAACAAGAATGGTTCCCTGATGTCCACGATCCAGGGTGATCTGGCAAAGATTCTCACGGAAAGCGGCTGGCAGGGCGAGAACCAGGGCGTTCGGTTAAAGATCCCGCTCCCACTCTATGTTTCGTTTATGTCAAGCTTTTATCTCACAACGCTAAGATCTTATTTAGAGCTGGCGGATGAATATGACGCGAAGACCTTCGTGGAAAGCGTCTGCCGCTTTGCGCTCAGGGATTTCTGGGAGAAGGCTGACGGCTGATCCGGCAGCCTCTTTTTCCACTGTCCGGAATCCGTTTCTACTTAATATAATATGGAAGCTTCCCGCAGGTCTTTTAACTGCCCTGCTTCCTGTACTTTGGTTCTGTTATTATCCGCATAGTAATGCCGCTCTGCGTTTCTTTCCGAATCCACCGGGCGGCATCTTTTTTCTCTTATTTCATCTTTGCCCGCTCATCCCACACCGTAACATCGATTCCGGCGATCTTTGATGTGAATGCGGTTCCATCGTTCTTTTCGAAGTGTTCCCATGCCCGGAGCACATACTTAAAGCCTATGTACTGTAATGGCAGGTTGCAGTATACCATGAGGATATTCGCGAAATCGCTGAGATCCCACAGGGCACTTAAGTCCATGCCCGCAATGTTCGTGATAACGCCGAAGGAGATGACTACCAGGCAGAGCACGCGGATCGTGTTAATAAAGGCAGGTCTCGTGGAGATCCGGTTCGCGCACATTTCCGCGAAGGACATAAATCCCACAAGGCAGGTAAACGCGAACAGACCGAAGCAGACGCTGACGAGCATCGTCACGAGGTGATAGATCGTTCCGTTCCCGGTGAGCGCTCCGCAGGATGCTAAGAACCTGTCAAGTTTTCCGAGTTCAAACCATGCTGCGCTGTCCTCCGTGAGCCACACTCTTCCCATGACAACGACGAATCCTGTCAGGGTGCAGATCACGATGGTATCTAAGAAAACGCCAAGCGCCTGGACACAGCCCTGGTCACAGGGATGCTTTGCGTCCGCCGCCGCTGCCGGCATGGTGATCGTTCCCTGTCCAGCCTCATTTGACATAAGGCCTCTCTTGATTCCCTGGCTCAGCGCGATACCGAAGGCACCGCCGAAGACTGCTTCCGGCCGGAAAGCCTCGGAGAATACTGCTCCGAAGAACCACGGGATTCTCGGGATATTAAATACGATGAGAAGAATGACTGTCAGGATATAGATCACTGCCATCACAGGAACTAAGAGGTCTGTAACCTTTGTCACCTTCTTGATTCCACCAAAGCTGATGACCGCCGTCACCGCGATGAGGACCGCGAAGGAGATCCAGTACAGGACGGAGTTTGTCTCGATGACGGTTCCCGTAAATACGCCCGCGATCGCTCCCACCGCGGAGATCGTGTTGAAGCCCTGGGCCGGGAAGCAGAGGAACGCATAGATAATGTAGAGGACACTGAGCGCCGCTCCTGCCCATGCCGCATTCTTTAAGAGTCTTCTTCCGTAATACGGCAGGCCGCCCACATACTCATCATCTTTTCTCTCCTTAAAGATCTGGGAGAGTGTCGCCTCAACGAAAGCTGTGGACATACCAAAGAAGGCGGAGATCCACATCCAGAACAGGGCGCCCGGACCGCCGGTGGAGATCGCGCCGGTGACGCCTAAGATATTTCCGGGGCCGACACGCATGGCCGTCGATAGGAGGAATGACGCCAGGGATGAGATTCCTGTGCCGCTGCTCTTCTGTCTCATCAGGACGTGGAGTCCGTGGCGGAATTTCCGCACCTGGATAAACCGGAGTCTGAATGTAAAATAGATTCCTGTTCCCACTAAAAGGATGATCGCCAGACTGAAGTTTCCGAGGATCGGGATATTCGCGTACCAGTCAAAGTTCGTCGGGAAATCCCAGAACAGGTTCGAGACGATCTGGATCTTTCCGCATATGACATTTACGGCCTGAAACAACGCTTCCATAGCTTTTTCCTCCTCATAATTCAATTTTTCTGTACTGTCGGAAATTTTTCTGGGATGATTCTCCGCAATGATCCCCGGCATCTCTCATTTGAATTCAGATTTCCATTAAGATTTAAAAGTATTTATGCCTCATCTCTTAAAAATCCAAGTTCTATTTTGTATATGTTTCTATAATATATCTCTTATTAGAAATTTTCAAGAAAATTTACAAATTATTTCGGCAGACTGTCCGCCACGCAGAGCGCTCCATATCCCAGCCTCGGATTCGGATAGGCCAGCTCAGAAGGAAGTCTTCTCGCTCCTTTTCTTAAGTACGCCTTCACCTTCTCCCCATAAAGATACGGATCATTCTCCCTGACGATCCCCCACTCCATGAGAAGCGCCGCGGCCCCGGTGACAAGGGGCGCCGCGAAGGATGTTCCGGTGACAGGGGAATAGCCGCCGTCCCGGTCCGGGGCCATGATTCCCACCCCTGGGGCGGCGAGGTCCGGCTTCTGGGCGCGATAGACCCTGGTGTCCCCGCGGCCAGAAAACGGGGCATAGATTCCGGTCCCGCTGTCATAGGCGCCCACCGTCACCGGTCGGAACGCCGTGGAGGGAATCGTCAGGGTCGTATCCGGCGACGATTCCAAAAATTCCGTGTCCCGCCCGACTGCCGCCGCGGAGGGAAGCCAGAGATCCGCTGCCGTCTCCTCATCCCCTGTCCCGAGGAATCGGAATGTCCAGATCCCGCTCTCCACATAAGTTCTTTCCGGCACAAACTCAATATAGATCTCCTGGGCCGCATTAAAAGGGGACGGTTCCCCGTAATAGATCAAAAGTTCCGTCTCTCCGACCCGGATCCGGTCCGTTCCCCTCACCGGGACAAGCTCGATCTCCGCACCGCCAAAGGGATCCCTCAGAAAGATCCGCATCCCGTCCTCATAGTTTTTCCAAATCTGCATGCCGAATCCCGTCTCGTATGTCCCAACAGAGAGCCGGATCTCCGTGATCTTCCCGGGTTCGATCACAGGTCTCGCATGTCCCCCGGAGTCCCCCTCATTTCCCGATCCAGTGACGAAGACAAACTGCCCCATCTGTGCAAGAGAATCGAGGTACCGCTCTAAAAGTCCGCCGCCGTCGTGGGATCCATATGTATTTCCAAAGCTCAGATTCACTGCCATGGGGCGTCCCAGTTCCAGAGCTTTCCGCACCGCGAGATCCATCCCCCGCATGAGTTCCGTGGTTCTCGGAAATCCAACTGAATCCGGGATTCCGAGACGGACAATGATAAGTTCACTCTCATAGGCCGCCCCGCGGTACAGTCCGCCGCTTGTTCTCCCGTTTCCAGCCGCGATCCCCGCCACCGCCGTGCCATGGCCGCTGGTATCCAGGGAAAGACCGCCTGTTCCGCCGGATTTATTCTCTCCCCGCAGGATCTCATTGATCTCCCGCCTTTCATATGTTTTCCCACTGATCTGGTCATCCAAATACAGGATTCTCGTGGTTCCGTCCTCATTCCGGAAGTCTTCATGAAAGATGTCGATTCCCGAGTCGATCACCGCCACCAGGACACCTTTTCCCGTAAGCCCATCGGTCCCTGTCTGCACCGGAAGAAAACAGGAGGCCGCCCTCGCCCGGTTCAGGGCAAAAAACAGCCTCTTTGGTTTTTCCGCATATTCAATTTCGGGGAGTGCGATCACCCCCGGGACATCCCGCTCCGGGACCCGCAGGATCGCAAAGCTGCTTAAAAGGTATGTTCCGGAGACACCCGGAAACTGCTCATTCAAAGCACTCCCCAGGTCCCCATGGTACTTCACGATGATCTCCCATGTCCGCTCCTTGCGGTTAAAGCCCACATTCAGCTCTTCTGTCCGCTCCCTCATCTCCTCCGGGACGGAAAGCGCCAGATTCAATAAATTTTCCGCCTTCTGATCTTCCATCTCTGCCGCGCCACATCCATTCTATATTCTGTCTGTCCCGCATTTTTCCATGCCGGTTCTGAAAGACAGATCCCATTCTGAATATTTTATGCGGCATGCTTTATTTAAGACTTTCGTTTTCTCAAAAACAATATTAAAAAGCCCCCAGAGCCATCGGGACCGGGGGCAAATGTCACGTCTTATTTAATTACTGTGCTGTTGTCATACTCATAACGATGCTGTTGAGAGAAGCTGCATCTTTGGTTCTTCCAGTTGTCTGGACAACTACCATATAGCCGTCCTGCTTGCGGCAGTAGTACGTTCTTGATGTCTTCTTTCCGCTTACTGTTACCTTGGAGTACTGCTGGTTTGCGATCGTCACAGTCTCAGCTGTTGTAGCCTGACCTTTCTGACCTTTCTCGATTCCTGCAAGAGTATTTGCAAATGTCTGGGCATCCATATCCTGCTTATTCTTCATATTGAGGTAGTAGACTTCTACGTCGCCGAAGTCTGTACTCATATAGAGATCATGTGTCAGGGACGGGCTTCCGATTGCCGCATACTCGCCGCCTGTGTACTGGTCAGCTGCCTCGAAATCAGACTCTGTTGTTCCGATGATCTGCGGGATGCAGAGGTTAGACCATGTATTATAGTATCTTCCGCCTGTAACGTGTCCCTTCGGCGCTGTCTGAACCGGAACAACCCAGCTTCCGTCATCGCTGAATGTGTAGGATACGCCGTCGATGGTTCTTGTTGTATTATAGATCATAAGGTTTGTGGACGGATCGATATAATACCACACATCATTTCCGCGTCCATCACCATCTTCAGCCTTGATCCAGCCGCTCTTTAAGTTTCCGTTGGAATCATAGTAGCGCCAGGTATTTCCGCTGCCTTCCCAACCGTACTTTGTCTCTGTCTCGTTCTCATCCGCAAGAGCAGTCACCATATTTACACTGCCAATTGCTGCAGCGAGAGCTGCCATGAGCATAACTTTCTTTAATTTCATTTGAAATCCACTCCTTCATGGTTTTTTATCAGCTAAAGTCATTATACAGGGGTTTTCAGGATAACGCAAGCGCTAAGGGCTGGAAAAAGCACAGCTTCATGAAAACTTAAGAAAGAAGGCTTTTTAATAATCATTTGCTTTTCAGCTCCCGTTTTAAAAATGCCAAAAGATTCATTTTCGCCCGCTCTTCGGTATCTCTTCGCCTCGTCTTCACCTTTTTTACGACCTTTCCCTCCTGGTCGCGGCGGATGTGGTAGACGATGCGCAGGTATTCTCCGACTTCTTCCCAGGCTTCGCGGCTCTCCGGGATCAGGTCGAGGCCCATCTGGAAGACGTGGAACATGCCGTCATAGACGGAGCAGCGGACCTTTACTCCCTCTGCCCTCGCCTTCTTTGCGGCGGCCCTCGTGTCATCTAAGAGGACCTCGTAGGCGCCGACCTGCATCAGCATCGGCGGGAATCCCTCGAAGTTTCCGAAAAGTGGGGAAAGATAAGGGTCCTTCTTGTCCGCGTTCCCGATATAGCTGCACTGGTAGAGCATGTTTTCCTTCGAATTTCCGAACAGGGGATCGATCGTGTAATTCTCCTCATAGGACGCTCCGCTGAGGGTCACATCCGTCCACGGGGACATGGTGATGATGCCCGCAGGGAGCGGCAGGGCGTGGTCCTTCGCGTAGAGGCAGAGCGCCAGGGCAAGTCCGCCGCCCGCGGAGTCGCCCGCGATGACGATCTGTTCCGGGGCGTATTTCTTCTCGTTTAAAAGCCATTTGTAGGCGTAAACAGCGTCCTCAAGCGCCGCAGGGAACGGATGTTCCGGCGCGACGCGGTAGTCCGGTGTCAGGACATCCGCACCGAGACCCAGTTCCGAGTATTTTACCGCAAACCGGCGATAAATGTTTTTCATCGGACCAATATAGCCGCCGCCGTGGAGCTGTAAGACCACACGGCCTGTGACCGCCTGCTTCGGCTTTAAATATTCCATCACAAATTTCTCTGTGGGAACCAGTTCATAAATATAGTCACCCGGACATCTCCAGGCCGGTTCCACCGGATTTTTCCGGAACTCTCCCGTCTGGATCGGCTTCTTTAAGGATGTCTCCATCACATCCCTCATCATGTCCCGGGTTAGATTCCCGATCATGCTGACTTCTTTCCGGCTCATAGTTCATCTCCTTCTTTATTCTGCGTGTTTCTGGAACTGTTCTTTTTCGCTCTGTTCTTTCTCAAACATGAAACCGCCGGCGCAGTTCTCTCTTCACACTTCTATCTCCCAATAGAATCGTAAGCACCAGCGCGCTCACCGAGATTACCACCGATATCACCGTGAGCATCGGATGCTTCGTCCATCCGATCCTTAAGAACACGAGCGGCACAAAGCTCAAAAACGTAACCGCGATCTGGTACATGAAATAGCATTGCCAGTTCATGCGGTTTACAAGCAGCATGAGCAGGATCGCCGCCACCTCAAACAGCACCACACAAGGGATCGCGTAGTCCACGGACCAGCCGTGCAGCCCCGTCATCGTGTCGACCAGCAGCAGGATCGCCTGGATTCCCAGGCATTGCCGCACCAGGATCCCGGACATACTGGCGTGACGCATGACGGAAAACCTCAGCGTCATCGCCACATAGGCCGCCGCTCCCCAGGTGAGAAATGCCCATTTGAACGGGATCTGCCGGTAAGTGGCGAGATTTATGGCCCCCGCAAGGACCGAGACGACAGCCAGGGAAATATAGAAGAGCCTGACAGCCCTCTTTATCTTATTCTTATCGCCGCCGACCACCGGATACCGCCCTTTGTCATGTTCCCGGTCGGAAATCCCGTTGCTCTCGAGTTCCACAGGGATCCCCTGCTTTTCCAGAAACCGGAAGAAATACTCCGGCAGCCGGTTCTCCGCCATAGCGCTGGCAAAGGAGAGGCAGAGTTTTCCATCATAGGCAACCGCCCCGCACTTCATCCTCTGCTTCGGGGACGCGCCCACGAGGAGCTGGAAAGATTCCACTTGATCCCGCAGCTCCTCCCGGACATCCATCCGCCCGATATTTGAAAATGTCATTGTATGGGCGCGGGTACTGTGCAGAAAGATCATCTGCATCGCCAGGTGCTTCACAAACAGTGGGATCGCCCGCACATACCATTTTTTCTCGTTCCCCACATTGTAGGAGATCGTCTTCTCCAGGCGCTCCTTCACGATCTGTTCGTCCATCTGGCGGCTCACCGCCTCCAGGACCTCCGAAAAGCTTTCCGGTGCCCGCCGCTCCGACCAGGAGATATTGATGACCGCAAAGAAATTTGCTAACGTCTCCGACTCGAAAAAACTTCTCAGATTCACCGGAAGATTTAACGCTGCCGGACGCTTCATCTCTTTTCCGTCTGTCTCGGTCTGGATGATGGACCACAAAAGGGCTGCCGCCAGGTATTTCGTGATACTGACTCCCACCTCTTTGCTGCGTTTCTTAAGGTCATCCACATGGAACGTCCCATGGAGCACCGCCATCTGGTCAAAGGGAAGAAACTCCCCGCTCACCTGGATCGCAGGCCGGCTCTCGTAGCGCTTGTGGGGCAGTTTTTTATAATAACGGAGATAATCATCCGCCCTCATCGGAGAAAACTCACGTTTCCTTATCTCCGTTGGAAGATCATTCTTTAATTCCAGATAATGTTCCGTGAGCCGCGAGACAAACCCCACCGCCCCAAGACCGTCCGTAAGACCATGGAACACCTCAAAATTGATCCGGCAGCCATAGTAACTCACGCGGAATGGAAACCTCCCGCCCCGGTGAGGATCGATAAAGCGGCAGGGCGCACTCTGCTCCTCCTCCACCACCGGATCCCGGTTATTTGTCTCAAAATAGTACCAGAAAAAGCCCTTTCGAAGCTTTACTCGAAAGTTTTCAAATTCCGGAAGCGTCAGAAGAAGCGCCTTATGCAGAAGCTCCGGCTCCACCGGCTCCTTTAAGACCGCCGCTATCCGGAACACACTGCTCAAGTCCTCCCCGGATACCGCCGCGAAGAGCTTCGCCGTGTTGTCCAGCCGCCGCCATGCGGCACCCTGGATCCGCGGACGCTTTTTCATCAATCCATTAGATAATTTCTCCAAACTGATCTACCTCTTTCCCGGTATAAAAAAATAACCGGAAAATCGAAATTTTCCGGTACATCAGAAGCAGGGGAAGAGGGGCTCGAACCCCCATCTACGGTTTTGGAGACCGCTGCTCTACCATTGAACTATTCCCCTATATTTTGTTGCTCATCACTTAATGCTCCATTATAATAGCATGAAATGTTTTAATTGTCAACACTAATTTGAAAATTTATTTTGCCAGTTTGAACAGGCGCCATATGCTTCTTGTTTTCATTGCAAATGAAAACAAGAAGATCGCACCACCCAGCCAACATCAGATCAACTGTATCGCCTCTCTCACATTCTCCACCCCGATCAGCCTGATCCGTTTCTCATCCTTCAGCTTCTCCAGATTCGATTTCGGCAGCAGGCAGCTTGTGAAGCCCATCTTGATAGCCTCGGACACTCTCTGGGCTGCCTGGGAGACGCCTCTTACTTCGCCGGAGAGACCTACCTCTCCGAAGATCAGCATTCCAGGATCCACTTCCCGGTTTTTGAAGCTCGACACGAGTGCCATCACCACCGCCAGGTCCAGGGCCGGTTCATTCATCTTCATTCCACCCGCAATATTCACGTAGGCATCATACCGGCTCATGGCGAAGCCGCAGCGTTTCTCCAGGATTGCAAGCAGAATATTGATCCGGTTGTAATCCACTCCGTTCGCCGTCCGTCTCGCCATACCAAAATTTGTTGCGGTCACGAGCGCCTGGACCTCCAGAAGGATCGGCCTCGTTCCCTCTAAGGAGCAGGCAACAACCGCCCCCGACGCCTCCTTCGGCCGCCCGGAGATCAGCATCTCCGACGGATTCAGCACCTCCGAAAGCCCCTTCTCCTCCATCTCAAACACGCCGATCTCGTTCGTGGAACCAAAACGGTTCTTCACCGCCCGGAGGACCCGGTAGGCGTCGTTTCTGTCCCCCTCAAAGTAGAGCACTGTGTCCACCATATGTTCCAGCACCCGGGGACCTGCCACCACGCCCTCTTTCGTCACATGTCCGACAATAAAGATCGTCACCCCGTATCCCTTCGCGATCTGCATCAGAAGGTTCGTGGACTCCCGGACCTGACTCACGCTTCCCGGTGCAGAAGAAATATCTTCCCGGAACATGGTCTGGATCGAGTCGATGATCACAATGTCCGGCTTCGACCTCTCGATGGCGCCATGGATCGTATCGAGGTTCGTCTCGCAGAGGAATAAAAGATCTCCTGTGATCACCCCGATGCGGTTTGCGCGCATCTTGATCTGCTTTAAGGATTCCTCACCGGAGATATAGAGGACACGTTTTCCCGCCCCGGCGAGGTTTCTACAGACCTGTAAAAGCAGCGTCGACTTTCCGATCCCCGGATCACCGCCGACAAGCACGAGACTTCCCTTCACGATCCCGCTTCCGAGGACCCTGTCAAGCTCCCCGAAGCCTGTGGGCGTCCTGTCCTGCTCATCGAGAGAGATCTCCGAGATATGGACCGGGACCGCCGTCTTTCCGGCTCCCACCGCGGCGATCTGCCCCGACGGTGCCTTTTTCGCCTGGGCCACCGGCTCCTCAACAAATGTATTCCATTCCTTGCACACCGGACACTGTCCGAGCCACTTTGCGGACTCATAGCCGCACTCTTTACAGAAAAAAGCTGTGTTTCTTGCTTTTGCCACAATATTCTCCCTTTTTATAGCCAAAATGCCATGATACGTTTAGCTGCCTTACCTGACTGCCTGCACCAATCGATATTCCTGCGTAAATTCGCACGACCTTTGTGCAATGCTTTCTTGGTGAACAGAAATATTTCATAAAACAGGAAACGCTCCGAAGTTCATCCCTCGGAGCGCCATAAAATACTACCGTCCATACCCCGGCCAGCAGCAATCTTCAATTTCCTGATCACTTGCGAACAATCTTAACTTCTACTTCCTTGCCCTCATTGAGCTCAACAGAAAGACTCAGCTTGCCGCTCATATTTGTCTTCATTCCGCCGACGCCAACGCCGTCCTCGTAAATCTCGTACTCGCAGTCGTCCTCTAACTGTACGGTGATCTGGGCATCCTCAAAGCCCTCAACCTTGAAGGTAACGGTTGTATCGGTCACTGCAAATTCTGTTACTGCAGTTCCTGGAACGGACTCGTAAACGAACATTCCGTTTCTTTCTAACTTTGTGATTTCCTTAAATGTCTTAACTTTATAAAGATCACCTTCGTGCTCGAAGTCTTCTACCTTGGATTTTGCCGCGAGGCTGTAGTTTCCGAAGCTTAAGGTTCCATTTGCCTCTGTGCGGATCAGTTCGTTGATTACTGACATAATGCTTACTCTCCTTTTGTGTGTTTCAACAAGGACTAAATTTTCCCTATTGCTATTGCTATTGTAATAGGTAACGGTCACAGGCATCCGTCCCTTCTAACCGTTACGTCGTGCCTATGATTTTACCACACTGGCGGAAGTTTTTCCAGCAGTTTGTGGATGTCTTGCTGAAAATTTCAGTTCTCCGTCCTTGCAGGTGATCTTCACGGAATCGCCTTCACGCACTTTTCCTTCCAGGACCAGCTCCGCGAGCTTATCCTCGATGAGGTTCTGGATCGTGCGCTTAAGCGGTCGCGCGCCGTATTTCTCGTCGTATCCCTTTTCCACAAGGTATTCCTTCACGTCATCCCCGGCATTTAAGCGGATGGACATCTGATTCTTTGTCCGCTTTGCGAGGACATTCAAGAGGATCGTCACGATTTCCTTCATGTGATCCTTCGTCAGCGGATGGAACACGATGGTGTCATCGATACGGTTTAAGAACTCTGGCTTGAACATCCGTTTCACTTCGTCCATGACGCCGGTCTTCATTCTCTGGTAGCGGACCTTCTCATCGTCCTGGGACATGAATCCAAGCTGCTTCGGCGCGATGATGTTCTCGGCGCCCGCATTGGAGGTCATGATGATAACGGTATTCTTAAAGTCGATCTTATGGCCCTGGGAGTCCGTGATGTGACCGTCGTCCAACACCTGTAAAAGAATATTGAAAACATCCGGATGGGCTTTCTCCACCTCATCAAAGAGGATCACAGAATACGGGTTTCTGCGGACTTTTTCACTCAGCTGTCCGCCGCCCTCGTATCCCACATATCCTGGCGGGGATCCGATCATCTTGGAAACGCTGTGCTTCTCCATATACTCCGACATATCTACACGGATCAGGGCATTCTCCGTACCGAACATGGCTTCCGCAAGGGCTTTGCAGAGTTCCGTCTTTCCGACACCTGTGGGTCCTAAGAATAAGAAGGAACCGATCGGGCGCTTCGGGTCTTTTAAGCCGACTCTTCCGCGGCGGATCGCCTTCGCGACGGCAACCACCGCCTCGTCCTGCCCGACCACGCGCTCATGGAGAATGGATTCCAGCTTTAAGAGACGCTCCGTCTCGCCTTCCGCCAGCTTGCTCACCGGGATCTTTGTCCAGCCGGAGATCACGTCTGCAATGTCATTCTCGTCGACGGTCAGCTCCCGGCTCTCCTTCTCACTCTCCCATTTCTCCTTCAGCTTGCGGATCTTCTCCCGCTTTGAGGCCTGTTTCTTCTTGATCTCACCGGCGAGCTCATATGCCTCGTCACGGATCGCGTCCTCTTTCTCTTTCTCGAGCTTCTTGATCTCCTCCTCGAGAGTCTTGATTCCCTTCGGCTCCACATAGACGGTCAGTCTCGTCTTGGAGGCCGCCTCGTCCACCACATCGATGGCCTTGTCCGGCAGGAACCGGTCGTTGATATAGCGGGCGGAGAGGCGCACTGCCGCCTTTAAGGCCGCGTCGGTGATCGTCACATGGTGATGTTCCTCATATTTCGGGCGGAGTCCCTTTAAGATCTGGAACGCCTCGTCCTCCGTCGGCTCCTCCACGGTCACCGGCTGGAACCGGCGCTCTAATGCCGCGTCCTTTTCAATATATTTCCGGTACTCTTCAAGCGTCGTAGCGCCGATGAGCTGGATCTCACCGCGGGCCAGGGATGGTTTCAAGATGTTAGACGCGTCTAACGCGCCCTCCGCTCCGCCTGCGCCGATGATCGTGTGGATCTCGTCGATAAATAAGAGGACGTTCTCCGCCTCTGTCACCTCGTTGATCACATTTTTAATGCGCTCCTCGAACTCACCGCGGTACTTGGATCCCGCTACCATGCCGGAGAGGTCAAGGATCACCACGCGTTTTCCGCGGATCGTATCCGGGACGTCGCCGGAAGCGATGAGCTGCGCGAGACCTTCGATCACAGCCGTCTTTCCGACACCTGGTTCTCCGATAAGGCACGGGTTGTTTTTTGTTCTTCTGCTTAAGATCTGGATCACGCGGCGGATCTCCTTCTCCCTGCCGATGACCGGATCCAGTTTTCCTTCTTTTGCGAGGACTGTAAGGTCACGGCTGTAGGCATCAAGTGTCGGTGTGGCGCTCTGTCCGCCCCGCTGCTGGCGTCCCTGGGCCAGGTCCTCTTTTCCTGCGTTTCCGTCCTCACCCATGGCGGATAAAAGGTCGATGTAGACCTTCTGAATGTTGATATTTAAGGTGTTTAACAGGCGGACTGCCACACAGTCCGATTCCTTTAATAATGCCATCAGAATATGCTCGGTACCGATCAGCGGCGCATGGAACCGGACAGCCTCTTTATAGCTGTTTTCCAGCACATGTCTCGCGCTTGGAGTGTAGCCGTCCCGCTCTTTGGTGGCTGTATTCTGATAGGAAGAGACAAGCTGCTCCACAAGAGCCAGCAGTCTGTCAAGCTTCACCTCGTTGGCCTCGAGGACCATGGCAGCGGTACCGCTCCCCTCCTCGATCAGCCCGACCAGGATGTGCTCCGTTCCGATCACAGGGGAACCCATATCCTCCGCCGCTTCACTGGCGAGAACCAGTGCCTCCTGGGCTTTTTCTGTATATTGTGCCATCTGTTCTAATTTCCTCCTGAACTTTTCCGTCAACTGCGTAACCATTCAATCCATTCATAGTTACGAACATAACTCCATTCCAAATCAACTGCGCTGATTAAAATTTTGCCTCCCTGCCTATGTTTTCTTTCGGTCGGTGCAGCAAAAGCGCAGATCTGCTGAACAGTCAACTAATTTTCTATCTCTATGATCTCCGGCAGCCGCCTTCTCAGGAACTCTGCCCGGGCGGCATCCAGCTCATCCTTGTCAAGCGGGCGGTCCGCCAGACTCAAAAGGTTCGCAGGCTGGATCCCCAGCATCAGACCGTATACAGAGTACGGTTCCTTCACTTTTAAGATCCCATCCGTGATTCCTGTCATGATCTGGGACAGGAATTCCATTCCGTCTTTTCTCGTCAGCCGTCTCGCGTACTTTAAGACGCCGTAGGATTTATAGCATTCATCGGCCGCCTGCACCGGCTTTCTCTGACGGTATTCCCGGCGTACCCGCCGTTCCTGGGCATCCAGCTCCAGGGCTGCCTTCCTGACGATATCGATGATCTCCCGCTCCGTCTGTCCTAAGGTTTTCTGGTTTGAGATCTGGTACAGGGAGCCGAAGTTCTCCGCGCCCTCACCATACACGCCCCGGACCTGGGTCCCGAACCGGCCCATATCCGCAACGAGACTGTTGAAATTTTTATTCTTGGACAGCATCGGCAGGTGCAGGACCACCGCTGCCCGAAGTCCTGTGCCCACGTTTGTGGGGAACGAGGTCAGGTAGCCGTATTTTTCATCGAAGGCGTAATCAAAACGCTCACTGATATAGTCATCGATCTTATCTGCTCTCTCGTAAAGCTGCTCCAGGGTCAGCCCCGTCTGCAGCGTCTGGATCCGCACATGATCATCCCCATTTAGGAGGATCGCCGTTGATTCATCCTCCGACAGGATCATTCCCGTCGGGTCTTTCTTCTTCATTACACTGCGGTTGATCGCCCGGCGCTCTAAAAGCGCTGTTTTTTCCAGGTCGCCCATCCGCTCTAAGTGTGTAAACTGATACTGCATCCGGTCCATGGACGCGATGCCGGTGAGTCCGCCGAGAAGCTTCTCCGAAAGCTCCGCGCTCTGCTCCTTGGTGAGGCGGCCAGGAAACGGATACCCTTTCAGATTTCGAACCAGACGGACACGGCTGTAGATCACATTTGTACCTGCTTTTCCCGGTACTTCATACCATTTATCCATTCTGTCTCTCCTCTTTCAACGCCCGGATCTCATCCCGGAGCTTCGCGGCCTCCTCGTACTCTTCCCGGCGCACCGCGTCTTTTAATCTCGTCTCCATCAGGCGGATCTTCTCTTCCTTTGAGAGTTCCGGAATATTCACCGGATCCTCTCCATTAGTTCCCGCCCCGTTCATTTCTTCCATCTCGGACCGGTATCCCGCCGGACGCTTTCCGACGTGCTTTTCGCTGCCCTGAAGATGACGGATATTGTCGCTGATCAGAGGATCAAACACACTGTAGCAGTCCGGGCATCCGAACCGGCTGTCCTTTACAAATTCCTCATAAGTCGTTCCGCAGGTCGGGCACACGACGCCGGAGTACTTTTCATCTTCTTCCTCCGTCTCCTGGGTTCCAAGAAGTCCGGAGAGAAGTTTTCCTAACGGGAATTCTCCCTCAAAGAGAGCTGAGAACTGTCCAAGGTCCGCATGGGCGGCACACTGGGTACAGAGGTTGTGCTCTGTCTTCACGCCGTTGATCACTTCCACATATTTTACGGTTGCTTCCCGCTTTTTGCAATGTTCACAAAGCATACTGCCCCTCCTTTATGCCTGTCCGCCAAACTCATCATAGATCTGATCTACAAGGCTGTGGATCTCATCTCTGCCGACATTTTTACAGATTCCCCGGGCAACGATCAGCGCGAGGTCGTTCTTCATCTCTTCCATCGTCCGCAGTTTATCCATATCCAGGGCGATCACGGCCCCGCGTCTGCGGTCCAGGCGCAGAAATCCTTCCTGTTTCAATACAGCATATGCCTTGTTGACTGTATGCATGTTAATTCCGATCTCATCTGCAAGCTGTCTGACCGACGGGAGACTATCCCCATCGTGAAGCACATCCATTGCGATGCCGCAGATGATCTGGTTGCAGAGCTGGGTATAGAGTGCTTCCTCACTGTCAAAATCGATCTTCAGTACCATTTGATCACCGTCTTTTTTCTTAATATTTTTGATGCCGGGACCGTTTATGCGTTTCCGGTATCATAGTATTCCATTTGTTATATGTGTATAGTAACAGATTGTGTGGTGTTCGTCAAGTGAAACCAAAGTTTATTCGTACGTATGTTCTGCTTTCACTTTTGCCTGCTTTGCAGTTTCACCTCAAAGTATTATATTTTCCTATTCTAAGTCCAGACGTCCATCCGCCGACCGGTTATCCGCGATCCGCTCGATAGTCCAAGTAATATCTGAAGCTTTTGCTTTCAGCGCGTTCCAGACATCCGGGTCCTGATATATATGAAACAGCGCTCCAAAGATCACGTCATACTCTCTCTTCGCGCCTTCCGGCAGGCCCGTCGCCTGGGCAATCTCCGCAAACCGGTACCTCGCCGCCTTTGGGAACTGGTCTTTCTTCATCTCATCCCCGGAATTTTCATAGACATACGCCCCGAATCCGCCCTTCACGGCATCCGTTTTCGAAAACCAGAGTTCTTTCTTCTCCTCATCCAGAGAATAATTGCAGGAATAGAGTACGTTTCCCCTCTTATCTTTGAAGGTTCTATATGCCCCGCCCGACGGACAGTACACAAACCTCCATCCGTCATCCCGGAACTTCTTTCTCCAACCATCCGGGAAGGCGTTGATATACACGGCGATCTCGTTTTCCTCGGCCTCGCTCACCGTCTTCGCCGTTCCATCCGCGTTGACCGCCAGAATATCCCCCGCCGGATCCGGCTGTCCGTCGTAGTCGGTGTAGGAAAAGCCCGCGTACTCATTTACCCGCATGCTTCCATCCGGGCGGAACGCGTATGTCTTTCCTTTTATTGTGCGGACAGCTTCCTTGTTCATCTTTCCGTCCGAGTCAAACCAGTACCAGTTTCCCTTATCCTGAAACCATTGGATCTTCGCGTTCCCCGCGGAATCATAGTAGTACCAGTTTCCGCCGCCCGGACCGTCGTACTGCCAGCCCTCGGAGAGGGAACCGTCCTGGTTGAAATGGTAACGGATGTTTCCCACCGTCTTCCATCCGGTCTCCATGATCCCGTTTCTGTCAAAATGGTACCACTCGCCGTCGATATCCTCCCAGGTACCCCGGGCTTTGCGCCCATCCGAGTATGTGAAGGTGTAACCGGCATCTGTGAGCGTCCATGTTCCATCCGCAGCGAAAGATGTTATAGTCTGCACAGCAAGCAGGATGCCGACAGCGCCGATCAGGATAAGTGTTCGTTTTTTCTTCATGGTCACTCCTCCTTTCCGTTTTTATCAAATGCTGGTAACTATTCAGTACCTTCATAGTTACGCGCAAAAATTCATTCCAGATCAGCTTTGCTGATGGGATTTTTGTCCTCCAGTCTATGTTTTCTTACGGTCAGCGCAGCAAATGCACAGACCTGCTGAATGGTTACAATATATTCTGTTCAAAAATCTTCCTTCCGGAACCGGAATTACGTTCTTTATGCCTCATTATCTTGAATCCCGCTTTAAAATACCTTATACTAAACAGGAACTCAAAGTATGTACATGAAAGGAACCTAAATATATGAAACGATTTTTCGCCTGGGCCGGGATCCTCATCATCGCCGCGGTCTTCCTCGCCCTCATCGTCCTGACCTTCACCGGTGGCCCGGAGAATGTCATCCTGGCGCTCCTGTTCTGCGTCATCGTCATCCCGGTGATGCTCTACGGCTACGCGCTGATCTTAAAGTACGTCCGAAATAAAAACAAAAGGGATAACTAACAAAATCCGTAATCTTTCGCCATCTTTTCCAGACGGTCAGCAGCCGCCTCAAGCGTCTCTTTCCCTCTGGAAAAATGCAGGCGGATGTAATTGTTTACCGGCTCCTTAAAGAAGCTGGAACCCGGCACAGCTGCCACACCGTAATTCTTTATCATCCATTCACAGAATTCCAAATCTGTCCAGCCGGTAAACTCCGGCTTCTCAAGAAATCCCGAGATATCAACGAGAACAAAATAGCTGCCCTGAGGTGTCGTGTGGGAAAGTCCCATCTGCTCCAACCTTCCACAGAGATAATCTCTCTTTTCTGTGTAGAGATCCTTTAACCATTGATAGTACTCTGGTCCAAATTTCAGACCAGTGACTGCCGCTTCCTGAAGCGGTGCCGCAGCGCCTACGGTCAGGAAATCATGGACCTTCTTCGCCGCCTCGATCACATGTTCCGGTCCGATCAGATAGCCGAGTCTCCATCCGGTCATGGAGTATGTCTTTGAGAGGGAGCTGCAGGTGATCGTCCGCTCATACATTCCGGGCAAAGCAGCCATGGAGATATGGCGGTTCTCACCGTAGATAATGTACTCGTACACCTCGTCCGTGATCACAAAGGCGTCATACCGCTTTGCGAGCTCCGCGATCTCCTCCATCTCTTCCATCGTAAATACTTTTCCACAGGGATTCGACGGATTACATAGGATCAGTGCCTTCGCACCGGCCTGAAACGCCCGTTCCAGAGCTTCGCTGTCATAATGGAAATCCGGCGGCACAAGCGGCACATAGATCGGATCTGCCCCGGAGAGGATCGCGTCCGCCCCATAGTTCTCATAGAACGGGCTGAACACCGCGACCTTATCTCCCGGATTGCACACGGTCATCATCGCCGCCATCATCGCTTCCGTTCCCCCGCAGGTCACAACGATCTCCTTTTCCGGATCGATCTCACGGGCAAATTTCTTTGTATACATTTCTGCCAGCGCGTCCCGGAAATTCTTCGCCCCAAAGGTGATGGAATACTGGTGCGGGCCATGTTCCGCCGCTTCCTTTAACGCGTCCAGGATCTCCTGCGGCGGATCAAAATCCGGGAATCCCTGACTTAAGTTAATGCTTCCCGGTGTCATATTGTTGATCCTTGTCATCCTGCGGATGACGGAGTCTGTAAATGTCTGTACTCTTCTGCTTAATTCCGGCATATGTAAAACCTCTCTTCTATTGTCATGTATGATGTCTTTCCGGTATTCCGATCCTTCCGCGCGCACATCTCAGTATTACGTTCCGAATCGTCCCTCTGTTCTAATATCTTATCACAACTTTCATGACAGACCTATTGATTTTTCTTTACATTTCTATAAAACTTCCCCCGGATCATTTGTGTTGTCAAAACCAAAAGCGACAAGCCTAATTCATAAGCTCATCGCCCTTAATGATCACAGTCGGACCTGTTTACAGAGTTTTTCTCCCTCTTCCTCTCGGACTCTCCGCAACTCACTGCCAGGGCTTTGATGAAGAGGTATTCTTCTCCCTGATCCTCATACCAGCCTCTCTCCTTCCCTCTCGGCTGATATTTTTCCATCATCGGTCCATTCGCAGCCTACCGATTTCATGGTCTCCCCCGGCTGTATCAGCTCGATCCATGTCTCCAGTGCACTCTTCCGCTCTCTGTCTGACAGCGGCGTGTTGAAATTTTCTGTGCAAAGCATATTCGCACGTTTATTTAATGATTGGTCCCTTACTCTTTTGTCATAACCCCTGAAAAAAGTAGCTTTTATAACGCAAAAAGACTCAAGTCTCTCGACTTGAGTCTTTCGCACCACAAGATCCTTAGTCTTGCTCGTCTGCCAGTTCCGACACTTCCGCGTATCGGGTGTTTCAAGATTTTGTATCTCTCACCGACGCATATTAATATATCATAGTTCTTTCTGTTTGGCAAGTACTTTTTTAAACTTTTTTTATTTTTTTAATAACATATTTTTTTTACTCAATTTGTACTATATTCTATCCCATGGCATAACCGAAATCCGCTAAAGAGATCATCTCCACAGTAAGACCCATCCCAAAGATATCATGCAATGATCTCTACGGCTATATCTCACAAAACATCTTCTGCAGTCATCCTTCAGAAATATCATCTATCTTAAATTTCCATCGCCTTTTCTCCTGCTCTTCCCACAAATGCCGAATATAGCGCTTCCCTCTGGTGCTCATCGCAACCGCGCTTCCTTCTCTCCATGTTACACTTTGCGTGGCATTTTCCTCAAAATACGCATTCATACATTAATTTGACAATTCCAGTACCATCACCTCAACACCACAAGATCCTTAGTCTTGCTCGTCTGCCAGTTCCGACACTTCCGCGTATCGGGTGTTTCAAGATTTTGTATCTCTCACCGACGCATATTAATATACCATAGTTCTTTCTGTTTGACAAGTACTTTTTTGAATTTTTTTAAAAAAATGTTTTTTTAGCAATATTTAAAAAACTCTTGACAAATCCCACGCCTTATACTATAATATGTTTTGTCAATGAGATACGTCATCTGACGAGATGCAGAAGTGGCGGAATTGGCAGACGCGCACGGTTCAGGTCCGTGTGATAGCAATATCATGAGGGTTCAAGTCCCTTCTTCTGCACGAAGGCTTAAGTCGAAAGACTTAAGCCTTTTTCGTTTATAAACAATTCTACCCCCTGCCGAACAATGGGTGTTACATATTCACCGCCAGCGCAGCGCCGGCGTCCCCTCCGCCAGTTCCCAGCGTCGGCGAGGCTCCGGGTCTGGACCGCCTGATCCCGGGAGCTGGCTTCCTCTTAGCCTGCAGGAGAATGCGTTGGAGAGCTGCGGACACTTGTCTGAGCGCAGCGAGTTGTGTCCGTGGCTCTCCGTCCTTAGCATTCTTCTGTGGGCTTAGAGGAACCCTCCCGGAATCCCGAAGTGTCCAGGCCCGGAGCCTCTCCGGCGCGCACCTCCCGCCACTATGAGCCAACGCACACCCTTCCCTCAGATCAGCGCTCCGCCACCATCCTCCCATGAACGTAAAAAACCTCCCCGGCAGATCACTTCACCGGAAAGGTTTTCTCTATTCTCACCGACTAATTAAGCCAGTTTTGTTTTTGCTAACTCAGCAAGCTTTGCAAAGCCCTCTGCGTCGTTGATAGCCATATCGGATAATACCTTACGGTTCATAACAACACCAGCCTGCTTTAAGCCGTACATGAACTTGCTGTAGGAAAGGCCGTTGATTCTAGCTGCAGCGTTGATACGAGCGATCCAGAGCTGTCTGAACTGTCTCTTTCTCTCTTTTCTGCCAGCGTAGGAGCTTGTTAAAGCTCTCATTACAGACTGCTTTGCTACTCTATACTGTTTGGAACGAGCTCCTCTGTAACCTTTGGCTAACTTGAGCACTCTGTTATGTCTCTTCTTGGCATTTAAGCCACCTTTAATTCTTGCCATTGCTTAATTTCCTCCTTAATCTTAATTCCGAAACAAATTATAAATACGGTAAAATCTTCTTCATTACCTTGCTGTTTGTAGCATCAGTAACAATGTCTTTTCTAAGATTTCTCTTACGCTTTGTGGATTTCTTAGTTAAGATATGGGACTTATAAGCTTTATTTCTCACTAACTGACCAGTTCCGGTCTTTTTGAAACGTTTTGCAGCTGCTCTGCTTGTTTTCATTTTAGGCATTGTTGTTTCCTCCTTAAAATTGTTCCCTTATCGTTTTGCAGTTAAAAACATTACCAGGCTTCTTCCCTCTACCTTGGAAGGCTTATCGACAACAGCGATATCGGAAAGTTTCTCAGCGAAATCATCCAGAATATACTTTGTCTGGTTCATATGAGCCATCTCACGACCGCGGAAACGAAGCGTTACTTTTACCTTGTTGCCTTTTTCGATGAACTTTCTCGCAGATCCGATCTTTGTGTTAAGATCGTTTGTATCGATATTCGGGGAAAGACGCACTTCTTTCACCTCGATCGTTTTCTGCTTCTTTTTTGCTTCCTTCTCCTTACGGATCATCTCATACTTGTATTTACCGTAATCAATGATCTTACATACCGGCGGCTTCGCTGCCGGAGCAATCTTTACAAGATCCAGTTCTGCATCTCTCGCCATTTTGTAAGCGTCTTTTGCAGACATGATTCCAAGCTGCTCACCATTTTCTCCAATTAAACGAACTTCCTTATCACGGATCTGCTCGTTAATCATTAACTCGCTAATAGCCGTACACCTCCAACTCTCATACTCTACATATGTCGATAGAAAAGAAAAAGCAGATAGGTAACTATCCGCTCGTAACTGCATTGGTTTGGCATGCTGCTGCATGATAAAAACCGATGTCTATGAACCCGGGTCACTTACTCGTGCCAGGGTGAGGCGGATACCTGCTTTCCTGTCAGTTGCTCTCACAACTTATGTTATTCTACTATATCGTTTCCGTTTTGTCAATCACTTTTCCCGGAATTTCCAATACTTTTTCGGCTCAAGCCCTCCGCGATTCTGCCCGGTATTTTCCACAGCCCTTTCATACTTCTCCCTTGGATCTGTCTTCTCACAGACGCATATCAAAAATCCACAATGCCTTTCTTTCAGGCAAAACAACGACTTTCCTGCTAAGTAATAAGGAACCGGCGACGGTCAGTTTGCTATCATCAGCTTTCTCCGCAGCCAGTCCCTTCTCTATTCCTACTTCTCCCTAAAGCTTGCACATTCCGTCTGACCAACAGCCATGGCGCCGTCCCCCGCGATCGTGATCCGCTCTGCCCTGCACTGATGGTCATCATTATAGAGACAGTTCGCCACATCACATTCCACCTCAAGCTTTGATTCCGGCGTCTTAAAAAGATTCTTAAAAAGTCCGCCCCTGTTCTCCTCAAAGCTTCCGCAGCAGGTATCACAGCAGTTCTTCGCCTGTGCTCCCTCCACGAGGATGCCGCTCTTGCAGCAGCACTTCTCCGCGTTATGGATACATGTCGTCACGGTACAATCCAGTTTCGTCATAAAATGGCCTCCTTTTCCTGTTTCATCAGAGGTCATTATGCGCAGAAAGATCCCGAAGTATTCACTCTCCCGGGATTTTTCCTAAAACCAGCATAATTATTCAGTACCTTCATAGTTACGCGCAAAAATCCATTCCAGTTCAGCTTCCCTGATGGGATTTTTGCCTTACGCTTCCTCCACCGGATATTTCAGGCGTTTCAATCTCTCCATCAATGTACTGCTGTCCTTCATAAGCGGATAGATCGTAACGATGGACTGGTTGTTCTTATCGATCAGTTCATAGCTCACGATAGACCCCGTCTTTTTCTTCTTATAAACAACCGCTTTTTTCAGATCTGAAAACGGGACCACTTTTTTCTTTCCAATTACCGGGTTTACCTTGATCGTCTTGCCATCAATCGTAGTCTTCCACAAAAGTCCCCACAGTGCAAATAAAATCCCCGCGATCCCGCAGATCACATAGAACGCCTTGATGAGCAGTTTTCCATCTGCCGCCGGATTCATAAAGAAGCTTCCCATAGTCAGCGCATCCACGATTCCCATGAACGGCACGACCAGTGTATATTTCAACTTCAGTGTCGGCAGCTTTTCGATCTGCATTTTCTCTTCTTTTTTAATTTTCATCCCTAAAAGATCCTCTCCATTTTATTTTACACAGCTCCGCCGTCCGGAGCTATGCACTTCCATATAGAAATGGTCCTTCGTCCCTCTATACGTTTCTTACCTTCTCGATCACCTTATTGCACCGTTTTTCAAGGAAAGATCCGAATGTCTCCTTCTTTCCGCGGTAGAATCCCGCCTTCTCCACCGGGATCGCAAGGGATTTGTTCCAAAAGATCATATAATACTTGCTGGTCTCCTTGATCCAAGCGATTCCCTCGTACTGGTACTCTGTGATGATGCCCGGCCGCTCCATCGTAAAGGTGTCCTCGTAGAAATTCATGGTGCAGCGGTCACCCTTTAATCCGGAACTCTCCAGAAGCTGCAGGGCCTGATTTTTATCAGCCGATACGGAATTCGCCTTCTTCCCGGAAGTCTCCCCGTTTTGTCTCTCATTCATTCGCCGCAGCACCACAGCCGCCACAAGTCCGCAGAGCACCGCCTGCAGGATCCTCGTGGACTGCTCAAGCTGTCCGAACGCCATGTAAACAGCTGCGCCCACAAGAAGCGCCATCAATGTATCTTTCAGCCCGAAATCAGGAAGCTGGAACTTGATCTTCTTCCCATCCCCCTCCTTCGGCATCATCCGCGGCTTGGAAGCCACGACCTGGTGATAAAACATATCTTCGTCATATGTAGATTTTACTGCGTATATCGGTTCCATCCCGCACCTCCTATCGTACTGTGATCTGTTCCATCGGAAGATGACATTTCTCTGTCAGAAATCCCTCAAGCTCCGCGGAATTTCCCTGAACCGCGTCATCTTTCATGAAGTAACGCACCACATTTCCGCGCTCCACCAGCACATACATACCGGACATATCAATAAGGCGTCCCACGTTTTTATACTGCACACGGGATTTCTCATTCTTTCCGATGACCTCATATCCGTCCTCGTAGAAGCGGTATTCCCATTGATAGTTATCTTCCATCCTCCCTGCCTCGAACTGGAGATGGATCTGCTTTTTCGCGTCCAGCCAGCCTTTCAAAAGGGCATAGGTTCCAAACACGAATCCCATGGCACAGAGAATGCCGATCATCATGAGTGCGTCCCCGATCGTTCCGCCGATTACGACTTTTGCTGCCATGCAGAGCAGGAAAAGCCCAAGAAAGATCGACATGATCCTCTTTCCGCCGGACTGGAAACCGAGTTTCCGGACTCCCTTTTCCAGATGAAGCAGCTTTTCTTCCGTCACATGATGCCGGATGATAAACCGCGCGTCCTTTTCGTTCCGTAATTCCATTGTGTTCCTCCTTATTTTGTGCGATACAGCTATGCAGAGCCTCCGCGGTATACCTGATACCGCCCTATGCACGACTATAAATTTCTTAGAAGATGATGATCGCCGCTGTCAGGCTCACGATTCCGAGAATGATTGATGCCGAGTTCACCGCGCTGGCAAGGTTCACATCTCCCTCAAGCATGGAGGTGTACGGAACGCCAAGGGCCGATACCGGACCGAACATCAGGATCGCCAGGGTTCTGCGGATCTCCAGGGAGAACGGCAAAAACCGGTAAAACAGAACTGCCAGGACTGCGGAAACCGCAAATCTTGTTCCCAGGATTTTTGCGACACTGCCCGTCTGCTCTCTTGTCATATGTAACTCCAGTCCGAGGCCGATCATAGTCATGGAGAGGAAGGTGTTGGCGTTTCCCACAGTCTCAGCTACCTGGTCCATGAAGACCGGAAGACGGAGTCCCGCCATCGTCAGTGCTGTCATAATTACATAGCAGTCAAACGGGATGGATTTTAAGAGCTGGATCACGATCCTGCGGATCTGATGCTTATCTCCGGCACCGCCTTTTCCTGCCACTGACGCAGCCACCGCATAGGAACCACCGGTACAGACCACCGCGTTTCCCGTATCAAAAAGGCTGGTACAGGCCACGCCAGGCGCTCCTAAGAATCCCTGGACGAAAGGCATCGTAAAGCAGCCGATATTGTATCCCGACGCGTTTACGAGGCCAAACGCCTTCTGGTCCCTCGTCCCTTTCGCAAAAAGTCCGTATCCGATCACCGCATACGCACCGCTGCACAGGAAACCGATCAGCACGATCACCAGCATGGAGACATCCATGGTCGCCTGGCTGAAGTTATGGATGATCGCTGCCGGGAGTGTGATCTTCGTGACGAGCTTCGAGAAGACCGGAAGATCCGACTGGCTTAAAAGACCAATTTTTTTCAGACCATATCCCATCAGGATGATCAGGAAAAAGCAGCCCGCTTTTAGTAAAACTGAACTCATATTTCATGTTCCTCTTTTTACTGTTCAGTAGGTCTGCGCACTTGCTGCGCTGACCGTAAGAAAACCTAGGCTAAAAGGCAAAAATCCATCGGCGTAGCCGATTTGGAATGGATTTTTGCATGTAACTGTGAAGGTACTGAACAGTTACCAAAATTTATTATATCTCAAAGTCACACTTGAATCAATCATTCTTTTTCCGCCTGTTTTGCCCGCTCCTCCACTGGACATGTTTCCATTCTGATGTTATACTTGTTCTGTTCTCATACAGTTTTCAGGGAGGTTTTTACCATGTCCGAAGAAAAAGATGCAAAAATCCAGGAACTGGAAGCCGAAATTGCCCGTTTAAAGGACGAAAATTCAAAGCTTCAGGAGACCGTCCAGTGGATGCACGACCTGATCTGGAAGATGGTCCGTGAACGCGAGGGACAGAAAGGAGATCCGTCCGATGGTACATACGCTTGTCCCGATGTCCGTGAAAATTAAGATCAAAAATTTTGAGACACCGGCGAGACTGATCAACCATATGGAATTATCCTGCGCAGTCGGCATGGCGTGCCGTCAGGCTTCGCTTCCGTGTCCGGAGGGAACTGTCGGAACAGATCTCAAGGAATTCGTAAAGTCGGTTCCGGACACGATCTATTCGAGTCCTGCCGTTGACGAAAAGCTGAAAGTGCTGATCCGCGATTATATCTACAAAAAGGGCGAGGTTCTGGATGATGATTCTCTGGTCACCCTGAAGCTCGGATATGAAAACACTTAAGTGATCGTGAGGATCCCGAATCATCACGCACTACGATCCAAGTCCGGATCACAGGAAAGGAGTTTGCAGCTATGGATTTTACACCAGCAGAATTTCCAACCACTGGAGTTTCTGAAAAAGAATTCATTGATAAGATGATCGCTCTGGCAAAGGCCGGCGAAGACGAGATGGAGCATTTAAAATGCATATTCTACACATGGGCTGTTTTTTACGAGGCTGACGAGGAGACCACCAGCGGTATCGCTGAGTTCCTCGCAAATGCGGCTGAGATTGCAGAGAAAGACGCATTTATCAAAAGTCTGACTTGCATTTTATAAGAATTCGCACGTCCGCGCAGTGCAGAGGCTGACTATTTTTTCTCTGCCGTGCTCATATAAAAAGATACCGGCATGACCGCGAAACGCACAGCTCATGGTTCTTTCTGAGTTTTGGGTATTTCAAGAAAAAGTAGATATGAAAGTATCTGCTTTTTCTTTTACTACATCACTTCTCGTATTTGGGTATTTATGATA
>QWCK01000791.1_pt1 | contig 82679 bp, 71 predicted proteins | sample 1972571 | NCBI WGS metagenome assembly QWCK01 (sample SAMN09866710, study PRJNA288562) | Human gut metagenome isolate term2_stool, whole genome shotgun sequencing... | isolation source: gut | host: Homo sapiens | place: USA: California | reverse complement strand
CTTCTCCTTCTGCATCAGGAGCGCACCATCTGCACACCCCAGCAAGCCCGTGGTCCCCGAGATCATCTCAAAGCTGTCTCCCGCAGGCTGCTTTCTGGTATGGTGGACGATCAGAACGCAGACGCCATACCGATCAGCAAATTGCTTTAGCTTGCCGATTACCTCATAGTCGCTGGAGTAGCTGTAACTATCATTCACCACCTCACGGACTTTTTGTAGGGTATCCACGATAATCAGCTTGGTATCACTGTGTTCCCGGAAGAACTTTTCCAGCTGTTCATCCAGGCCGCTACCGATCATCTTAGCGTTGGTGGCGAAGTGGAGGGAGCTTGTCCCCTCCACTCCGAACATTCGGAACATCCGGCTCTGTAAGCGGCTCTCGTCATCTTCTAGGGCAAGATAGAGCACGGTGCCCTGGTGGACTTTGTAGCCCCACAGATCTTGCCCGGTGCTGACATGATGGGCGATCTGCGCCACCAGGAAGGACTTGCCGATTTTAGGCGCTCCGGCAAGGATGTATGCTCCTGTATAGAGCAGGTTCTCAATCACCGCAAACTTGCCCTCGAACACATTGTCCATCAGTTCGTCCAGGGTCACAGTATGCAGATAGGCCGGGTCGCTCATGCGGCGCATTTTCTGGTAAAGTTCCTCCAAATCTCTTTCCGGGGAATTGCTTTTTTCGTCCGGGTCTGGTATAGTGGTCTTGTAATTTTGAGAGATTGACTGCCCATCATCTGCGCCAACAGATGAGCCCTGGGCGGTCATTTTCTTTTTTTCATCGATCATAGGCAAAATCCTCCTGCATCCCGTTCATAATGGTAGCGATCATCTGGATGGTGTCCAGCAGCTCGTCGTTCACGCCCTGCCCAGCCTCGATCCGGCGCAGCTCGTCCAGCACAGCGGCCAGCTGATCCCGCAGCGCCTTGTAGACCCTGGGGTTGCCCTGGACCACCACATCCCGGCAGAGCAGCCGTCGGATGATATAGTCCTGCTTGGTCAAGCCAGTGAGCTTCACCGCCGTCTCGATCTGGGCGTCCTCCTCCGGGGAGACTCGGAAAGCCACGGTCTTGTTCCTCCAACGGTTGTGCTTGTCCAAATTCTTTGCTGACATTTTAATTGCCCCTTTCCATATTCAGTTTATCTGCCATTTCCGCCTGCTTGGACGGAAACAGGTGCGCATAGTTGTAGGTGATGTCGATGCTCTCGTGGCCTACTCGGTCCGCGATAGCGGTGACTGAGAATCCCATATCGATCAAAAGTGAAACCGCACTGTGACGAATATCATGGATTCTGATACGCGGCACCCCAGCTTCCTTGGCTCCCCGATCCATCTCCCGGTGGAGATAGCTCTTGGTAACAGTGAACATTCTGTCGTCTGGCCCGATTCCGTAGAGCATCTTGATGTAATCCTGGATTTCTTCGGCCAGAAACTGCGGCATGGTAATGACCCGATTGCTCTTTTCCGTCTTGGGGGTAGTAATCAGATCCTGGCCATTCAACCGCTGATAGGATTTATTGATGGTAACGGTACGCTTCTCAAAATCAAAGTCCGCCGGGGTCAGAGCAAGCAGCTCCCCCTCCCGGATACCGCACCAGTAGAGCATCTCAAAGGCATAGAAGGATAGCGGCTTGTCCATCATCACCTCGGCAAATTTCAGATACTGCTCCTTGGTCCAGAACATCATCTCTCGGTTTTTCTTTTTGCCCATGCTGCCCGCCTTCTTGCAGGGATTCTCCCGGAGGTTGTAGTACCGAACCGCGTGGTTAAAAATGGCACTGAGCTGATTGTGGACCGTTTTCAGGTACACCGGCGAGTAGGGCTTGCCGTTCTCGTCCTTATGGTTCAGCATCTCGTTCTGCCAGGTAATGATCTGCTGGGCGGTGATGTTACACATTTTCAGCCTGCTGAAGTAGGGCAGCAGCTTAGTACGGATGATGTGGTCCTTGGTAGCCCAGGTGTTCTCCTTGAGCCGGGTTTTCATATCCGCCGTGTAGAGGTCCACGAAACTCTTGAAGGTCATGTCCAGATCAGCGCTGGTCTTGTTGAGCTGTTCCCGCTCCCAGGCTTGCGCCTCTCGCTTGGTCTTGAAGCCCCGCTTTTGGGTCTGCTTGCGCTCGCCATTCCAGTCAGTGTACCGGTAGACTGCCCGCCAGGTGTTTGTCTTTTCTTCCTTATAGACTGCCATGATTAGCCCTCCTTTCCCGTCTTGCCATAGCAAAACTTCTCCATGAAAAAGTTCCGATTGACCCGCCCGGAGATGGTCAGATAACCCTTGTCCCGGAGTTCGGCGTTGAGCTTGTGGATCACCTTGTAGGCGTGGGACTTGGAGATGCCCAGCTCCTGGGCCACTTCCTCCACACGCATAAAGTTTTGTGCCTGCATGGATAATACCTTCCTTTCTTCGTTGATGGCTGCTGCGGATGAATATTGTGTTCCATAAATGCCTCCTCACTTTCGTCCGCCACTTTTTTCCCGGATGTATAACCGGGGGATTGCGGCAGTTCTTTTTTATTTATTGATTCTAAGCTATTATGCTTAGTTTATTGTCATTATACTAAGCATAATAGCTTGTGTCAATCGTATTGTGGAAAATAAATTAAATAAAATTGTTTAGCATTCTCTTGACTTTACTAAGCATTTCTGCTACGCTTTTCCTAAAGACAACCAACGATTGGAGTGGATGATATGGCGATTGGCGAACGGATTCACTTTTTCCGTCTCCTGCGGGGGATGACGCAGAAATATCTCGGTATGGCGCTGGGCTTCCCGGAGAAGTCCGCTGATGTGCGCCTGGCGCAGTATGAAACAGGATCAAGAACCCCCAAAACGGACCTGACTGCTGCCCTAGCCCAGGTACTGGATGTCTCGCCCCATGCGCTCTCCGTCCCGGACATAGACTCCTATGTGGGGCTGATGCACACCCTGTTTACCCTGGAGGACAACTATGGGCTCAAGATCAGCGAGATGGATGGAGAAGTCTGCCTGAAAGTTGATGTGCGGAAGAACAAGGACGCCGCCCGGCTGCACGAGATGCTCTGTTCCTGGCAGCAGGCCGCTGCCATGCTGGAGGCGGGCGAAATCTCCAAAGAGGATTACGACAAGTGGCGCTACCATTACCCTGAATTTGACAAGTCCCAGAACTATGTGAAGGTGCCGCCCCAGGACCTCTTTTGATCCTCTCACTTGTAGGCCACGGGAGAGGCCGTTTGTTGCACAAAATAATAATAAAAAGAAAAAGAGAGCTAACTGACTAATCAAAATCAGTTAGCTCTCTTTTTATGAATAATGAAAAAATGTTGCCAAATCGTTGCCACGAAGGGCCTTAACCCCTTAAAAACCCAGTCATATCAGGCTTTCCCGGACCTCTGAAATTATTCAAACTCAATAGTCGCGGGGGGCTTGGAGGTAATATCGTAGACGATGCGGTTGATGTGGGGCACCTCGTTGACGATACGGACGGAGACCCGGTCCAGCACATCGTAGGGGATCCGGGTCCAATCGGCGGTCATAAAGTCCGTGGTGGTGACACTGCGGAGGGCCAGAGTATAATCATAGGTCCGGCCATCGCCCTGCACACCTACGGAGCGCATATTGGTCAGCACCGCGAAATACTGGCTCATGGCGCTCTCCAGATGCGCCTTGGCAACCTCGTCCCGGAAGATGAAATCCGCCAGACGCAGAATATCCAGTTTTTCCTTCGTCACATCCCCCAGACAGCGGATGGCAAGGCCGGGGCCGGGGAAGGGCTGACGCATCACCAGATACTCCGGCAGACCCAACTCACGGCCCAGCTGCCGCACCTCGTCCTTAAAGAGCATCCGCAGAGGCTCGATGATCTCCTTGAAATCCACATAATCCGGCAGACCGCCCACATTGTGATGGCTCTTGATCACAGCAGCGTCACCGGCGCCGGACTCGATCACATCCGGGTAAATCGTACCCTGAGCCAGGTAATCCACCTGGCCGATTTTTTTTGCTTCCGCCTCAAAGACCCGGATGAATTCCTCGCCGATGATCTTCCGTTTGCGCTCCGGCTCACTGACGCCGGCCAGCTTGCTCAAAAACAGCTTCTCCGCGTTGACCCGGACGAAGTTGATGTCCCACTTTCTGAAGGCCTCCTCTACCTCGTCTCCCTCGTTGAGACGCATGAGGCCGTGGTCCACAAATACGCATGTCAGTTGATTGCCTACGGCCTCCGCTATCAGCGCCGCCGCCACAGAGGAATCCACGCCGCCGGAGAGGGCCAGCAGTACCTTGCCGTCCCCCACCTTTTCCCGGATCTGACGGATGGCAACATCCTTATAATCCCCCATGGTCCACTGCCCCTTTGCGCCGCAGACCTCATAGAGGAAGTTGCGGAGCATGGCGGTGCCGTAGGCGGTGTGATTCACCTCCGGGTGGAACTGGACGCCGTAAAAGCCCCGGCGCTCGTCACAAATGGCCACGTTGGGACAGGCGTCGGAATGGGCCACCAGTTCAAAACCCTCCGGCACCTTCTCCATATAGTCGCCGTGGCTCATCCAGGTAACGCTCTCGGCAGGCAGGCCCTTGAACAGCTTGCAGTCGGTTCTGAAATAGGTCTCCGTCTTGCCGTACTCCCGGGCGGAATCCGCCGTAGCCGCCGTCACCCGGCCGCCCAGATTGTGAGCGATGAGCTGACAGCCGTAGCAAATGCCCAGAATGGGAATCCCCAGCTTGAAGATCTCCGGGTCCGCCTGCGGGGACGCGGGATCGTACACACTGTTGGGCCCACCGGTAAAGATAATGCCGATGGGGGCCATCGCCTTGATCTCCGCCACCGGGGTGGTATAGGGCCTGACCTCGCAGTATACGCTGCATTCCCGGACCCGCCGGGCGATGAGCTGATTATACTGACCTCCGAAATCGAGAACTAAAACGGTTTGTGATGCCATAGGGACCTCCTGAAAAATAAATTCAGATATTGCGCCTTTATGTGTTTTCGCGCTCCAGCGCCGCCTGGACAAAGCCCTTGAACAGCGGATGGGCGTGGTTGGGCCGGGACTTGAATTCCGGGTGATACTGAACGCCCACAAAGAACGGCTGGTCCGTCAGTTCCACCGTCTCCACCAGCCGTCCATCGGGGGACAGCCCGGAGAGGACCAGTCCCGCGGAGGTGAGGGCCTCCCGGTAGTCGTTGTTGAATTCGTAGCGGTGGCGGTGACGCTCGGAGATCTCCAGCGTGCCGTAGCACCGCTCCATGGTGGTGCCGGGCCGGATCACACAGGGATAGGCCCCCAGCCGCAGCGTGCCGCCCTTGTCGATCTCGTCGCTCTGTCCCGGCATGAAGTCGATGACCTTGTTTTCGCACAGTTCGTTGAACTCGCCGGAATCCGCGTCGGCGATCCCGGCGGCGTGGCGGGCATATTCGATCACAGCGATCTGCATTCCCAGGCAGATGCCGAAATAGGGTACCCGATGCTCCCGGGCGTATTTCGCCGTCAGGATCATGCCGTTGATCCCCCGCTGACCGAAGCCGCCGGGGACGATGATGCCGTCCAACGCGCCCAAAACCGCCTCCGCATCGCTTTCCGTAATGGTCTCGGAGTCGATCCAGCGGATGTCCACCTCAGCCCCCAGAGCATAGCCCGCATGGCGCAGTGCCTCTGCCACGGAGAGATAGGCGTCATGAAGCTGAACGTATTTGCCCACCAGACCGATGGTCACACGTCTGTCCGCATGTTTGATCCGCTCCACCATGTGTTCCCACTCCGTCAGCTCCGGGGCCGGGGCGTCGATGCCCAACTCCCGGCAGACCACAGAGGAAAAGTTGGACTGCTCCAGCATCAGCGGCGCTTCATACAAACAGGGCAGCGTGATGTTCTCAATGACGCAGTCGGGCTTTACATTGCAGAACATGGAGATTTTCTGGAAAATAGAAGGCTCCAGCGGCTCGTCGCACCGGAGGACAATGAGGTTGGGATTGATCCCCATGCCCTGAAGCTCCTTGACAGAGTGCTGGGTGGGCTTGGACTTGTGCTCATCGGAGCCCTGGAGGAAGGGCACCAACGTCACATGGATAAAGAGGCTGTTCTCCCGGCCCACCTCCAGAGAGATCTGCCGGACAGCCTCCAGAAAGGGCTGGGACTCAATATCGCCGATGGTGCCGCCGATCTCGGTGATGACCACGTCGGCGTCCGTTTGCTTACCCACCCGATAGACAAATTCCTTGATCTCATTGGTGATGTGGGGGATCACCTGCACGGTGGAGCCCAGATACTCCCCCCGGCGCTCCTTGTTCAGAACGTTCCAGTACACCTTACCGGTGGTGAGGTTGGAGTATTTGTTCAGATCCTCGTCGATGAACCGCTCATAGTGACCCAGATCCAGATCCGTTTCCGCGCCGTCCTCGGTGACGTAGACCTCGCCGTGCTGATAGGGGCTCATGGTGCCGGGGTCTACATTGATGTAGGGGTCCAGCTTCTGAGCGGCCACCTTCAGCCCTCTTGTCTTTAAAAGGCGGCCCAGAGACGCCGCAGTAATGCCCTTACCCAACCCGGATACCACGCCGCCGGTCACAAAAATATATTTCGTCATACGTCCTCCTCCGAAAATTTCACGTTCTGTCTACGCAGTCCCGCTTTGGCAGTTTTTATTTATAAGTCGACAAGATCTGCTCCGCCACGGCCCGCTTCGTCACACAGCGATCCATCGCCTGCTTTTCGATGTATCGGTGGGCCTCCTGCTCCGTCATATTCAGTTCCCCGATCAGCAGCCACTTGGCCCGGTTCACAAGGCGGATCTCCTCCATTTTTTCCTCAATGGTGGCATTCTTCTTTTCCAGCCCCCGCAAACGCTCCCGGGTACCGCACAGCAGCCGCAGGGATTGGGTAAACAGCTGGGTCGACATAGGCTTGGACAGCACCAGAACGCCCTGTGGCGTCAGCCGTCCGTCAATATCCGGAAAATGCTCTGCCTTCACCAGCAGCAGTACCCCGGCGGCGCTGTGCTGGCAGATATCCTGCGCCAGTCGGGTGCCGAACTCATCCGGCAGCGGCGTGTTGATCACCACCAGATCGTAGCTGTTTTCCAGCAGCTCCCGGCGGGCACCGGCGGCGTCCGCCAGCACCATGACCGGCCAATAGAACCGCTCCGGCAGAAGGCTCCGGACGGATTCATTGAATTTTGCGGAGGCGGACACCACCAGAACGCTGTACGCATGGCCAAGCTCCATCGTTGTCCCCCTCCTTTTCTGTGTTTTTTACCGCGTGCTTTCTGAGCGGTCAGGTATAGTATTGGATGATCGCTGCAGGAAGATGTTCTTTGATAAAATCACTGGCGGCGGCCGCTGCCTTGGCCTCCGCCCAGGTCTCCGGCAGTCTGCGGTACCGGGCCCGGATCTCCTCCGGTGCCGTGTAAAGGTTCAGATCCGCAGCAGGCGGCAGCTGCATGTTGTGAGCAACGCCCTCCATTCCCGCCCGAATCAGCAGAACAAAGGCCAGATACGGGTTGCACAGCGGGTCCGGAGACCGCAGTTCCGCCCGCCGGTATTCCCCCACCGCCGCCGGGACCCGGATGAGCTGAGAGCGGTTCTCAGCGGACCAGGAAAGATAGCCGGGTGCCTTCCAGCTTCCAAAGCGGCGGTAGGATTCCTCCGTGGGGTTCAGGAACGCCGTCATGGCCTCCACATGGGCCAGCACCCCGGCAAGGACCTGGGGCATCACGTCCCGCTTATCCTCGCTGACAGCGGAGAAGTTGATGTGCATTCCGTTGCCCGCCTTGTCTGCCAGAGGCTTGGGTCCGAAATCGGCATACAGCCCGTTCCGGGCCGCCACCGTATCCACAGCCGCCCGGAAGGTCACGGCGTTATCCGCCGCAGTGACCGGGTCCGCATAGCGGAAATCAATTTCGTTCTGGCCGGGGCCCTCCTCATGGTGAGAGCTTTCCGGCCGGATGCCCATGCGCTCCAGCGTCAGGCAGGCCTCCCGGCGGACATTCTCCCCCTTGTCTGCCGGGGCAATGTCCATGTAACCGGCACGGTCATAGGGAATTTTGGTAGGCTCGCCGTCCTCGTCCAGCCGGAACAGATAGAATTCCATCTCCGTTCCGAAGGCAAAAGTCAATCCGGCCTTTTTGGCGTCCTCTACCGTTTTTTTCAACAGGCTCCGGGCGTCCGCGCCGATGACGGTGCCGTCTGGCTGGGTCACGGCGCAGAACATCCGCACCACCCGTCCATGCTCCGGCCGCCAGGGCAGCACACAGAGGGTGGACGGATCCGGGCGCAGCAGCAGATCAGAGTGGACCTCCCCACCGAAGCCGGGAATGGCGGAGCCGTCGATGGCAATACCGTACTGGAAGGCCCGGTCCAGTTCCTCCGGCATAATGGCGATATTTTTCTGGCGGCCCGCCGCGTCGCAGAAGGCCATGCGGATGAACTTCACGTCCTCCTCCGCCGCATACTGCTTGATCTCCTCAACCGAATACTGCATATTGTCTCCGCCTTTCCGTTATGGTTTCCGTATGCATGCCCGGCGATCCAGGCCCCCTCATTTTTTGATGCAACTGTTATAGCACACCTTTTTATGAATTTACAATATGTAAAACAGAAAAAATCATGGTTTTCCGAGACTTATTCTCCGTCATGCTCACACATTGGAGGCTGCTGGTCTGGTCTCCTGTCCTGTTTTGCGCTCTGCGGCGATTCTTTTCCAACCGCCAGCCCGTTCTGCAACAAAAAAGGCGTCCACTTCCAACGGGAGCCATGCTCCCGCTGAAAATGAACGCCTTTGCTCATTTTGTATTCAAAAAAGACCTGATTCAACAAATTAGGTCAAATCGTACCATGTGCGTCCGCGCTTGTCAATCATTTTTCTGTCGAACACGGTGCAAAAAGGAGGGCCTTCGCCCTCCCTTTTGTCCTTGACCGGTGCTTACACCGTGCCGGTGACGATCAGTTCGCTGACGCCGGGGGTCACAGTCCACGCCCCGGTCACCGGGTCCTGCGTATACGTTGCTGCGGGAACGGTGATCTGCCCCGCCGTTGTGGCGAACAGGCCGGTGGTCCCGTCATAGGTGTACTGCGTACCGGCAGTCCAGGGTGCACCGTTGTAGGTCACCGTGAGACCGTTGAGAACCGGATCGAAGGTATCCCGGAGGATCACGTCGTCCGTTGCGGTGACGGGGGTATTGCCGGTGTTCTGGATGGTAAAGGTGTAGGTGATCCGGCCGTTCTCCGCCACCACCGTGGGATTCAGCCCCTTGGTAATGGACAGTCTCGGGCTGCTCACCACGCCAACTGTCTCCTCCGCCGTCACAGGTGCGGCCAGCCCGCCGCCGGTCACGGTGACGGTGTTGACAACGCTGGACTCCGCTGCCAGCGGCGCGTAGCGGGTCACCTCCGTCTCATAGATCACAAGGGCGCTGCCCCCCGCCGGGACCGTGATGCCGGTGACGGTCATGGGCGGTCCGGCGTTAACGACCGGAGCGGCTTGCAGCGCGCCGTTTACATAGTACCGAACGCTGCCCGGCAAATAGGCCAGAGGATACAGAGTCGCTCCGCCAAAGGTGTAGCCGCACAGATTGTCGGAAATGGTCAGGCCCGTCAGGGGCGTGATGCCGCTGTTGGTAAGGCTGACCACATACGTGACCGTCCCGCCCGGTTCGTAATTCTCCCGCACCGCCGTTTTTGCGGCGGTCAGGACCTCCCTCAGCTCCCCGGTGACAATGTTGGAATTGACGGTGCCGCCGGTATAGGTGAGGGTCGCCATATTCTGAAAGGATGTGGGCATAAAACAAGCCTCCTTAAAATCGCTCAGGTTCGCGCGTCTGCGCGTTCCATTCTATGCGCCGGAACAGCACACGGTCCCCCGCCATTCTCTAAAAGCAATAAAAAAAACAGCCCACCTTTGGCACTTTCGGAAAAAATCTGGTTTTGCCGTGGGAAAGCGTTGATTTTTTTCGGGAACCGTGCTATCTTGATAACAAGCGAAATCGTTTTCTTGCGGATGTAGTTCCCGCATATCTGTTAACGGACACAGAAAAATCCGTTTGCGCTTTCGCCAACCTTTTCCCCGCAAACCATTTTCTATTTGTACGCTTATCCAAATAATGATCCTAAATATTCATAAGGAGGACGTTTTATGTTTGATCCGAAAACTGTTTCCCTGGGTATTGCTCCCATCGGCTGGTGCAATGACGATATGCCGGAGCTGGGTGCCGAGAACACCTTCCAGCAGACCGTCAGCGAGATGGCTCTGGCCGGCTTCACCGGCTGCGAGATCGGCAACAAGTATCCCACCGACCCTGCCGAGCTGAAGAAGGCTCTGGACCTGCGCGGTATGCGCATCGCCAGCCGCTGGTATTCTTCCTTCATCCTGACCCGTTCCATGGAGGAAGAGGAGAAGGACTTCATCGCCAACCTGGACTTCCTGGAGGCTGTCGGCGCAAATCACATCAACGTCTCCGAGCAGAGCTACTCTATCCAGGGCAAGGTGGACGTGCCCATCCTCACCGGCGGCCACAAGCATGTCATGAACGATGAGGAGTGGGATCGCTTCTGCAAGGGTCTGAACCGTCTGGGCCAGATCGCTTCCGAGCGTGGCTTCAAGCTGTGCTTCCATCATCACATGGGCACCGTGGTCCAGACCAGCGAGGAGACCGACCGCATGATGTCCAGCACCGATCCCCGGTATGTGTTCCTCTGCTATGATACCGGCCACTTCACCTTCGCCGGCGAGGACCCCCTGGCCATGCTGAAGAAGTATGTGGACCGCGTGGGCCACGTCCATCTGAAGGATATGCGTCTGCCCGTGGTGGAGGAAGCCCGCAAGAACAACTGGTCCTTCCTGCAGTCCGTCCGCAATGGTGCTTTCACCGTCCCCGGTGACGGCAACGTGGACTTCGATCCCGTATTCAAGGTGCTCTCCGATGCCGGCTATCAGGGCTGGCTGCTGGTGGAGGCTGAGCAGGATCCCGCCAAGGCCAATCCTCTGGAGTACGCCATCAAGGGCCGTACCTACATCCGGGAGCACACCGGTCTGTAAATCGCGCGATGGGAGGACCCCGGTCCTCCCCACCGCGTTTCCATACCACTTTTTGACATCAAACAGGAGATGTTTCCAATGACTTATTTCAATAAGAACAAGGAACTCAAGCGGGGCTACAACGCCTATATCGACGAATCCACCAACTACATGGGCACCCTGATGAACGTGGGCCTGCTGGTGATGGAGGACGGCGACACCTATACCTACGAAAGCGCCGACCGCGAGGTTGCCATTCTGCTTTTCGAGGGCAAGGTCACCTATGAATACGCCGGCAAGACCGTTGAGGCCGACCGCCCCAACTGCTTCCATCACGAAGCCTACTGCCTGCTGGCTCCCAAGGGCACCAAGATCACCCTGACGGCTCACAGCCACAGCGAGCTTTACATGCAGGACACCCTGAACGAGAAGGATTATGAGCCGGTCATGTACACCCCGGAGACCGTCCAGACCCAGCACGCCGGTTCCAAGGGCGAGCTGATGGGTGCTATGGAGCGTGAGATCAAGACCTTCTTCGACTATGACAACGCCCCCTTCTCCAACATGGTGCTGGGTGAGGTGCTGAACCGTCCCGGCAAGTGGTCCTCCTATCCTCCTCATCATCATCCCCAGCCGGAGGTCTATTTCTACCGTTTCGACTATCCTCACGGCTTCGGTGCCGGTTTTGCCAACGGCGATGTTTACAAGACCGAGCAGAACGGCTGCGCCGTCATCAACCACGGCTTCCACTCTCAGGTGGTAGCTCCCGGCTACGCCATGTGCTACGCTTGGGGTATCCGGCATCTGGAGGGCGATCCCTGGCTGAAGACCCGCATCGACGACAAGGAGCACGAGTGGCTGTGGAAGCCCGATGCCAATGACCACATCTATCCCAATCATTGATCGGAGGTAACAAAAGCATGAAAACTGTCCGTTTGACCATGGCGCAGGCTTTGGTCCGTTTTCTGGAAAATCAGTACATGGAGGTTGACGGTGCCCAGCACCGCTTCGTCCGCGGCGTGTTCATCATTCCCGGCCACGGCAACGTGGTGGGTCTCGGTCAGGCGCTGAGCCAGGAGGCCAAGCACCTGGAGATCTATCAGGGCAAGAACGAGCAGGGCATGGCCCAGGCCGCCGTGGCCTTCGCCAAGCAGATGAAGCGTAAGCAGATCTGCGTTGCCACCTCCTCCGTGGGCCCCGGTGCCGCCAACATGGTCACCGCCTGCGGCACCGCCACCGCCAACAACATCCCCCTGCTGGTGCTGCCCGGCGACACCTACGCCTGCCGTCAGCCCGACCCCGTTCTGCAGCAGGTGGAGCACACCAACTCCCTGGCCACCACCACCAATGACGCTTTCAAGGCTGTGTGCCGCTACTGGGACCGCGTTGTCCGTCCCGAGCAGCTGATGAGCGCTATGATCAACGCCTTCCGGGTGCTGACCGATCCCGCCAACACCGGTGCGGTCTGCGTTGCCATGCCCCAGGACGTTGAGGGTGAGGCCTATGATTATCCCGTGAGCTTCTTCGCCAAGCGCGTCTGGCGTCTGGAGCGCCGCCCCGCCACCGAGGCCGCTCTGGCTGACGCTGCCGAGGCCATCCGCAAGGCCAAGCGTCCCATGATGATCTGCGGCGGCGGCGTCCGCTATTCCGAGGCGCACGCCGAGTTTCTGCACTTTGCCGAGACCTTCGGTATCCCCTACGGCGAGACTCAGGCAGGCAAGTCCGCCACCGACTGGCTGCACCCCCTGAACTTGGGCGGCGTGGGCACCACCGGCTGCTCCGCAGCCAACGAGATCGCCCGGAAGGCCGATCTGGTCATCGGCGTGGGCACCCGCTACACCGACTTCACCACCGCTTCCAAGTGGCTGTTCAAGGATACCTGCAAATTCGTCAACATCAACGTCTCTGAGTTCCAGAGCCTGAAAATGGAGGCTGTCCCCGTGGTGGCTGACGCCAAGGAAGCCCTGCCCCGTCTGGAAAAGCTGCTGGAGGGCTATCAGACCGCCTATAAGGATGAGGTCAAGGTCGCCAAGGAGAAGTGGATCGATGAGCTGAACCGTCTGGATCACATCACCTTCTCCGACAAGAAGAGCTGGAAGCCGGAGATCAATGACGCCAACGCCGATTCCGCCAAGCACTTCGCGCAGGACGTCAATGCCCAGCTGACCCAGACCTCCGCTCTGGGCGCCATCAACGCCATGATGAGCGAGGGCGACGTTGCCATCGGCGCCGCCGGCTCCCTGCCCGGCGATATGCAGCGGATGTGGCGTCCCACCGGCGTTGACACCTACAACATGGAGTACGGCTATTCCACCATGGGCTACGAGGTGGCCGGCGCTCTGGGCGTGAAGCTGGCCATCGGCGACAAGCACGAGGTCTATTCCTTCTGCGGTGATGGCAGCTTCAATATGCTCCACGGTGAGCTGATCACCGCCTGCCAGGAGCACAAGAAGATCAACATCTGCCTGTTCGACAACGCCTCCTTCGGCTGCATCAACAACCTGCAGGTTGGCCACGGCAACGTTACGCTGTGCACCGAGCTGCGCTATCGCAATAAGGATGGTCTGTTCGGCAACTTCATGAACATCGACTACGCCAAGGTGGCGGAGGCTTACGGCTGCAAGAGCTACTCCGTCCGCACCATGGAAGAGCTGGTGGCCGCCTTCGAGGATGCCAAGAAGGTAAAGAACATCCCCGTCCTCTTCGACATCAAGGTCCTGCCCAAGACCATGACCGACGGCTATTCCTCCTGGTGGCGCGTGGGTGACACCGAGGTGTCCGAACGCAAGGAGAACCTGGCGGCTTATGCCGACCTGCAGGCTCACCTGAAGGAAGTCCGGAAGTACTAAGATCATTTTTATTTACGAAAACCCATCTAAATTATAAAAAAGGAAGGTTATTAACATGGAAAAGGTATTGAAGATCGGCATTATCGGCTGCGGCGCTATCGGCAAGGATCACTGCCGCCGCATCATTGAGACCGTCCCCGGTGCTACCGTTGTGGCCGTGTCCGACTATGTGGCCGCCGCCGCTGACGACACCGCCGCCAAGTACGGCATCAAGTCCTACGGCAATGACTGCGATGGTATGATCAAGGATCCCGAGGTTGAGGCCGTGGTCATCACCTCCATCGACCCCACCCATCATGACTATGTCATGAAGACTCTGGCTGAGGAGAAGTGGTGCTTCTGCGAGAAGCCCCTGAGCCAGAACGCCGCTGACTGCGAGGACATCATCAAGCGCGAGCAGGAGATCGGCAAGCGTCTGGTGCAGGTGGGCTTCATGCGTCACTATGACCGCGGCTACGCCGAGATGAAGCGCATCATCGACTCCGGTGAGATCGGCAAGCCCCTGCTGATCAAGTGCTGCCACCGCAACGTTGCTCAGGGCCCGGGCTTCAAGACCGAGAACGGCGTCACCAACGTGGCCATCCACGAGCTGGACATCTGCCGCTGGCTGCTGGGCGACGAGTATGAGGACGTGCAGTGCGTCAAGGTCCGTCAGAGCTCCAACTCCAACAAGGGCTATGACAACCCCCAGGTCATGCTGATGCGCACCAAGAACGGCTGCTTCATCGATGTGGAAGTTCAGGTTGCTGACGGCTACGGCTATGACATCCAGTGCGAGGTTGTCTGCGAGAACGGCACCGTGAAGCTGCCCGATCCCTACGCTGTGGTCCGCCGCTCTCGTCCCGCCGGTTGGGACAGCGTCCAGCCCGCCGAGTCCATGCCCATCATGACCGACTGGAAGGAGCGCTTCATCGAGGCTTATGACATCGAGTTCTGCAAGTGGGTGGAGTCTGTCCACGCCGGCAAGCTCACCGGCCCCTCCTCCTGGGACGGCTATGTGGCCTGCGTGGCTGGCGATGCTCTGAACGCCTCCCGCGGCACCTCTCAGTTCATGAAGGTGGAGACCATGGAAAAGCCCGAGATGTACAAGTAATCTCACCATCCAATATAAAATACGGAGCCTGACCAATGGTCAGGCTCCGTATTTTTCCTTTTTCTGTAAATGCCGGAGTTTTCTCCGGCGCTTTTGCTTTTTCGATACAAACGCGATTCAGCGTTCAAACAGCTTCCTCACTCCACTTCTAAGTGAACGGACTTATGAAACTGAGGCTCCACTAGGCCGGGGATCTCCACGGCGTCGGTAAAATACAGATTCTCGACGTACTCTTGCAGCAGGGACACCACATAGGGATGGGGCCGTTCGTCAGGCCGCCGGGCCGCCACCGTCACCACCGCCGTTTTGGGCTGGAGCTTTTCCAGCAGCTTCCGGGAGGTGGAATCGAAGGAGGCATGGTGTGGCACCTTCAGAATGTCACAGGGGGTCAGATTCACGGTCTCCCACACATGGGCATAGGCGTCTCCGCCCAGAACGATCTCCTTGCCGTGGTAATACAGCCGCTGGCGCAAAGAGCACACGTTCATGGATTTGGCCCAGCGCACCAGTTCATAACCGTTCCGCTCTCCGTTGAAGGCCGCATCATAGACCTCCTTCTGCCGCCGGTACAGGGCCGGTTCGCCGCAGAGGATATCCATTTTCAGGTCCGGCGTCAGCTGGAGGGAAATCGTTTCCGTCCCCGGCACCAATTCAAACTGCTTGATACGGCCGGGGTGGCTTTGCAGCGCCTCGGTAAAGATCTGGAGGCAGAGAAGGGCGCTTCTCGCAGCCTTGGGCAAGTTGTTATCCGGATGGAAGGGGTCCAGCTTCGGGGCGTTCTCCGGAGGCAGGTAGGTGGTGTAAAACCGATCGATGGTCACGACATCCAGCACCCGGCCAAGACCGCCGATATGATCCCGGTGGAAATGCGTAGCCAGAGCCACGTCCAGATGGGTCACGCCCAGTTCCCGGAGAAAATCTCCCGCATAGATCCGCTGAGACCGGGGATCCAGTTCTCCCGGATGATCGTCCCGTATCAGACAGTCATGGCCAAAATCCACCATCATGGCAAACTTCTGCTGCGTTCCCTCCATCTCCCGAATGAGAATACAGTCTCCGTTGCCTATGTTGATAAAGTCCAAAGCCAGCATACGCAGTCCCCCCCCTATGTTGTTGTTACAAAGATACCATACTGCGTGAACGTTTACAATGAAAAGCGGCCCCTGCGTCAGCCAAAATTTCCCTTTGGATTTTGACAGTTCCCACAAGAAACCCGCGGCGGGCATTTTGCCCGCCGCGGGTTCTCTTCGTTTTGATCGGTTTCCCTTGAAAAGTCACGCTTTTCCGTAAATGACCGTCTGCTGCCAGCCGCCGGAGCCTTCCTCCGTCCCGGTGTCTGGCAGGAGATCCGTTTCCGGCTCCGCAGGCTCCTCAGCCGGCGTCTCCGGCGGTGTGGACACGGCCCGGTTCTCCACAGCGATCTGCCGGGCGGTGATCCACTGGGTGCCGCTGCGCCAGTAAACGGTGACGGTGTCCCCCACATTCAGCAGCGGGGCCTCCGGCACCTGGGCGGCGCTGACGTACACGGAGAAGCTGTCCTCCCCCTCAAAGCGGAGGTAATAGACGCTGGTCCCCTCAATGACGGCGCTGCGGATCTCGGCGATGGTGCCCTTTGTCTCCTGGAGCGTCTGATCCTCTGCGGGCACCTCCGCATCGGCCCGGTCGATGATGCCGTTATCCAGCAGCGTTTTCCGGTAATTCTCCTCACACTGGGCCACGGTCTGCCCCGTCTCCACAATATTGTACTGTTGGACGTTCACCATGGCATACATCTTCACCAGACCGTCCTCGCCCTTCAAAGCCATGAAGTAGGTGGGCTGGTCGGCGATATTCAGCAACAGCGGGAAGGTGGCGGAATAGCGCATCTGCTGGACCTGGCTCTGAGCAGAGCTTTGGGCAGAGGTCTCCGTGGCACCGGCGCAGGGGTAGAACCGGGTCTCCTTGGTCCGCTGATTGGTGAGGATGAAGCCGATGTTGGACTGGTCGCTGGTAACGGAGGTCACACCGGTGTACATATACACATCGTCATTGATGGCAATATAGTTCCAGCCCGCCGTGGTCAGCGTCACGTCCCGCTGGCCGAAGTAGGCGTTCAGAAAGCCGTTGTGGAACTGGCCGTAATAGTCATACTGATCCATGATGATGTCGGAGGAATACAGCCGATCCACCCAGGTGGGCACATCCTCGTAATACTGGCTCTCGCCGCTGACGGCGTTCACCAGCACGGCGCCCTTCACGTCCGTACCGCCGAAAAGCCCGATGCGCTTGACGATCCGGGAGCAGACCCAGTAGGGCGTCCCCTCCTCGTCGATCTCAAACACCGGCTCATCAAACATCATGGTGGGGTACTGGAATCGCAGGTGGCGGTAGAGGTTCCGGGAGAAGTGCTCCGCCGTGGTGTACTTCATGCCCTCGTCCAGCCGGACCACCTCCGCCTCCTGGGTCACCATGTCGATGACGATGTAGGCAGGCAGGCCGTTGGAGCGGTTGGTGAACCACTTGATGAGGTCTCCGTAGGCAAGGCTCGTGACCCGCACGGGGCGGCCCTTATAGTTGATCTGGGTGTAGTTGGGCAGGATCTCAAACTGAGACACCATATCCGCCAGCTCACCCAGCTTCCGGCTGCCCAATCGGGCGGCAGAGTCGCTGTCCAGCATGGGAATCTGGTCATAGCGGATCTCCTCCACCTCCGTGACAAAGTCACCGGTGGTCAAGGGCAGCAGCTTGCTGTAGGCACCGGCCCGCAGCACCACCCAAGAGGAAAGGGAGCCAATGGCGATGGCTGCGATCATGGCGATCACCACGAAGAAGGGTATGGTGCACTGCTTTTTCACAAAGCCGAAGTAGCCTCTGGCCCCGGTGCCTTGGAATCCGGAGGTCAGCACCGCGCAGCCGCAGTACACGGCGCACAGCAGGAACACAAAGAAGTAAAATTCCTCCGCATGGGGGTTCAGGGCGGGCAGCTCCACATAGAAGTACACCAGCCCCACCAGCGCCGTCACGGCGATGTTGATGAGGGTGCGGGTCACAGGAGTACCGATGGGCTTCCGGGGCTTACGCTCCCGCTGAGGGCGCTCGCCCCCCTGTCCGAAATCTCCGGGGTTGAAGCCGCCGAAATTGAAGGTAAAGGGCATAGGGTTTGCCTTCCTTTCCAAAAGTTATCAAAACTGATACAAATTTATCATACCGGAAAAGTATGAACAAATCAAGGCCGCCCGCCGGCGTTGAGCCAAAAGGCCCCTCTGCCGCCGAACGCGGCAGAGGGACCTTGATTTTATTGGAAGGGCCGTTACTTGGTGACGACCAGCTTGTCGTCCTCCACAGCCAGCTTGGCGGTATCGCCGGTCTTGAGGGTGCCGTCCAGCATCTTCTCGGCCACAGCGTCCTCCACCTTGCTCTGGATGGCCCGGCGCAGGGGACGGGCACCGTACTTGGGGTCGAAGCCCTCCTTGGCCAGTTCCTTCACCGCCTCGTCGGAAGCGTCCAGATGGATGTCCATGGTCTCCATACGGTCCGCCACGGTCTTGAGCATCCGGCGGGCAACCTCCTCAATGTTCTGCTCAGTGAGAGCGCGGAACACGATGATATCGTCGATCCGGTTCAGGAACTCCGGGCGGAAGGTCTGGCGCAGCTCCGCCAGAACGGTCTCCTTGGCCTGTGCATAGGCCGCGTCGGCATCCGCCTCGGCCTTCTTATCGTCCGCGTCAAAGCCCAGCTTGGCGCCGGCAGCAGTCAGCGCCTTGGCGCCGATGTTGCTGGTCATGACGATAACGGTGTTCTTGAAGTCCACAGTGCGGCCCTGAGAGTCGGTGATCCGGCCATCGTCCAAAATCTGAAGCATGATGTTCCAGACGTCCTCGTGGGCCTTTTCGATCTCGTCGAACAGCACCACGGAGTAGGGCTTACGGCGCACCTTCTCCGTCAACTGGCCGCCCTCATCATGGCCCACATAGCCGGGAGGGGAACCGATGAGGCGGGATACTGTATGCCGCTCCATGTATTCGGACATATCGATCCGGATCATGGCGTTCTCGTCACCGAACATGGCCTCTGCCAGAGACTTGCACAGCTCCGTCTTGCCCACGCCGGTGGGGCCCAGGAACAGGAAACTGCCGATGGGACGCTTGGGGTCCTTCAGACCCACACGGCCACGGCGGATGGCCCGGGCCACGGCCTTCACAGCCTCGTCCTGACCCACCACACGCTTATGAAGGATATCCTCCATGTGCAGCAAGCGCTGGCCCTCGTCCTCTGTCAGACGGGTCACAGGGATACCGGTCCAACCAGACACCACAGCGGCGATGTCCTCCGCGTTCACGTCCCGGTGCTCCTGGTTGCTCTTGCGGCGCTTATCCCGCTCGATCTCCACCTGCTCCTTGTAGTCCTTCTCGATATCCCGCAGCTGGGCGGCCTTTTCGAAGTCCTGGGCGTTGATGGCGGCGTCCTTGTCCTTGGACAGGGCGTTGATCTTCTCCTCCAGGCTCTTGAGTTCCTCGGAGGGTTCCTCCTGCTCCATCCGCACCCGGCTGGCGGCCTCGTCCATCAGGTCGATGGCCTTGTCGGGCAGGAACCGGTCATTGATATACCGGGTGGACAGCTCCACGGCGGCCTTCAATGCTTCGTCGGTGATGTGCAGCTTGTGGTGCTGCTCATACTTCTCCCGCAGGCCCTTCAGGATCTCCAATGTGGCCTCCTGACTGGGCTCGCCCACCGTCACCGGCTGGAACCGGCGCTCCAGAGCGGCGTCCTTTTCGATATACTTGCGATATTCGTTCAGGGTGGTGGCGCCGATGATCTGGATCTCACCGCGGCCCAGAGCGGGCTTGATGATGTTGGCGGCGTCCACAGCGCCCTCGGCGGAGCCTGCGCCCACGATGGTGTGCAGCTCATCGATGAAGAGGATGATGTTGCCGTTCTTCTGAACTTCCTGCATCACCTTCTTGATACGCTCCTCAAATTCGCCCCGGTACTTGGTGCCGGCCACCATGCCGGAAAGGTCCAGAGACAGGAGCTTCTTATCCAGCAGGTTTTCCGGCACATCGCCCATGGCGATCTTCCGGGCCAGGCCCTCGGCGATGGCAGTCTTGCCCACGCCGGGCTCACCGATCAGGCAGGGGTTGTTCTTGGTGCGGCGGGACAGGATCTGGATGACCCGCTGGATCTCGTCATCACGGCCGATGACAGGGTCCAGCTTGCCGGTCCGGGCATCCGCCGTCAAATCACGGGTGAACTCTGCCAGCGTCTTGCTGCCCTTGCCGTCCTCCTTGGCGGAACCGGCAGCCGGAGTACGGCTGTCGCCGCTCTGGGCCGCTCTGGGCGCGGCGGTGAGCTTCTTCATCAGTGCGGTATAGAGCTGACGGGCGTCCACACCGGCAGACCGCAGAATACGGACTGCCATGTTGTTGCCCTCCCGCAGAATACCGGCCAGCAGATGCTCGGTGCCGATGTAGGCATAGCCGCCCCGGATGGAATCCTCCATGGCGATCTCCACAACGTGCTTGGCGCGAGGGGTCAGACCCTGAGCGGGATTGCCGCCGGGAAGACCGGCGCCGACGCTTTTCCGAACCATTTCCGTCAGCAGGTCATCGGTCAGGCCCGCCTCCGTCAGGACGGTGTGGGCCATGCCCTCGTCCTCACGCATCAGGCCCAGCAGCAGGTGTTCCGTCCCCACATAGCCGTGACCCAATTCGCCTGCGGCCTCTTGTGCCAGCCGCAGGGCTTCCTCCGCAGTGGGAGTAAATTTATTTTCATTCATAGTTCAATACCTCTTTTATTCTGGGGTGTGCGTTTTGTTTGAACGCGCCTGTTAAGCGCTTTCCTTGCCGTCCTTGTGGGACTCCTTGGCCTCCTTGTGGGCCTCCTCCAGCTTGTGGATCTCGTCCCGCAACTGGGCGGCCCGCTCGAAGTTCTCCTCGTGGATAGCCTTCTTCTGCTCCAGCTTCAACGCATTCAACTGACGCAGATAGGAGAACCGGCTCTGTTCCTCATGGCTCATGAGGTCATCCTTCTTTTCCTCCTTGACCTCCTGCACCGGCGCTGCGCCGATGGCGGGCATGGCGTCGAAGAAATCATCGAAGGGGCTTTCCAGCATCCGGTTCATCCGACCCAGCAGGGAGGGCATGGGGCTGAAGAAATCTCCGAAGAAATCATCATTGCCAAAAAAGCTGTCCCGCATGGACGGCCGCCGGTTAAAGAGCTTCTGGGTATACCCCAGCTTTTCCGCGCAGGCCTGGCAGAGATGGTGTTCTTCTGTTCTTCCGTTGATGCTGCTGCGATATACAAAGCTGACTTCATTCTTTCCGCAATTCTCACATTTCATAATGCATTCCTCCATAAACTGTATATAAATTTTTTCTTAACTGTGTTGCGTGCCGTTCCTCAGGCGTTCACACCTGTAAGATCAGCACCTGTCGCAGGATATCCGCCCGGACAGCGTCCCGGCTCTCCCGGGGCACCCGGCTCAGGGCCTTATCGCCCACGGCGGTGAGGATCGTCTGACCCATGTCCCGCTCCAACGCGCCGGACTGCACCAGATTGCTGAGGATAGCTCTGGCCGAAGCCAGATCCACGCTGCTGCCCAGACTGTTGATGACGTGCATCATCAGCGTCTGCCGGTCCACCTGCACCCGGGTGATGCGGATATATCCGTTGCCGCCGCGCCGGCTCTCTACGATGTAGCCCCGCTCCGGTGAAAACCGGGTGGACATCACATAGTTGATCTGGCTGGGTACACAGTTGAACCGCTGGGCCAGCTCGCTGCGCTGGACCTCCAGCACACCGTCCTCCGCCGTATCCAAGCTATCCTGCAAAAAGCTGGCGATCAAATCTGAAATCCCCATGGGGACATCTCCTTTCTCGTCTCCGTCTTTTGACTTTGACTATCTTTAACCTTTGTTTGATTGTAGTATAGCACCATCTTTTCCAATGTCAATAGCTATTTTTGACTTTCTTTGACCATTTGTGTAAACAGTTTGTGAACGCTCATTTCCCCCCATAGTTCGCATATGCAGTTCAATATCTCTAACCGCCGAAAGGCCCTGCTTTTTCCAATGTTTTTCCGGTTTTTGTGACATTTTCACAGTTTTCTTTTTCCTTGGTAAGAATTTAACAAATCGCCCTTGCTTTTTAGAAATTGTATGATACAATGAAGGCACATTCTAATGGAGGTGTGTACACATGGCTTATAAGATTACTTCTGCTTGCGTCAGCTGCGGTTCCTGCGCAGACGTTTGCCCCGCCGGCGCTATCAGCCAGGGCGACGATCAGTACGTGATCGATTCTGCCGCTTGCCTGGACTGCGGTTCTTGCAGCGACACCTGCCCCAACGGCGCCATCGTCCCCGAGGAATAATTCTTAAAGGGATACATAAAACCGTCTCAGGCCCGATCCTGAGACGGTTTTTTTGTTTGCCGCCGGGACTTGCGGAGAAAGCGGTTCCCCTATATAATAATAGAAGCGTTCAATGGGAGGTGACGGCGTGGAGCATTGGGAATACCTGAAGCCGGACGGGCTGCGGTTCGTCTGGGATGATACGCTGTTCCGCCCCGGCACGGACTCCTTTCTGCTGTCCTCCCTGCCGAAGCTCTCCGCCGGACTGCGGGTCTGCGATCTGGGCTGCGGCACCGGCCTGCTGGGGCTGCTGCTCCTGCAAAGGCAGTCGGAACTGACCGTCACCGGGATCGACATTCAACCGGCGGCTGTGGCGCTGGCAGAGCGGGCCGCCGCCGAAAACCGCCTGACGGATCGGCTCACGTTTCAGAGTATCGACCTCCGGCAGGTGCGGCAGCATTTTTCCACCGGCTCCTTTGATCTGGTGGTCTGCAACCCGCCCTATTACCCGCCCGCCAGCGGAAAAGTCTCCGGGGACAGCGCCCGCCGCACTGCCCGCTCCGAAACGGAGGCGAGTCTGGCGGATATCTGCGCCGCCGCGTCCTATCTGCTGCGGTGGGGCGGAAAATTCTGTCTGGTCCACAAGCCAGAACGGCTGACGGACACAGCCTGCGCTCTGCGGGAGGCGGGCATGGAACCCAAGCGGCTGCGCTTCGTCCAGAATCGACCGGACACAGCCCCTTCCCTCTTTTTGATAGAGGGCTGCCGGGGCGGTAAGCCGGGGGTGGACATTCAACCGCCCCTTCTTTTGCAAACGGATACCGGCGCTCCCACCGGGGAGCTGAACGTCATTTACTTTCGAGATCAGGAGGTCTGACCATGGCAGGCATTTTATATCTGGTAGCTACGCCCATCGGCAACCTGGGGGACTTCACCCCCCGTGCGGTGGAAACGCTGGAAAACGCGGACTTCATCGCCGCGGAGGACACCCGTGTGTCCATGAAGCTTTTGAACCATTTCGGCGTGAAAAAACCTTTGATCAGCTATCACGAGCACAATCACGTCACCGCCGGGCAGAGCGTTCTGAATCGACTGCTGGCCGGGGAATCCTGCGCTCTGATGACGGACGCCGGCACCCCCGCCATCTCTGACCCCGGCGAGGATCTGGTGCGGCTGTGCGCGGAAAACGGCGTGGAGGTCCGGGCCATTCCCGGCTGCTGCGCCGCCGTCAACGCCTTGGCTGTCAGCGGTCTGCCCACCGGACGCTTCACCTTTGAAGGGTTCCTCACTGTCAATAAAAAAAGCCGCCGGGAGCACCTGAATTCCTTAAAGGACGAGACCCGGACCATGATCTTCCACGAGGCCCCTCACAAGCTCCGCACCACACTGAATGACCTGATGGAGGCCTTCGGCCCGGACCGCCGGATCTCCCTGTGCCGGGAACTGACCAAGCTCCACGAGGAGGTCCTGCGTTTCACCCTGGCCGAGGCCGTGGCCTATTACGAGGAGAACGCCCCCAAGGGCGAATACGTCCTTGTGGTGGCCGGAGCCGCTCCCAAAACCGGCGCCGTGGTGACACTGGAAGACGGCGTGGCGCAGGTCCTCACTCTGAAGGAGCAGGGGATGCGGCTGAAGGACGCCGCCAAGGAGGTGGCGGAGCACACCGGCCTTTCCAAAAACGAGCTGTACGCTGCCGTCTTGGAGCGGTAAGCGTGAAAAACACCCGGCGCGGATGATCCACGCCGGGTGTGCTTTATTTTGTGAAGTGCTGGTGGTTGAAAATGTGGTCCGAACAGAAGCAGTGATAGCCCTGACACTTGGAGCAGTACCGGAACTCCAGTTCCGGGTGGTCGGCGTCCGTGCGGCCGCAGACTTCGCACTTGTGGCGGTAGCCCCGCTCCGTCTCTGCCTTCTTCTGCTGCCGGACGGCGGACTTGAATTGAATGGTCTGTCTGGACCGCTGGCGGCTCTGGATGCCCAAAATGCTCTTGATATCCTCCCAGAAGAAGATCACAAAGTTCAAAATTGCCACCACAGCGGCCAGAGCACTGGCGTAGGCACCGTACCGCACGGACCGAGCGATGTTCCACGCCATCAAAGCGATGTCCGCCCATGCCAGCCACTTGGCCTTCAGAGGGATCACCCCGTAAAACCAGACCTGCGCGTCGGGATACATCACTGCGAAGGCCAGGAACATCGTCAGGTTGATGTAATAGGCGTCGGACAGGCTCCAGCCGTAATACCCCGTGGCCAGCGAGAGGATCACCGTGGACAGTACGCTGAACAGCATGCCGCTGAGATAGTACAGGGTGAACTTGGCGGTGCCCCACTCCCGCTCCAGCGTCCCGCCCACGAAGTAGCAGAAGGACAGCATGATAAACAGCGATATGGGGCGATAGGTAAAGGGCAGCAGCACAAAGGTCACCAGCCGCCACACCTCGCCATGGAGCACATGGTAGAGGTCAAATTTCAAAAAGCTCAGGGCCGCCGACCCGGCGAACAGCGTCAAAATGTACGTCACTGCGTTGGCGATAACAATGTAGAGCATCAGGTTCGGTATGCCGAAGCGGGGATGGCTGTACGCAAACCGGTCGATCCATTGGTTCAGTTTCTTCAAAATGGGTCCTCCTGTCATTCTTCAGGTGTGCCGGAGGCAAAAACCGCCGGACAGATGGCATTATTATAACCGTTCCTGTCAGAAAAGTCATCTTTAAATTGTGAACGTTTTCCATCTGATAAATTTTTATAAAAAGATTCTCCGTTTTCGGTTGACAAACCGCCCCAATCTATGGTAAACTGATCAAGCGTTTGAGAGCCGGAGAACTCCTCTGCCGATGGAGAGATGTCCGAGTGGTTTAAGGAACCGGTCTTGAAAACCGGCGAGGCGCAAGTCTCCGTGGGTTCGAATCCCACTCTCTCCGCCAATTTCATAAAACACCATCGACCTGCGGAAGTACCCAAGAGGCCGAAGGGGCTCCCCTGCTAAGGGAGTAGGCTGGATAAAACCGGCGCGAGGGTTCAAATCCCTCCTTCCGCGCCAACCACGCAATCCTTGTGATTGCGTGGTTTTCTTTATGTTTCAACGTTTTCAGCCGTTTTAGGCGGTAAAAATATTTTCCATTACGACAATAAAAAACTCAAAAAAGACATTTTATCTTCGATTTTACGAACGGAACCCCCTCGCTGCAAAAGTGAGGGGGTTTCTTTTGCTTTATTCAATTCCAGGGACTGTCTCCACCCTCTCCAAATATTCCTCGATCCATCCCTGTTCCGCCATGACAATCTCTTTCCCAATCTTCTCCGCATAGGCCCACTCCAACCGTGCCCCGGCACTCTCACGCCAGCACACCAGGAGAACATCCGTCGGCAGCTTCACCTCTTATTGACTTTTGTATGCGGCCTGATAGAATAATAAGGTAGAAAGAGGTGCATGGAATGGATACTGGTTTGAAAATCGTCTGCTGCATTAGTCTCGGTATTCTTTTTCTGTCTGTGCTCTTGTGTTTGGCTATTTAAGTCCCTCCGTCCGGAGGGACTTATTTTTTACGCTATTCCCTCGTCACGCTTCTGTGCTGCGCTCCGTCTGCCAATCTGCCCCAGTCTCCACGAATCTGATCGTACCAGACAGCAGATCCTTGTATCAAAAAAACAGTTCCTGTTTTAGCTTCATTGGCGGCAGATTTTTGTCAAGACATAAAGAAAGAAGCCCGAAACCGGATGGTTTCGGGCTTCTTGTTGAAAAGCTTGCTCCTTCGGCGCGTAATATAATATCAGCGCTTGCTGAACTGCGGAGCGCGACGAGCTGCTTTGAGACCGGGCTTCTTACGTTCCTTCATACGAGGATCGCGGGTCAGGAAACCGGCCTTCTTCAGGATGGCGCGGTTATCTTCGCTGGCCAGCAGCAGAGCGCGGGCCACACCGTGACGCAGAGCGCCGGCCTGGCCGGACACGCCGCCGCCGGTGACGGTAGCCACGATGTCCATCTTGCCGGTGTTGCCGGTAGCCTCCAGGGGCTGACGGACGACCATCTTCAGGGTCTCCAGGCCAAAGTACTCGTCAATGTCACGGCCATTGATGGTGATGGAGCCGGTGCCGTTGGGGAACAGATGGACGCGGGCCACAGAGGACTTACGGCGGCCGGTGCCATACAGATAAGGCTTCTTAGACTGATACATTCTGTTACTCCTCCTTACTCCAGCACGATGGGCTTCTGAGCCTGCTGCTCATAGTTGGCGTCAGCGTAGATGTGCAGGCGCTTCAGAGAATCCTTGCAGACGGTGTTCCGGGGCATCATGCCGCGGACAGCCACACGCATAGCCGTCTCGGGCTTCTCCTGCATCAGGATGCGGTACTTGGTCTCCTTCAGACCTCCGATCCAACCGGAGTGAGTCCGGTAAATCTTCTGCTCGGGCTTCTTGCCGGTCAGGACAGCCTGACCAGCGTTGATGATGATGACGTTGTCACCGCAGTCAGCGTTGGGAGTGTAGGTAACCTTGGTCTTGCCGCGCAGCAGGTCAGCAGCCCGAACGGCGGTCTTGCCCAGGGGCTTACCGGCAGCGTCCAGGATGTACCACTTGCGCTCGATGTTGGCCTTGTTCGCCATAAAAGTGGACATGGATCGTTTCCTCCGTATATAAATTTGATTTCTTTACAAATCAAGAGCTCCGGGGTAAAATCGGAGCATGGATAGTTATACCATGATTCCTCATCCATGTCAACACAGTTTTTATTTAGCTCATGCAAATCTCTTAAAATCTCCGTTTTTCTCCTATTATCTTCCGAAATCTAAAATTGTATTTTTGAAAATACCGCAGGGGCATGACATCCCCTGCGGCAGGACAAGCTATGTACCCTTACAGCACCCACTGCGCCAACAACAGCAGCACGAAACCCGGCAGCCCCAAAACGCCGACGGTCAGGGCGTTCAGCAGGTTCAGTCCCAGCGCAACACCGGTAACGGCAGCGGTGGCGTTCACCGCCCACAGAGCCAGAAACCCCAGTGCCGTATTCATCAGCAGCTTCAGGGCAAGGCGCAGGGGCGTCCGGAAGATCCGCAGCAGTGTGATGAGAAAAAAAGCCAGCAGCAAGCCGGCAATGATCTTCTGATTCAGGTCCATACAGCCCCTCCCTTGGCGGATCCCGCCGCCACAGGCTCCCGCGCCTTCAGCACCCGGAGGTAGTAATCACACCGAGCCTTGGCAGCGCTGATGCGGTAAATACAGGACTCCACCAGCTCCGGGGCCGTTGCCTGATCGAATTGCCGGTAAGCCAGAGCCAGCTCACTCTGGGCCGCTTGCAGTTCCGCCCGCAGCGCCAGCGTTTCCGGGTCCGGGGCGTATTTTCTGGATTGTTTCATCATAATCTCCCTCCCACCGCCGGGGCAGTTCCTGTCTCGGCACTATCAGTTTACGGAAAGTCTTGACAAATATACCATTTTTCATACAGGAGGACTCACATGACAAAGCCGCATGAATACTATATGTCTCAAGCCCTGGAATTGGCCCAGGAAGCCGCCGATGCCGGTGAGGTCCCGGTGGGGTGCGTCATCGTCCGGGACGGGGCCGTGATCGGCCGGGGGCGGAACCGCCGGGAGGAAAAGCAGGCGGTCTGCTCCCACGCGGAAATGGAAGCCATGGCCCAGGCCAACGCCACGCTGGGCAGCTGGCGGCTGGACAACTGCGCGTTATATGTGACGCTGGAGCCGTGCCCCATGTGCGCCGGGGCCATTCTCAACGCCCGGATCCCCAAGGTGTTCTACGGCGCACGGGACAGTACCTTCGGCGCCTGCGGCGGCGTGACCAACCTATTTATGGAGCAGTTCCCTCACCGACCCGCTCTGGTGGGCGGAATTTTGGCGGAGGACTGTCAGGCGGTACTGGCGGAATTTTTCGAAAAGCTTCGCCAAGGAAAGCCGTCGACGCAAAGTTTTTAAGAAACGCGGAGAGATTTAAAACTTTTGTAACAACTCCTGCTGGTTTGCTTAATAATTCTCCTGTATCTTAGTACTTGCAAGAGACAAAACTTCTTTTCATCCAATCTTCCCAATCATATACAAAGAGACCGTCGAAAGACGGTCTTTTTGTATGTCTGCCGCAAAAACATGGCCCTGACGGAAACCCGTCAGGGCCATGCACTTTTTTATTCTTCCGTTTTCTTCTCCGCAATGTCGGACATCCTCATGGCTCTTTGGAAGCCATCCAGAGCGGCGGCGCCGCCCAGCGGCAGCAATGCGGCGCTGTGTCCGTCTGCCAGCAGCGTCACGGCCAGGATAGCCGTCAGGTCGGCATAGAACCCGAACATCCGGGGTCCGCCCGCCTGAACGGCAAAGCCGGAGAGCCGGTAGGAGGCCAGGATCAGCAGCATCAGCCCCAGCAGCTCCAGGTAGTAGTTCGCCAGCACCGGGTCAACGGAATACAGCCGGTAGGCGAAGATCAGCCGGGCCAGCAGCAGCACCGGCACCGCCAGCAGGATCTGGGGTTCCGTATCCGGCGTTTTGCGGCAGATGGCCACGCCTGCCAGCAGGCAGATCCCTGCAACAACGGCCAGCAGGCCCATCACCACACCGGAGCGGCCGGCCCCCGCACTGACCGTAACGATCTCCATGCCGTCCGCAGAAACCGCCGTGACCGTCCGTCCAAACGCATTGGCGATCTCCAGCACACCGGAAAATGCCATGACGCAGCCGCCGGCCAAAATCCCAAACAGCCCCTCCTTGTCATTCCAGTTCAGGAGCCGTGACAGCGGGACCTCCACCGGTCCCTTGGGCAGCTTGCTGTTCATCCGGAACAGCATCACCGCCGACAGCGCCAGCAGCACCGGCAACAAAATTCCCGGAATACTACCGGGAATGGGCAGTCCGGTGCCCGGTTCAAACCCGGTCAAGTTTTGCAGCAGCCGCAAGGACATACCCGCGGCGCCGAGGCAGAGAGTCAGGAGGGACTTTTTATCGCACTGCTTCATCGCTATGATCCTTTCAAAAACAGCCGCCGATCCTTAAATATAGAAAGCGGCCAAACGTATTTTTTATTATAGCATGGCTTGTTTCGCTTGTCCACGGCAGTGCGATTTTTATCTCCTTTTTAAGTTGATTGCCGCTTGGTCAACCAACCTTTCTTTATCAGGGATGCAAAACAGGAGCAGGGCATCGTTCGGCCTTGCTCCTATTTATTTTCAGTATGTGCTATTCAGTCCGCCAAAGCAAACGCTTATTCAACGCTGTTGTAAACTTCCATCCCAAGAATTCTTACGATCATCCCTTCAAGGTATTCATCCTCGGCCGTATCCACCGCACCCAGCCTATGTACGTCTTCAACCTGATACAAGACAGCTCGATAGACAACTGTGCCGCCGTCTTTCAGACGCATGGGGATCGGTACCAGAAGAACGATCGCCAGCAAGACGCAGATGCCGATCATCACTTTCTTTTTCATGCAGCCATCCCCCTCTTTTCAAATTTGTCATTTGCCTTAGATCAATACAGACGCTAAAAATTGCAAAATGTTCCTGCATGTATAGCATACAATACTTTTTCTGCTTTCTCAAGCCCACCATCCGCTCGCGAGGACAAGCTTACCTGTATGCAGATGGTACAGAAAAGCCCGGGAGGAATGATTCCTCCCGGGCTTCTAATACATGCGGTTATATACAGTAATTCAGGGCATGGCCCGGACCAGACCGCGGGCGCAGTCCACCGTGACCATCGTGCCGTCCGTCAGCCGCTGAACAGCGCCGGCGGCTCCCACGATCACCGGCTTGTCCAGAGCCAGTCCGATGGTGGCGGTGTGACACTCCACGCTGGCCTCCTCAGTGATGACCGCCGCCGCCTGTCGGATATAGGGCAGCAGCTCATTGGTGGTATAGGGCACCACCAGAACATCGCCGGGCTGGAATTTCTCCGCCACCTCGTCAGTGCTGCGGCAGATGCACAGCGGACCGGAGGCTTTTTTCTCCCCGATGCCAACGGCGTTCACCAGAGCGCCGCCCACCTGCTGAATTCGGATCATGTTGGTGGTTCCGGCTACACCCACCGGCACGCCGGCGGTGACTACCACCAGATCGCCTTCGTGGACCACACCCGCCTGAGCCGCCGCCTGAACAGCAAAGTCCACCAGTTCGTCAGTGCTGCTGGCGTAGGGCATCATAATAGGCTCTACACCCCAGTACAGGGCCATCTGCCGCCGGACCTGCTGATCCAGCAGGCAGGCGATGATGGGGGTGCCGGGATGGAAGCGGCTCACCAACCGGGCGGTAGTGCCCCGCTGGCTGACGGTGAGAATGGCATCCGCTCCGATCTCCTGCGCCGTGGTGCAGGCGGCGTGGGCGGTAGCTGCCGCTACGGAAAGCCGGTTTCGTCCGCCGGCCATCTGGGTCATTCGCTTGACATGGTTGATGTCACTCTCCGTCCGCCGGGCGATGGCGTCCATGGTTTTCACGGATTCCACCGGATAGCGGCCCGCTGCCGTCTCACCGGAGAGCATGATGGCCGAGGTGCCGTCATAGATGGCGTTGGCCACATCGGTGATCTCCGCACGGGTGGGCCGGGGATTTTCCATCATGGAATCCAGCATCTGTGTAGCTGTGATGACCGGCTTGCCGCAGGCCACACACCGGGCAATCATATTCTTTTGGATCAGAGGGATCTCCGCAAAGTCGATCTCCACACCCATATCGCCGCGAGCCACCATGATGCCGTCCGCCGCGTCCAGAATCTCCGGAAGATTGCTGACGCCCTCCTGATTTTCGATTTTGGCGATGATCCGCATCCGGGAACCGGCCTTGTCCAGCACGTGCCGCAGTTCCCGTACATCTGCGGCGGAACGGACAAAGCTGGCTGCCACATAGTCGAACCCCTGCTCCGCGCCGAAGAGGAGATCGTCCCGGTCCTGCTGGCTCATGTAGGGCATATTCAGCCGCACACCGGGGACGTTGACCCCCTTGTGGTTCTTCATATCACCGTCATTTTCCACCCGGCAGCGGATCTCCGTCTCGCTGGTCTCCAGAACGGTCAGCCGCACCAGGCCGTCGTCCAGCAGGATGGTATCCCCCGCTTTGACGTCACCGGGCAGTTCTCCGTAGGTGATGGAACAGCGGTGCGCATCGCCCTCCACCTGAACGGTGGTCAGGGTGAATTCCTGACCGGCGGTCAGATGGACCCGTCCACCGGCAAAGTCCTTCAGACGAACCTCAGGGCCCTTGGTATCCAGCATGGCCGCCACCGGGGCGTCCAGTTCTTCCCGCAGCGCCTTCAGCGCGTCCAGCCGCGCCTTATGCTCCGCGTGGGTCCCGTGGGAAAAGTTGAAGCGGGCCACGTTCATTCCCGCCTGGATCATCTCCCGCAGGACGCCTTCCCTGTCCGTGGAGGGGCCAAGGGTACATACAATCTTTGTCTTTCGCATCTCACGCACTCCTTCCGCCATTTCAAAAGAAACGCCGATTCTTTCCCATTTTAAAGTAATCGTTTTTCTCAGTCATTTTATCACAAACCTATTCTTATGAAAAGACAGCAATCTGTAAAATTTTCATTTCAACTTTTGAAGCTCTGCACAAAAAGATCCCCCGCCAAATCCCGGTACAGATGCCGTCCGCCAATTTTTCCGTACTTCCTGCCGGAACCGTTTGCTTCTTTCCGGCTTCTGCTATATAATTGCATATAAGTTAAATTTCTCACCGCCCTGCGGGGAACGCATCAAGGAGGTAACATATGCACTACATCGGTATTGATCTCGGCGGCACCAGCATCAAAGGGGCCGTTGTCACAGAAGGCGGCGCGATCCTGAAGGAAGCCTCCTGCCCCACCCAGAGGGAATCAGGGCCTGAGCACGTGGCCCGCGAGATCGCCGGACTGATCACAGCTCTGGCGGAAGGATACGATCCCCAGGCGATCGGCGGCGTGGGCGTGGGCTGTCCCGGCATTGTGGAGGATCACAGCGGTATCGTCCGCTACTCCGCCAACCTCCATTGGGAAAATTTTGATCTCCGGGCCGCCGTTCAGAAATACAGCGGTTATACCGTCCGTCTGGCCAATGACGCCAACGCCGCCGCGCTGGGCGAGGTAGTAGCGGGCTGTGCTCAGAATGTGGACAGCGCCGTGATCCTGACGCTTGGTACCGGCGTAGGCAGCGGTGTGGTGCTGAATGGAAAGATCCTGACGGGCTGCACCGGCGGCGCAGCAGAGCTGGGACACATGGTGGTGGAGGACGGCGGCGCGCTCTGCGCCTGCGGAAGAAAAGGCTGCTTTGAAACCTACGCTTCCGCCACCGGTTTGATCCGCATGGCGAAGGAGGCCATGGCCCAGCATCCAGAAAGCCTGCTCCACGCCACCGCCGCAGAGGTTGGTGATGTCAACGGCCAGACCATTTTCCGTGCCAAGGAGCAGGGGGACCCTACCGCCGTCGCCGTGGTGGAGCGGTACATCCACTACCTCTCCGTAGGTATCGCCAATGTCATCAACTGCTTCTTTCCCGAGGTAGTGGCGCTCTCCGGCGGCATCGCCAATCAGGGAGAGGCGCTGCTGGCTCCCCTGCGGGAAGCCGTTGCGCCCCAGGTCTATGGCAATCAGTATTTGCAGACTCACACCCGCATCCTCGGCTGTACGCTGGGCTACCACGCCGGGATCATCGGCGCGGCCATGCTGCCCACTGCCCTATGACCGCATAATCATCTGCCAAAAACCGCCCCGGGCTTGCCGTGAAGCAAGGCCGGGGCGGTTCTTCGTATGTTTCTATTACAGATTTAAAATTGAATGGGCCTTCTTTGGCAGCCGTGTTACTTGTTCTTCCGCATCATGGCCGCGTCAGCATCCAAAAGCTGCTGAGAGGCATCCTCCAACTGCGCCGTCTTCTCGTAGCGGTCCGCCAAGCTGCTCTCCACCAGCTTTTCCTGCGGTTCGCCCCGGAAAACCAGCTTCAGCAGGATCGGCGTCAGAATCGTGCCGCCTACCACGGTGATGACCACCGGTGTCATCATCGCACTGCTGAGAACGCCCATGGACAGTCCCCGGTTGGCTACGATCAACGCCACCTCGCCGCGGCAGACCATGCCCACACCCACCTGAATGCTCTCCCGCTCCGTAAAGCCGCAGAGTTTTGCGCCCAAGCCGCAGCCCGCCAGCTTGGAAATAACGGAGATCACCAGCAACAGGACGGAAAATGCCAGCATCCCGCCGCTGACGCCGTCCAGCTTGACGTTGATGCCGATGGCGGCGAAGAACACCGGCGTCAGCAGCAGATAGCCAAGCGGATTATACTTGGACTGGATATAGGTTCCCTTGGGGGTGCAGGCCACGGCCAGACCGGCGGCATAGGCGCCGGTGATGTCCGCCACGCCAAAAAACTCCTCCGCGCAGTAGGCCATCACCAGGCAGAGCACAAAGGCCAGAACGGAGTTGCGGTGAGTGGCCCAGCCTCCCTGCCGCTTCAGCATCCAGCAAAACAGGCGGTTGGCCCCCACACCGGCCACAGCCGCGAAGATAAAGAAGCCCAGGATCTTCAGCAGGACCAGTCCAACGCTCTCCCCGCCGCCGGCCAGACTGCTGACCAGAGTCAGCGCCACAAGACCCAGCACATCGTCGATCAGGGCTGCTGCCAGAATGGTGTTGCCCACCTTCGTTTCCAGCTTACCCATCTCCTTCAGGGTCTCCACCGTGATGCTGACTGAGGTCGCCGTAAGGATCGTACCCACAAATACATTTTCCAGCATACCGTTGCTCTCGATCAAGCCTGCGGCGGCAGCGCCCCATGCCAGAGCCGTACCCATGAGCAGGGGCACGATCACACCCAGCAGAGCCACCCAAAAGCCAGCCTTGCCGCTGTGCTTCAGTTCGTTGATGTCCGTTCCCATACCGGCGGAGAACATCAGCACGATGACGCCCAATTCGCTGAGCTGGGAAATAAATTCAGTTTCTGTCAGAACATTCAGTCCCGCAGGGCCAAGGATCAGGCCCGCCAGCAAAGCGCCCACTACCTGAGGCATCTGAAACCGCTGTGTCAGAAGGCCCAGCAGCTTCGTACTTAACAAAATCAACGCCAGATCCAGTAAATAATGGTATGACACAAAAAACTCCTCTCCATGCGGTTCCACCGCATACACACATTTTTTCACAAGGCCCTTATTCTATCGCTTTCCCCGATTTTTGCAATGGTCGTTTTGCACAAAACAGCCGTTAATTTTTGTTAAGATTTCCTAAGTAAGCTTTTGCAGAGGTGCCTGCCGTTTTTTCCGGCCAGCGGCGCTATGTTCTGTTCTCTGCAAGTGTTTAATATTTGTTAAAAATTTTTTCACACTTTTTCTCGCAGAACCGCCTATAATCTCCAAAATGTGATTTTTATTTTACTGGCACGCCGCGTTTTTCTGCGGCTGAGAGGATCTTGATTATGAAGCTGCCTCTGATCGATTACCGTCAGTTCCGTCTGAGCCGGCTGAATACCCCGCAGTTCCGGCATCTGAAGCTGCTGCTGTTCTGGCCGATTTTCAGTCTGGTATTCTGTTATCTGGAAAACTACCGCCCTGCCGTCTACTATGCCCCCATGCGCTGCGCGCTGGATCATTGGATCCCCTTCTGCAAGTGGTTCGTCATCCCCTACGCGTTCTGGTTTCTTTTTGTAGGAGGGATGCTGCTCTACACCTTATTTTATAACATTCCCGCTTTCCGGCGGATGATGTGGTTCATCATCCTGACATACTCCTTTGCTCTGGTGACCTACCTTCTCTTCCCCAACTGCCAGCATCTGCGGCCCACACTGCTGGGCGGCGACCTGCTGACGCGGTTCACCGCAAAGCTGTACGCCGCAGACACCAACACCAACGTCTGCCCTTCTATTCACGTCATCGGCTCCTTTGCGGTGTACTTCGCTGCCCGGGACATCCGGCGCTTCCGCGCCAAGGGTTGGCGGCTGGGCTTTCTAACCATGGCCGTGCTCATCAGCCTGTCTACCGTATTCCTCAAGCAGCACTCCGTTCTGGATGTGCTGGCGGGGCTGGCTGTCTGCGCCGCAGCCTATCCCCTGATCTATCGGGTACCTGCCGGAGCCGCTTCTCTGATCCCCGCCGGAGGTCTTGGCCGAAAGCGGTTCCCGGAGCTGTAACACCTCTTGCCTTTCCCACTCTGTCCCTCTATAATAGAGGGACAGAGTTTTTTTGTCGCATCGCCCCGTTTTCAAACGATACCGCGTAGGAGGAAGCCGCCATGCCCACGATCATCCCCATCACCGATTTTGCCGCCCCGGAACTGGATATTTATGCCCGGCTGACGGAAAATCAGCTTTTGAACCGGGCAGACCCGGCCAACGCCCTGTTCGTGGCGGAAAGTCCTCTGGTCATTGGCCGGGCGCTGGACGCCGGGTGTACGCCGGTATCCTTCCTGATGGAGACGAAGCACGTCAACGGCAAGGGTGCGGAGATCCTGGCCCGCTGTCCGGCAGATATTCCCGTCTACGCGGCGGAGCTGGAGGTCCTGACCCAACTCACCGGCTTTCACCTGACCCGTGGGATGCTCTGCGCCATGCGGCGGCCGCCGCTGCCCACGGTGGAGGAGATCTGCGCCAAGTCCCGGCGGATCGCCGTACTGGAAAACGTGATGAACCCTACCAACATTGGCGCCATTTTCCGTTCTGCTGCGGCGTTGGGGATGGACGCGGTGCTGCTGACTGCCGCCGGCAGCGACCCCCTGTACCGCCGGGCCAGCCGGGTCAGCATGGGCAACGTGTTTCTGGTGCCCTGGACCTATCTGCCCGAAGGCGTGGATTGGACGGAAACTTTGCGGCAATACGGCTTCAAGACTGCTGCCATGGCCTTGCGGGAGGACTCCATCCGTCTGAATGACCCTCAGCTTGCCCGGGAACCCAAGCTGGCGGTGGTCATGGGCACGGAGGGGGACGGACTGGCCTCCGACACCATTGCTCACTGCGACTATACGGTGATGATTCCCATGACTCACGGGGTGGACTCCCTGAATGTGGCGGCAGCCAGCGCCGTGGCCTTTTACCAGTTGGGGCTGATGAGCTGCCCAGAATGAATATTTCTCAAAATCTTCATTCTATTATTCAAGCATTTGCCAATTTGTGAATGAATTATCTATTTTCCATGCAAATACGGCGTTTTTTAGCTATATCGCTATTTTTTTTGCAGCAATTCCGTCCTGTGGCTAAAGGACTTCCTCTCCAAGGTTCTGTAAACACAATTTTTTCGATCAACGGTAAAAAGCAGACGCAAGATAAAACCTGCGTCTGCTTTTTTGATCTCAATTCATATATACCGGATATTCATAGGGCCGCAGCGCCTGAAGCTGGGCCAACCCCTGATCGCTGGCGATGATCCGGCCATTCTCCAAGGACAGGGCAAACCAGTTCAGTTCCCGGTCACAGTACAAGAAATGTTCGATTCCCGCCTGAGCGCCAAAAAATCCCGGCTCAGCAAATGTGATATTGGCGCAGTTGCTTTTCTTCTCCCAACGGATCATTGCCTGCATGCGTTCCCGACAGGTTTTCTCCACTGCGTCTATGGCAAACCGCCCAACGTAGCTCCGTCCCCAGATGCTTCGTTCCCCGGAAATCGTAACGGCTGTTTCGCCGATTTTCTCTCCATCCTGCCAGATTCCAACTGTATAGGACCGCTCTACCTTTTGAAGAAACGCGCTGCTGCGATCCAAAATTCCAAAGATCACAAAGCCCGCTACCAGCAGACAGCAGAGTATCCCGAACCGGCGGCTCCAGTCCCGCCGCAGAGCGGAACGGCTTTCCCGTATCAGCACCGCCAAAGCCGACCGGACGTCGATCTCCGCCGGTTCCTCCACCAGCCGTCCCTCCAGAAGACTTACCACCGAGCAGTGCAGCGCATCTGCCAGCGGTTCCAGCAGAGATACATCGGGAAACCCGGCCCCCCGCTCCCATTTGCTGATCGTGCGGTCTGAAATATGAAGCTGCTCCGCCAGCTGCTTTTGAGTCAGCCCCTGTTCCTTTCGGAGTTGTGCGATCAGCGCGCCGGTATCCGTCTGCCGCATAACGTATCCCCTTTCGGTTTTTACTGGCTTGATTGTATCAAAAAACCGGCACTCCCGCAACAAACGCTGCGTGGAGTGCCGGTTTTCCGCTTAATTCAGCATCCGTTTCAGGTATTGCCCCGTAAAGCTGGCAGAACAGGCCGCCACCTCCTCCGGGGTGCCGGTGACAACGATGGTGCCGCCGCCGTCGCCCCCCTCAGGGCCAAGGTCGATGAGGTGGTCGGCGCACTTGATGACGTCCAGATTGTGCTCAATGACCACCACGGTGTTCCCCGCGTCCACCAGTCGCTGGAGGACCTCCAGCAGCTTGCGCACATCGTCGGAGTGCAGACCGGTGGTGGGCTCGTCCAGAATATAGATAGTCTTGCCGGTGGCCTGCTTGGAAAGCTCCGTGGCCAGCTTCACCCGCTGGGCCTCGCCGCCGGACAACTCCGTGGAGGGTTGCCCCAGTTTCACATAGCCGAGGCCCACATCCTGTAAGGTTTGCAGCCGCTTTTTCAGCTTGGGCAGGGCAGAGAAGAAGTCCAGCGCCTCGTCTACCGTCATATCCAGCACATCGGCGATGTTTTTGCCCTTGTAGCGGACCTCTAAGGTCTCCCGGTTGTAGCGTCTGCCCTTACAGACCTCGCAGGGGACGAAAATATCCGGCAGGAAGTGCATTTCGATTTTCAGCAGGCCATCGCCGGAGCAGGCCTCACACCGGCCGCCCCGGACGTTGAAGCTGAACCGCCCCTGTCCGTAGCCCCGGCTCTTGGCCTCCTGGGTGGAGGCGAACAGATCCCGGATGTCATTGAACAGGCCGGTGTAGGTGGCTGGGTTGGAGCGGGGCGTCCGCCCAATGGGACTCTGGTCGATGTTCACCACCTTGTCCAACTGCTCGATGCCCTCGATGCGGTCGCACTTGCCGGGGCGGACCTTCATCCGCATCAGCTCCGCGCCCAGGCGCTTGAACAGCACCTCGTTCACCAGAGAGGACTTACCGCTGCCGGACACGCCGGTGACCACAGTGAAGGTCCCCAGCGGGAATTCCACGTCGATGTGGCGGAGGTTGTTCTCCGCCGCGCCGATGACCTTCAAAACCTTGCCGTTTCCGGGACGGCGGACAGCAGGCACCTCAATTTTCTTCTTTCCGGACAGATACTGCCCCGTCAGACTGTCGGGGTTAGCCATCACCTCCACCGGAGTGCCTGCTGCCACCACCTGACCGCCGTGAACACCGGCGCCGGGGCCGATGTCGATGAGGTAATCGGCGGAGCGCATGGTGTCCTCGTCATGCTCCACCACGATGAGACTGTTGCCCAGATCCCGGAGGTTTTTCAGCGTCGCCAACAGCTTGTCATTGTCCCGCTGGTGCAGTCCGATGGAGGGCTCGTCTAAAATATACAGCACCCCCATCAGGCTGCTGCCGATCTGGGTAGCCAGCCGGATCCGCTGGCTCTCGCCGCCGGAGAGGGTCCCGGCGCTGCGGGCCAGCGTCAGATAGCCCAGGCCCACGGACTTCAAAAAGCCCAGCCGGGAGCGAATTTCTTTCAGGATTCGATCCGCGATCAGCATTTGCTGCTCCGTCAGCGTCAGGCCGTCCATCCATGCGAGGGCGTCCTCTACTGAAAGGGTGGTGAACTCGTAGATATTCTTCTCCCCCACCGTGACCGCCAGGGATTCCTTCCGCAGACGGCGGCCCTGACAGTCCGGGCAGGGACACTCGCTCATCAACTCCTCCAGCTCCTTCCGGCTGGCATCGGACTGGGTCTCCTTATAGCGGCGCTCGATGTTGTTGCAGATGCCCTCAAAGGCCTGCTTCAAAACACCCTTGCCCCGGGGCTGGTCATAGTGCAGCTCCAGTGTCTCCCCCTTGGTGCCGTAGAGGATGATGTTTTTCGCCTCATCGCTGAGACTGTTCCACGGCTCCGTCAGGGAAAACTTGTACTTTTTGCTCAAAGCATCGAAGTACATCCGGGAAATACCGTCTCCCCGGATATTGTTCCAGCCGCTGGCCTGAATCGCCCCGTCCAAAATGGACTTTCCCCCGTCTTGGATCATGAGGGCGGGGTCGGCCTTCAACTGGTTCCCCAGACCGGTACAGGTGGGGCAGGCGCCGAAGGGATTGTTGAAGGAGAACATCCGGGGGGTCAGCTCCTCCATGGAGATACCGCAGTCCTCGCAGGCGTAGTTCTGGGAGAAGGAGAGGTCCTTTTCCTCCCGCAGAAGGTTGACGATCACCAGTCCGCCGGAGAGCTTGGCGGCGGTCTCCACGCTGTCCGTCAGCCGTTGGCGGATGTCAGGTCGGATGATGAGCCGGTCCACGATGATCTCGATGGAGTGCTTTTTGTTCTTCTCTAACTTGATCTCCTCGTCCAGCTCGTAGAGGCTGCCGTCCACCCGGGCCCGGACATAGCCGGAGCGCTTGGCATCCTCAAACACCTTGGCGTGTTCGCCCTTTTTGCCCCGGATCACCGGAGCCATCACCTGAATTCGCGTTCCCTCCGGCAACGCCAGCACCTGATCGATGATCTGGTCGATGGTCTGCTGGCGGATCTCCTTGCCACAGTTGGGGCAGTGGGGCGTACCCGCCCGGGCCCACAGCAGACGGAGATAATCGTAGATCTCCGTCACGGTGCCCACGGTGGACCGGGGGTTTTTGCTGGTGGTTTTCTGGTCGATGGAGATAGCGGGGCTGAGGCCCTCGATATAGTCCACGTCCGGCTTGTCCATCTGGCCCAGAAACATCCGGGCGTAGGACGAAAGGCTCTCCACATACCGTCGCTGGCCCTCGGCGTAGATCGTATCGAAGGCCAGGGAGGATTTGCCGCTGCCGGACACGCCGGTCATCACCACCAGCTTGTCCCGGGGGATGGTGACGTCGATATTTTTCAGGTTATTGGCCCGGGCACCTTTTACAATGATATTTTCCTGCATGATCTGCTTTTCCGCTCCTGTTTCATGTAGTCAAAACCGGTTTTCGGTCATAGCATACACAAACCATTTTTTAATGTCAACTATGCGTTTAAATCTGCAAAAATGACATTTTTTCAAACTTTTATATTCATTCCGCAGTAATGTCCGCCGTCTGCGCCCCCAACAGGGCAATGAGGTCCGCCGGGGCGACCTCCACCTGCGCACCGATCTTTCCGGCGGAGACGCAGATGGTGTCGAACAGCTCCACCGTCTCGTGGAACACCGTGGGGAACTGCTTTTTCATGCCCACCGGGGAGCAGCCGCCGTGGACATAGCCCGTCAGGGGCAGCAGCTCCTTCTGCGGCAGCATGGCGATGGATTTCTCCCCCACCGCCTTGGCTGCCTTTTTCAGATCCAGATTTTCCGCCACCGGAATGTCGAACACATAGTATCCGCCGCCGGCGCCCTTTGTTACCAGGGTCTTGAACACCTGCTCCGGGTCCTGATTCAGATACGATGCCACGGAAACGCCGTCCACCGGACCGTCCGCCGGGTACTCATGGGGCGTGTAGGCGATCTTCTTCTGCTCCAGCGTCCGCATGACGTTGGTTTTTTCTTCCTTGTGCTTGGACACAGATCTCACCTCTTACAAATACATCCGCAGCAATGCCAGGATCAGCATGTGGGCGGGATAAAAAGCGTAGCAGGCATACTGGATGGCCTTATTGTGAGCGCCCTGTCTGCCGTTATACAGCCAAATGGGGATCAGGGCCAGCAGCGCCAAGCCCTGCTCCGGGAATTCCAAGGTCCAGCTCCCCAGCGTCAGGGGGATGGTCATGCCCCCCAGCAGTTTGCAGTTCAGGAAGGCCAGTCCCGCCACCTCGCCGATCCAGCCGTAGGGGATCTGGCGGCAGAGGTAGAAGATCAGCACCGTGACCACGCCGCTGCCGTAGTAATCCACCATGCCGAGCGTTCCCAGGAAATAGCCCACGGGCAGGCTCAAAACGGCGGCGAGGATATACAGCCCCGCCCCCTTGCTCCGGACCTTTTCCAGCCCCAGCATCAGCAGAAGGGCGATGAAGAAGGTGAACATCACGTTCTGATGGAAGGGGAACACAGGGGAGGAGTAGTACAGGTAGTTAAAGGGGATCTCAGAGATCAGGGCAAAGACCAGCATCCGCAGCAGGTATTTTTTCCGGTCATGGGTGCGCTGAAAGCCCTCCGCCACCTGAAAGGCGAAAATGGGGAAGGCGATGCGGCCCACCGCCGTCAGCCACATGACGCCGGGCAGCACCGTGGCCCACAGGTGGTCGCAGAGCATGAGGGCCATGGCCAGCAGCTTTAAGGTCAGGCTGTCCAGACACCCCTTGGTTTTTGTGTGTTCCATAGTATGTTTTCCTTTGCAATGTTTTTTGTGTTTTTCTGTATGTAAAATGCCCGTTCGGACATATATTGGCTTGCTTTTGGTCAATTCCCCGTTTTCAGTCGGCTACGGCAGCACCCGCAGGGCGATGATGTACCCAATGAGAATCAAAAAGGGATAAACGCACCAGCCCGCCCGCTGCATTCCCAGATAGAAGTCCGAAGGCTCCGGGTCTTTCACATCGCACATATGCTGCCAATGGAAAATCACCAGTGGAAAGGCGGCGTCCAGCGCCAGCAGGGCGGAAAGCAGCAGCATGGCAAAATACAGCTCCCAGCTGCCCCGGCTCACCAGCTGCGGCCCACGGGCAAAGCTGAGAATCGTCCCTCTATCCGTTTCATAATGCTCCCAGTAATCGTCTCCAGCAGTGCTGCTATAGGAAACGGACATGGTAAAGGGATCCCAGTTCCCGTCCAGGTCGTACCAGCCCATGCCGTACTCCGGATCATAGCCGCCCTCAAAGAGAAGGCTATCGTTTTTGGTAATGCGGATGTGCTCCACAGGCCCCAGCTGCTCCGCCTGAATGGGCGGCAGGCCGGTTTCCAGGGTGCAGTCATCTTGGATGCGGTTTCCGATCCGGAAGTCCACCTCCGTCAGGTTTCCGCTCCCGGCGGCCCGCACGGTGATCTCCACCTGCTCCCCCCGCACCTTGCCGTTGTAAATCACAGACTCTTCCGTTTCCGTCCGGCGCAGCAGTCCGCCCTCGAATTCCACGCCTTTCCGGACATGGGAAATCAGCGTCAGGATTCCAAACAGCACCACCATGGCCGCCATGGAGATCAGGACAGCTTTTTGCAGCTTTGAGCGCTCTTCCATAAATACCTCCTGTATTTTTCGAAAGTATTATACTTTTTGTTTTCGAAAATGGCAAGTTTCGACTGTGTCACCGGGGCGTTTACCCCGGCATCCCCCGGGTCACTTACCGCCTTTCAGCTCGATGATCCGGTCGCGCAGCACCGCTGCGTACTCGAATTCCAGCAGCTTGGAAGCCTCCTTCATCTCCTGCTCCAGCTTGGCGATCTCCGCCGCCCGCTCCGCGTCCGTCAGCTTTTTGGGCTTGCCCTTGGTCTTGCGGCCGGTGTCCTCGCTCTTGGAGATCTCCAGAATTTCCCGGACATCCTTGATGATGGTCTTCGGTACGATGCCGTGGGCCTTGTTGTAAGCGTCCTGAATTTTCCGGCGGCGCTCCGTCTCGTCCATAGCCGCCCGCATGGAGGGCGTGACGGTATCGGCGTAGAGGATCACCAGACCCTCCGCGTTCCGGGCCGCCCGGCCGATGGTCTGGATGAGGGACGTCTCGCTGCGGAGGAAGCCCTCCTTGTCGGCGTCCAATACCGCCACCAGGGAGACCTCCGGCAGGTCCAGACCCTCTCGTAGGAGGTTGATACCCACCAGCACGTCGAACTCGCCCAGCCGCAGATCCCGGATGATCTCCATCCGCTCGATGGTGGCTACGTCAGCGTGCATATACCGTACCCGGATGCTGTTGGCCCGGAAAAACTCCGTCAGATCCTCCGCCATCTTTTTGGTGAGGGTCGTCACCAGCACCCGCTCGTTCCGCTTGGCCCGGGCGCGGATTTCCTCCATCAGATCGTCGATCTGGCCCTCCACCGGGCGCACCTCCACCCGGGGGTCCAGCAGTCCGGTGGGGCGGATGACCTGCTCCACGATGTTGTCCGCCCGCTCCCGCTCGTAGGGCCCCGGCGTGGCGGAGACGAACACCGCCTGACCGATGCGGCTCTCAAATTCCTCGAATTTCAGAGGCCGGTTGTCGAAGGCGCAGGGCAGGCGGAAGCCGTACCGCACCAGCGATTCCTTTCTGGCCCGGTCGCCGTTGTACATGGCCCGGACCTGAGGCAGCGTCACATGGCTCTCGTCCACAAACAGCAGGAAATCATCGGGAAAGAAGTCCAGCAGGGTCATAGGGGCGCTGCCTGCCGGACGGTCGGAAATGATCCGGGAATAGTTCTCGATGCCGGAGCAATACCCCAGTTCCCGCATCATTTCCATGTCGTATTCCGTCCGCTGGCGGATGCGCTGGGCCTCCACCAGCATCTCATTGTCATTGAAATATTTTACCTGGTCCTCCAGTTCCGTCCGGATCTGGCCCAGGGCCTTCTCCATCTTCTCCTTGGTGGTGACGTAGTGGCTGGCGGGGTAGATGGCCACATGGTTCAGCACCCGGTTCACCGTACCGGTGAGGGGGTGAAAGTCGGAGATCCGGTCGATCTCATCCCCGAAGAACTCCACCCGGATGGCGTGGTCCTTATAGTAGGCGGGGTAGATCTCCACCGTGTCCCCCCGCACCCGGAACCGGTTCCGCTCGAAGGCCACGTCGTTCCGCTCGTAGCGGTTCTCCACCAGACGGCGCAGCAGCTCGTCCCGGTCCCACTCCGCCCCCTGACGCAGAGAAATCACCATCTGGGCGAAGTCGTCCGGCTCGCCCAAGCCGTAAATGCAGGACACGGAGGACACCACGATCACGTCCCGCCGCTCCAACAGGGCACAGGTAGCGGACAGCCGCAGGCGGTCGATCTCATCATTGGTAGATGCGTCCTTGGCAATATAGGTATCCGTGTGGGGGATATAGGCCTCCGGCTGGTAGTAATCGTAGTAGGAGACAAAATACTCCACGGCGTTGTTGGGGAAAAACTCCTTGAATTCCGCACAAAGCTGGGCTGCCAGTGTCTTATTGTGGGCCAGCACCAGCGTAGGCCGCTGGACCTTCTCAATGACCTTGGCCATGGTGTAGGTCTTGCCGGAGCCGGTGACGCCTAACAAGACCTGCTCCTTCAAGCCGTTTTCGATGCCCGCCGCCAGCGCGTCGATGGCCTCCGGCTGGTCGCCGGAGGGCTGATAAGGGGATACTACTTCAAATTTCGGCATAGCCGTCTCTCCGTCACATTCAAATCTGCCCGCCGGTGTGGCTGTTCCAAAATGCCTCACGGGTCAGGCGCATGGGCGTTACCGTGCCCCGATAAAAGGAAAAGGGCGCGCCGGTGGTCTCCGCGCCGAATTTTTTCAGGATATGCACCGTGGTATCCCGGGCCTCCATGATGACCTCCCGGATGTCCTGCGCAAAAATGTCCGTCAGGGCCGTTTCCAGCAGCGCGGTCCCAACATGACGCCCCCGCAGTTCCGGGGAGATGACGAAGCGGCCCATGTGCCATGCGTCGTCCTCCCAATACAGGGCCACGCCGCCCAGAAGTGTCCCGTCCTCCTCCACGCACCACCACTGAGGGCGGTTTTCCGGCGGCAGCGGGGTCAGCGCCCGGGGGATCTCCTGTTCCGTTTCAAAAATCTGGCCCGCCAGAGCCACCAGCCGCTCCGTGTCGGCCTCCCGTCCACGCCGGATCTGCATGGTTCTCTCCCCCTTCGCAAAGACAGTCTGTGGCTCTCCCCGTTTCCCGGTTATTCTACCACAGCTTTTCTAAAATTTCAAACACTTGTTCTATTGCGTTGTCTACAGGGAGCCGCCCGGTCACAGGTGCTCCCATGAGGTCAGGTAGCCACTCTGGGCCATGGATACAAAATCGTCATCCGCCACGATGATGTGGTCCGCCAATGCAACACCGATGGTCTGCAAGGCTTGCGCCGCGCGGGTGGTGGCGGCGCAGTCATCGTCCGAGGGCAGCGCAATGCCGCTGGGATGATTATGAGCCAGGATCACCGTACTGGCAGAGGTGAGGATGGCATTCTCCACCACCTTCCGGATGTCCAGCGCGGCGGAGGACGCCCCGCCGTCGTTGAGCCGCTTGCAGGCTAACAGCTTGCCCTTTCGATCCAGGCACAATTCGTAAACGATCTCGTGGGTCTCCCCGGCGTACCGTTCCAGCAAGTAGGCGCCCGCAGTTTCCACATCTGTCATGGGACAGCTCTGAACAGCGTCCGCCAGGCGGGCCTTGCGGCCGATCTGCCCCGCCACCTTCAGCAGCACCGCTGCGCTCTCGCCGATGCCCTCCACTTTTTTCAGATCCTCCGCCGGGGCTGACAGCACGGCGGTCAGGGAGCCGTAGCGATCCATGAGCCGGTGGGCGATGGGGTTGGTGTCCTGCCGGGGGATGGCGTAATACAGCAAAAGCTCCAACGCTTCGTGATCCGCGAAGCCCTCCAGCCCGCTTTTCAGAAAACGCTGCCGCATTTTTTCACGATGTCCCCGATGGATATTTTCCATACGAATCCCTCCCCCGGACCGTTTCTTTTGCCGAAAATCAGAACAAGTAAGTAACGTGGTATTATAGCATATCCTGTGAAAAAAAGGAAGAGCGGACAGCCGTCCGCTCTTCCTTTTTCCAGAGAAGTTCCTTCTGCGCAGACGCTTACAGGTTCTTCTCGTAGGACTCGATCATCTTCTTGACCATCTGGCCGCCCACGGAACCGGCCTCGCGGCTGGTCAGGTCGCCGTTGTAGCCCTGCTTCAGATTGACGCCCATCTCAGCGGCGGCTTCCATCTTAAACTTATCCATAGCGGCGCGGGCCTCGGGAACGTTGATCTTGTTGGTGTTCTTACTGGACATAACAGTTTCTCCTTTTCAATCTCTTACATGTGTGGGTCACTTGGGTATCGCAAGCATAGTTTGACACGAAAAGGATCGGCTATGCGGAAATAAAAACGGTAAAATCTGTGTTTTTCTCAATTTTCGCCAGTATTATGCCCGGCACCGTTATTTAAAAGGATCTGGACCGCATTTTTATCGCAGGCCGGCAAACGGTATCTTCTGGTTCGTTTTGTCATTGCTTTCGTAAAAAATCACGGGGACTGCTTTTTAAGCAGTCCCCGTGTTGGGTTATTCAGCAGTATTTGCCATCGAGGCGATATAGTCCTCGTAGGTGCCAAGGCGGTCGGTCAGCTTGCCGTCCTCCAGCACCATAATGCGGTTGGCGATGGTCTGCACGAACTCGTGGTCATGGCTGGAAAACAGCACCACGCCCTTAAAGTCCATCAGGCCGTTGTTGACGGCGGTGATGGATTCCAGATCCAGATGGTTGGTGGGCTGATCCAGCACCAGCACGTTAGAACCGTAGAGCATCATGCGGGAGAGCATACACCGGACCTTCTCACCGCCGGAGAGGACCTTCACCGGCTTGAACACATCGTCGCCGGAAAACAGCATCCGACCCAGGAAGGCCCGCTTGAAGGACTCGGTGTTGGCCTCCGGGATCTTGGGGGTAAACTGGGCCAGCCAATCCACCAGATTCAAATCGCAGTCGTTGAAGAAAGCGGAGTTATCCAGCGGGAAATAGCTGGTGGTAATGGTGGTGCCCCACTTGTAGGTGCCCTCGTCCGGCTCCATCTCGCCCATGACGATCTTGAACAGGGTGGTCTTGGCGATCTCATCCTCGCCTACAAAGGCGATCTTGTCTCCCTTGTTCACCCGGAAGGACACGTTATCCAGCACCTTGCGGCCGTCCAGCGTCTTGGAGATGCCCTCCACCGCCAGGATCTCCTTGCCGCACTCCCGCTCCATGGTAAAGCCCACGAAGGGATACCGCCGGGAGGAGGCGGGCATTTCCTCTACCGTCAGCTTGTCCAGCAGCTTGCGGCGGGCCGTGGCCTGCTTGCTCTTGGATTTGTTGGCGGAGAAGCGCTGGATGAACAGCTGCAATTCCTTGATCTTTTCCTCGTTTTTCCGGTTCTGGTCCTTCATCATCCGCTGGACCATCTGGCTGGACTCGTACCAGAACTCATAGTTGCCCACATACATCTTGATATGGCCGTAGTCCACGTCCACGATGTTGGTGCAGACGGTGTTCAGGAAGTGACGGTCATGGCTCACCACAAGGATCAGGCTTTCGCAATCCATCAGGAAGTCCTCAAGCCACTCGATGGCCTGAATGTCCAGATGGTTGGTAGGCTCGTCCAGCAGGATGATGTCCGGCTTGCCGAACAGCGCCTGAGCCAGCAGCACCTTCACCTTTTCCTTGGCGGTCAGGCTGGACATTTCGCTGTACAGAATATCGTTGGAGAGGCCAAGGCCCTGAATGAGCCGGGACACGTCGGATTCGGCCTCCCAGCCGCCCATTTCGGCAAATTCGGCCTCCAGCTCGCTGGCCTTCACGCCGTCCTCGTCGGTGAAGTCCTCCTTTTCATAGAGGGCGTCCTTCTCCTTCATCACGTCATAGAGGCGCTGGTTGCCCATCATCACCGTGTCCAGCACGGTGTAGGCGTCATACTGGAAATGGTCCTGCTTCAGAATGGACATCCGCTCTTCCTTGGGGATGATGACCTCGCCCGTGGTGGGCTCCAGATCCCCGGAGAGGATGCGGAGGAAGGTGGACTTGCCGGCGCCGTTGGCGCCGATGATGCCGTAGCAGTTGCCGGGAACGAACTTCAGCTCCACGTCCTTGAACAGGGTCTGGCCGCTGAAGTTCATGCTTACATTGTTGACTGTGATCATGTCGGTATCCTTTCATCACGGAGTCTGCGGTTTTCCCGCAGGCTCCTTTTATTATCCGTCATAGCCGGGCAGCGGTCCAAACGGCAACCAGTTCCCCGCCGCATAAAAAAGCGACGGCCAAACGGTCGTCACAGAACATTGCGCTGCCCAAAACTGGTACTATTATGTTGCTTTTTCTCTCTTTTGTCAAGTATTCTTCTGCATTTGTATAGAAACATACTGACATTTCTTGAGACTGTCAATAAAGCGGTAAATTCTCCGCGACGGTAAGGAAGGGTGTGCGCGGGAAACCCAAGAAGGGTGTCCTGCGCCATTGAAATCCTAAGTTTTCAGAACTTTTATAAAGTTCTAAAAACTTGTTCAGCGGGACGAAAAGGCTTTTTCGACACGCTGATTTCCTTTTTCATGCCGCTCTCCCGGCGTTTTTTCCTTGAAAGCCCCTTGACAATTTGGTTTACACATTGTAGACTGCAAGTAGAAGGTCTACATGCAGTAAACCTCGGAGGTGAACCTATGAGCGATTTGAAAATGGGGCCGGTGGAGACCCGGTTCGCGGAGATCATCTGGGACAGGGAGCCGGTGGGCTCCACGGAGTTGGTCCGACTGGCGGAGGAGGCCCTTGGTTGGAAAAAGTCCACCACCTACACCGTTCTGAAACGGCTGTGTGACCGGGGCATCTTCCAAAACGAGGGCGGCACCGTCACCAGCCGGCTGTCCCGGGCGGACTATGACACCGCCCAGAGCCAGCAATTCGTGGAGGAAAGCTTTTCCGGCTCCCTGCCCGCGTTTATCACGGCGTTTACCCGGCGAAAAAAGCTGACGGAGGACGAAATCGCGGAGCTGCAAAAGCTGATCGATCAGAACAGGAGGTAGCGTATGGGCGAGTTTGTAATGCACCGGCTGTTTCCCATCGTCTGTAATATGAGCCTCACCGCCAGCGTGGTGATTCTGGCGGTACTGGCAGTCCGCCTGCTGCTGCGGCGGGCCCCCAAGGTCTTTTCCTATGCCCTGTGGGCGGTGGTGCTGTTCCGGCTGCTGTGTCCGGTGTCCGTCACCTCCGCCGTGTCCCTGCTGGGTGCGCTGGGTGCTCCGGCACAGGAGCGAAGTGCCGTTACCAGCGTGGTGGAGTATGTCCCGGCGGACATCGTTCGCGATATGGCCCCCACGGTGATGCCGCTGCCTCAAGAGCCGTTCCCGGCGGAACCCGGCGAGAACATCGTCAGCACCGCCCCCAGCGTGACCCAGCCTGATGCTGCCCCGGTCTCACCCCTCAGCGGCCCGGTGGCGGTCCTGACCCTGACGTGGCTGACCGGCATGGCCCTGCTGCTCCTTTACAGCGTGGTCTCGCTGCTGCGGCTCCGCCGCCGCCTGGTGGGGGCCGTGCGGTTGGAGGACAACATCTATCTGGCGGACTACATCCCCTCCCCCTTCGTCATGGGCCTGTTCCGGCCCAAGATCTACCTGCCCTCCACCCTGACGGAAACGGAGCGGGGCTACATCCTGCGGCATGAGCAGTATCACCTCCGCCGCCGGGATCATGTGGTGAAGCTCCTGTCATTTCTGGCCCTGTGCGTCCACTGGTTCAACCCGCTGGTGTGGGCGGCGTTCATTTTGGCGGGGAAGGACATGGAAATGAGCTGCGACGAGGCAGTGGTAAGGGAACTGGGCGAGGACATCCGGGCGGACTACTCCGCCTCCCTGCTGAGCCTTGCCACCGGCCGCCGCATCGTGGCGGGGATGCCCCTTGCCTTCGGCGAGGGCGACACCGGCGGACGCATCCGGAACCTGCTGAACTGGAAACGGCCCCAGCCGTGGATCATCGCCGTGTGCGCCGTGGTCTGCGTGGGTCTGATCGCCCTCTGCGCCGCCAATCCCAAGGGGAGCGGCACCCCAACGGAAGATCCCCCGGCGGACCGGACGGAAACCGGCCAGTGGCCCAGCGTGGAAGCCTACGTCCAGCAGGTGATGCTGTCCCAGACGGAGGCGCGGTATTACACGGAAAACGCCGACGGCACTGTCAGCGGCCAGCCCCATACCGCCGCGGTGACGGATCGAAAGCTGGAATATCTGACGAAGGGCGGTGAGCTGGCCGGACTGGCCCTCGACGGCGTGTTGGAGGAATGGGAATATTTCTATCTGGTAAAGCTGGATGTGGACACGGCTTCGGTGGCGCTGGTGGGCGGACAGTATTATGACAACGAGGAATACTTCTCGTTAGATGATCGTCATGTAATAGTGGCCCTGCGGCACGATGACGACAGCTATGACATCCTCTGCGATGACCCCATCAATGACGGCGGCGATTTCTTCGGCTATCACAACACCATGGAGGAGGCCATTTACGACTGGTATGTGACGGATCGAAATTTAGATCTGCCGCTGTATGTGGAGGACTGGCGGAGCCAGATCGACCTGCCGGAGCCGGGCAGTCTGGGGAACTATCCTGTCCACCGCTATGATGTGGACGGCGGCTACCTCTATATTCCCGGCAGCGCATGGATCATGGCGGACGTGACGGCCCATCGCAGTCACGGTCACTGGGAATGGTATTCCGGCTATGATACCGGCTCCATCCTTACGGTAGACCGGTTCACCCAGACCTTGGAGGACGAATATATTACTTCCCGGAAGCAGGGCTTCGAGCCGCTGGACGATACCAAGCAGATCTGGAAACGGCGGCAGGGCGGCATAAACGAGCGGTACTACTTCTACCCCACCGCCGATGGGAACGGCTGCTGGCGGGTCTGGACTTTGTGGACGGATCTGGGCATCAGCGACTATCCCTACATTTTCATTGAGCCTCAGGTGATGTACCTCATGGCGGAGAGCTTCACGCCGACGGAGAGCCTTCCCGCCGCCGGCGCGTCCACCCGGACTACGATGACCTCCACCTACCGGGCGGAGGTGGACGGGCGCGCCGCGGATCTTACGGTCTCCTACACGGTGGAGCAGAAAAACGGCGAGCCGCAGCTCTGTTCTCTGGACAGCGCCCGGGCCAGAAACGTTCACGGCTGGGAGCAGGTGCATCTGGCAGCCACGGTGGAGCAGCATCAGTCGCTGTTCGGTTCGGGCCTATATCAGTACCTCGTTCCAGTATTCTACGAGGCCGACCGGGGCAATGGCTGGGAAACCTTTCAGGCCGTGGTGGAGATCTCGCTGACAGGGCAGTACAGCCCCCGGCACACCCTGACGCAAGAGGAGCTGGCCGCCTACAACGCCGTTATGGACCCTGCGATTCGGGATGAGAGCGGTGACATTGTGGACTTTCACATCCAGCCCTTCAGTTACTTCTTTTCCTCTTATTATGAAAATGTCAGGAACCTGAATTTTGAGGAATTTATCCGCTATTTCCCGGACAGCGGCCAGGCGACCGAGGCGGAATTTGAGGCATTGAAAAAGCTGGATAACTGGCCGTTCAAGCAGGTGGAGCGCATGGAGAATATGCCGGTGCCCATCCACCGGCACACGGTTTCCAGCATCAACGAGGTGCTGACCCGCTGGGGCGGCATCACCACGAGCAATCTGGACACCTCCGGCGTCTGCTATCTGGAGGAATATGACGCTTACTATACGTTTACCTCTGATTTCAATATGTTCTATTTTATAGCGGAATCCGGCGAACAGGTCGGAAACTACGTTTATCTGCGTAAATCTGTTGAAAACGGAAATATTGCAGTCCTGACCCTGCGCCTGATGCCGGGAACGGACGAATGGCAAATTGTGTCCCACTGGCGCTCGGGCAGTTGAACCGCATAAAAAGTCCCGCTGAGCCAGTTTTCAGAACTTTATAAAAGTTCTGAAAACTAAGGATTTCAATGGCGCAGGACACCCTTCTTGGGTTTCCCGCGCACACCCTTCCTTTCCGTTGCGGAGAATCTACCTCTTTATCGACAGCCTCAAGTCAGGCGTTGGAAAACCAACGCCTGACTTTTACTATGTTTGCTATGTTCCTTTTTATTCGTCAGTCCTTTCGGTACTCCGGCTTCCAGAGCAGTTCCTCAAAGCTCTTGATATACACGTCGCAGAAGGAGCGCATTTCCTTCTCGTCCCCGGCGAAAAAGCTGTCATAGACCCCTACCACCCGCATTTTGGCGCTGCGGGCGCCCTTGCAGGCGGCAAGGCTGTCGTCAAACAGGGTACAGGTTTCCGGCTCCACGCCGTACCGCTCCGCCACCCCTAACCACAGGCGCTTGTCCTTTTTCTCAATACCCAACTCCTGAGCAAAGGTAACGGATTCGAAGTACTTCATCAGACCCAGCTTTTCCATCGCGGTGCGGCAGTGCACCGGCACGCTGGAGGTCACCAACGCCATCCGCCGGTTCTCCGCCTTGCACTGCTTTAAAAACGCCCGGACGCCGGGTTTCACCGTCACATGGGCGTAGGCGTCCTTAGCCAGCTCCATCCACTCCGCCATGATGTCTTCCTCGCTGTCGGGCAGATTACAGAACTCCTTGGTGAACTTAGCCGCCAAGGGGAAAATGGTGTGGGCCACCCCCTCGTAATAGGCTTTTGTGTAGGGCAGACCCCTCCGGGCCAGAAATTCCCTGTCCACGTCCTTCCAGACATCGTTGGAATCAATGAGGGTGCCATCCATATCAAATAAATACATATCAGTTCTCCTTTTCCAGCCAGAATCGCCACGGGAAGTCCTTGGCCTCCTCCGCATAGTCCACGCCGATCCGTGGGCCGGCGCAGATGTGCTCCGGTCCGGTCACCGGGTCCGTCAGCCCCACATCCGCCATGGAATCGCAGAGAAACAGAACGTCTCCCTCCAGATCCAGCTTATTCTGGGCCGTGGTGAGGTCCAGCGCCTTGCAGACCTTGCCGGGACCGTTGAGAAAATTTTTCCGCCGGTAGGCGTTCATGGGCGCATCCCCGAACCGCAGGTGCTTCATGGTCTCTGCCCCCGCCGCCGGTTCCAGTCCCCGCAGCAGCACGGCAGAAGGTTCTCCCTCCGGCTCCGTGACGAAGTTCAGACAGTGGTACATCCCGTAGATGAAATAGATGTAGGCATGGCCCGGAGCCATGAACAGCGTTTCCGTCCGGGGCGTGCGGCGGTAGTTATAGGCGTGGCAGGCCTTGTCGCACCGGCCCACGTAGGCCTCCGTTTCCGTAATGCGGCCCGCCAGCAGCTCGCCGTTCCGGCTCCGCACCAGATACTTTCCCAGCAGCGCCTGCGCGATGGCAACGGTGTCGCCGTTGAAGAAATCATGGGTCAGCTTCGCCATAGGGCCTCCTTTATCAAATATGCAGAATTTCGCAGAAAAGCAGCAAAAATCCACAAAAACAGCCGCGTTTCCAGAACTTCCTTTGCGGCCTTCGGAGAAGTCGGCCAGCCCCCCTTGCGGCGGCGGCAGTTTTCCACTATAATCGCTATATTCGCTGCCTCTGCGTCAACCTTCGCACAGGGCTGATTCGATGCGTTGATCCACGCTGCCTGCCGTCCAAAATCGGCGGGAGAAATTTTTATCATCATACCACATCCGGTGGGGAGGAGCAAGTATATGAAGCAGGGTTCTCTGCGTTCGTCCGCCTATGCGGTTCTGACGGCTTTGATCTGGGGCACCGCCTTTGTAGCCCAGAGCGTAGGCGCGGAACATGTCCCGCCGCTGGCCTTTAATGCCGCCCGGTCGGTGATCGCCTTTGTGTTTTTGCTGGTGCTGTGCGCCGTCATGCGATCCGGCCGCCGCCGGAAGGGGCAGGCTGCCTCCGTCACCCGCTCCCGGAAGGATCTGCTGCTGGGCGGCTTCTGGTGCGGCCTGACGCTGGGACTGGCCTCCTTCCTTCAGCAAAAGGGTCTGGACACCACCTCTCCCGGCAAGGCGGGCTTCATCACCGCCCTTTACATCGTGCTGGTGCCCATTTTCGGCATTTTCCTGAAAAAGCGGGTGCCCAAGGCGGTGTGGGTCAGCGTGCTGCTGGCAGTGGCGGGACTGTACTGCCTGTGCATCACGGAGAGCTTTACCGTCGCCCCCGGCGACCTCTGCGTGATGCTGTGCGCCTTTGTGTTTACAGCACAGATTCTTCTGGTGGATCACTTTGTCACCGTGGTGGACGGCGTGGAGCTGTCCTGCTGTCAGTTCTTCTTTGTCACAGCGTTTTCCCTGATTGGCTCCCTGCTTTTCGAGCATCCCACCTGGGCGGGTCTGACTATGGCGGCGGGTGCCATCCTGTATGCGGGTCTCCTTTCCAGCGGCGTGGGCTATACGCTGCAAATTCTGGCTCAGAAAGGCTCCAACCCCACGGTGATCTCTCTGCTGCTGAGTCTGGAATCCGTGTTCGCTACTATTTCCGGCGCGGCGATCTTGGGAGACCGCCTCAGCGGGCGGGAATATTTCGGCTGCGCCCTGATGCTGGCAGCGGTGGTGCTGGCGCAACTGCCGGACAGGAAAAAAGCATAAACCCTGCGTGTTTTTTCGGAAGCGGAGCCTGTTGGCTCCGCTTTTTTCGTGGACATTTGCAAAGGTATGTGCTATACTTTAATTTGTATGAGTATGGAATCCATAACTGAGGTGAAAAATATGCGGATCGACGTATTAGGCGTTGGTTTTGATAATCTGACCATGACGGAAGCCGTGTCCCACGGAGCGGCGCTGCTGGAGGAACCGGGGTGCCACTATGTAGTGACCCCGAACCCGGAGATCGTAGAAGTCTGCCGGGAAAACCCGACGGCCATGCAGGCGGTCAACGGCGCGGATCTGGTGCTGCCGGACGGCATCGGCGTGGTAAAGGGAGCGGCTATGCTGGGAACGCCCCTGAAGGAAAAGACCCCCGGCATCGAATTTGCCGCGGGGCTGATGGAAAAGATGGCCGAGCGCGGGAGATCCCTCTATCTGCTGGGCGCCAAGCCCGGCGTGGCGGACATGGCGGCGGAACGGCTGCAAAAGCAGTACCCCGGATTGAAGATCGCCGGAACTCATGATGGCTACTTCAAGGAGGACGCCCCTGTGGTGGAAGCCATCCGGGAAAGCGGCGCGGACTGCGTGTTCGTCTGTCTGGGGGCCCCCAAGCAGGAGCTGTGGATGGCGCGGAACGGCCCCGCCACCGGCGCCCATTTGCTGTGCGGCCTCGGCGGAAGTCTGGACGTATTCGCGGGCACCGTGGAGCGTGCGCCGAAATTCTGGTCCGATCACGGTCTGGAATGGTTTTACCGCCTGTGTAAGGAGCCGAAGCGCATCGGCCGGATGATGAAGCTGCCGCTGTTTCTGGTCCATGTGCGGCAGGAGAAGGGAAAACGGAAATGAACGGACGTTTGATCGTATTTGAAGGGACCGACGGTTCCGGCAAAGCCACCCAGTCCCGGCTGCTGTGCGAACATTTGCAGCGGGAAAATATCCCCTATAAAAACATCACCTTCCCCCAGTACGGCAAGCCCTCCGCCGCCATGGTGCAGGAGTATCTGGACGGCAATTTAGGCAGGCGCCCCGGCGATGTGAACGCCTACGCAGCGTCGCTGATGTTTTCCATGGATCGCTATGCCTCCTACAAGCAGGACTGGGGCGCTTTCTATGAGGCCGGCGGGCTGGTGATCGCGGACCGCTACACCACGTCCAACGCCGTCCATCAGGTGTCCAAACTGCCGCCGGAGGAACGGACGGTCTTTTTGAACTGGCTCTTTGAGCTGGAATACGGCAAGCTGGGCCTGCCGAAGCCGGATCTGGTGCTCTATCTGGATATGCCCACGGAGATCACGGAGAAGATGATGCGCAGCCGGGAGGCCGCCACCGGCACCCATGCTGACATTCACGAGCAGGACGAGGCTTATCTGAGAAGCTGCCGGGAGGCCGCCCGTGAAATCGTGAAGGACTGCGGCTGGACCGTGATCCACTGCGCCAAGGGCGATGCTCCCCGAACCGTGGAGGACATCCACAACGAGGTGTACAAGACTGTCAAGTCGCTGCTGTAAGGCCTGTCCCCCCAGCGGGACGCGGTGCGTCCCCGCCGGTTCAGCAGCAATCGCAGCCGTTGTGGATACAGCCGTTTCCGCAGCTATATCCGCTGCCGCAGCATACCAATACCACGATCAGAACGAGAATGATCCAGAGCCAAGAGCTGTCATTGTTGTTGCAGCACATACCACTACCCCGCTTTCTGTTTGATAGGCTATCTTATGCCGCTGTCACCGGAAACCGGGCTTGGACCGGACAAAAATCCGGAAATTGTATTCCCCTCCCTGACGGGGACCGGGAAAGCAAGGAGGAACCAATGTCTGAATTCAGAAGAGATGATACTGCCAGCTGGGACGCACAGGAGGTCCGGCAGGCGCAGGGGGCGCGGCGGGAGCCGACACCCGCTCACCACAGCAAAAGCCGTCACCGCCGGCGGAGACGGAATTCGCTGGCGGTGCTGGTCGGTTACCTGATCTTTGTCCTGCTGGCTTCCGCTATTCTGGCGGGTGTGGGCTGGATGCTGGGCTCGGATTTCTGCGCCTTCAACCGGGGTGCTCTGCGGGAGACCTCGGTGGAGGTGACGGCGGAGGACAGCGTGTCCACCGTGGCGGATAAGCTTCAGGATGCGGGGCTGATCAAATACAAGTGGTTTTTCAAGCTCTACGCCGGGATCTCCCATGCCGACAAAAAGATCGGCATCGGCACCTATACACTGAATACGGAGATGGATTACCGGGCGCTGATCCTGGGCATGCACAACTCCTCCGGCAACCTGACGGCGGAGACTGTCACCGTCACCATCCCCGAGGGCTATACCGTGCGGCAGACCATCCGTCTGCTGGCGGAAAAGGGCGTCAATACGGAAGAAAATCTGCTGGAGGCCGTCAGGACCGCCACATACGATTACAGCTTCATCAACAACAATTCCGAAGACCCCAGCCGTCTGGAGGGCTACCTGTTCCCGGACACCTATGAGTTCTACAAGAATCACAATGCCAAGAATGCTCTGGGTAAGCTGATCGATGCCTTCGCTGACCGTATCGACGAGGATGCGTTCGCCTCCTCCAAGGCCAAATCCATGGGTTACAGCATGAAGGATGTGGTCATCATCGCCTCCCTCATTGAAAAGGAGACGGACGGTACGGATCAGCGGGATATCGCCTCCGTCATCTATAACCGCCTGCAAAAGCCCGGCGAGACCGTAGGACTGCTCCAGATCGACGCTTCCCTGCTCTATGGTCTGCCGGATCACACCGGTGCCATCACCAACGCGGACAAGGCGGTCGATACCCCCTACAACCTGTATCTCCATAAGGGACTGCCGCCTACGGCCATTGCCAACCCCGGCAGTGCGGCTCTGAAAGCGGCTATGGACCCCAACGACACGGATTATTATTACTACGCATTGGGCACCGACGGGAAGCACCACTTCTCCAAGACCCTGTCTGAGCACAATGCCTTTGTGGGGAGCAGCTCCTATGGTGGATAAACAGAAAAAACTGCCGGAGCTGCTGGCTCCGGCAGGGGATATGGAACGGCTGAAAATGGCCGTGCTCTACGGCGCGGACGCTGTATATCTGGCAGGTACGGACTTCGGTATGCGGGCCTTCGCCGGAAACTTTGAGCCGGATGAGCTGAAGGCGGCGGTGGCCTATGCCCATGCGCACAATGTACGGGTCCACTGCACCATCAACACCATGCCCCGAGGGGATGAGATCGTCCGTCTGCCGGAACATCTGGAACGGCTGAATGACGCCGGCGTGGACGCGGTGATCGTGGCGGACCTGGGTGCCTTTACGCTGGCGGGGAAATATGCCCCCAACTGCCAGCGCCACATCTCCACTCAGGCCAGCATTTCCAACTATGTCACTGCCAACGCCTGGTATGATCTGGGCGCTTCCCGGGTGATTTTAGCCCGGGAGTTGAGCCTTGAAGAAATTCGGACCATCCGGGAGAACACCCCGGCAGAGCTGGAGATCGAGGCCTTTGTTCACGGGGCCATGTGCGTCAGCTATTCCGGGCGGTGTCTGTTGAGCAATTATATGACGGGCCGGGATGCCAGCCGCGGCGCCTGTGCACAGCCCTGCCGCTATCATTACGCCCTGATGGAGGAAAAACGTCCCGGCGAGTATTTCCCCATTGAGGAGGACGAAAAGGGCAGCTATATTTTAAATTCCCGTGATATGTGCATGATTGACCATCTGGATGACCTGCTGGATGTGGGGCTGTCCAGTCTGAAGATCGAGGGCCGGGCCAAATCCGCCTATTATGCCGCCATCGTCACCGGCGCTTACCGGCACTGTCTGGACAATGCCGCTGCGGGCCGCCCCATCGACCCGGTGTGGCGGGATGAGGTGGAGCACGTCAGCCACCGGCCCTATGCCACCGGCTTTTACTACGGTTATCCCGGCCAGTACTACGAAAATTCCCGCTACATCCGGGAATGGCAGGTGGTGGCGCTGGTCACGGAATGTGACTCCGACGGCAACGCTGTCATTTCCCTGCGGAACAAGTTCCGCACCGGTGACACGGTGGAGCTGGTAGGGCCGGACCTGCGTCCCTTTTCCATGACGGTCCCGGAAATGCGGGACGAGACTGGGACCGTGATCGAAGAACCCCGAAATCCCCAGATGCTGCTGAAGCTCAGGCTGCCCCGTCCGGTGCCGCCTATGACGCTGGTACGCCATCAGGTAGAATTGTCAGCCAAATAAGGAGATAGGAGATATTATGAACGCAGATGTTGTTATCATCGGCGCCGGTCCTGCCGGCATCTTCACCGCCCTGGAAATGGTCAAAAAGGGCAGCAAGCAGAAGATCATCATGGTGGAAAAGGGTCAGGCGGTAGAAAACCGCCATTGCCCCAAGGACAAGACAAAGAAGTGCGTCAACTGCAAGCCCTACTGCCACATCACCACCGGCTTCTCCGGCGCCGGTGCGTTTTCCGACGGCAAGCTGTCCCTCAGCTATGAGGTAGGCGGCGATCTGCCCACCCTCATCACCCCGGAGCTGGCACAGGAGACCATCAATTACGCTGACCAGATCTATCTGGATTTCGGTGCGGACGAGCACATTGAGGGTCTCGGTAATGACGAGGAGCGCAAGGAGATCCGCAAGCACGCCATTCAGGCAGGTTTGAAACTGGTGGACTGCCCCATCCGCCACATGGGCACGGAAAAGGCTCAGGGTATCTACTACGCCATCGAGATGTACTTACAGGAGCACGGCGTAGAGATGTACTTTGGCTACGAGTGCAGCAACCTGATTCTGGAAAATGACGTCTGCAAGGGCGTTTCCGTGTCCAACGGCAAGGTGGACATGGAGATCTACGCCAAGCACACCGTGGTGGCCACCGGCCGCCGGGGTGCCGACTGGCTGGAAAAGCTCTGCGCCGAGCACAACATCGCTCACGCCCCCGGCACTGTGGATATCGGTGTCCGTGTGGAGGTGCGCAATGAGGTCATGGAGACCGTAAACCGGGTCCTGTACGAGTCCAAGCTGGTAGGCTATCCCCGGCCCTTCAAGAACAAGGTCCGTACCTTCTGCCAGAACCCCGGCGGCTTTGTCAGTCAGGAAAACTATGATAACAACCTGGCGGTGGTCAACGGCCACTCCTACAAGGAGAAGAAGAGCGACAACACCAACCTCTCCATCCTCTGCTCCCACAATTTCTCCGTGCCCTTCAACCAGCCCATCGCCTACGCCCAGAAGGTGGGCGAGCTGACCAACATGCTGGCCAACGGCCAGATTCTGGTGCAGCGCTTTGGCGACATTCTGGACGGCAAGCGCACCTGGCAGAAGGAGCTGGCCCAGTCCAACATCCGCCCCACTCTGCCGGACGCCGTGGCCGGCGACATTACCGCCGCCATGCCCTACCGGGCCATGACCAACATCATCAACTTCATTCAGGCTATGGATTATGTGGTGCCGGGCTTTGCCGCCTATGAGACGCTGCTGTATTCCCCGGAGTTGAAGTTCTACTCCAACCGGGTGAAGATGGACACGGACTTCAACACCAGCCTCCAGGGCCTTCACTGCCTGGGCGACAGCTCCGGCTGGACCCGGGGCTTGATGATGGCCTCCGTCATGGGTGTCCTCATGGGCCGCAAGATCGCGGAGGAGGGCTGAGTTCCCTTCCGCCCGTAATATGTTCCGAATAAATACAGCCCCGCCGGATTCCAAAAGGAATCCGGCGGGGCTTTTATCATGTAGGAAAGGCATTGCGCTTATTCCTGCGGCTGATCGGCGGCGATGTTCACGCCGATGCCGTTGACCTCCACGCCGTCATCGGCGGGGATCAGGAGATACTTGCGACCGTCGATGATCCGGGTCTCGATGAGATAGCTGTTTTCCGGGGCGATGGAGATCTTCACCTCTGGGGTGGTGACCTGAAACTTGCGGCTCTCGATGATATTCACCGGATTCAGTGCGGCGTTTTCGCCGTACTGCTTTTCGCAGTTTGCTTTGAACGCTTCCACCTTTTCGGTGTCCACGCCGCTGTTGGCCAGTATGCAGCCCACGTCGGAAACCGTCAGCTCCAGCGGCTCCGGATCGTGGCTTTCCTTGTGGTCCTCGATCTTTGCCCGGATCTGCTCATGGACGGACTGCACCACGTCATAGCTGCAAGCCTCATCCAGCGCCTCCGTCAGCGCCGTATCAAAAACGTTTTTCTGTTCTGCCGCAGACATGGGCGGCTCCACCCGGAACAGCGCGTCAATGACCTCCTGATGCAGCTCCGCCGGGTTCTTGGCGTAGAACAGCAGGTCATAGATGTTGGCGGCGCGGCTGTCAAAGGCGGGGTACAGGAAGCCCAGCTCCGGGGCCAGCGCGATATGGCCGGTGGAGCCGGGATGGAATTCGTTCAGGTCATGATCGTACCGCAGCTCCAGAGTAGGGGCCTTTACCGGGCAGACGGCGCAGACAAAGTAGCGATACACCGTGTCCCCCGCGTCCGCCTGAAATTCATCGTCCCGGCTCTTGTGGGGCACATCGTAGGTGTCCGCAGCCAGCAGGATCAGGTAGTTGGTCTCTCCCATGTTCAGTGCGCCGATCAGCCGACGGCAGAAATCCTCCCGGGAGGCAGGGTCCTTCAGTTCTGTCTGCCGCATGGTCTGCAGCAGGCGATGCTCGTCACTGTCCGCCACCTGTGCCGTGGAAAATGTGATATCCACCAAGTTCTTGCCCAAGGCCCCGGAGAGGGCCTTTTTCAGAAGGCCCAGATACATTTCCTGCTCCTCCTGCTGCATGAGGCCCATAGAGGCGTCGATCCAGGAAATGATCTCCTTATTGCTGTTGACATAGCAGCCAAAAATCTTGGAAATGCTGTTTTTATCCAGCTTGAAGCGCCGGCGGATCTCGTTGAGTTCTTTTTGATTCATGGTTATCCTTTCCCTTCGGTCAATGCTCGTACAGGAAGAAAGTGTACCACGGAACCGGCCGGAGGGCAAGGGAAAAACCTACAAATCACACACAGCAAAACCGGCGGATACGCATACACGTATCCGCCGGTTATCTGTTGATCAGTCAGCCGATCAGGCGTTTTTCTTGCCGGAGCACAGCTTTTCCGCAAGGACGCACAGGAGAACGGTCAGGACCATATCCGGCAGGGTGTAGCCTACCGGGGTGTCCACGCCCATGAGCCAGCGATAGGCGATGAAGCCCACCAGCCAGATCACCAGATTCCGGCCGTCCGCCGCCACGGCAAAGCGATCCCGCTTGAGGAGGAAATGATCCGCGATCTGCACCGCGATCATGGGTGCAAACACAGAGCCGATCAGATACAGGAAGCCGGTGATATCATCCATGGGGAACAGAATGGCCCCCGCAGCGCCGATGACCGTCACCGCAATGGCGGTCTTTTTCCCGTTCAGCTTCTTGGAGAGGGACTCGGCAGAAATACCGGCGGACCAGGCATCCAGGAAGGTGGTGGTGATGGTGGAGAACACCAGGATCACCAGCGCGGCAATGCCGAGACCGGCCTTCACCATGATAACGGCAATGTCATACTCCCCGGTAAAGATCGCCGCGCCCATGCCGATGACATACATCCAGCAGGACACCAGCCCGTACACCAGAACGCTGACCCAGGTGGCCTGCACAGGTTTTTCCGCCTCGCGGGTGTAGTCGCTGATGAGGGGCAGCCAGCTCAGAGGCATGGCCACCGCCAGCTCCACCGCCGCACCGAAGGTCAGGGCCTCGCCGGAGGCCGCCATAGCGCTGCCGGAGAAGAAGATCACCTTGCACAGCACTAAGGTCAAAAGAAACAGGGCCGCCATGGTAAGCTTGTTGATCCAACCCAGATCTGTAATACCCACAGCGATCCACAGGATGATGAGGACACCGATGACCAGACACCAGACCCAATGTCCAAGATTGAAAATACCTCCGATAGCCAAGGCCCCGTCATAGATCATGATGGCAGTCCAGCCTACCAGCTGAAGCACGTTCAGGAAGGCGAACAGCAAGCCGCCCTTCTGTCCAAAGCTCATTTTCACGGTCTCCATGGCGCTGCGGCCGGTGCGGCCGCCGATGAGGCCCGCCAGAAGCATCATGGCGCAGCCGATGATGTGACCGATGACGATCGCCGCCAGACCCTTGGCCATACCCAAAGGCGCAAAGGCGGTGCCGGTGAGGATCTCCGCCAGAGAAACACCTGCGCCGAACCAGATCAGTCCGTTTTGGAAGGTGGATGTCTTTTTCATGCCTGCACCCCGCCTTCCGTTCCGAAGCGGTCCGCCATGTCCCAGAAGGATGCCTCATAGCGGGAACACGCCGTAAAGATCTCCTCCAGATAGCGGAGCTGCTCTTCAGTATAGTCCTTGGTCAGCCGCTCCAGCATATCCTTCAGGATCACGTTGTTGCCTGTGTAGCGGGGAGTGATGTAGCCCCGTACCCAACGCCCGTACATAGGGTGCTCGGGAGCGGAGGGGCACTCCTCCACGATCTTGCGGGCGATGACCTCATAGCTGTAAGCACAGGAGAAGATGGCCGTCAGAATTTCCGCCTCACCGCCCCGATAGGCAACGCTGAGCATATAGGAGGTGTAAGAGCGGTTATCCTGCTGGATAGGCGTGTGGTCCAGTTCCTCCTGGGTGATGCCGAAATCGGCCATATAGCCGTTGTGAACGTTGACCTCGCCGTCCAGGATCGCCTGGATGTACTTGGCAAAGAGTTTCATGACCTCCACGCTCTTGCTCTTGGCTACGCCGATGGCAAAGACCTTGGTATAGTCCATGAGATACCAGTAATCCTGAATGATATAGCTGCGGAATTTCTTCTGGTCCAGCGTGCCGTACTTCAATCCCTGCACAAAGGGCTTTTCGTGGTAGCTGGCCCAGATATCCTCGGTGGCTTTCAGAAGCCGATCAACAGTACCCATCATTTGCCTCCCTTCTGGCAATGGCCCGCCGCATAAGCGTCAGCGGCAGCACCGATACGATCAAAATGCTCAAGATCCCCTCCGGAAGCCGGGAGGACAGGTTAAAGGCCAGACTGTAACCCCAGGCGCCCCAGCCGTCCCATGCGTTCTGAGAGTAGAAGATCACGCCGCTGATCACATGACCGAAGCAGCGGATCGCCACCGCCAGCGCCATGCCGCAGATGGCCTTCCAGCGCTTGTCGCTGCCGAACACGCCGGCATAGCCCAAGCAGGAGAAGCAGACCAACTGCTGCACAAAGATCTGCGCCCAGTGGACCGCCTGCCAGCCGGGGATCAGGATCATTGCCAGAATACCGCACACCCAGCCGCTCAGCATGGACAGCCGATAATCATACAGCAGGGCCAGCAGCATCAGGGGTATCCAGGAGCCGCAGGTGATGTTGGAGCCGGTGGGCAGGGGGATGCGGATCGTGGCCAGCACCAACGTCATGGCGCAGACGATACCACCCAGGCACAGGTCCCGGGCCGTCAGCCGGATGCCCCGGCACAGCCAGACCGTTGCCAGCAGGTAGCCCACAGCGAATAAGATCGCAACCGCAGAGGTGATCATTCTGTGAACGCTCCTTTCAGAGCGAACATGTGGTTCATGGGACCGGAGCCGTGGCCCAGATCCAGCATGGCCGCCAATGCGCCGGAGATGTATTCCTTGGCCCGCTCCACGGACTCGTCCAGATCATAGCCCTTGGCCAGATTGGAGGCAATGGCGCTGGAGAGGGTGCAGCCGGTGCCGTGGGTGTTGGGATTGTCGATCCGCTTGCCGTGGAACCACTTGCCGAAGCCGTTCCGCCACAGGAGATCATCGGCATCGTTGACCTTATGGCCGCCCTTGCACAGCACGGCGCAGCCGTATTTCTCGCTGATGTACTTGGCGGCAGCCTCCATGCCGGTAGCATCGGTGATGGTCATGCCAGAGAGGATCTCCGCCTCGGGGATGTTGGGGGTCAGGACTGCCGCCAGCGGCAGCAGCTCCCGGCACAGGGCCTCCACCGCATCATCCCGCAGCAGCTTTGCCCCGGAGGTGGCCACCATCACGGGGTCCACCACGATGTTCTTCGCCTTGTACTGCTTCAGCTTTTCCGCGATGACCACGATGAGGTCGGCGGAGGAAACCATGCCGATCTTCACCGCGTCGGGGAAAATATCGGTAAAAATAGCGTCCAGCTGCTCACCCAGGAAATGAGGAGTGGACTCCAGAATATCTGTGACGCCGGTGGTGTTCTGGGCGGTCAGGGCCGTGACGGCGCTCATGGCGTAAACGCCGTTGGCCGTCATGGTCTTCATATCCGCCTGGATACCGGCGCCTCCGCTGGAATCGCTTCCAGCAATGGTCAATGCTGTTTTCATGTGAATACTTCCTTTCTCTTTTACAGCACGTTTTATAAAGCGATACAAGGTGGTGCCCCCAATGTACCGCCTGAACACAGGGCAAGGCCCTGAGCGTTCCGAATTTACTTGTTGAGCGGTTCCCAATGGCCGGGAAACTCCGTCAGGGACGTGAGATAGACCTCCGCCGCCTCTTTCAGCCCCGCCTGATCTGTTTCCCCGTGGGCGTCCAATACGCCTACGGTACGGTAGCCCGCCGCCTTGGCGGTTTTCAGAGCGTATAGGGAATCCTCGAATACCAGCGTTTCCGCCGGGGCCGTCCCCAAACTTTCCGCCGCCAGATGGTAGATCACCGGCTCATGCTTGCTGACGCCCACCTCGCCGGTGGTGAAAACTGCTTTCAGGTAGGGCAGCAGGCCCAGCCGATCCAACGCGGCGGTCACGTGCGCCCGCGGGCTGGAGGTAGCCGCCGCCATGGAAATGCCCCGTTCCGCCAGAAATGCCAGCAGCGCCGCCGCGCCGGGCTTGGCAGGGACCTCCTGAACATAGTAGTCCTTCAACATTTGGGCAATGCCGCCGCAGATTTCCGCCTCGCTCTGTTGAAGCGGGTAATGCGCTTTCAGATAGACAGCCCCCTGCTCCATGCTCATGGGAAAGAGGACCTCATTCAGTCCCGGCTCCGGAGGAATGTGCAGCCGCCGGAGATACCGGGCGCCCAGATCTTCCCAGATACCCATAGAGTCCAGCAGGACGCCATCTAAGTCGAAAATGGTCCCCCGGATCATGCCCGCAGCATTTCTTTCACGGTGGCTTTCAAATCAGCGGCGGCGGCTTTGACGTCCTTGGCAGCGTAGATAGCACTGATGACCGCCACGCCGCAGATGCCGCTGCCCGCCAGCTTGCCTACGTTCTCGCCGGAAATGCCGCCGATGGCCACCACAGGAATGGACACGGCCTTGCAGATAGCCTTCAGGGTCTCGTAGGACATCTCCCCCACATCGCTCTTGGAGCTGGTGGGGAACACGGCTCCCACGCCCAGATAATCCGCCCCCTGCTTCTCTGCCAGCAGGGCTTCCTCCACCGTGTGGGCGGAGACGCCGATGAGCTTGTCCGGTCCCAGCTTGGCCCGGGCATCCAGCGCCGCCATGTCATCCTGCCCCACATGAACGCCGTCGGCGTCCATGGCCTTGGCGATGTCCACGTTGTCATTGACGATAAAGGGAACATGCCGCTCCCGGCACAGGGCTTGCAGTTCCTTGGCTTCTTCCAGAAATTTGCCCTCATCCAGAGACTTTTCCCGGAGCTGGATCATGGTGACGCCGCCATCCAGACTCTCCTTGACCACGTCCACCAGCGTCCGTCCGTTCAGCCAGTGCCGGTCGGTGACGGCATACAGCAGCAGATCTTTGGGATCACATTTCATATTGAACACCTCTGCATCTTTTGAAATTCCGGCGGGCACCGCTCTTGTCTGTCCGGCACAAAGGGCCAGATAGAAAACAAAACGCGGATATGCCTGAAAGACATATCCGCATTACGAGCTCCATGAGCGTGTCAGCGACGGTATCTCCCTACGTTGGCATTATCCAAATCAGGTTTACGGGTCTGGGCAATACATCCCACTCTCAGCCTGCTTGCGCAAGCTCCCCTGTTGACAAAGGGTATCATAGCACCATTTACCCCGGTTTGCAAGGGATTTTTTCCGGTTATAAGAGAAAACCGGTCGTTTTTCCACGCTCTGCGCGGACTGCACAGAAACTGCGCCGAAAAAACGCCCCTCTCAGCGAAAGTTCCTCGTCACGCGGACAATCGTCTTTTCGATGGCCGCCGTTAAAAGACCCCTTTGTGATCCTGCACGAAGTTCGTTCGGAGGGGTAGACAAGTTTCCGCCACGGGTGTATATATGTATACAAGTATACAGCAAGCGTATCGCTGGAAAGGAGCCCGCCATGCTTGAATTATCCGCCAAAACCAACCTGCTGGAGGAAAATGACTACCGTTATTCCCTTCAGGATGTGAAGGACCCGGTGCTGTACCGGGACGTATATAACTATGACGAGGTCCCCAAGGTGGCCTTCAACCACCGGCGGGTGCCCATGTCCATGCCTGCCGATATCTGGATCACGGACACTTCCTTCCGGGATGGCCAGCAGTCCATGAACCCCTACACGCCGGAGCAGATCGAGCACCTGTTCAAGCTGCTGAGCAAGCTGGGCGGGCCTTACGGCCTGATCCGCCAGACGGAGTTTTTCATTTACAGCAAGCGGGACCGGGAGGCCATCGAACGCTGTCAGGCTTTGGGGCTGCGCTTCCCGGAGATCACTACCTGGATCCGGGCCACCCGGGAGGACTTCCGGATGGTGAAGGATCTTGGCATCAAGGAGACCGGTATTCTGGTGTCCTGCAGCGACTATCATATCTTTAAGAAAATGCAGATGACCCGCCGGCAGGCGTTGGACTACTATCTGGCCACGGTGAAGGACGCCTTTGACGCCGGGGTCATGCCCCGATGCCATCTGGAGGACATCACCCGTGCGGACTTTTACGGCTTCGTGGTGCCCTTCGTCAATGAACTGATGGAGCTTTCCCACCAGGCCAAGATCCCCGTCCGTATCCGGGCCTGCGACACCATGGGCTACGGTGTCCCCTACACGGAGGTGGCCCTGCCCCGCAGCGTTCCCGGCATCATCTACGGCTTGCAGCACTATTCCGGCGTGGAGAGCGAATATCTGGAATGGCACGGCCACAATGACTTCTACAAGGCCGTTGCCAACGCCGCCACCGCCTGGCTGTACGGCGCCAGCGGCGTGAACTGCTCCATGCTGGGCATCGGCGAGCGCACCGGCAATGTGCCTTTGGAGGCCATGGTGTTTGAATACGCTTCTCTCCGTGGCTCTCTGGACGGCATGGACCCCACCGCCATCACCGAGATCGCCGACTACTTCGAGCATGAGATCGGCTATCACATCCCCCCTATGACGCCCTTTGTGGGCCGGAACTTCAACGTCACCCGTGCAGGCATCCACGCTGACGGGCTTTTGAAGGACGAGGAGATCTACAACATTTTCAATACGGAAAAGCTGCTGGACCGGCCTGCCGCCGTAGCCATCAGCAAAACCTCCGGGCTGGCAGGCATCGCCTACTGGATCAACCAGAACTACCGACTCCGCAGCGACCACCAGCTCAGTAAGCATGACGCACTGGTGGAAAAGCTGAAGGTCTGGGTGGACGAACAGTACGCCGGAGGCCGCACCACCGCCCTTTCCAACGAGGAACTGGAAGAAAAAATCGCAGAACTGTCCGGCGGCGTGCTGAAGCCCCGCCATTGAGGAGGAACCCACCATGATGAGAGATCACAAGCCCATTTCCATCGCCGATCAGATTTTCGAAAAGCTGGAACGGGATATTCTGTCCGGTAAATACCCTCAGGGCGAGATTCTGAGCGAGCTGCGGCTGTCCGGCGAGCTGGGCGTCAGCCGCACCCCCATCCGGGAGGCCATCCGGCGGTTGGAACAGGAGCGCATTTTGGAGGACTCCGGACACGGTCTGGTGGTCATCGGCATCTCCCGGCAGGATATGCTGGATATCTACGAGATCCGCCTTCAGCTGGAGGGTCTGGCCGCAAAGCGGGCCGCCGCCAGCATCACTGACGATGTACTGAGTGAAATGAAGGAGGTCCTGGACCTGCAGCGCTTCTACATTGAAAGCGAAAAGGAGCCGGGCGAAAATTCCGATCAGATCAAAAACCTGGACTCCCGGTTCCATGAATTGCTTTACAACAGCTGCGGCAGCCGTCCCTATGCGGATACGCTGATCTCCCTCCATAAGAAGATCATCAAGTACCGCAAGGCCTCCGTCACCCACCACAGCCGAGCGGTCCACGCCTTAGAGGAGCACACCGCCATCTACGAGGCCCTTGCCGCCCACGATGGGGACCGGGCTGCGGAGGCGTCCCTGCGCCATGTGGAAAACGCCCGGGCCAATCTGGCAGACATCATCCAAAAGGAGGGCTGAACCATGGGAAAGACATTGACAGAAAAGCTGATCGCCGCTCATCTGGTCAGCGGCAGCATGGAGCCGGGGGCTGAGGTGGCCCTGCGCATTGACCAGACCCTGACGCAGGATGCCACCGGCACCATGGCCTATCTGGAATTTGAGTCCATGGGCATTGACCGGGTCAAAACAAAGCGATCCGTGGCCTATATCGACCACAACACCCTCCAATCCGGCTTTGAGAACGCCGACGATCACCGGTACATCCAATCCGTTGCCGCCAAGCACGGCATCTGGTTCTCCCGCCCCGGCAACGGCATCTGCCATCAGGTGCATCTGGAGCGCTTCGGCGTACCGGGGCAGACCCTCATCGGCTCCGACAGTCACACCCCCACCGGCGGCGGCATCGGGATGCTGGCCTTCGGCGCGGGGGGCATGGACGTAGCCGTGGCTATGGGCGGCGGAGCCTACTACATTACCATGCCCAAGGTCATCAAGGTCGAACTGACCGGTGCGCTGCGCCCCTTCGTCACCGCCAAGGACATCAGCTTGGAGGTCTTGCGGCTCCTCTCCGTCAAGGGCGGCGTGGGGCATGTGATGGAATGGGGTGGTCCCGGCATCGCCGGGTTATCCGTTCCGGAGCGGGCCACCATCACCAATATGGGTACGGAACTGGGGGCTACCACCTCCATCTTCCCCTCCGATGAAGTGACCCGCGCCTTTTTGAAGGCACAGGGGCGGGAAGCCGACTTCACACCCCTTTCCGCTGATCCCGATGCGGCCTATGACCGGATTATCCACATTGATCTGGACACGCTGGAGCCGCTGATCGCCTGCCCCCACATGCCGGATAAGGTGGTGCCCGTCCGCAGTCTGAAGGGCGTCAAGGTGGATCAGGTCTGCGTCGGCTCCTGCACCAATTCCTCTCTGTACGATCTGCTGAAAACCGCCGCTATGCTGAAGGGCAGGACCGTGGCCCCCTCCGTCAGTATGTCCGTGTCCCCCGGCTCCCGGCAGGTCCTGACCATGCTGGCCAACTGCGGCGCGCTGTCGGATATTCTGGCCTCCGGCGCCCGGCTGCTGGAATGCGCCTGCGGCCCCTGTATCGGTATGGGCTTCTCCCCCAACTCCGGCGGTGTGAGCCTGCGGACCTTCAACCGCAACTTCGAGGGCCGCAGCGGTACGGCGGATGCCAAGGTGTATCTGGTGTCCCCGGAGACCGCCGTGGCCGCCGCCCTCACCGGGGAGATCACCGATCCCCGCGACTTGGGACTGGACGCTCTCTATGTGGACCTGCCGGAGCGGTTCCTCATTGACGACAGCGCCGTGCTGGCTCCTGCCTCCCCGGAGGATGCGGCCCAATTGGAGGTGCTTCGCGGTCCCAACATCAAGGAATTCCCCCAGGGCAAGCCTGTGGGGGACGCCATCACCGCCAAGCTGACCCTAAAGGTCGGGGACAACATCACCACCGACCACATCATGCCTGCCGGCTCCAAGATCCTCCCCTACCGCTCCAACATCCCCAAGCTGTCGGAGTTCTGCTTCGCCGTGTGCGACAAGGAGTTCGCCCAAAACGCCAAGGCAGCCGGGGAGACCATTTTGGTAGGTGGAAGCAACTACGGACAGGGTTCCTCAAGGGAACACGCGGCGCTGGTGCCCCTGTACTTAGGTGTCCGGGCAGTCATCGCCAAGAGCTTCGCCCGTATCCACGCCGCCAACCTCATCAATGCCGGTATCCTGCCCCTGACCTTTGCCGCCCCCGATGACTATGATGCCTTGACCCAGGGCGAGACCCTGACCCTCACCGGCATCGACGCCGGTCTGGACAGCGGCACCATGACGCTTCACGCTGGAAACCGTGAAATCCCCGTCTGCGGCAGCTTCACCAAGCGGCAGGCGGCAATGCTCCGGGCAGGCGGTCTGCTGAATTACACGAAAGAAGGCAATGACTGATGGATCAGAACACATCTATCGAACAGGCGGCGACGCATTTCCGTACCTTACTGACTGAGCAGTTAAACCGGCAGGCGCGCATGTCCCAAGGATCTCCCGCCAAGGACTTTTCCCGCATGGAGCGCATCGTCATCGGCCTGATCCCCGGTGACGGCATCGGTCCCATCCTCATGACCCAGGCCCGGCGGGTGTTGGAAAAGCTGCTGGCAGCAGAGCTTGCCGTCGGCCGGGTGGAGCTGCGGGACATCGAGGGGCTGACCATCGAAAACCGCACTGCTCAGGGCAAAGCCATTCCTGACGAGGTGCTGGCCGCCATCAAGGACTGCGACGTGCTGCTGAAAGGCCCCACGGAGACTCCAAAGGGCGGTACGCTGGAAAGCGCCAATGTGGCCATGCGCCGGGAGCTGGACCTGTTTGCCAACGTGCGGCCTGTATCCGTCCCGAAGCTGGGCATCGACTGGACCTTCTTCCGGGAGAATACGGAGGGCGAATACGCTCTGGGCAGCCGGGGCGTTGAGGTGCCCGGTATGCTGAGCATGGATTTCAAGGTCACCACCGACGCCGGTACCCGCCGGATCGCCAGAGCCGCTTTTGATTTCGCCCGGGCCAACGGCAAAACCAATGTGGCCATCGTCACCAAGGCCAACATTATGAAAAAGACCGACGGAATGTTCACCCGCATCTGCCATGAGGTTGCGGCGGACTATCCGGAGATCACCGCCGAGGACTGGTACATCGACATTATGACCGCCAATCTGGTGAACCCGGAGATCCGCAGCAGGTTTCAGGTATTCGTCCTGCCCAATCTGTACGGCGACATCATCACCGACGAGGCCGCCCAGATTCAGGGCGGCGTAGGCACGGCGGGCAGCGCCAACACCGGCAGTCAATATGCCATGTTCGAGGCCGTCCACGGCACCGCCCCCCGGCTCATCGCCGACGGCGAGGGGGACTACGCCAATCCCGCCAGCATTTTGAAGGCGGCAGAGCTGCTGCTGCGGCACATCGCCATGGCGGACAAGGCAGATCAGCTCGCCGCCGCTATGAGCCTCTGCGCGGAAACGGAGCGGCGAGTGGTCATGACCGGCCACCGGGACGGGGCCTCCTGCGCCCAGTTCGTGGATTATCTGCTGGAAAAGCTATAAAAGCAGCATCCAAACGGTTCACTGTCCATATCGTCAAAAAGCGGTCCGCAGATATCTGCGGACCGCTTTTTAGTATGTTAGAACAAATCAGTCAACATGACAGAAAAACAGCAAAATAGGACACATTCACATTGCTGACTTCCACATATGGCATTTTCAGAAGGAAAACAGAGATAGACTTCCACAGAAACTTCCATCCCAACGGCGGAGGACGCAGAAAGAGAGGGAATCGGTTTCCCGATTCCCTCTCAAAAGATTTTGGTTTTTGCGGAACTTACTTGTTGAAGTAACGCTTCAGCATGCCCTCCAGAGCCTTGCCGTGGCGAGCCTCGTCGCGGGCCATCTCATGGACGGTGTCGTGAATAGCGTCCAGACCGTTCTTCTTGGCACAGGCGGCCAGCTCAAACTTGCCGGCAGTAGCACCGTACTCGCAGTCCACACGCCAGGCCAGATTCTTCTCAGTGGAGGCGGTCATGTTGCTCTCCAGGTCGCTGCCCAGCAGCTCGGCGAACTTAGCAGCGTGCTCGGCTTCCTCATAAGCGGCCTTCTCCCAGTAGAGGCCGATCTCGGGATAGCCCTCACGGTGAGCGATCCGGGCCATGCACAGATACATACCCACCTCGCTGCACTCGCCGTTGAAGTTGGCCATGAGCTGATCGAAGATGTACTTCTTATCCTCCTCGGAGATGTCGGCGTTGTTCTTCACGGTCTCTGCATAGATGCCGAACTTGTGCTCAGCAGCCAGCTTCAGCTCGCCCTTGACCTCTTCAAACGCATTCTTGGCGTGGCAGACGGGGCACTCGACGGGAGCCTCGGGACCCTCATAAATGTAACCGCAAACCTTGCAGACCCACTTCTTCATAGTTATATCCTCCTTAAATAATTACCTTATCTTCGCTCTTTCCCTGAGCGTTTTTTGCTTTGTGAGTGTAGTATATCAGGAATCGTTTCTATTTGCAAGTTGCAAATGCAACTTTTTAAAAGAACCTAAAATTGTTCACGCTTTGTTAGAGTTATTGAACTGCCCTGGGACTATCCCACACAGATACAGCGGCCGGGGAAGCGATCGCTTCCCCGGCCACACTGGTTGATCTTATTCCTCGTTCCGGGCCTTGGCCTCGGCGATCGCCTTCTCCTGCGCCGCGGGAGGGCAATCCTCATAGCGAACAAAGTGCAGGGTAAAGGTGCCGCGGGACTGAGTCATGGAGCGGAGGTCGATGGCATAGGTGCTCATCTCGCCCATGGGGACCTCAGCGGTGATAACCTGCTCGCCATTGCCAGCAGGGTCCATACCCATGACGCGGCCGCGGCGCTTGTTCAGGTCACCCATGACATCGCCCATGTAGCTGTCAGGCACGGTGACCTTCAGCTCGCCCACAGGCTCCATCAGGCAGGGGTTGGCCTCAGGCAGAGCGGCCTTGTAGGCCAGCTGAGCGGCGGTCTTGAATGCGATTTCGGAGGAGTCAACGGGGTGATAGGAGCCATCATACAGAACGGCCTTCAGATTCACCACCGGATAACCGGCCAGAGGACCGTGGACGCAGGCCTCCCGCAGGCCCTTTTCCACAGCAGGGAAATAGTTCTTGGGCACGGAGCCGCCGAACACTTCCTCAGCGAAGATCATGTCATCCTGCTCGGTCTGGGGCTCGAAGCGGATCCACACGTCACCGAACTGGCCGCTGCCGCCGGTCTGCTTCTTATGACGGCCCTGCTTCTGCACGGTCTTGCGGATCTTCTCACGGTAAGCCACGCGGACAGGGCTCAGCTCCACTTCCACGTTGAAGCGGGTCTTGAGCTTACTGACCAGCACATCCACCTGCATATCGCCGGCGCCGGAGAGGACCATCTGATGGGTCTCGGCGTTGTTGACCACGGAGAAGGAGGGGTCCTCCTCATTGAGACGGTTCAGGCCCTGAGCCACCTTATCGTCTTGGCCGCGGGTCTTGGGGGCGATGGCCACAGAGTAGCAGGGTTCAGCGAAGGGGATGCCCTTCAATGCCACGACCTTACGGCTGTCGCACAGGGTATCGCCGGTCTTGACCTTATCCATCTTGGCGATGGCGCCGATATCGCCGCACACCAGCTCCTTGACCTCGGTGGCCTTCTTGCCCCGCATGGTATACAGGCGGCCCAGCTTCTCGTTGTCGCCGGTGCGGGCATTGACCATGGTCATATCCGGCGTGATGCTGCCGGAGAGGACCTTCACGAAGGAGTACTTGCCGTACTGGTCGGAAATGGTCTTGAACACGAAAGCAGTGGGCACACCACCGGCGGACACCACGAATTCCTCGGTGGTGCCGTCAGCCAGAGTGGCCTTATGATAGTTGCCCTGCTCGGGAGAGGGCAGCAGCTCCATGATGTTGTCCAGCAGCATCAGAGTGCCCATATCAGCCACGGCGCTGCCGCACAGCACGGGGAACACGCTCAGCTCACGGACGCCCTGACGGAGGCCCTGAGCCATTTCAGCGTAGGTGAAGTCCTCGCCGTTGAAGAAGCGCTCCATGAATTCCTCGCTGGTCTCCGCCACGGATTCCTTCAGCGCATCGTTGAACTCGTTGATGACGGCCACCTTTTCCTCAGGCAGCTCGATCTCCACACGCCTGCCGCCCTGCATCTCATAGGCGCGCTTATTCAGGATGTCCATGAGGCCGGTGACTTTCTTGTTTTCGTCCAGCGTAGGCACCACAACGGGAGCGATCTTGTTGCCGAAGCGCTCACGGAGCGCATCAAAGGTGGCGTTATAGTCGCTGTGATCCTCGTCGATCTTGGAGATATAGATAAAGCGGGGCATATTCCGCTCTTCGCAATACTTCCACGCCTTCTCAACGCCCACGGACACACCGTCCTTAGCGGAGGCCACGATGATGGCGGCGTCGGCGGCCCGGAGAGCCTCCATCACTTCGCCGGAAAAGTCGAATGCGCCCGGAGTATCCAGCACGTTGATGCGGCAGCCCTTATAGTCGATAGGCGCCACAGCGGTGGACAGAGAGATCTGACGCTTGACCTCTTCGGGATCATAATCACAAACGGTATTGCCGTCCGCGACTCTGCCCATACGGTCGATGGCGCCGGTCATAAACAGCAGGCTCTCTGCCAGAGAAGTCTTACCGCTGCCGCTGTGACCCAGCAGGCAGACGTTACGGATGTTCTGTACTGAATAGCTCATGTTTGTTCCACTCCTTATGTTGATGCTGTTGACACGGCCCGAATGGGCCGATAAAAGATCTGTCAACCATTGAGACTCACTCAATGTGTTAATTATACCGCTTTTTCATGGGCAATACAACAAGAATTTTGTGAGATCTTACATTTTGGAGGGGTAGGCAAAAAGGGTCGCCTATTTTTGTGGGGTCCCGCAAAAATCATTTTTCTTGAAAAAAAGTCTTTTGGTCCCGGACAGCGCAAAAAAGTACCGGGAGGCAGGGAAAAAGCCTGCCTCCCGGTACTTTATTCTGTCAAGTGTCAATATCGGCCGGTCCAGTCGCTCATCAGCAGCACCGGCAGGGTCCACAGCAGCAAAAACACCGTCAGGGACAAGGGGGTGAGCAAATCGAACTTCCCCAGAGACACCAGATACGCCGTCAGCAAAACGCCGGCGGCGCTACCCGCCAGGGACAGCCAGGTTGCCCGGCGCACCGCCGTCCGCAGACGGCGGCTGCCCACCACTGCTTCGGCATAGGGCAGCAGGCCCTCCCGCAACAGCAGCGCCCGGGGCAGGCCCCGGTCCTCCTCCGCCTCGCTGAGGGCCACCCGGTCCGTCAGCTGCGGATACTCCACCTTGATCTTCTTATAGAACTTCCGCTTCAGCAGCGCCGGGGTGATGTTTGGGTCCCGCACTGCCAAAATCGGCGTGATCCGGCTGCGGCGCAGGGTCCGCAGCGCGTAATCCACATTTTCCGACGCCTCGTACTTCACGGCGAACACCGCCGCCAGCTGATGATCGATGGCCAGGAAAATGCCGGTTTTCAGATTGATGTTGCTGGGCAGACGCACATCCTGCTTCCGCAGGAAGGAGGCCGTCCCCAACAGGACGGATTCCCCGTGGATCGTGCAGCCAAAGCCGCCCTGCTCATAGAAGCTCAGGTCCTGAGCCGTTTCCCGTGGGGCGTTCTCCCCCACCGCCAGTCCCTCAAAGACCCGCTCCAGGCCGCAGCCCGCCGCACGGGCGGCTGCCGCCGCATAAGCCGACACCTTTCCCAGTTCCTCACCGTAGACCTTCACACCGTTGAGCCGGATGGTCCCCGGCGGGAACAGGTCGGTATCCGTCAGGATCATGCCCCGGCGCTTTCCTACCCGGGCCGCGCCGTCCCATCCCGCCACGGCACAGCCGCTTTTCTGCTGTCGGCGGGTCAGCCGGGACCATGGCAGGCTCCAGCACAGCGGCAGGGAACAGGTGGCTCCCGCTGTCAGGATCACGGACCAGTTCCGCAGGAAGTCAATTCCGTGTCCACGTCCCAAAGAGGTCAAGCCCGCGAATACCAGCGCGGCCATAAAAATCACCGGCAGGAACACCGTCTGAAGACGGGAGGCATAATCATCCCGCATGGCGGTGGTGTAAAAGCCCCGCAGGTCTCCCCTCTGCTTGCAGGCACCCCTTGGAGTTTCCGTGACCAAGTAAGGGGGGTGATCGTCCAGCGATGCCAGACGGAAGCTATCATAGCTGCCCCGGCTTTCCCGGCTGATGCCCCACTGGGCAAAGCACAGCGCCAGTCCCGCCGCAGCGGTATAGGGAAGCGCTTCTCCCCGCCCCGGAACAAGCAGCCACAACGCGCAGTCCACCACCGCCGCCACCACCGCCAACGATACCAGCAGTGCGCTGACGCAGCGTTTTTCACTCAGCTTCCGGATCGCGTACACCGGCACGTGCCAGCACAGCACCAATTCGATCAGCAGACAGGCCAGCATGGCAACGCCTTGGATCTGCCGGTCTCCGGTCCAGAAGGGGACCGTGACGCCGGACTGCTCCGCCGCCATAGCGGCGATAGGCACCAGCGCTGTAAAAAAGGCAAACCCCAGAGACCGGTGACGGCTCTTATAGGCTTCCCGCTCCTCAGACGCGACCTCGCTAAGCTCCGGTTCTTCCCCGATGCTCTCTGCCTCGGTAAGAGGCTTTACCGATTCCTCCGGGGCTTCCATGGAATCGTAGAGCTGCTCCGTTTCCTCCTGCCGCTTCCGGGAGAACAGCCCCCATTTCGGCTTCAGCAGCGTTTCGTGGTGCTCCTCCATCACGGCCCCTACCGTTGTCCCTACCAGTTCTTCCAGACTCAGGAAGCGGGTAGCCTCCGGCTCCGGGCCGTCATCTGTCCGTGGTTCTTCCTCCGGGTCCGAATCGTCGGCAAGGGGGGCCTCCCCGTCCTGTTCCAGCGCCGCCGCAGCGATCCGTTCCTCCCAGAGGGCCATCGCCGATTTGGGCGTTGGAGATGGGGCCGTCTCTGTCGGTTTAGGGGCGGAAGGCTGTTCAGGAGCCGGTGCCTTGGGCGTATCCGGCTCTGCCGGAGCGGTCTCACGCTCCACCTCTTCCATGATTTTCTGCTGGCGGCTGGAGCCGTACTCCGCCAAAATTTCCTCTAAGGTGTAATCCTCGTCAGACGGCGGCGTATCCCAGGTGCCTGTGCCGTATTCTGTTTTCTCGACATCCTTTGACACCGTGTTCTCTCCAAACTTCTCAGTTCATCCGCTGACGCACGGCCTCATACAGCAGGATCGCTGCCGAGGCGCTGGCGTTCAGGGAATTCAGATCACCCTTCATGGGGATGCTCACCAGAAAATCGCAGTTTTCGGCAGCCAGACGGGTCATGCCGTCCCCTTCGCTGCCGATGACGATGGCAGCGGCGCCCTTCAGGTCCGCGTCATACAGGCCGGTGGTGCCGTTGGCCGCCGTGCCGAATACCCAGACCCCCTGCTTTTTCAGGTCCTTCAGCAAGGAGGGGATATTGGGCACCCGAGCCACCTTCATGTGAGACACCGCGCCTGCGGAGGTCTTGGCCACCACGCTGGTCAGGCCCGCACTGCGGCGCTTGGGAATGACCACGCCGTGAGCGCCGGCGCAATAAGCCGTCCGGATGATGGCGCCCAGATTGTGGGGGTCGGAGATCTCGTCGCACACCACGATCAGGGGCGGCTCGTTCTTGGCGGCGGCATCTGCCAGAATATCGTCTACACTGACGTACTCCCGCACCGCTGCCAGAGCGATGACGCCCTGATGGGCGTGGGTGCGGCTCATGCCGTCCAGCTTCCGCCTGTCGGCCTCCACCACCACGATGCCCGCCGCCCGGGCCTTGGAGGCGATGTGGCCCAGGGTCTTGTCCACCTCACCCTTCTGGATGAAAATTTTGTCGATGCTGGCCTCCGTCCGCAGGGCTTCGATCACCGCGTTGCGGCCTTCAATGAGGCCGTCGGCCTCGGCGGTCAGCTGGTCTTTTCTTTCGTCTGTCATATTGAAATCCTCTCATGATCGGAATTTGTCAAAATCTGCAGGGTATACTTTTTACAGTATATCACAGAACCGGTCCACAATAAAGATGAATTTGAAAAATCGTTCCGCCTTAGCGCGTCTGAATTTACAGAAAGTTTATGAAAAGGCAGTCTCTTTTCCTTGTGGTTTCAAGGAGGTTGTGCTATACTGCTTTTTAATTTCACACACTCTGAAAGGAGTTCTCAATGGACCAGAACGATAAAAACAATAAAAACCGACGGGGCAACCGCAATCTGCTGGGCGCTGTCAAGCTGGTGGCCTGGGCGTTGGTGCTGACGCTGGTGTTCTACTGCACCAGCAGCTACATGGGGTCCGCCGGAAAGCAGGCCTCCAACATCAACATCAAGTACAGCGATTTCATCGCCATGATGGAGAGCAAGCAGGTGGAGGACGTCACCGTGGACCTCTCCGAGGGCCTGCTGTATATCGTCCCCAAGGACGGCTATGTCTACGCCGCTGAGAACGGCACCGCCTACACCAAGTCCACGGATCAGGACGGCAAGGCCGTTTACGCTTTTACCGACGCCGACGGCAAGGAGCATACCGCGGCGCTGAAGCTCTTTACCGTAAAGATGGAGTCTAATGACACTCTGGTGGAGCGGATGCATGAGGCCGGAAAAACAGACTATGACACGAAGTACGAGCCTCAGATGAGCCCGCTCCTTCTGTTCGCCATCAACTTCATCCTGCCCTTTGTCTTTATCATGCTGATGTTCTCCCTCATCATGCGAATCATGTCCAAAAAGGGTATGGGCGGCATGGGTGGGATCGGCGGCGTAGGTAAGGCCAACGCCAAGGTCTATATGGAAAAGCAGACCGGCGTTACCTTTGCCGATGTGGCCGGTCAGGACGAGGCCAAGGAATCCCTGACGGAGATCATCGACTTCCTGCACAATCCCAAGAAATATACCGACATCGGTGCCAAGCTCCCCAAGGGCGCTTTGCTGGTAGGCCCTCCGGGCACCGGCAAAACGCTGCTGGCCAAGGCCGTGGCCGGCGAAGCCAATGTCCCCTTCTTCTCCATCTCCGGCTCCGACTTTGTGGAGATGTTCGTGGGCGTGGGCGCGTCCCGTGTCCGTGACCTCTTTAAGGAGGCCGCCAAGGTAGCCCCCTGTATCGTATTCATCGATGAGATCGACACCATCGGCAAATCCCGTGACTCCGGGCGCTTCGGCGGCAATGATGAGCGGGAGCAGACCCTGAACCAGCTTCTTGCCGAAATGGACGGCTTTGACCCCACCAAGGGCATCATTCTTCTGGCCGCCACCAACCGGCCCGAGGTGCTGGATCAGGCCCTTCTGCGGCCCGGCCGGTTCGACCGCCGCATCATCATTGACCGTCCCAATCTGGCGGGCCGTCTGGCCACCCTTCAGGTCCATACCCGGAACATCAAGCTGGCCGAGGACGTCAACCTGAAGAAAGTAGCGCTGGCCACCGCCGGCTGCGTGGGCGCCGACCTTGCCAACCTTGTGAATGAGGCCGCTCTCCGGGCCGTCCGAAAGGGCCGCAAGCTGGTGATTCAGGAGGACCTGCTGGCCGCTTTCGAGCTGGTCATCGCCGGCACAGAGAAAAAGGGCAGCGTCCTGACGGAATTTGAGAAAAAACTGGTGGCCTACCACGAGGTCGGTCACGCCATGGTGGCCTACAAGCAGAAAAATACGGAGCCTGTTCAGAAGATCACCATTGTCCCCCACACCCAAGGCGCGCTGGGTTACACCCTGCTGATGCCGGAGGAGGATAAGACGGAACTTCGCACCCGGGACGAGCTGATGGCGAAGATCGCTGTGTCCATGGGTGGCCGCGCCGCCGAGGAAGTGGTGATGAACACCATGACCAACGGCGCCTCTCAGGACATTCAGGAGGCCACCGGCGTGGCCCGGAACATGGTTGCCATGTTCGGCATGAGCGACCAGTTCGGCATGATGGCTCTGGCCTCCCGCCGCAGCCAGTATCTGGACGGCGGCTACGGTCTGGACTGCGCGCAGGACACCGCCGCCGCTATGGACAAGGCCGTGAAGGATATTCTGGACAAGTGCTATGCCGACGCCGTGAACATCATCCGGGAAAACCGGGAGGACATGGACAAGGTGGTGGCCTATCTGCTGGAGAAGGAGACCATCACCGGCGCGGAGATGGTGGCTATCATCGAGGGCCGGGACCCCTCCACCGTGGAAGACGCCTACGCCTCCACGCTGGCCCATGAGAACGGCTTCCGCCCCTCTCAGCCGGAGGTCATCGAGCCTGCCGCCCGGAAGGTCCACATGATCTCCGAGAAGATCGAGGCTCCTGCCGACGGAGAGACGAACAGTGCGGATAAACCATCCTCTGACGAAACACCGTCTGACGAGAAACCTGAATCTAAACAGGAAAACGACTCCAGATCCGAATAACCACCAAACAGGCGTACCGTCCGGTACGCCTGTTTTTGAAAACGAGAGAAAAGAGAGGAAACACCATGATCCGTATTGCCAAGGAATCCGACCTGCCTGCCGTAGCCGCCGTCTATGAGGCTATTTTAGACCATGAGGACGCCACCGGTCTGCATTACACAGGCTGGAAGCGGGGCGCTTACCCCACCGCCGAAACCGCCCGGAGCATTTTCAACGCCGGGACCCTGTATGTAGGCGTAGATGAGGATGGCGCGATCTGGGGCAGCATGAATCTCAACGGCGTCCAGCTGCCGGAATACAAAAACGGCGGCTGGTCCATCCCCGCCGAGGACGATCAGGTCGCCGTTATCCACACCCTGACCATCCATCCTGACCGGGCGGGGCAGGGCTTGGCCCGGCAAATGGTGGCCTTTGCCGAGGACACCGCCCGCAGTCAGGGCAAGACCGTCATGCGGTTCGACACTGGCGTGAGCAACGCCGTTTCCAACCACCTCTACCCCGCCATCGGTTACCGCTTCGCCGGGACGGTGGACACCTTCTTCATGGGCTACGTCCACTGCCCCCTGAATCTCTACGAAAAAAAGCTGTAAAACCCCTGTGTAAACCAACGGTTTACAAATTTCGCCGGGAAGTTGGTGGCGATTTTGCCCGCTTTCGGCGATACTGTTCCCACGAAAGGATGTGACGCGTATGACCACAGGCCAGCGGATCGCCCTGAAGCGAAAAGAGGCCGGATTGTCCCAAGAGACACTGGGCGCGGAGCTGGGCGTTTCCCGGCAGTCCATTTACAAGTGGGAATCAGATACTGCCTTACCGGAGATCGACAAGCTGGTGGCCCTCAGCCGCCGGTTCGGTGTGACCGTAGGCTGGCTGTTAGGAGTGGAGGAAGCGCCGGAGACGGCCTCTGCCCCGGACAGCGGCGAATTGACGGACGCCCAGTTGAAAATGGTGGAGGAGATCACGGAGCGGTATCTCGCCGCCCAAACCGCCCCGAAGCCCCGGAAAAAATGGCCCTATGTGCTGGCAGCGCTGGCGGTATTGTGTGCCGCCTACAATATCTATGATTCCATTCGGACAATCGGCCGGCAATTCGATGGCGTTTACAACCGGATCAACCAGATGGAGTGCAGTATGTCCAATCAGGTATACAGTATCTCCGGTCAGGTGGAGGAGATCCTCAAACAGCAGAACGCTTTGACAGCAGACTATGGAACGGAGCTGGTATCCGCCGATCTGTCCAAAAACGCCGTGACCTTCTCCGTCTACGCCGTCCCCAAAACATACGTGGAGGGTATGCGCGTTGAATTTTCAGTGGACAACGGCCACAACTCCAACAGCAAAACCGTCCTGTCCGAGCCGGATCAGAATGGGCAGCCGGTCAGCGAGAAATTCTCGGCGGAGCTGACCTGCGAACTGACGGATGACATCGCCATCACCGCGGTATTCGTCATGCCGGACGGCACCCGGCAGACCCAGCCCCTGCAAACGTATTCCGGTCTGTATTCCGGCTCCCTGCCGGACGTTGCCAGTCTTGTGGATGCGGATCTCCAAGGCCGGGCGCAGATTGAAAACGGCAAGCTGACCCTGCCGGACGCCATGGAGTATGCCCTGACGCTCAATACAAAGCTGGACAATATTCTGATCCCCCGGGCGGAGGCCGTTTCCATTCGGGTAGGCCTGTTCAAAAACCAGCATCTGATCGCCTGGGCGCGGCCCATCAGCGCCGATGAGCAGACCAGCTACCGAGGCTATGACAACGCCACCTTCTATCGGCTGGAGCCTCTCTCCTTCCCCTTTGCCGCCGGGGATATTCTGGAATCAGCGGCTGTTCTCACCGATGAGTACGGCCGGGAGGTCATCTGCCCTGATTGGTTTCCCCTGACGCTGGACAGCGACGGCCAGACCCTCATATTCCCCGGCAGCACCGGGTCGGATACCGTTGACGCTTACAGCATCGATACGGACATTTCCCACTGGACATTCTAATAAGCCAAAAGCCAGCCCGTAGGGGCTGGCTTTGAGGCTGTCGATAAAGTGATAAATTTTCCGCGACGGTAAGGAAGGGTGTGCGCGGGAAACCCAAGAAGGGTGTCCCGCGCCATTAAAATCCTAAG
>QWCK01000349.1_pt1 | contig 82938 bp, 79 predicted proteins | sample 1972571 | NCBI WGS metagenome assembly QWCK01 (sample SAMN09866710, study PRJNA288562) | Human gut metagenome isolate term2_stool, whole genome shotgun sequencing... | isolation source: gut | host: Homo sapiens | place: USA: California | reverse complement strand
AGGCTTGAACAACGTGAAAGCCAGCGTCTTTAGGCGCTGGCTGGTGATTTGGGCTTATAGCCCTGGTGCAAACCACCCGTCTAACGGGTGGTTATGATTATTAGTGATTTGGTAGCCAGCTGAGGATGAAGGTCAGTTGCTCAGCTTTCAAGAGGTCTTGGTGTTGGATGCTAGATACTATGGTCTTGTCCAATCGGCATTCTTTGACAAAGTTGAAATGGCTGTGGTTTTGCTCGGCATGGATATCCAGCCATTTATTTTCCTTAGCCAGGTAGATACGGAGGTGGTCAAAGAGAGGGACTCCGAGATCATAGCTGGGCTTGCCCGGACAGGTCGGATAAAAACCGAGAGCCGACCAGATGTACCAAGCCGAGAGGCTGCCATTATCCTCATCTCCAGGATAGGATAATGGCAGCTTGGGTGAAAGGCTTTCTGACGCAAGGTTTTGATGAGTAGAGCAGTGTAGTCTGGGTAGTCGCTGTAGCGGAAGAGATAAGGGATGTGGAAGCTAGGCTGGTTGGAAATGGCGATTTGCCCAAAGGGAGCTGTTGCCATCTCGCTCATTTCATGAATCTCGTAACCATAGCCGGTGGTTTCAAAGAGAGGAGCGTTCTGACAGGCTTTCAAAAGATAGTTGCTAAATGCTTCTTTTCCGCCCATAAGTTGGATTAAGCCTGGGATGTCGTGGAGGATGCCTAAAGTCGCTTGAATGGCAGAGCATTCGGCGTAGTCGCGTCCCCAACTATAAGGAGAGAAGTCAGGACGGAAGTTTCCTTGACGATCTCGCGCACGCATATAACCTGTCTCAGAGTCAAAGAGATGACGGAAATTTTGAGAAGAAGTGTTATAAGTGTCAGCAATCTCTGTTTTCCCTAGTTTTTTGGAACAGCTGGCGATACAAAAGTCGCTATAGGCATAGTCAAGGGTGTGACTGACACTTTCGTGGTGGTCGGTAGAGAGATAACCTAATTCTTGGTATTGTGCCAAACCGTGACGACCATTGATGCCGAGAGGGTCGGACTTAGTGGCTGTCTCCAGCATGGCTTGGAGGAGTTCTTCTTCTAAGTCGGGAGCCATATCCTTGCAGGCACTATCTGCGATAATACCGTCCAATAGAGTACCTGGCATCATGCCACGTTCATCTGGGGCTAGCCATTTAGGCAGGAATCCAGTATCGCGGTAGCTATTGAGGAAACCTTCTAGAAAGCGGTGATAGTGTTCCGGTATGATAAGGGCAAAGAGGGGGAAGGAGGTCCGGAAAGTATCCCAGAAGCCATTGTTGCTAAAGAGGACACCAGGCTTGACAGTACCAGTAGACAAATCCATGTGGATGTCCTGCCCTGACTCGTTCACCTCATAAAATGTCTGTGGGAAGAGGAAGAGTCTGTAGAGGCAGTGGTCAAAGAAGGTTCGGTCGGCTTCCCCTGTCTCCACGATATCAAAACGGTGGAGGAGATTTTCCCAGTTTTCTTGGGCATTTGCTTTACAGCTATCGAAGTCCGTTTGAGGTAGATTGAGCAGCGCTTGAGAAGGAGAAATAAAGGAAGTCGCTAGTTGAATCTCGGCATAGCTATCTGCGAAGTCAATCCGCCAGTCTCCGCTTTCTTGGTTGACAGCAAGAATATCCGTATTTATTTGTAGGGCGGTGAAGAGTATCAGCAGATTTTTATTGGTCTCTGTTTTGCCTTCTTGTCTGAGGGCTAGAGTCCGCTTATCTAATTGCTCTACGGTCAGTTCATCTGCTGCGTGAAGATAGAGGGAGAGGTTCTTGCCTTGCTTTTGCTCCAAACGAATAGAAGCGCCATAGCAAGTCGGTGTCAGTTGGCTTTCAATCTGATAGCGCAGGGAGAAAATCTTCAGATAATGAGGTTGGAAAGAGGCCTTATCTAGGTCATAGGAAGACTGACGATGGAAGAGGCTGTCTCCCCCAAGCTGGCCGGTGACAGGTGTCAGGAGTAGCCAAGAGTAGTCCCCAATCCAAGGACTAGGCTGATGGGTTAATCGAATCCCCTGAAAGATAGGCATATGTGGATTGAAAAACCAAGCTCCCTCCTGGTCACTGGTCTGGGGCACAAAATAATTCATCCCAAAAGGCACGCCTGTGTAAGGCAGGGTATTTCCTAGAGAAAAGGCATGCTTGCTAGCAGTCCCAAAGCGGGTATCGATGGTTTCAAGTAGTGGTTTCATGGTATTTCCTTTAGCTGTTTTTCTACATTATATCAGAAAAATGAGACCTTTAGATATGGGGTTCGAAAGTAAGCAATTTTGTAGAAAAATGACTATCATTCGTGTATGTATTTTCTGTCTCAAAAACTATATACTGAACATGAAACTTGTTTGAAAGAGGAAACTGCACGATGATTTATTCGAAAGAAATTGTTAGAGAATGGCTGGATGAAGTAGCAGAGCGGGCTAAGGACCATCCCGAGTGGGTGGATGTCTTTGAGCGTTGCTATACAGACACCTTGGACAATACGGTCGAGATCCTAGAAGATGGCTCAACCTTTGTATTGACTGGGGATATTCCTGCCATGTGGCTTCGGGATTCGACGGCCCAACTCAGACCCTACCTTCATGTGGCTAAAAAAGATCCTCTCTTGCGTCAGACCATTGCAGGTCTGGTCAAGCGTCAGATGACCTTGGTACTCAAGGATCCTTATGCCAACTCCTTTAACATTGAGGAAAACTGGAAGGGCCACCACGAGACTGACCATACCGACCTTAATGGCTGGATTTGGGAACGCAAGTATGAGGTGGACTCGCTTTGCTATCCTTTGCAGCTGGCTTATCTCCTCTGGAAAGAGACTGGCGAGACCAGTCAGTTTGATGGGACTTTTGTCGCTGCGACCAAGGAAATTCTTCATCTGTGGACGGTGGAACAAGACCACAAGAACTCTCCTTATCGTTTTGTCCGTGATACGGACCGCAGGGAAGATACACTGGTAAATGATGGTTTTGGACCTGCCTTTGCGGTGACAGGTATGACCTGGTCAGCCTTTCGCCCGAGTGATGACTGCTGCCAGTATAGCTATTTGATTCCGTCCAATATGTTTGCCGTAGTAGTCTTGGGTTATGTCCAAGAAATCTTTGCAGAATTAAACTTGGCTGATAGCGAGAGTATTATCGCAGACGCTAAGGGTCTCCAAGCGGAGATCCAAGAAGGCATCGAAAATTACGCCTACACAACCAACAGCAAGGGTGAAAAGATTTACGCCTTTGAAGTGGATGGTTTAGGGAATGCCAGCATCATGGATGATCCAAATGTACCAAGTTTGTTGGCTGCGCCTTATCTGGGCTACTGCGACATTGACGATGAGGTTTACCAAGCAACTCGTCGGACCATTCTGAGCCCTGAAAATCCATACTTCTACCAAGGAGAATACGCTAGTGGTCTCGGAAGTTCTCATACCTTCTATCGCTATATCTGGCCCATTGCCCTCTCTATCCAAGGCTTGACAACAAATGATAAGGAGGAGAAGAAATTCTTGCTCGATCAGCTGGTTGCTTGTGATGGGGGTACAGGTGTCATGCATGAAAGCTTCCACGTGGATGACCCAACTCTCTACTCTCGTGAATGGTTCTCTTGGGCCAATATGATGTTCTGTGAGTTGGTCTTGGATTACCTGGATATTCGCTAGTCAGTTCTTTAGTTAGATAGAAATAAAAATTTAAGTTAGAATGAGGTTTTACTTCATGGAAAATGTTGTAGTTCATATTATCTCACACAGTCACTGGGACCGTGAGTGGTACTTACCTTTTGAAAGCCACCGTATGCAGTTGGTGGAATTGTTTGATAATCTTTTTGATCTCTTTGAAAATGACCCTGAGTTCAAGAGTTTCCACTTGGACGGCCAAACTATTGTCCTGGATGACTACTTGGAAATTCGTCCTGAAAATCGCGACAAAGTCCAAGGTTACATCGACGAGGGCAAACTTAAAATTGGTCCCTTTTACATCTTGCAGGATGATTACTTGATTTCCAGCGAAGCCAATGTCCGCAATACCTTGATTGGTCAAGCAGAATGTGCAAAATGGGGCAAATCAACCCAGATTGGTTACTTCCCAGATACCTTTGGAAATATGGGACAAGCTCCTCAAATCCTTCAAAAATCAGGTATTCACGTAGCAGCTTTTGGTCGTGGTATGAAGCCGATTGGATTTGACAACCAAGTCCTCGAAGATGAGCAGTTCACTTCTCAGTTTTCAGAAATGTACTGGCAGGGTGCGGACGGAAGTCGTGTCCTCGGTATCCTCTTTGCCAACTGGTATAGTAATGGGAATGAAATCCCAGTTGACAAGGATGAAGCCCTGGCCTTCTGGAAACAAAAATTGGCAGACGTGCGTGACTACGCTTCGACCAACCAATGGTTGATGATGAACGGATGTGACCACCAGCCAGTACAGAGAAATCTGAGTGAGGCTATTCGTGTAGCAAATGAACTCTTCCCAGATGTGACCTTTGTGCATAGTTCCTTTGATGACTATATCCACGCAGTAGAAAGTGCTCTGCCTGAGCAACTATCTACGGTTACAGGTGAGTTGACCAGTCAAGAAACAGACGGTTGGTATACACTTGCTAACACTTCTTCATCACGGATTTACCTCAAACAAGCCTTCCAAGAAAATAGCAACTTGCTAGAACAAGTGGTGGAACCATTAACGGTCATCACTGGTGGGCACAACCACAAGGACCAGTTGACCTATGCTTGGAAAGTCCTTCTACAAAATGCGCCACATGACAGTATCTGTGGCTGTAGTATTGACGAAGTTCACCGCGAGATGGAGACACGTTTTGCTAAGGTCAACCAAGTCGGAAACTTCGTTAAGACCAATCTTCTCAACGAGTGGAAGGGTAAAATCGCAACCCACGAAGCCCAAAGCGACCATCTCTTTACTGTCATTAACACAGGTTTGCATGACAAGGTTGATACGGTCAGCACAGTGATTGATGTAGCGACTTGTGATTTCAAGGAATTGCACCCAACAGAAGGCTATAAGAAGATGGCAGCCTTGACCTTGCCAAGCTACCGTGTCGAAGACTTGGAAGGACATGCTGTAGAAGCGAAAATCGAAAATCTGGGAGCTAATTTTGAGTATGATTTGCCCAAAGACAAGTTCCGTCAGGCTCGCATTGCTCGACAAGTGCGCGTGACAGTGCCGGTTCATCTGGCACCACTTTCTTGGACAACTTTCCAATTGCTCGAAGGAGAACAAGAACACCGTGACGGTATTTACCAAAACGGAGTGATTGATACGCCATTTGTAACGGTAAGTGTGGATGAAAACATCACGGTCTACGACAAGACAACTCATGAAGCTTATGAAGATGTTATTCGCTTTGAAGACCGTGGTGACATTGGAAATGAGTACATCTATTTCCAACCAAAAGGAACAGAGCCTATCTACGCAGAACTCAAAGGCTGTGAAGTCTTGGAAAATACAGCTCGTTTTGCCAAGATCTTGCTCAAGCATGAATTGACAATTCCAGTAAGTGCAGACGAAAAACTGGATGCGGAACAGAGAGGCATCATCGAGTTTATGACGCGTGAAGCTGGGCGTTCAGAAGAATTGACAACCCTTCCTCTTGAAACAGAGATGACCGTCTTTGTTGACAATCCACAAATCCGCTTTAAGACTCGCTTTACCAACACCGCTAAGGACCACCGTATCCGTCTCTTGGTTAAGACTCATAACACTCGTCCAAGCAATGACTCTGAAAGCATCTATGAGGTGGTGACAAGACCAAACAAACCAGCGGCTTCATGGGAAAATCCTGAAAATCCTCAACACCAACAAGCCTTTGTCAGTCTATATGATGATGAAAAAGGGGTGACAGTGGTCAATAAAGGATTGCACGAGTATGAAATCCTTGGAGACGACACCATTGCAGTGACCATTCTTCGTGCCTCAGGTGAGCTAGGTGACTGGGGTTACTTCCCAACACCAGAGGCTCAGTGCTTGCGCGAGTTTGAAGTCGAGTTTGCACTTGAATGCCACCAAGTAGGGGAACGCTTCTCCGCTTTCCGTCGTGCCAAAGCCTTCCAAACACCATTCACTAGTCTTCAAGTTGCTAAACAAGAAGGAAGTGTGGCAGCGACTGGCAGCCTCTTGAGCCATGCAGCACTCAGCTTACCACAAGTCTGCCCGACAGCCTTTAAAGTTGCTGAAAATGAAGAAGGATATGTCCTCCGTTACTACAATATGAGTCAAGAAAATGTGCGTGTATCAGAACACCAACAAACCATTTTGGATTTGCTTGAGCGACCATATCCCGTTCATTCAGGACTCTTAGCACCACAAGAAATTCGCACAGAATTGATCAAAAAAGAAGACATTTAACAGTTTTGAAGTGTTTGATAACTAATACTATGAGATAGAAAGGAGGGGCGAAAGAGTAAGGACTAACTGCTGATTCGCCCTTTTTACGGTAAAGAACAATGACCATTGCAACCATTGATATCGGAGGGACTGGGATTAAGTTTGCCAGTCTGACTCCTGATGGAAAAATACTAGATAAGACAAGTACTCCGACGCCAGAAAACTTGGAGGCTTTACTGACATGGCTAGACCAACGCTTGTCAGAGCAGGATTACAGAGGGATCGCCATGAGCGTTCCAGGCGCGGTCAACCAAGAAATAGGTGTGATTGAGGGAATCAGTGCCGTGCCTTACATCCATGGCTTTTCTTGGTATGAGGCCCTTGCTCATCATCAACTCCCTGTCCATCTAGAAAATGATGCCAACTGTGTTGGACTTAGTGAACTGTTGGCTCACCCAGAAATTGAAAATGCAGCCTGTGTCGTGATTGGGACTGGAATCGGTGGAGCCATGATTATCAATGGTAAGCTTCACCGAGGTCGCCACGGCTTGGGGGGAGAGTTTGGCTACATGACAACACTTGCACCAGCAGAAAAACTCAACAACTGGTCGCAACTAGCGTCAACTGGCAATATGGTGCGATACGTAATTGAGAAGTCTGGTCAGACTGACTGGGACGGTCGCAAGATTTACCAAGAGGCCGCAGCAGGCAATGCCCTTTGCCAAGAAGCCATTGATCGCATGAACCGTAATCTGGCTCAAGGCTTGCTCAATATCCAGTATCTGATCGACCCGGATGTCATTAGTCTGGGAGGCTCCATCAGTCAAAACCCTGACTTTATCCAAGGTGTCAAAAAAGCTGTCGATAACTTTGTCGAAACCTACGAAGAATACACGGTCGCACCAGTTATCCAGGCCTGCACCTATCATGCAGAAGCCAATCTCTACGGTGCCCTTGTCAATTGGCTACAGGAGGAAAATCAATGGTAAGATTTACAGGACTTAGTTCCAAGCAAACGCAGGCAATTGACTTGCTGACAAAACATATCTCTTTACCAGATGTGGAAGTTGCAGTCGCTCAGTCTGATCAAACGTCTATCTCGATTATAGGTCAAGGTGGACACTATCAACTAACCTACCGCGAGCCCCACCAACTTTACCGCGCCTTGTCCTTGTTGGCAACAGCTCTAGTAGAAGCTGACAAAGTAGCGATTGAGGAGCAGGCCACTTATGAAGATTTGGCCTACATGGCGGACTGTTCTCGCAATGCCGTGATCAATGTCGCATCTGCCAAACAGATGATTGAGGTCTTGGCACTCATGGGCTACTCAATATTTGAGCTTTATATGGAAGATACCTATCAGATTGAGGGGCAACCTTATTTTGGTTATTTCCGTGGGGCCTACTCAGCAGAGGAGTTGCAGGAAATCGAAGCCTACGCCCAGCAGTTTGACATGACCTTTGTGCCTTGTATCCAGACCTTGGCTCACTTATCAGCCTTTGTCAAATGGGGTGTCAAGGAAGTGCAGGAGCTACGTGATGTAGAAGATATTCTCCTTATCGGCGAAGAAAAGGTGTATGACCTGATTGATGGCATGTTTGCCACTCTATCTAAACTGCAGACACGCAAGGTCAATATCGGGATGGACGAAGCCCACTTGGTTGGCTTGGGACGCTACCTCATCTTGAATGGTGTTGTAGACCGTAGTCTCCTTATGTGCCAACACTTAGAGCGCGTGCTGGATATTGCAGACAAGTATGGTTTTCACTGCCAGATGTGGAGTGATATGTTCTTTAAACTCATGTCAGCGGATGGCCAGTATGACCGTGATGTGGAGATTCCTGAGGAAACTCGTGTCTATCTAGACCGTCTAAAAGACCGTGTAACCTTGATTTACTGGGACTATTATCAGGATAGCGAGGAAAAATACAATCGTAATTTCCGCAATCACCACAAGATTAGCCAGGATATCGCCTTTGCAGGTGGAGCTTGGAAGTGGATTGGTTTCACACCCAACAACCATTTCAGCCGTCTTATTGCTCTTGAAGCCAACAAAGCCTGTCGTGCTAATCAGATAAAAGAAGTCATCGTGACGGGTTGGGGGGACAATGGTGGAGAAACTGCTCAGTTCTCTATCCTACCAAGTCTGCAAATCTGGGCAGAGCTCAGCTACCGCAATGACCTAGACCGTCTGTCTGCTCACTTCAAGACCAATACGGGTCTATCGGTTGAGGACTTTATACAGATTGACCTTGCTAATCTCTTGCCAGACCTACCAGGCAATCTCAGCGGGATCAATCCCAACCGCTATGTCTTTTATCAGGATGTTCTCTGTCCGATTCTTGATCGACACATGACGCCTGAACAGGACAAACCGCACTTCGCTCAGGCAGCTGAGATTCTCTCTGACATCAAAGAAAAAGCTGGGGACTATGCCTACCTCTTTGAAACTCAGGCTCAGTTGAATGCTATTTTAAGTAGTAAGGTTGATGTTGGACGACGCATTCGTCAGGCTTACCAAGCGGGTGATAAAGAAAATCTGAAAGAAATCGCAAGACAAGAATTACCAAAACTCAGAAGCGAGATTGAACACTTCCATACCCTCTTTAGCCGTCAATGGTTGAAAGAAAACAAGGTCTTTGGTTTGGATACGGTCGATATCCGTATGGGCGGACTCTTGCAACGCATCAAGCGAGCAGAAAACCGCATCGAGGTCTATTTGGCAGGTCAGATTGACCGTATCGACGAGCTAGAAGTTGAAATCTTACCATTTACTGATTTCTACGCAGACAAGGATTTCGCAGCCACCACAGCCAACCAGTGGCATACCATTGCGACAGCTTCGACGATTTATACGACTTAAAAAACAAAACCTTCAACATTATAAAAACGCATCCTGCTAAACACTCAGAAAGTTTCGATAGGATGCGTTTTTGTATAAAGAAATTTACTGCCATTTAGCAATTAATTCTTCCTTGTTTTCGTTGATGTAATCTAGAAAATCAAGAGTTGCTTGGGAAGGTTCTTTAGCATAGAGGAAGCCGTAGGGTAATGTATGGGGAGTGTCTAATGGAATGGTCACTAGACTGGGGTGGTTATCTTGAAAAATCTTTTGAGTGATAAAGATATAGGGTTGAACTTCTGTCATGGAAATCAAATCCTGTCCAATGGTTTGGGCATCTTGAATAGTAATATCTGGATCCAAGTCTTGGAGATCTTTTCGTAGAGCATCTAGTTGGCTGATTGCACCCTCTCGAGCAAGAATAATCGTATATGGAAGGATGTCCTCTAGGGACACCTTCTTTTTCTTTGATAGGGGATGGAGTTGATTGACAGCAATACAGATGGGTGTTTGAAAAAGCTCAAAAAATTGACATTGCTCTGCCCAAGCTAGGTCACAAAAGATAGCTTCCAAGAGATCACATTGATTTCCAAGAAGTTCGAATTGTTTAAACTGACTAAGCTCGGAAACCAGATTTGGAATTTCATAGTGAAATTGGAGTTCATCTTCTCTCGTCATATTCATGGCATCAATGAGAACACGAGCCCGAAAGATAGGAGAGCTTCCAATCTTGATAGTCATGAGGCTATCTTCGAAGATTTGTTTCGCCCGCTCTAAAGCCTTATCAGATAGTTCTATTATCTTCTTACCATCTTCATAGAGAGATTGTCCAGCAGGGGTCAGGGAGACTCCTCTGTTACTACGGTTGAATAATGGGAAACCACATCGTTCTTCCAGAAGATTGATCTGTTGGACAATGGCAGGAGTAGAAATAAAGAGTATTTCAGCAGCTTTCCCAAAAGAGCCAGCTTCGGCTACTTGGATAAAAGTTGCTAGTTGTTGGATATACATGACGGCCTCCTTAGTGTAAAGTCTAGACTTAATGCTATCATAACATTTTCTGTCTTCCGAAACAAGTCTGAAAGGACTATACTAATACCATCAACTGAAGGAAATAACTATCTTGAAAGGAGAAAAAATGACAACTAAACAAAGACGTTTGTCTATGGTGGCCTTGTTATTAGCCAATTTTATAGGCGGGCTCGATACCACCATGCTAAACACAGCTCTGCCTCAAATTATTAAGGATCTAAATGGTGTCAACCAGTTAGGGCTTCTAACTTCTATACTCTTATTCTTTGTGGCATTAACGACGGTACTCTGGGGCAAATTAGGTGAGGTGATTGGCAATAAAAAAGCCTTTCAACTCGCGACAATTATCTTTCTTCTAGCCTCTCTTCTTGGTGGTCTATCATGGAATATTTGGGTCATGGTCTTTGCCAGAGGGATGATGGGATTGGGAATTGGTGGAATGGTTTCGATTCCCTACGTTATTTACGCCAAACTCTTTCCAGATAGTAAACAGAGAGCAACTGCTCTTGGCTGGGTAACTGCTTTTTATAGCGTAGCTAGTATCCTAGGTCCTATCGTCGGTGGCTTTGTTGTTGACTGGCTAGGTTGGTCATGGGTATTTTATAGTTTGATTCCCTTTGGAATGATTTCCCTGATTCTGCTGCAATTGTTTTATCAGGAAAGGGCTGAATCTCATCGACCAAAAGTGGATTACTTTGGAAGTAGCCTCTTGGTCTTGGTTTCTGGCCTCTTACTTTACTGGATTAGCAATCTGACAAGTATATCTTTAGTTGCTCACATGATTTTAGGTCTTGCTCTGGTGTCTGCTTGTATCCTTCTCTGGCAATGGGAAAAACGAGTAGAAGATCCAATTTTGCCAATCAGTCTTTTGAAAAACAGTTCTTACATCACTAAAAATTTACTGATGGTTCTGATTTACGCCTTCACTATTGGGTACAGCATTTACGCTCCAATGTGGGCTCAAACTATCTTAAAAACAAATGCTACACTGGCAGGAGGAACTCAGATACTAAGTTCGATTGCAGTCATGCTCGCAACTCGCCTTGCTGCGAGTCTAATTGCTAAATGGGACTTTAAGAAGCTGATTAATCTTGGATTTCTGTCTATTACTATTTCAGCTCTGATGATGGTATTTGCTACTGACGCAAGCTCTTATCTCTATATCGCAGGCAGTGGAGCCTTCCTTGGACTTGGTCAAGGACTAGTATTTCCGCCAGCTCAAGTGGCTTTTCAGGAAGCCGTTCCAAAAGAACAACTCAATATTGCGACAACTTTCAGTCTCTTAATGAGGACGCTGGGACAGACCTTTATGGCTTCTGTCTATGGTCTCGTATATGCCAGTCAAGCCAGTCTAAATAGTGGTGTATCTCAGTCTTATCAAGGTCTCCATCTCATTTTTATCCTTGGTCTTATCGCTGTGCTCCTAGGTTGGGTAATCAATCAAATTACTTGGAAGCTCTAATATAACAATTTTACAAATAGAAAGAAGAATCATGATGAATACAAATGAACTAACAAACCGTTTAGAACTAAAAGAACTTGTCGACACTTTTTCAATCCTTGCTGACACAAAGGATGTGGATCAGCAGCTTCTATTATTCAAAGAAGATGCTCTAGTAACTTCCCGCATCTCTGGTCAACCAGGAAATAGCTACCAAGGTCGTCAAGAAATCGGACAAGCATTCACAAACTATCTCAATCTTTTTCACACAGTCTACCATATCAATGGTCAGCAGACAGTGAACTTTACAGATGACACGCATGCGACAGGCATTGCTTATTGCCAAGTGGTCCTCATTCGTGATGCTGACGGCAAAGAGATTCAGCTGACGCAAGGTGTTCGTTACCATGACAGCTATGAAAAAGTTGATGGCAAATGGTTGATTGCTAAGCGAGAGTCCAACTTTATGTGGTCACGAACAGATACAATTGAAAAATAAGGAGAAGGACATGAAAAGATTACTTTATCTAGCAGTTATTATCCTCAGCATTGCAGGATTAACCGCATGTAGTCAAGCTGAGAAAGGAAGTCAAATGAGTCAGAGTGAATCTTCAGCAAATCAAACTAGTTCAACAGAGACAGGAGTTGAGCAGGGGCAGATTGAAAGCAACACAACAGATCTTTTAAAGGAAGATCAAGAGGCTATTATTGCTCGTTATGAGGAATTACAGCAAGCGCTGATTGATCAAAATATCCCAAAACTAAAGCAGCTTTTGCCTGATGATTATATCGCTGTTCACATCACTGGGCGTCATCAGACCAAGGAAGAGTGGTTGAAGGATATTGAGAATGGAGATATGAGGTATTTTCATTTTACAGATCTTCACTACAGTTTTAGCCAAGAGGGGAACCGTGTTCAGCTAGGAATTCGCCAACGGATTACGGCTAATATCTACGGTTCAGAAGGAACTTGGTCTATCCCTGGAACTCGTCTATTTGAAAAACGGGACGGGGAGTGGCAGATTGTAGACTAGGAAGATGCCGTATCGAATTTTGAAAAGTTCTATCAATTATAGAAAGAGGACATAAAATGACAAAACAAACTTATGTAGGCTTAAACAGTGGCTACGATATGCCACAAATGGGATTAGGAGTGTTTATGATTCCAGAAGGGAAAGCAACGGTCGAAGCTGTACGAACAGCCTTGGAGCTAGGTTATCGCCAGATTGATACTGCTCATGCTTATCAAAATGAGCGCTCGGTGGGACAAGCTGTGAAAGAATCAGGCATCCCTCGTGGAGATATTTTCATCACAACCAAACTCTGGGTCAGTGACTATGGTTATGAAAAAAGCTTAGCTCAGATTGACAAGATGCTCGAACGTCTTGATACAGACTATATTGACTTGCTCTTACTTCATCAACCTGTGGGAGACTACCTCAGCGCTTATCATGCTATGGAAGAAGCCGTTAGACAAGGCAAGGTACGCTCCATCGGTTTATCAAACTTTGAAGGACAAGTGCTTGATGAAGTTTTAGAAGCTGCAACCATCAAACCAGCGGCGTTGCAAGTAGAACTCCACCCTTATGCTACACGCAATGAATTACGAGAACAGTTGAAACCCTACAGTACTCGTATTGAAAGCTGGTATCCGCTGGGGCATGGAGATACCAATTTGCTCAATGAAGCAATCTTCTTAGATTTGGCTCAAAAGTACGGAAAATCTCCAGCTCAGATTATTCTACGTTGGCATATTCAAATGGGCAATCTGGTCTTTCCTAAGTCTACTTCTCGGGCTCATTTACAGGAAAATATTGATATTTTTGATTTTGAATTGTCTAATCAAGAAATGGCAGAAATTGCTACATTGGATAAAGGCAAACGTTATTATGATACACCGATTGAGGAACGAGTAAAACTGTATCGTACAATTATTCCAAGAGATTAAGGGTGTTTTTTGGAAGATGCAGGAATAGTAGATAGATATAGAAGAAGTGTGATGGTTATTTATTACCAGAATGTGTTATACTGATATAAAAATAAAACTATTGTGTGACTGATACATCCCGACACTTGAATAGAAAGGATTGTTTGATGAAAAGAGAACCAATGATTATGGAAAAGGAACGTTTGGGAGCCTTTATTGACGCTGTACTGGCCATCATTATGACTATCTTAGTGTTGGAGTTGGAAAAACCAAAAACCTTTGATTTACAAGGGCTATGGGAGCTGAGAACAAACTTTCTTGCCTATGGTATTTCTTTCTTTTGGCTGGGAGCTATGTGGGTTAATATCCATTCATCTTCGCATCTCATTAAAAAGGTCAGCCAAAAAACAGTCTGGGCAACCATTGTCATGCTCTTTTTCTCTTCCCTCTTTCCCTATACCACACAGCTCATAGCAACCCATTTTGACAATGGTAGCATGCAAGCATTCTATGGGGTGATCGTCTTACTCATAACCTTTTCGGTATTATGGTATTACCGTACCTTGGACGAAGTGAATGACATAGCTCAGATGCATGCGCTCAGTCAAGAACGAAAACGTTGGATGCGATGGGATATTGGCATTAAAATATTGGGACTCATCTTGTCTCTAACAATATTCCCGGCAGGAGTAGGACTGTCAGTCTTAGTAACACTTGTATTTATCGTTATCCCGAGACAAATTGAAAAATAATTAGCCTTGCTTTCGTAATACGCAGACAAGGACTTCGCAGCAACTACAGCCAACCAGTGGCATACCATTGCGACCGCATCGACGATTTATACGACTTGATACTCTTCGAAAATCTCTTCAAACTACGTCAGCTTCGCCTTGCCGTAGGTATGGTTACTGACTTCGTCAGTTCCATCTACAACCTCAAAACAGTGTTTTGAGCAACCTGCGGCTAGCTTCCTAGTTTGCTCTTTGATTTTCATTGAGTATAAAAACAAGAACAGTGTCCCTTGTTCAGAGTGTTTCTCGTGAAACCTATTTCTTATAAAAAACTTCTCCACAAAAAATAATTTGTGGAGTTTTTTCTATAATTAGTAGTTTAACCTAGCCTTCAAATAGGAGTATACTAATAATGTAATCGTTATCAAACCTAAAAATTCGATGAAATCAGTTTTTAGGAATAAAAAGGGAGGAAATTATGAAAAAGTTTTCAAAGACCTTGAGAGATAACTGGATCTTTCTCTTGATGGTTTTACCAGGGGCACTCTGGTTGATTCTATTCTTTTACATTCCAGTATTTGGGAATGTGGTCGCCTTTAAAGACTACCATATGACCAGTAATGGTTTCATAGATAGTATTGTGAATAGTAAATGGGTCGGGTTAGATAATTTCAGATTCTTGTTTAGTTCAAAAGATGCCTTTATCATCACTCGAAATACCGTTCTCTACAATCTTGGCTTTATCTTTATCGGTTTGATTGTATCAGTAGGGATTGCTATCATCCTCAGCGAGCTCCGCTCTAAGAGAATGGTTAAGATTTTCCAAACGTCTATGTTGTTCCCTTACTTCCTGTCATGGGTTATCATCAGTTTCTTTACAGATGCTTTCCTAAACATTGACAAAGGGGTTTTCAACCATTTCCTAACATCCATTGGCATGAAGGAAGTTAACTTCTACGCTGACTTAGGCATTTGGCCATATCTTCTCCTTTTCCTAGGTATTTGGAAAGGCTTTGGATATAGCAGTGTCATGTACTATGCGACAATCATGGGAATTGATCCAACCTACTACGAAGCAGCAACAGTGGACGGGGCTAGCAAGTGGCAACGCATTCGCAACGTAACCATTCCTCAGTTGACTCCGCTTGTAACTGTATTGACCATCCTTGCAGTCGGAAATATCTTCCGTGCAGACTTCGGTCTCTTCTATCAAATCCCGCACAATGCTGGTCAGCTTTACAATGTAACCAACGTTTTGGACGTATATGTCTTTAATGGTTTGACTCAGACAGCAGATATCGGTATGGCTTCAGCAGCCGGTCTTTACCAATCCGTTGTCGGTTTGATTCTGGTTATCCTATCAAACTTACTTGCAAGACGAGTCGATCCAAACTCAGCTTTGTTCTAGAAAGGAGGAGAATATGGCAGAAAAGAAAATTAAAAAAGAAAAAATCGATAATGTCGGCATTCACTCCTTCAGTAAGAAAGCAGATATCTTCTTTAGTATCATCTCTGGTTTGATTGCTCTTTCTTGTATCTTGCCCTTTATCTTCGTTATCATCATTTCGGTGACAGACGAAAAGAGCATTCTCCAGTATGGATATAGCTTTTTCCCTTCGAAGTTTGGTTTAGATGGATTCCAGTTCCTAGCTCAGTTTAAAGATAAGATCCTCCAAGCGCTCTTTATCTCAGTTTTTGTAACCGTAGTCGGAACAGTGACCAACGTTTTCATTACGACAACTTATGCCTACGCCATCTCACGGACAACCTTTAAGTACCGCAGATTCTTCACAATCTTTGCTCTTCTTAGTATGTTGTTCAATGCTGGTTTGGTACCAGGCTATATCGTGGTCACTCGTCTGCTTCAACTGGGTGATACCGTTTGGGCCTTGATTGTTCCAATGCTCCTCTCACCATTCAACATCATCTTGATGCGTTCCTTCTTCAAGAAGACCATTCCAGAAGCCATTCTAGAATCTGCTCGTATCGATGGTGCCAGTGAAGCACGGATCTTCTTCCAGATCTGTTTACCATTGTCACTTCCAGGTATCGCAACTATCACGCTTTTGACAGCTCTTGGTTTCTGGAACGACTGGTTCAACGCCCTTCTTTACATCAAGAGTGACAACTTGTATCCATTGCAATATTTGCTCATGCAAATCCAGCAAAATATGGACTACATTGCAAAAGCAGTCGGCCTATCTGGCCAACTGGGAGTTGCTCTACCGAAAGAAACAGGTCGTATGGCCATGGTTGTGGTTGCAACCCTTCCAATTGCGATTCTCTATCCATTCTTCCAACGCTACTTTGTTAAAGGGTTGACGATCGGTGGTGTCAAAGAATAGCACTTGCTGAGAAACGCCGTTTCTCCCTTCCCAACTTCATCATGAAGTAAAAAATCATTAAATCGTTTATAAGTTTAAAAATAAAAAAAGGAGTTTTTATCATGAAAAACTGGAAAAAATATGCTTTTGCATCTGCTAGCGTAGTCGCTTTGGCTGCTGGTCTTGCTGCTTGTGGAAACCTTACAGGTAACAACAAAAAAGCTGCTGATACTACTTCAGGTGAAAAACCTGTAATCAAAATGTACCAAATCGGTGACAAACCAGACAACTTGGATGAATTGCTAGAAAATGCAAACAAAATCATCGAAGAAAAAGTCGGTGCTAAATTGGATATCCAATACCTTGGATGGGGTGACTATGATAAGAAAATGTCTGTTATCACATCATCTGGTGAAAACTATGATATCGCATTTGCATCTAACTATGTTGTAAATGCTCAAAAAGGTGCTTATGCTGACTTGACAGAATTGTATAAAAAAGAAGGAGCAGAGCTTTACAAAGCACTTGACCCAGCTTACATCAAAGGGAACACTGTAAACGGTAAGATCTATGCAGTACCAGTTGCAGCTAACGTTGCATCATCTCAAAACTTTGCCTTCAACGGAACTCTTCTTGCTAAATACGGTATCGATATTTCAGGTGTCACTTCATACGAAACACTTGAGCAAGTCTTGAAACAAATCAAAGAAAAAGCTCCAGACGTAGTACCATTTGCGGTTACGAAGAACTTTATCCCATCTGATAACTTTGACTACCCAGTACCAAACGGACTTCCATTTGTTATCGACCTTGAAGGAGACACTACTAAGATTGTAAACCGTTACGAAGTGCCTCGTTTCAAAGAACACTTGAAGACTCTTCACAAATTCTATGAAGCTGGATACATTCCAAAAGACGTAGCAACAAGCGACACTTCATTTGACCTTCAACAAGATACTTGGTTCGTTCGTGAAGAAACAGTAGGACCAGCTGACTATGGTAACAGCTTGCTTTCACGTGTTGCTAACAAAGACATCCAAATCAAACCAATCACTAACTTTATCAAGAAAAACCAAACAACACAAGTTGCTAACTTTGTCATTTCAAACAACTCTAAGAACAAAGAAAAATCAATGGAAGTGTTGAATCTCTTGAACACAAACCCAGAACTCTTGAACGGTCTTGTTTACGGTCCAGAAGGTAAGAACTGGGAAAAAGTTGAAGGTAAAGAAAACCGTGTCCGCGTCCTTGATGGATATAAAGGAAACACTCACATGTCAGGTTGGAACACTGGTAACAACTGGATCCTTTACATCAACGAAAACGTTACAGACCAACAAATTGCAGATTCTAAGAAACAATTGGCAGAAGCTAAAGAATCTCCAGCACTTGGATTTATCTTTAACACTGACAGTGTGAAATCTGAAATTTCAGCAATTTCTAACACAATGCAACAATTCGATACAGCTATCAACACTGGTACTGTAGACCCAGATAAAGCTATTCCAGAATTGATGGAAAAATTGAAATCTGAAGGTGCTTACGAAAAAGTATTGAACGAAATGCAAAAACAATACGACGAATTCTTGAAAAACAAAAAATCATAAGATCGATTGATTTCGTGTATTCATTCCTAATTCCTAAAAATGTGATCACTGCCTTCCTTAGTTCTCTAGGGGAGGTAGTGATTTTTGGGATGTAAAAATGAAAACAGTGGTTCTGAGGGTTTATGCGATGTGATACACATACATCTATAGGGGATTTATTATGAAAAAATATCGTCTTCTTTTCAAAGTGAGTGCTGTCTTCTCTTACCTATTTTTCGTATTTGGCCTTTCTCAGCTGACGCTTATTGTCCAAAACTATTGGCAATTTTCTTCCCAGATTGGCAATTTCTTCTGGATTCAAAATATCTTGAGTCTGCTATTTAGCGGAGTCATGATTTGGATTCTGGTCAAGACAGGCCATGGTTATCTCTTTCGCATTCCAAGAGAAAAATGGCTTTGGTATTCGATTTTGACAGTATTAGTGGTAGTGCTCCAGATCTTTTTTAACGTTCAGACAGCTAAACATGTTCAGTCAACTGCTGAAGGTTGGGCTGTATTGATTGGTTATAGTGGGACTAACTTTGCAGAGCTAAGTATCTATATAGCCCTGTTCTTTCTGATTCCACTGATGGAAGAATTGATCTATAGGGGTTTGTTGCAACATGCTTTCTTTAAACATTCGCGATTTGGTCTTGATTTGCTTCTTCCGTCCATTTTATTTGCTCTCCCTCATTTTTCAAGCCTTCCTAGTCTGTTAGATATCTTCGTCTTTGCAACATCTGGAATCATTTTTGCTGGTTTGACCCGTTATACCAAGAGCATTTATCCATCCTATGCGGTGCATGTGATCAATAATATTGTAGCGACCTTGCCATTTCTGCTGACTTTTTTACATAGGGTGTTTGGGTAAAATATTAGCATGAGAGTTAGGAATTATAGTTTTTTTATAAGCGAATTTCAGGAGGAAAACGAGTATGACACCATTAAAATGGTTTGCTGGAGGAAGTGAAAGGCGTTGTGAAGCCATGACCATCATTGATCATCTATTGGAAGATATAAAGGATGTGCCTCAACTTGCTCCCCTGAAAAATCAGTTAGTGATTTATAAAAAGCGATTAGAGGATGATGGAACCTCTACTCCATTTATTCTGAGCCAAATGAACGTTGACATCTCACGTGTGTTGATTGATAACAAGCTAAGTTTGTCAGAAAGTCAAGCTAGGCATATCAAAAAATTGAGAGAATTATCTGCGATTCGCTATGGTTACTGATGAAGTGCAGGGGTAGGACTCTTTCTACAATTTCCGGTCAAATAAATTGCATTCGTTTTCTCAAGTGGGTATACTAGTATAGTTGAATGAAAAATTCTGAAAATTTAAGAATAGAAAAGAGAACAAATCTTATGGCAAAAGATATTCGTGTCTTACTTTACTACCTTTATACTCCAATTGAAAACGCAGAGCAATTTGCGGCAGACCACCTGGCTTTCTGTAAATCAATCGGTCTCAAAGGCCGTATCCTAGTCGCTGACGAGGGGATTAACGGGACTGTTTCAGGTGACTACGAAACAACTCAAAAATACATGGACTACGTTCACAGCCTCCCAGGTATGGAAGACCTCTGGTTCAAAATTGACGAAGAAAGTGAACAAGCCTTCAAGAAGATGTTTGTTCGCTACAAGAAAGAAATTGTCCACCTTGGTTTGGAAGACAACGATTTTGACAACGACATCAATCCACTTGAGACAACAGGTGCTTACTTGTCTCCAAAAGAGTTCAAAGAAGCCCTTCTTGACGAAGATACAGTGGTTCTTGACACACGTAACGATTATGAGTACGACCTAGGACACTTCCGTGGGGCTATCCGCCCAGACATCCGCAACTTCCGTGAGTTGCCACAATGGGTCCGTGACAACAAGGAAAAATTCATGGATAAACGTGTCGTGGTTTACTGTACAGGTGGCGTTCGCTGTGAGAAATTCTCAGGCTGGATGGTACGTGAAGGCTACAAAGATGTCGGCCAATTGCACGGAGGAATCGCAACTTACGGTAAAGACCCAGAAGTTCAAGGCGAGCTTTGGGATGGGAAAATGTACGTCTTTGACGAGCGTATCGCAGTCGATGTCAACCATGTCAACCCAACCATCGTAGGGAAAGACTGGTTTGATGGAACACCATGTGAACGTTATGTCAACTGTGGAAATCCCTTCTGTAACCGTCGTATCCTAACATCAGAAGAAAATGAAGACAAGTACCTTCGTGGATGCTCACACGAGTGCCGTGTTCACCCACGCAACCGCTATGTTTCAGAAAATGAATTGACACAAGCAGAAGTGATCGAGCGCCTAGCCGCTATCGGTGAAAGCTTAGATCAAGTCGCTACAGTATAAAGCAAACAGCCCTTAGAGGCTGTTTTTCTATGCTTTTTATCTAAAAATCTAAAATTTGTTTCTGTATCTTTCAGGAAAATAGGGTATACTATGTGTAAACGATTTCAAAGGAGGCCAGTTATGGCGAAAACATTTTTTATCCCAAATAAAGAAAGCATTCTAGGACAACAGGAGGTCTTGACTGCCAAGTCCATCTTAGCCTTGGTGGAGGGCTTGGAGTCGCATAGTTATGATGCCGTCTATCTCCGTCAGCCCCTCAATCGTCTCGAGTACGTGGAGTGTGGGATTGTTGGTCAGTCGCAATTTCTCTTCAAAGTGAACTATGCGGATAGTCGAAAAGGCTATCAAGTGGTGATTCCAGACTTCCTTACCAGATCGGACTGGGAGATTGTAGAGGCTCTCCTCCAAGCCCTATCAAACAAGTTGGGGCAAGTGGTAGAAGGGTTAGAAGGATTTGATTTTGAAGCTTATTTCCGACAAATAGTTCAGAATTATCTAGCGGATAAGGCGGTTCGTTTAGTATATTGCCAAGGGCTCTTGTCCCCTATCTATCTCAACAAGGAATACCTCGAGAGCTTTTTGGCTGAGGATGGATTGGCACGTTTTGAAGAGTTGGTCAAGAAGGTTCAAGGCTCTGATGCCTACCTTGCCAGTGTGAAATTTTACCCAGACGCCCAAGGCAAGGTGCATGGTATCTACCACCTAGCCCAGGGAGTCAAGACGATTTTGCCACAGGAACCCTTTGTACCAGCTCCTTATACCGAGCAGCTGGCAGGCAAGGAGCTTGTTTGGGAGATTGACCTAGTGGCGATTTCTGGTGATGGGTCCAAAGCCGAAGACTACGAATCCATCGCTCGCTTGGATTATGAAAAATTCCTAGAGTCACTACCAACAGCATTTTACCATCAACTAGATGCCAATCAACTAGAAGTACAAGCCATTTTGGGAAAAGATTTTGAGGAATTGGCAAGCATCGAGTAGGCCTTGTTTAAAAAAGAGTAAGTCTAAAAATCCCTGTCATTAACACATGGCAGGGATTTTGGTTAAAAGAAGGTCAGGATGCGAAGGTAGTCAACTGTCAGCGCGAGCTCTGCAATGAAGAAGGGTAAGAGAATAGCGCCATCAAGTAAGACAGCTAACAAGAAACGATAAAATGGGTCAAGGCTACTGGTCTTACTTGGCTTGCTAATCACAAAGAGATTGCCAAGGGCAAAGATAGCCATGCTTAGAAGAGTGAGGATGCCAGCAAATCGTAAGCCACCAAAGAGTGCAAAGAAACTTGCTAGAGCTGTTAAGACAAGCGGGATAGCAAAGAGTCGGCTGTAACGATCGCAAGCTTCTTGGAATGTGAAGTCGCTCTCCTGATCCAGCACACGTCGGACAGTAAAGCCTCCCAGAATAATAGAAAAGTAAAATAGAGCGCTAGCGACCAAGATAGAAAGCCCAGCAAAGAGATCTAAAGGAGGGAGCTGGTTAGGTAAACTATTGGCAATAGAGGCCATATAGCCGTAGTAGAGGTGCTTGATATGATAGATACTAAAGAACAGATTAATCGAAGACAGCAAGGTGAGTAGGGCAAAGACACTATAACGATGCCTTTGGTCCGTAGTTTTGCTGGTAGTTGGTTCTTGGATAGCATCCAGCAGCCAAGTCCCAAATAGTGCGATTTCTTCTTTTAATATGGCTGTTTTACGAGGGTCAATATCTGGGATATAGGGGCTTTCTAAAGCCTTGCTGAGGATACTTTTCTCTTTTGCAGGGTTTTCTTGCTTGTGCTCCTCTTCAGCTTTCCCTTCTCCCTCTTCCTTGGTTTGGGCTTCCTCAATCATTTCGGGAGCTTCCTCCTCATGCCTTTCCGACTCTTTAGGTGAGATAGGAGTTTCTTGGCTTGCTTGTGGTTCAGTCTCCACAGTTTCTGAAATCTCAGGCTCGTCGGGTTGGATTTCTGATTTTGTCTGAGGTGATTTCTTCTCAAGATCGGCACTTTCAAACCATTCTTGTGTCATGGTGGAACCTCCTTTTTTATGGTCGTTTTCTATCTTTAGACTAGCAGATGAAAGCGTTTTTGTCAATGATTTCTAGGTGGAGCAGAGTATTCTTCTTCCTTAGTTAGGTAGATATCCTGATTGGCTTTTATAATGAGCAGGTCCTTGACATCTGCTTTGTCTGTCTTGTAGGGGTTGGTAAGTTCATTTTCTCTTTGTCGAGGGTGTTCTCTTTGTGCATTATGATAAATACCGCCATGCTTAGAAGACATATCTAGATTGATACGATCGAATTCTGTCTTAGAAAGAAAGAGTCTTAAGTGGTTATGAGAGTCTAGCTCAACCTTACCGTGAACCTGGATATTCTCAGCATAGATGTGTCCCCCCTCCGTCTTAACCTGACTATCTGTCAGTTCTGTTTTAAAGATATTGATGATATTGGGTGTTGTGAATTTGCTATTTTTAATACGACTTCCTTCAATTCGGAGGAGATATCCGTTTGTATTGAGGGTCGCATTTTCAAGGGTAGCATTAATGATAGTGGTCTGTCGACGATTAGCTGAAACGGTGATTGCTTGCAGCTTTCTTCCTTTCGGTAGGGAGAGAACGACTTCGTCAAAACGGTGAGAATAACTGCTGGCAATACGAAGTAGGCCTTCGATTCCTGAACCGAGAAAACGATGTTGGGAGGCTTGTTTGTCAGTGACGCTCAGTGTTTTGTCACTCATGCCAGTAGTCAGATCGTGACGACCAGACACGGAAGGATGATAGGTGATATGGATCTTGTCATCTACAGATTCTGTGATGGTTAGGCTATGTTCTTCAAGGGTCAAATCAAGTTTTTCCACCTCATTTCCAAAGGTCACTTCTTCGATACGATTGTCATAGACTGGGTCTTTTGACATGGCAAGTAAACTTTGAATACCATTGGACTGGGCGCCTACAATGATCATGATAAAACCAAGGATTGTAGAAACCACACCAAAGATGAGAAATCCTTTTGTCAATTTACGCATGTCTGTCACCTCTCTTTCCTTTTTTAAGAATCCATTGCACCAAGCGGATGATCAGGAGCCCAAAGAAACGAGCTACATAGGAGATGCCTAGTAGAACAAGAGAAGAAGCACCGATAGCAAGCAAACCAGCCCCGAAAATCAAGATAAAGGCAGATTTGGCTTCGACTAGGACAGTAAAGCTCTCTACGATAAAGACTCCGCCCAGCAGGATACCCGTCACAGAGACGGTAAAGAAGGCTAGAATGACGGAGGCGGCTGCAATAAAAAGCCCGATAATGGTTAATATAATTGCAATTCCAACAGGAATTCCGATAGGGGCTGCTAGTAAGGCAAGTAGGGCAATGTGTAGCAGTTGGCGGTCATTCTTTTGAGCAGGAGCTTCATTGACTTTTTTGTCGAGGAGGTTAGATAAAACATCATGAGCTGCTTCTTTTGGAGTTCCTAGACTAGCAATGAGTTCCTCTTCACCCTCTGGACCAGCATCGTCAAATAGTTCCTTAAAGTAGTCCATAGCTTCGATACGGTCAGCTTCAGGTAGTTTATGGAGATAGGTTTCTAACTGAGTCAGATAGTCAGTTCTTGTCATGGCGGATACTCCCTTCTATGATGCCGTTGACGGTGTCGGTATAGAGCGTCCACTCTTCCTTTAGAGTAATGAGCTGCTCTACGCCCCGATTGGTCAAGGAGTAGTATTTGCGCATACGCCCCTGAAACTCTCTAGAGTAGGTGGTCAGAAAGCCACTGGCTTCCAATTTTTTGAGAATGGGATAGAGCGTAGATTCTTTGATATTGGCGATGAGCTTAATGGTTTGACTAATCTCATAACCATAAGAATCCCCCTGCTCCAGTACAGCCAAGATGAGAAACTCAATCAAGGCAGAGGATGTTGGGAAGTACATGGGAAACCTCCTTTATATTATATAAAAATTTTATATATACTATTTTCAAATATATTGTATCTCAATATGAAAGCCCTGTCAAGAAATATGTGTAAAAATTTTATATATAAAAAACTCCTAGTAAAAACTAGAAGTTTAGAGGATTTTTTCAGCCCGATCCACCATAAAGAGTGAGACGGTCATGATGATATCGATGACTAGAAGGGCAAGGACAGCTGGGATCCAAGATTGGAAAAGTTCAAAACTATAACCAAACAAGGCAGGTCCAAAAGCAGCTAATATGTAGCCCCCTGTTTGCGCTAGTCCTGATAGCTGAGCCGTCTTTTCAGGAGAACTTGTTTTAAGTGAGAAGCAAACCATGAGGTAGGGAAAGAGGGCACTGCAGGCCGTTCCAATCAAGAGATGGACGACTAACCAGTAGAGGAAATTATTGGTTGGATACAAGAGCATGGCAATTCCTGTCATACCAGCGATAGAGATAATTGCCAGCATGATTCGACGGTGGGCATCTGATAGACGAGTCGTCAGACTTGGAACAGTCATCGAAAAAGGAATGCTGATCAGTGAGAAGATAGAGGCAAGGAGAGCCGCATCACTATTAGAAAGACCAGCACTAACAGCCATAGTTGGCAACCAGGTCATACTTGTATAAAAGAGCAAGGACTGAAGCCCGCCAAAGATAATGATAGCCCAGACATCTTTACTTTTTAGAATATTCTCTTTGACTTGCTTTTCTTTTTGGCTTTCTAGGTGGTGATTGTGGCGATGATTGGGCAACCAGACTAGCAGAGTGACCAGACAGAGAAAGCTGAGAACGAGGATGAGTCCCTTCCAAGAACTAGCTTGGGTGATAGGGACCGAAAGATAAGAAGCGATGGCTGTCGAAATTCCCATGGCAGTGACATAGAGAGTTGTTAGGAAACTAATCTTTTGAGGCTGATTTGCCTGGATCATACTTGGGAGGAGTACATTGAAGATCGCAATGCTTGCTCCCACAATTAGGGTTCCTAGATAAAGAAGGGGAAGATTGAGAATCCGAATGACAGAGCCAACAGTTAAGAGGAGGAGACAGTAAGTAAAGAGATGTTCCAACCCGATTTTTTGTGCCAAGCGGCTTGCAAAAGCAGAGAAAAGAGCAAACATCAAGAGAGGGAGACTGGTTAAAATCCCAAGAGAGCTAACCTCCACTCCTAGTCCCTGAGCGATATCTCCTAAAATAGTTGGAAGAGCAGTAAAGGGAGATCGTAAAACAGTCCCGATTAAGACAATTCCTAGAACAAAAAAGAGTGATTGTTTTTTCATAAAAACCTCGATAGGATGATTTTAATAACAGCTTATTTTAAGGTTTTTTCCTTATAATGTCAAGTAATGACAGCCAAGACAGTTCAATCAATGGAAGTGAAAATATAGTGAAAAGTGACAGATTTCTTTACTAGAATTTTCCTTGATTTGATATAAAAATAGGAAACTAGGAAATTTTGTGATAAAATAGTGGAAGGAAATCTATACATTGGAGAAAAACTGTGCCTGAAAAGCAAAAAATCAGCGTCTTGATGTCGGTCTATGTAAAGGAAAATCCGACGTTTTTAAGAGATGCTATCAAAAGTGTTCAAAACCAGACCTTGAAACCGAGCGAACTTGTTCTTGTTGAGGACGGCCCGCTCACACCCGAACTCTATCAGGTGCTAGATGAAGTGGAAGCTCAGTCAGACATTCCAGTTAAACGGTGCCCCTTAGAACAAAACCAAGGTTTAGGCTTGGCTCTTCGATACGGCGTTTTACAGTGCCAGCATGACATTATTGCCCGCATGGATACGGATGATTTAGCCGTTCCGGATCGTTTTGAGAAACAGCTTCAGCTAATGGAGAAAGAAAATCTCGATCTCTTAGGTGGGCATATCGCAGAGTTCATTGACAATCCAGATGAGATTGTGTCTTATCGTCGTGTTCCAACTCAGCACGCAGACATTGTGGCTTATCAGAGAATGAGAAGCGCCTTTAACCATATGACAGTTATGTTCAAAAAGGACATGGTCCTCAAGGCGGGCAACTATGAAGATGGCCTTTACATGGAGGATGACCTCCTTTGGCTCAATATGATTGCTGCAGGTGCCAAGACTGGGAACCTAGATCAAATCTTGTGTAAGGTTCGTGTCGGTGCAGGTATGTTTGAGCGTCGAGGTGGCTTGCGTTACCTTAAACTCTATCGTCAAGCTCGCCAAAGGATGCTTGAGCGAGGGCAAATTTCTTACATGGAATATGCTAAAAGTGTAGCCATTCAGGCAATTGTTGCACTTTGTCCAGGCTTTGTACGTCAGTTTATCTTCGTCAAACTTTTAAGAAAGAGAAAGTAAGCCCCGATAGACTGAATGATTCAGGTTATCATAACAACAGTATCATCTGACTCTTTTAAGGGGGAGTAAATTCGTATGAATAAAAAACTAACAGATTATGTGATTGATCTGGTTGAAATTTTAAATAAACAGCAAAAACAAGTGTTTTGGGGGATATTCGATATTCTGAGTATGGTGGTTTCTATCATCGTATCTTATATCTTGTTTTATGGCCTTATAAATCCTGCGCCTGTGGATTACGTGATCTACACTCTTTTAGCCTTCCTCCTCTATCAAATCATGATTGCGTTTTGGGGGCTAAATGCTAGTATTAGTCGTTATAGCAAGATTACGGATTTCATGAAAATCTTTTTCGGAGTGATGCTCAGCAGTGTTCTTTCTTATGGAATCTGCTATGCCTTTCTTCCATTGTTTTCTATCCGTTTCATCGTACTCTTCATTTTGTTGAGTACCTTCCTCATCTTGCTTCCTCGTATCACTTGGCAGTTGATTTATTCCAAACGTAAAAAAGGTAGTGGAGATGGGGAGCATCGTCGTACCTTCTTGATCGGTGCTGGTGATGGTGGTGCCCTCTTTATGAACAGCTACCAACATCCAACTAGCGACCTTGAGCTAGTGGGGATATTGGATAATGATGAAAAGAAAAAGGGACAAAAACTAGGTGGAATCCCAGTTCTGGGCTCTTATGATAATCTACCTGAATTAGCTAAACGTCACCAAATCGAGCGTGTCATCGTAGCGATCCCTTCGCTTGACCCATCAGAGTACGAACGCATCTTGCAGATGTGTAATAAGCTAGGCGTCAAATGTTACAAGATGCCTAAGGTTGAGACAGTCGTTCAAGGACTCCATCAACCAGGCAGTGGTTTCCAGAAAATTGATATCACAGACCTTTTGGGCCGTCAGGAAATTCGTCTCGACGAATCGCGTCTGGGTACTGAGATTACAGGCAAGACCATCTTGGTGACAGGAGCTGGTGGTTCGATTGGTTCGGAGATTTGTCGCCAGGTTAGTCGCTTCAATCCCGAGCGTATTGTCTTGCTTGGACATGGTGAAAACTCAATCTATCTCGTTTATCATGAATTGATCCGTAAATTCCAAGGGATTGATTATGTTCCTGTCATTGCAGATATTCAGGATTATGATCGTCTTTTACAAGTGTTTGAACAGTACAAACCAGCTATCATCTACCATGCTGCGGCCCACAAGCACGTTCCGATGATGGAACGCAATCCAAAAGAAGCTTTCAAGAACAATATCCTCGGGACCTATAATGTTGCCAAGGCTGTTGATGCAGCCAAGGTGCCTAAGATGGTCATGATTTCGACAGACAAGGCGGTCAATCCACCGAATGTTATGGGTGCGACTAAGCGCGTGGCAGAGTTGATTGTCACTGGCTTTAACCAACGTAGCAAATCAACCTACTGTGCAGTTCGTTTTGGGAATGTTCTTGGTAGCCGTGGTAGTGTAATTCCTGTCTTTGAACGTCAGATTGCTGAAGGTGGTCCTGTAACGGTGACAGACTTCCGTATGACACGTTACTTCATGACCATTCCAGAGGCTAGCCGTCTGGTCATCCATGCTGGTGCTTATGCTAAGGACGGAGAAGTCTTTATCCTTGATATGGGCAAACCAGTTAAGATCTACGACTTGGCTAAGAAAATGGTCCTTCTAAGCGGACACACAGAAAGTGAAATTCCAATCGTTGAGGTCGGTATCCGACCAGGTGAAAAACTCTATGAAGAACTCTTGGTTTCGACCGAATTGGTTGATAACCAAGTCATGGATAAGATTTTCGTTGGTAAGGTAAACGTCATGCCTCTAGAAGCCATCGATCAAAAGATTGAAGAATTCCGTTCACTCAGTGGAGATGAGCTCAAAGAAGCAATTATTTCCTTTGCAAATGAGACAACTCACGTTGAGTAAGAGCACCCAACTAATTATAAATAAAAGGCCAAGATTCTGTTTGTACAGGACCTTGGCCTTTTTACTCTGTAATTTCAAATCGTTGTATTATTTATAGTTGCTTAATGATATCGTCAATGGTACGGGCAATCCAGTCAGGTTGATAGCTGAGCAAATCAGCCTCTTCTCCAAATCCCCAAGTAACAGCGAACTTTTTAATGCTAGTTTCTTGGGCTCCAATCATATCAAACTTGGTGTCCCCGATGATGAGGACTTGGTCTGCAGGGAGTTGATGCGTTTGCAAAGCATAACGGATGACATCCGCCTTGTGTGGCGTTTCCGGACTAGAGCCGTAAATGCCATCAAAGAAATGATGGATTCCCAGATTTTTAGTCATATCATGAGCAGTAGGAGTATTCTTTGTTGTAGTGATGTAGAGAGGGTAGTTTTGCGAAAGCTCTTGGAGTAATTCCGTTATTTGGGGGAAGAGTTGGGCTTCGTGGATTCCTTTTTTCTTATAGTAAGAACGATAGATTTGGACAGCTTCCGAGATTTGCTCTTTGGGAAGACACGTTGCAAAACTACTTTCAAGTGGCGGCCCCATGAAACCACGAATGGTTTTGGCATCAGGGCTTGGAACTCCTAGCTCTTTAAAGGTATGGGTAAAGGCATTGTGGATCCCGATGGAACTGTCAACCAGGGTTCCGTCTAGATCAAAAAAGATTGCTGAGATAGAGGGCATAGTTTCTCCTAATAGATATAGATAAGCTTATTCTCCGAAGATTTCTTTTTGTAGGCGGCGACCAGTAGGTGTAGCGGCGAGTCCACCCTCGGCCGTTTCACGAAAGGCAGTTGGAAGACTTGATCCGACTTGGTACATGGCATCGATGACTTCGTCAACAGGGATCTTAGACTCGATACCTGCCAAGGCCATATCAGCCGCGATAAAGGCAAAGCTAGCTCCCATGGCATTGCGCTTAACACAGGGAACTTCAACCAAACCAGCGACGGGATCGCAGATGAGACCTAGCATATTTTTAATGACAAAGGCGATGGCTTGACTAGCCTGATAGGGGCTTCCACCTGCAGCCAAGGTCAAGGCTGCGGCACTCATGGCAGAGGCAGAGCCAACTTCGGCCTGGCAGCCACCTTCAGCGCCTGAGATAGAGGCGTTGTTTGCGATGACTAGTCCAAAGGCACCAGCAGCAAAGAGGAAATCCAGCTGTTCTTTGTGACTAAGGTCTAATTTTTGGATAGCAGCAGTGAGAACGGCTGGCAAACAACCAGCACTCCCTGCGGTTGGAGTAGCGCAGACCAAGCCCATCTTCGCATTGTGTTCATTGACCGCGATGGCATTGCGGGCTGCTGATAGGATGGTAAAGTCAGACAAGGCCTTGCCACTTTTGAGATGGCGGTCTAGTTTGGCCGCGTCTCCGCCTGTTAGGCCACTACGGGATTTATTTTCACTGAGACCGAGCTCGACAGAGGCTTTCATGACTTCTAGATTGCGTTCCATGAGGAGGAGAACTTCTGGGCGTTCCCGACCGGTTAATTGATATTCGGTCGCAATCATGAGTTCTGCGACATTTCCTTGGAAGTCTAGATCCGCCTGCTCGACCAATTCTTTGATAGAATAAAACATGTTTCCTCCTACTTAAAGAAATTGACATTATGGAGATGATGGATTTTTCGGATTTCTTCAATCGCCTCTTCGCAACTTCGACTATCGACTTCGATAATCATGATGGCTTTTTCTCCAGCTTTTTCTCGAGTCACATTCATCTGCGCGATGTTGATATCGAAACGAGAGAGGGCTTCAGTAACATGAGCAATCATACCTGGAACATCCTGATGCACGATGATAATGGTTGGTGTGTTCATGTTGAGAGAGACAGCAAAGCCGTTAAGTTCCGTAACTTGGATATTTCCTCCACCGATGGAAATTCCTGTCACACTAATGGATTTGTGTTCATTCTTCACAGTAATTTTAGTGGTATTAGGATGAGGGGCATTGCTGTCTTTCTGAATGGTCCAGACAATCTTGATACCACGTTTATGGGCAATCTCTAGGCTATTTGGAATGTCGGGATCGTCCGTATCCATACCTAATATACCAGCGACGAGAGCAAGGTCAGTTCCATGACCACGGTAGGTCTTAGCAAATGAATTAAATAATTGGAATTCGACTTCTGTCGGCGTATCGTCAAAGATGGAAGAGACGATTTTCCCAATACGAACAGCACCAGCAGTATGGCTACTTGATGGGCCAATCATAACTGGTCCGATAATATCAAAGACAGATTGAAAACGAAGTGAGTGCATCTGTTTCCCCTTACAAAGATTCTTATATCTATTATATCAAAGAATGGACCACTGCGCTTATTTCCCTTATCAAAAGCTTAAAATGATTAAAGATAGTATAAAATAAGGTCTTTTGTGACAAAAACCTCCTTAAAACGGTAAATATAAAACATTTTTGTAATATTTCTACATAAAACCGTTAAACAACGGTAACATTTAAAAGGTATCATAGATATATCCAATGGAAGGAGAATTTTTAGATATGTCATTAACAACTAAAAAAATTAAAACAACTATCGCAGGAGTAGCAGCTTTGCTTGCTTTCTTTGCTTCATCACTTGCATCTGCCCAAGAAACTGTAACTTACACAGTTAAATCAGGTGATACTCTTTCAGAAATCGCTGAGAAGTACAACACAACTGTTGAAAAATTGGCGGCAAAAAACAACATCAAAGATATTCATCTTATCTATGTTGACCAAGTTTTGGTTATTGAAGGAACAGCTTCTACTGCAGCTCCAGCAGCAACAACGGAAGAAACAGCTCCAGTAGCTACAGAGACAGTTGAAGAAGCTCCAGCAGCAACAACAACTTATGAAGCGCCAGCTGCACCTGCAACTCCAGCAGCAGAAAGCAACACTGCAGCAGCTTCTACTGTAAGTGGTTCTGAAGCAGAAGCCAAAGAATGGATCGCTCAAAAAGAATCAGGTGGTAGCTACACTGCTACAAACGGACGTTACATCGGACGTTACCAATTGACAGATTCATACTTGAACGGTGACTACTCAGCTGAAAACCAAGAACGTGTAGCAGATGCTTACGTTGCAGGACGTTACGGTTCATGGACAGCTGCCAAGAACTTCTGGCTTAACAACGGTTGGTATTAAGAATAAAAGAGTCCTTTAGGGCTCTTTTTTTGTTTCTCTATAACAAAAAGCGTAACGATCTTCTCAGCAATGCTCTATTTGTATAATTTCGACTAAATTCTTCAAATTGTTTTAAAACTCAAATAGTATAAATAAGCTTATTATATGTAAAAATATATCATATAATAAGCTTTTTTCTTAATTAAAATGAAATAAAATACAGTTTTCTCTTGACAAACAAGGATGAGAGGAGTATTATTTATACAATGATAAAGTATAAAAATAAAAGGAGGCTCTTCTATGAATAAAGTGAAGAAGGTGTTGATGACGATGTTTGGTTTGCTTATGTTTCCCTTATTATTTGCTTGTAGTAACACTCAATCCCAAGGTGTTGAAGCCATTAAGGCTAAAGGAAAATTGGTGGTGGCCCTAAATCCAGAGTTTGCTCCATTTGAATACCAGAAATTGGTCGATGGGAAAAATCAGATTGTAGGTTCAGATGTTGAGCTAGCCAAAGCCATCGCAAAGGAACTAGGTGTAGAAGTGGAGTTCTCTCCAATGAGTTTTGACAATGTACTAGCTAGTCTTGATTCAGGAAAGGCCGATCTTGCCATATCAGGTGTTTCTAAAACGGAAGAGAGAAGTCAAGTTTACGATTTTTCAATTCCCTACTACACTTCGAAAAATAAGGTTATCGTAAGAAAATCTGAATTAACGAATTACCAATCAGTCAAGAATTTGGCTCAGAAAAAGGTTGGAGCGCAGAAAGGTTCTATCCAGGAAACTCTGGCTAAAGAAACCTTGCAGGATTCTTCTCTCGTTTCACTTCCTAAAAATGGAAATTTGATAACAGATTTGAAATCAGGGCAACTGGATGCGGTTATCTTTGAGGAACCAGTGGCGAAAGGATTTGTAGAGAATAATCCAGACCTAGCCATCGCTGAGTTTGATTTTGACAATGACAAAGAAGATTCCTACGCTGTTGCGATGAAAAAAGATAGTAAAGAATTAAAAGATGCGGTTGATAAAACCATCCAGAAGTTGAAGGATTCTGGGGAGTTGGACAAATTGATTGACGATGCTTTTAAAGCCTCTATCGAAAAATAGAAAGAAGGAAGAGAAATGAGTAAGGAAAAAGTCATTTTAGCCTATTCAGGTGGATTGGATACATCAGTTGCTATTACATGGTTAAAAAAAGACTATGATGTGATTGCTGTTTGTATGGATGTGGGTGAAGGAAAAGACTTGGAGTTCATCCATGATAAAGCTCTCAAGGTTGGGGCTGTTGAGTCTTATGTCATTGATGTTAAGGAAGAATTTGCTAATGACTATGTTTTAGTGGCTCTTCAGGCTCATGCCTACTACGAACAGAAGTATCCCTTGGTATCTGCTCTGAGTCGCCCTCTTATTTCAAAAAAACTCGTTGAAATAGCTCATCAGACGGGGGCAACCACAATTGCCCATGGTTGTACAGGCAAGGGAAACGACCAAGTTCGGTTTGAAGTCTCTATTGCAGCTTTGGATCCCAATTTAAAAGTAGTTGCGCCTGTTCGTGAGTGGAAATGGTCTCGTGAAGAAGAAATCCAATATGCCAAAGAAAACGGCGTCCCAGTTCCTGCTGACCTTGACAATCCTTACTCTGTCGATCAAAATCTTTGGGGACGCGCAAATGAATGTGGTGTCTTGGAAAATCCTTGGAACCAAGCACCAGAAGAAGCATTTGGAATCACATCTTCGCCAGAAGAGGCGCCAGACAGTCCAGAATTTATTGACATTGAGTTTAGCTGCGGGGTGCCCATCTCCCTCAATGGTGAGAAGATGAAAGTGGCGACTTTGATTCAAAAACTCAATGAAATTGCGGGCAAACACGGTGTTGGTCGTATTGACCATGTGGAAAATCGCCTAGTTGGTATTAAGTCAAGAGAGATTTATGAGTGCCCAGGTGCTGTGACTTTATTGGCAGCTCATAAGGAGATTGAAGACTTGACTCTCGTGAGAGAAGTGGCTCATTTCAAACCTATTATCGAAAATGAGTTGTCCAATCTCATCTATAATGCCTTGTGGTTTAGCCCAGCAACTCAGGCTTTGATTGCCTATATCAAGGAGACACAGAAAGTTGTCAATGGAACTGCAAAAGTTAAACTTTATAAGGGGAACGCCCAGGTAGTGGCTCGGAAATCACCAAATTCTCTTTACGATGAAAACTTGGCGACTTATACCAGTGCGGATACCTTTGACCAAGATGCGGCTGTGGGATTTATCAAGCTTTGGGGGCTTCCGACTAAGGTTTATTCAGAAGTTCAGAAAAATGTTGAGTAGTGACGCGATAGAAAGGGACGACAGGATATGTCGAAAAATACAAAATTATGGGGTGGTCGATTTGAAAGCACTGTGGAAGATTGGGTAGAACAGTTCGGTGCGAGTATTTCCTTTGACCACCAGCTGGCAAAATTTGATTTGATGGGTTCCCTAGCTCATGTTCAAATGCTAGGACAGACTGGCATTTTAAGCTTGGAAGAAGCAGAGCAGATCCAAGATGGTCTGAAAGCTTTGTTGCGAGATTTAGAGGCAGGAGAGCTTCATTTTGATATTGCAAATGAAGATATTCATATGAATATGGAAGTGTTGCTGACAGAGAAAATCGGTCCTCTGGCTGGGAAATTGCACACGGCTCGTTCTCGGAATGACCAAGTCGCAACGGATATGCACTTATATCTAAAGGAGCAGCTTGGCCATGTCTTGGATAAGTTGGCGAATCTAAACAGTGTTTTGCTGGATTTAGCTGAAAAACATGTAGAAACCATCATGCCAGGCTATACCCATTTGCAACACGCCCAACCGATTAGTTTTGCCCATCATCTCATGGCTTATTACAATATGTTTAAAAGGGATAGCGAGCGTTTTGCATTTAACCTGAAACATACGGACCTATCTCCACTGGGTGCGGCTGCTTTGGCGGGGACAACTTTTCCAATCGATCGTCAATTATCGAGTGATTTATTGGGCTTCCAACAGCCCTATACCAATTCCTTGGACGCAGTGAGTGACCGTGATTTTATCTTGGAATTTCTGTCAAATGCCAGCATTTTGATGATGCATATGAGTCGTTTTTGTGAGGAAATCATCAATTGGTGCAGTTTTGAGTATCAGTACATTAGCTTGTCTGATAGCTTTTCAACGGGTTCGTCTATCATGCCCCAGAAGAAAAATCCTGATATGGCCGAATTGATTCGAGGGAAGACAGGACGGGTTTACGGGAACTTGCTTGGACTATTGACCGTCATGAAGTCTTTGCCTCTGGCCTATAATAAGGATTTGCAAGAGGACAAGGAAGGCATGTTTGATACAGTAGACACGATTTTGAATTCTCTGGATGTGTTGGCGGGTATGCTATCGAGCATGCAGGTTAATAAGGCCAAAATGCAGCAATCCACAGAGAATGATTTTTCGAATGCGACCGAACTGGCAGATTATTTGGCTGAAAAAGGCCTCCCTTTTAGAGAAGCGCATGAAATAGTAGGGAAATTGGTTCTAGACTCTATCAAGCATGGTAAAAACATCCAAGATTGGGATTTGGAGGAGTTGCAAGTCTACCATCCCTTGATTGAAGAGGATATTTATATCTACTTGCGTCCAGAAACTGCTGTTCAGAGACGGAATTCCTTAGGAGGAACCGGCTTTGAGCAAGTGAAATACCAGATAGAACAAGCGAAGAAAGAACTTAAAGGGGAAAATTGATTCGTTTGCAAAGGAAGAAAGAGAGGTTGAGATGATTTATCAGCCTCTTTCTTGTCTTCTCCAACCAAGCGTGTTATAATGAATACTGCTCAAGCGACCTTCAATCGTTAAAGCACACACGACCTTCAATCGTGAACTAGTCATTTCGTTTATCTTTTATTACGTCGTTAACTCGTCTTACCTAACTCGAGTTATGCCTGCGACTCGTTGCCTATCATATTTTCATTTTAAGATGATAGGCTAAAATGGTCTCCCAGACCATTTTACTCCTAAAAGCAAACGAAAAGACTATACTCAAAGAAATTCTATTGAAAGTCATAGTAAATAGAATTTTGAGGGTATGAATAAACGAATAGATGGGAGACTTACCATGAGTGATAACTCTAAAACACGTGTTGTCGTGGGGATGAGTGGTGGTGTTGATTCGTCGGTGACGGCTCTCTTGCTCAAGGAGCAGGGCTACGATGTGATCGGTATCTTCATGAAGAACTGGGATGACACAGATGAAAACGGCGTCTGTACGGCGACCGAAGATTACAAAGATGTGGCTGCTGTGGCAGACCAGATCGACATTCCTTACTACTCTGTTAATTTTGAAAAAGAGTATTGGGACCGCGTCTTTGAGTATTTCCTAGCGGAATACCGTGCGGGGCGCACGCCAAATCCAGATGTTATGTGTAACAAGGAAATCAAGTTCAAGGCCTTTCTGGACTATGCCATGACCTTGGGTGCAGACTATGTAGCGACGGGGCATTATGCTCGAGTGGCGCGTGATGAGGATGGCATCGTTCACATGCTTCGTGGCGTGGACAATGGGAAGGACCAGACCTATTTCCTCAGTCAACTTTCGCAAGAACAACTCCAAAAAACCATGTTCCCACTGGGGCATTTGGAAAAGCCTGAAGTACGAAAAATAGCTGAAGAAGCAGGACTTGCGACTGCTAAGAAGAAAGACTCGACAGGGATTTGCTTTATCGGAGAAAAGAACTTTAAAAACTTTCTCAGCAACTATCTGCCAGCTCAGCCTGGTCGCATGATGACTGTGGATGGTCGCGATATGGGCGAGCATGCTGGTCTGATGTATTATACAATCGGTCAGCGTGGAGGACTCGGTATCGGTGGGCAACACGGCGGTGACAATGCCCCTTGGTTCGTTGTCGGAAAAGACCTGAGCAAGAATATCCTCTATGTCGGCCAAGGTTTCTATCATGATTCGCTTATGTCAACCAGCCTAGAAGCCAGTCAAGTCCACTTTACTCGTGACATGCCAGAGGAATTTACGCTTGAATGTACGGCTAAATTCCGCTACCGTCAGCCTGATTCTAAGGTGACAGTACATGTCAAAGGAGATAAGGCAGAAGTTATCTTTGCGGAACCGCAACGCGCAATCACACCAGGACAGGCGGTTGTCTTTTATGATGGCGATGAGTGTCTCGGTGGCGGTTTGATTGATAATGCTTATCGAGATGGACAAGTTTGTCAGTACATTTAGATTGACAAATTTTCTCAATTTGCTACAATAATAAAAGCAATAGAAATGATGGTCAAAGCTCATGGATGTTGCAGGCTTTTTTGTCCTGCACTTCTTACGAGTTTTGACTGTTTTTGTGTCGTTTAAGGGAAAGGAAAAAAATGACTCAACAAGACTTTCGGACAAAAGTGGGAAATACAGTTTTTGGTGTTCGGGCGACAGCCTTGATTCTTCAAAATCGCAAACTCCTAGTTACCAAAGATGAGGGCAAGTATTACACTATCGGCGGTGCCATCCAAGTCAATGAAAGAACGGAAGATGCGGTAGTCCGCGAAGTGAAGGAAGAACTGGGTGTCAGAGCTCAAGCTGGGCAGCTAGCTTTCGTGGTTGAAAATCGTTTTGAACAGGACGGTGTTTCCTATCACAACATCGAGTTTCATTATTTGGTAGACTTGCTGGAGGATGCCCCATTGACCATGCAGGAAGATGAAAAAACGCAGCCCTGTGAGTGGATTGATTTGGATAAGCTCCAGAATATCCAGCTCGTTCCAGCTTTTTTAAAAACAGCCCTACCAGATTGGGACGGCCAACTAAGACACATTTATCTTGAGGAATAGGAGAGAAAATGACTTATAATTTTACGGAAGAATACGATATTATTGTAATCGGTGCGGGACATGCTGGGGTCGAGGCTTCTCTAGCAGCTAGCCGTATGGGCTGTAAGGTCTTGCTTGCGACCATCAACATTGAAATGCTGGCTTTTATGCCTTGTAACCCTTCTATCGGTGGTTCTGCCAAGGGGATTGTTGTGCGTGAAGTCGATGCCCTCGGTGGTGAAATGGCCAAGAATATTGACAAGACCTACATCCAGATGAAGATGCTCAACACAGGGAAAGGACCTGCTGTTCGCGCCCTTCGTGCGCAGGCTGACAAGGAGCTTTACTCTAAGGAAATGCGCAAGACAGTTGAAAATCAAGAAAATCTGACCCTTCGTCAAACCATGATTGATGAGATTTTGGTGGAAGATGGTAAGGTTGTTGGTGTGCGTACAGCGACCCATCAAGAGTATGCTGCTAAGGCTGTTATCGTGACCACAGGAACTGCCCTCCGTGGGGAAATTATCATCGGAGACCTCAAGTACTCGTCTGGCCCTAACCACAGTCTGGCTTCGATTAACCTAGCTGATAATCTAAAGGAACTGGGCCTCGAAATCGGTCGTTTCAAGACAGGAACCCCTCCACGTGTCAAGGCTTCCTCTATCAACTACGATGTGACAGAGATTCAGCCAGGAGACGAAGCGCCAAATCACTTCTCATATACTTCACGTGATGAGGACTATGTCAAGGATCAAGTGCCATGCTGGTTGACCTACACTAATGGTACCAGTCATGAGATTATCCAAAACAACCTCCATCGTGCGCCTATGTTTACAGGTGTGGTCAAGGGAGTGGGACCTCGTTACTGTCCGTCGATTGAGGACAAGATTGTGCGCTTTGCGGACAAGGAACGTCACCAACTTTTCCTAGAGCCGGAAGGGCGCAATACAGAGGAAGTCTATGTCCAAGGTCTTTCAACCAGTCTGCCTGAGGATGTTCAACGTGAGCTGGTTCATTCTATCAAAGGGTTGGAAAATGCAGAGATGATGCGAACAGGTTATGCCATTGAGTATGACATGGTCTTGCCACACCAGTTGCGTGCAACACTTGAAACCAAGAAAATCTCAGGACTCTTTACTGCTGGCCAGACAAATGGAACATCAGGTTACGAAGAAGCTGCTGGTCAAGGGATTATTGCTGGGATCAATGCCGCTCTGAAAATCCAAGGCAAACCTGAGTTGATTTTGAAGCGCAGCGACGGCTATATTGGGGTCATGATTGATGACTTGGTGACCAAGGGAACGATTGAACCCTACCGTCTCTTGACCAGTCGAGCTGAATACCGTCTCATTCTCCGCCATGATAATGCCGATATGCGTTTGACAGAGATGGGGCGCGAGATTGGCCTCGTTGATGATGAACGCTGGGCTCGTTTTGAAATCAAGAAAAATCAATTTGACAATGAGATGAAGCGCCTAGACAGTATCAAACTCAAGCCAGTCAAAGAAACCAATGCCAAGGTTGAGGAGATGGGCTTCAAGCCGTTGACAGATGCAGTGACAGCCAAGGAATTCCTTCGCCGTCCAGAAGTTTCTTACCAGGATGTGGTGGCTTTCATCGGACCTGCAGCAGAGGACTTGGATGACAAGATTATCGAATTGATTGAAACAGAAATCAAGTACGAAGGCTATATTTCCAAAGCCATGGATCAGGTTGCCAAGATGAAACGAATGGAAGAAAAACGCATTCCAGCCAATATCGACTGGGATGATATTGATTCTATCGCAACAGAAGCTCGTCAGAAGTTCAAACTTATCAATCCAGAAACTATCGGCCAAGCTAGCCGTATCTCTGGTGTAAACCCAGCAGATATTTCTATTTTGATGGTGTATCTGGAAGGTAAAAATCGTAGTATTTCTAAAACTCTTCAAAAATCAAAATGATACATCGTCGGCTTCGGCTCACCTAACTTAAGTTATGCTTTCGCCTAGCCTTCTAGTCTGATTTCGATTTTTATTGAGTTTTAATCTCAAAAGAAAGCATAGAAAAAACAGCTCCGAAGACGGGGCTGTTTTGTTGACTTGTACTCAATGAAAATCAAAGAGCAAACTAGGAAGTTAGCCGAAGGCTGTACTTGAGTACGGCAAGGCGAAGCTGACGTGGTTTGAATTTGATTTTCGAAGAGTATTATTCTTCATCTGGTGTGAGGATCATTGGGATAATAATCGGTTCACGTTCTGTATTTTCATAGAGGAATGGTCGAATGGCATTGACAATGGCGCCATTGACAGATTGGACACTAGCATCCTTGTTTTTCAATGCGATACGAATTGCATTGAAGAGGATGCGCTGGCTTTGGCGAATCAAGTCGCCAGACTCTCTCATGTAGACAAAGCCTCGGCTGAGGATATCTGGACCAGACAAGATCATTTTAGACTTGAAGTCAACAGTTGCGACTGCTAGAACGACACCGTCTTCAGATAAATCACGACGGTCTTTGAGGACAGCAGCACCGATTTCACCGATACGATTTCCATCGACATAGATATCTTGGGCATTGAAATGACCTGCGATACGAGCAGAATTAGCGGTAAGGGCAAGCACATCACCATTGCTCATGATAAAGATATTGTCCTTCTCGACACCCGTATCCACCGCTAGTCCAGCGTGGACTTTTTGCATGCGGTATTCACCATGGACAGGCATGAAGTATTTTGGCTTAATCAAGCGGAGCATGAGTTTTTGCTCTTGCTGACCACCGTGTCCAGATGTATGGATATTGTTCACTTTACCGTGGATAACTTCGACACCAGCTTCAGAAATAGTGTTAATCAATTTGTTGACGCTAGTAGTGTTTCCAGGGATTGGGCTAGAAGAGAAGATAACAGTATCGCCGGGTTGGAGTTGCACCTGACGGTGGGTTCCATTGGCGATACGAGAGAGGGCTGCCATCGGCTCACCCTGACTACCTGTACAGAGGATTAGAATCTCGCCTGCAGGGTAGTCTTTGATTTCATTTGGCTCGATAAAGGTTCCCTTAGGAGCTTTGATGTAGCCAAGATCGATTCCGTTGACAATGGCCTTTTCCATAGAACGTCCAAAGACAGCAATCTTGCGTCCAGTCTTAACAGCGGCATCCGTTGCTTGCTGGAGACGGAAGATATTGGAGGCAAAGGATGCAAAGATGATACGTCCTTCAATGCCTTGGATAATCTTCATGATGGACTGGCCAACGACTTTTTCAGAGTTGGTAAAGGTTGGCACTTCCGCATTTGTCGAGTCAGACAGGAGACAGAGCACGCCTTCTTCACCAAGCGCAGCCATACGGTGCAAATCTGCTGGTTCACCAACTGGTGTTAAGTCAAACTTGAAGTCACCCGTACAGACAATTTTCCCTTGAGGAGTATGAATGACAATCCCCAAAGGTTCTGGAATAGAGTGTGTAGTTCTAAAGAAAGTTGCCTTGAGATTTTTAAAGGTCAACTCAGTATTGTGGTTGATTTCGTAAAGTTTGGCGTTGCGCAAGAGACCGTGTTCTTCGAGTTTCCCACGGATCAAAGCCAAGGCAAGTGGTCCAGCATAGATTGGGACATTTGCTTGCTTGAGTAGGAATGGAATCCCACCGATGTGGTCCTCGTGTCCGTGTGTAATCAAAACAGCCTTGACGCGGTCGATATTGTCTACGATGTAAGAGTAGTCAGGAATGACATAGTCGATACCAAGCAAGTCATCTTCTGGGAATTTAATCCCAGCATCGACGATGATAATCTCATCTTGGTATTCAATCCCGTATGTGTTTTTCCCGATTTCTCCCAGACCACCGATGGCAAAAACGCCGACTTCTTCAGGTTTAAGAGTATAGGCCATATTAGAACTCCGTAATTTCGAAGGCGCCAGTTTCTTTTTCGTAATCTAGCAATTTGTCAGACAAGAGTTCGATATACTCGATATTGTACTCTGGGCGATTTTCTTCGACAAGTTGGCGAGCAGCGATACGGCCCTCAAGTTCTGAGCTGGCATCGATGTCTAGGTAAAGTGCGCGTGTAGTTTCACGACGTGGGCTACGTTCTTTTGTTTCTTGATAAAAAACTTTGTAAATCATATAGTTCCTTTCTATTTACAGGTCAGCTTATTCCAAACTTTTAGCATAGATTTGCTTGATTTCATTCCATTTTGTGTCTAGATTGACCTTGATTCGTTACAATTATTTCAATTATACCACAAAATGAAAAATTAGTAAAAGACGGAAAATGAGAAAGTCGTGAGGGGAAGAAGAAGCAAAAAGACAGGTAGGATTTGGTCGGAGAGCGCTTAGGTGTTATAATTAAAGGGGAATCTAAAGAGATAGTAGATTTAAGAAAGAATATAGTTCTAGTTTCATTAATCAATCGTTGGAGTAGATGGTTGGGACAGAATGATATCTTTGAAAAAAGAAAAAGCTCTTGAGAAATCTCAAGAGCAACCAAAAAGGCTGAGACAAAATTAAGGGATTTTTCTGAGCAAGCTCAAGGGGCAGCACCATTACCTGAAGTGATTGAATCACAACCTTTGAAAGACTTGTCACCAAGTCAGACCAAATCTCAACCTTTACCCTATTTTATCATCTATGAGGCTAAGAAGTCAATCTATAAGTAAAATGATGTAGAAATAGCAAGATGGAGTGGATTGCTTACTAAAAGGTAAAGAAAAGCCCCTGACCGAAGTCAAGAGCCATCTAACACTGGGGGCGAATTGTTCAATCGCAATTTCAGTTCTTTAGAAACCAAAGTTTCAGGGATAGCACTGCAACCCGAAGAGTCAACAACTCAACCTGATTTTCCTACCAGTGTTTGGTTTTATCTTAACATTGACATACCAACATTGTCAACAGTTTATATAAAAATAGGAATACCAAAAGGAGGATTAAGAATGTTTAGTTTGTTTGAATTTGCAGTAGGGGTTCGCCTCTTGATGTTTGTAGTCTTTGTAGCTTGTGTCTATGGTGGGAATGCCCTGTTTGTGCATCTGGAACACCGCAAAACAAAATTCCTTTGGAAGCTCGCTTTTGTGACGCTTTATTCAATTTTTCTCCTCCTTGTCACCTATGTTGTCTGGCTCGTTTTCTACTTTGGTTTAAATGCTTAAAGTCAATTATTCATCTAAATATACAGAAAGTCCACCTCGTCTTGATAGATGGGATGGATTTTTCTATTTTTAGGTGCTATCTTTATTGTTATGACGATGATTTCTAACGTCGAAAATCGAGTTGAAACATAAATGCATGATCCAAATTTTTTACGAAGAACCTTTCAATTTCCTTGTTCACTTTTCTATTCAAAAAAGCTACAACTTTTTTGAATTTTTTGTGTAGAGTTGCTTGTCTAAGTGGTAGGCCTTTTTGTTTGGAAACAAAGAAAATTCCCATGCGCTGGCTTTTGTAGTATAATAGTAAACAGACAAAAAGATAGGAATGTGTTATGAAAGTATTAGCTTTTGATACGTCTAGCAAGGCTCTTTCTCTAGCCATTTTAGAGGACAAGCAGGTTCTTGCCGAGACTATGATTAATATCAAGAAAAACCACAGTATTACCCTCATGCCTGCCATTGATTTTTTGATGGCAAGTCTGGATTGGACACCCAAGGATTTGGATCGAATCGTGGTGGCTGAAGGACCAGGTAGCTACACAGGTTTGCGAATTGCGGTAGCAACTGCCAAGACCTTGTCTCACACCCTGAACATTGAGTTAGTTGGCATGTCTAGCCTCTTGGCTCTGGTACCACGCCAACAAGAAGGCTTATTTGTTCCCCTGATGGATGCACGTCGCAACAATGTTTATGCAGGGTTTTATGAAAATGCCAAACCTGTCATACCAGAAGCACACCTGTCCTTTGCGGAAGTGCTTGAAAAAGTCACGGATGCTGAACAGGTGACCTTTGTTGGAGAAGTTGGAGCCTTTGTGGAGCAGATCCAAGAGCGTTTACCACAGGCTAACTATCAGGAAACCTTGCCAAATGCAGCTAATCTTGCTCTTTTGGCCTGGGACAAGGAAGCAGACTCCTTGCACGACTTTGTGCCAAATTACCTCAAGCGTGTTGAAGCCGAGGAAAACTGGCTCAAGAACCATACCGAGTCTGGCGAATCCTACATTAAACGCCTATGATAGAAATCAAACGAATCCAACAGCAACCTGACCTAGCTCAAGCCATTTACGCTGTCATGGCAGCTGTTTACCCAGTCAGTCCTTGGACACTAGAACAAATCCAAGCAGACCTGTCCCAAGACCAGACTTGGTACGCTCTAGCTTATGACGGGGCAGAAGTGAATGGCTTTCTAGCCGTTCAGGAGAATCTCTTTGAAGCAGAAGTCCTGCAAATTGCTGTCAAAGAAGCCTATCAGGGTCAGGGAATTGCGCCAGCCTTGTTTGCTCAATTGCCAGTAGACAAGGAGATTTTTCTAGAAGTCAGAAAGTCAAATCAACGAGCGCAAGCATTTTACAAGAAAGAAAAGATGGCGGTCATCGCTGAGAGAAAGGCCTACTACCATGACCCAGTCGAGGACGCCATCATCATGAAGAGAGAAATAGATGAAGGATAGATATATTTTAGCATTTGAGACATCCTGTGATGAGACCAGTGTCGCCGTACTGAAAAACGACGATGAGCTCTTGTCCAATGTCATTGCGAGTCAAATTGAGAGTCACAAACGTTTTGGGGGCGTAGTGCCAGAAGTGGCCAGTCGTCACCATGTCGAGGTTATTACAGCCTGCATCGAGGAGGCATTAGCAGAAGCAGGGATTACCGAAGAGGATGTAACAGCTGTTGCGGTCACCTACGGACCAGGATTGGTCGGAGCACTGCTAGTTGGTTTGTCAGCTGCCAAGGCCTTTGCTTGGGCTCATGGACTTCCGCTGATTCCCGTTAACCACATGGCGGGCCACCTCATGGCAGCTCAAAGTGTCGAGCCTTTGGAGTTTCCCTTGCTAGCCCTCTTGGTCAGTGGTGGGCACACGGAGTTGGTCTATGTTTCCGAGGCTGGTGATTATAAGATTGTTGGGGAGACACGAGACGATGCGGTTGGTGAGGCCTATGATAAGGTTGGCCGTGTCATGGGCTTGACCTATCCTGCAGGTCGCGAGATTGATGAGCTAGCTCATCAGGGGCAGGATATTTATGACTTTCCTCGTGCTATGATTAAGGAAGACAATCTGGAGTTCTCATTCTCAGGTTTGAAGTCTGCCTTTATCAATCTTCACCACAATGCCGAGCAAAAGGGAGAAAGCTTGTCCAAGGAAGACCTGTCAGCGTCCTTCCAAGCAACAGTCATGGACATTCTCATGGCAAAAACCAAGAAGGCTTTAGAAAAATACCCTGTTAAAACCCTAGTTGTGGCAGGTGGCGTGGCAGCTAATAAAGGCCTCAGAGAACGCTTAGCAGCTGAAATCACTGACGTCAAGGTTATCATTCCACCTCTGCGTCTTTGCGGAGACAATGCAGGTATGATTGCCTATGCCAGCGTCAGCGAGTGGAACAAAGAAAACTTTGCAGACTTGGACCTCAATGCCAAACCGAGTCTCGCCTTTGATACCATAGAATAAAGAGTCAGCTTGAAGCTGGCTTTTTAACTCCAAAAAATGTCAGAATATTTTGACATAACTATAAAAGTGATGATATAATATGTAAAAATTAGGAGGTGGTCAGATGATTGAGAGAATGGAATTGGGAGAATTTTACAAGGAATTGCGCCTGGCGAGGAAACTCAAGCAGTCAGATGTGGCTTGTGAGGGTCTAACAGCTTCTCAGTTATCCAAGTTTGAACTGGGACAGTCCATGTTGTCTGCGGATAAACTGATCCTAGCTATCCAAGGGATAAATGTGACCTTCGACGAGTTTGGACATAAGCTTAATAATTACCAGGAATCCCCACATATGCGAATCGGTCGAAAGATTGTAAATCGTTTTACCCATCAAGATATAGCTGGCTTAGAGAAACTATTAGAGGAAGTCGAGCAAGAACAGATGGCGCAGACCTATCGTCGTTTGAATGCTATTGTGATTAAAGATGCTATCCATTCTCTGGATAAAAACTATCCGCTAGAAGAGGAGGATAGCGAGTTTTTAACTACTTACCTCTATGCTATCGAGTCTTGGACCTGGTTTGAACTCTATCTTTTTTGCAATACCATGCCTTTCTTGAGCAACCAAGACCTGATTTTTTTATCAACCTCTTTACTTGAAAAATCCAAGGAATTTAAAGAATTGGCACACAATAGACTGTATATGAAAAGTGGCTTTTTGAATGTCATATCAGAGCTCATGGAGCGCAAACTTTTTTCTTATATCCCAATCTTTGAAGCCGAGTTGGAGAGTATGCTTCGACCATACGATGTTTTTGAGAAATTATTGTGGCAGTTTTTAAAGAAGATGAGCATTTTCCTTCAAACTAAGGGGAGCAATCAAAAAGAGATTGAACACTTTATCCAATCTCTGCAAATATTAGAAAATCCACAATTAACTGCCCTTTTTGAATTGCGTTTGCAGCAATACAAAGAGCTTATTGAGTAGTCCACAATCGCAAAAATGAAATTTCTATAAGAAAAAATGTCAAATATGCGATTTACTAAAATGTGGTGATTTCCGTGTTATACTATCCTTATTTCATAGTATAGGAGAAAATAGAATGAAAAAGATGATCTCACGCTACTACTTTTTTATAGCTATTCTGCTTGTCATTGCTGACCAGTTCTTCATTCGTTTGCTTTTACATAGCGACCTTGCTGCTGGTCTATCTGACTTTGCCTATTATTTGTCGGATATGCTGTTGAATTTTCTTGTGGTTCTTACTGCTATTATTGTTATGGTTTGGTCAGGAAAATGGCAGAAAATTTAAGGGTTCCTATCTTTTCTATTCCTTTTTAGCTCTTCTTGCTTTTGTTATTTGGAATTTTGTAACCTTTTTTATTTTCCCCCTACCAAAAATGAAATTTCTTATCAACTCGCCATTCCGACTTTTACAGGGGCTACAGCATTTTTGATGTATTTTTTCTATCCTGTAATTGCAGGTCCCATTTTTGAAGAGATAATTTATCGTGGGTTGGTGATGACCGCTCTGGAAAAGGGAAAGAAATGGGGACTGGATGTGCTCGGTTCGGCTGTTTTATTCGGGGTCTTACATATTAGTAATCATGGTTGGGTTTTGACAGACTTTTTCTCATATATGGGTGGTGGCCTCATATTTGCAGTCTTGTTTAGAGTGACAAGGTCCATTTAATGGCCTATTGGACTGCATATAGTCCACAATGGCATTGGTCAAATTTTACCGTTGCTGTAATTTTAGGTGCTCAGCAATATCGGTCTATCCTTGGGGAAAACTTCCCATTTGAACTCAAAAAGGAGTTGCGATGAAAGTATTTATTCAAAATAGAGATTTTAGGCAATTAACTATCAACCAGTGGATTTCAACGGTTGGGGATACGATTTTTTATCTTGCTTTTTTGAATTATGTGGCAGATGCTTCGTTTGCCCCCTTGGCGATTTTACTCATTACGATTTCAGAGACTGTTCCTCAAGTTCTGCAAATCTTTATGGGAGTTTTGGCTGACTTTCAACATCATCGTGTTCTAAAGTATACGGTTATTAGTTTTGTCAAATTTGTACTTTATTCTATAGTTGCACTTTCGCTTTCAGGGCAGTCCTTTTCCTTATGGCTCGTATTCTTTATTTGTTTAATGAATCTCTTGTCGGATACATTGAGTTACTTTTCAGGAGCCATGCTGACTCCTATTTTTATAAGAATTATTGGGAAAGAACATCTGACAGAAGCCATTGGCTTTAAACAATCAACGGTTAGTTTAGTTCGGACAATCAGTAATATTCTAGGAGGGATTTTACTAGGAATTCTTTCCATTCAGTTCATTTCCTTGCTAAACGCTCTGACGTTTCTGATAGCCTTTGTAGGTATTCTCTTTATAAAAAATGATCTTTTGAAAGTTGAAAAAACAATTAGCTATCAAGAAGGTCTTTCTATAAAATCGTTTTGCCAGCATTTGTTCCAATCATCGAAATTGATCTGGAATATGGATAGAGTAATCTTCATTTTATTTATCGTCTCTATCAGCCAAGCTGTGATCAATGTCACTGTTCCTATTTCGACTCTTTTTTTAAGAAACCAACCGTTTTTGAATTTACAAACTGGTCAATCACTCGCTTTGTTATCAACACTAGAATTGTTAGCACTTATTGTCGGAAGTCTTGTGAGTGGCTATCTGAAAAATATGATTTCTATAAAAACTGCTCTATACGCTTCGGTCGTCATCCAGTTACTCCTTTTAGTAGGATTTGCCACAGTTCATTTTGGTTTGATTTTGCTTTTCAGCTCCTTGGATGCCTTCATCGCAGGGTTGCTCTCTCCTAGATTGCAAGAACTCGTCTTTAAACAAATACCTGAGGAGTCAATGGGAGCGGTTCAATCCTCTATTGGTGCGATTACGGTTGTCTTACCAAGTCTATTCACAATCGTTTTCGTAACGATTGCTACAAGTTTTGGGACCCTAGCGGTCAGCTTTATTCTATTGCTATTACTCCTAACCGCATTTGTCATGCTCTTGAATATTCGTGAGAGCATTTAGTAGGGAACTTTGATTTAACTTATGTTCATACGATAAGGCTGGCTTCCCAGTCTTTTTCTTATCTCCAATATCTAATAATAGTCCTTGTTCAATTCCTTGTTATCTTAAATGAAAAAGTAATTTTAGAATTCAACCACGGAATCCAACTCTATCAAAGTTTGCCAATCCTACCCTTTTTTTGTATAGTAGAAATATGAAATTTACAAAAATAATCAGTAGTCTGCTTGCTCTTGGAACTTTACTCATGCTTTTATCAGCTTGCCAGAATATCAAAAAGACACAACTGGTCTTGTTTGAATCTATTTCTTTCGGCATGTCTCCTAAATCTTTTGAAGAAGTATTGGGAAAGGCTAGCGAGGTAGAGGAAGAAAAGGAAACAGCCTATCGCGATACCTGGCGTGCAGAAGACCCGTATTTCTATAAAACAGGTCGCCTTTTCTATCACTATGAGCAGATTACTTTGAAAGGCTATACTGGTCGAGCAACCTTTACATTTTCAAAATCGCATCGTTTGGAAGAAGCGACAGTCCATATTCCTGTAACTTCAAAGGTGGAGCAGAAAGTAGTGCTTAACAATCTATCCCAGACTGTAAAAAAAGAACTGGAAGAACTCCCAGATTACCAGTCCATGACAACTGATACAGTAGGCCTCTATGATGACGGTTATCGCTACAAGGTAAAGTGGAAGGGACAACAGTGGGAACTCTGGGTGGATGTCTATCCAACAGAAAATAAATATGCTACAGACACAGAAACCGATAAGTATACTATCCGAGTGGATCAATTTCTCATGTATCCATGATGCTTCCTCTTCAGCACTTTTTCTGGCAATAGGTTTCGAATCCGAAACTTTTTTCTCTTCTTTGAATATGTTATAATAGTCCGTGCTGTGGCTGTGATGATGAACAGCCTCAATTGGAGAGAATACGAGGAGAAGGATGAAAGAAAAAGGATTTTGGGAAGGTGTTCAGGCGGCCATGCCGACTGCACTTGGCTATGTCAGCATTGGTCTGGCTTGTGGGATTATTGGTGCGCCCTATGTGACACCTGTTGAGATGGGCTTGATGAGCCTCTTTGTTTATGCTGGGAGCGCCCAGTTTGCCATGTTGGCTTTGATTGCAGTACAAGCGCCTGTGGCAGCTATTGCTATGACGGTCTTTTTGATCAACTTGCGACTCTTTTTGCTGAGCTTGCATGCATCGACCTATTTCCGTCATACTAGTCTCTGGCAAAATATCGGCATGTCCAGTCTCCTGACAGATGAGACCTACGGGGTTTTGATGGGAGAATTGGCCCATACAGACAGGGTCCATCCCATGTGGATGCACGGGAACAATCTCAATAGTTATGTAGCCTGGTTTATTGGGACAGTTGCGGGGACAGCTTTAGGTGGCCTTCTTCCAAATCCTGAGGTCTTTGGATTAGACTTTGCCCTTGTCGGGATGTTTATCGGGATTTTTACTTCACAATTTCAGATTATGCAAAGACGGGTTCCTGTACGGGATCTGCTGCTGATTCTAGCAGTTGTTGCAGTGTCCTTCTTTTTGCTCTTGACAATAGTGTCTCAGTCGCTAGCTGTTTTGTTTGCGACCTTACTAGGTTGTACCATGGGGGTGGTCTTAGATGGTCAGTAAGTATATTTTAATGGCAATCCTCTTTTCTGGATTGGTGACTTGGATTCCCCGCATGATTCCCTTCATCTTGGTCAAGTATAAGGGCTTGCCTGCTATCGTCGAGCGATTTTTGAAGTTTTTGCCTGTTTCCATTATCTTTGCCTTGATTCTTTCAAGCGTAGTGACAGGTAAAGTTGGTAGCCTTCCTCAAATCAAATGGCTGGACTTTTTAGCAGTCTTTCCAACGGCTTGGGTAGCCTTTCGCTACCGCAATCTAGTGGGTACGGTTCTTTTTGGAGTAGTCTTGGTTGCAGTCTTGCGTCTGGTCTTTTAGTCAGCCATAAGAAAAACCTATCACCGAGATAGAAATCATATAATGGCGAAAAAAAATATTTTCTGTTAAGATAGTACAGTATTCTATTTTGGAGGAAATGACATGAAAAAAATCGTTAAATATTCATCGCTTGCCGCTCTAGGACTTGTTGCCGCAGGTGTACTAGCAGCTTGCTCAGGTGGAGATAAGAAAGAAGGAGAGGCAGCTGGTAAGAAAGAAATTATCGTTGCAACCAATGCTTCACCAAAACCATTCAACTATGAAGAAAATGGCGAGTTGACTGGTTATGAGATTGAAGTAGTCCGTGCTATCTTTAAAGACTCTGACAAATACGATGTCAAGTTTGAAAAGACAGAGTGGTCAGGTGTCTTTGCAGGTCTTGATAGCGATCGCTACCAAATGGCTGTGAACAATATCAGCTATACCAAAGAACGTGCTGAAAAGTACCTTTATGCAGCTCCAACTGCTAAAAATCCTAATGTCCTTGTAGTGAAGAAAGATGATTCTAGCATTAAATCGCTTGATGATATCGGTGGAAAATCAACAGAAGTTGTTCAAGGGACAATATCAGCTAAACAGCTAGAAGATTATAACAAACAACACGCAGATAATCCAACAGTCCTTAACTACACTAAAGCGGACTTCCAACAAATCATGTCTCGTTTGAGCGATGGTCAGTTTGACTACAAGATCTTTGATAAGATCGGTGTTGAAACAGTTATCAAGAACCAAGGTTTGGACAACTTGAAAGTCATTGAACTTCCAAGCGATCAACAACCTTACGTTTACCCACTTCTTGCGAAAGGTCAAGACGAGTTGAAATCATTTGTAGACAAACGTATCCAAGAGCTCTACAAAGACGGAACTCTTGAAAAATTGTCTAAACAGTTCTTCGGAGATACTTACCTCCCAGCAGAAGCTGATATTAAATAGTCGTATGAAATCATCCGGTCTGAGAAAGGCGGATGATTTCTCAATTTTTAGACATATAGTTTCAAACTATATGTCTGCCTATCTAATAACAATTTGCGAAATCAAATAAAGTATGAGATACTATTACGGTATTATTTTTAAAGGAGATAGAATCATGAAAATTAAAAAATGGCTCGGTGTAGCAGCGCTTGCTACAGTCGCAGGTTTGGCTCTTGCAGCTTGCGGAAACTCAGAAAAGAAAGCAGACAATGCAACAACTATCAAAATTGCAACAGTTAACCGTAGCGGTTCTGAAGAAGCACGTTGGGATAAAGTCCAAGAATTGGTTGAAAAAGATGGAATTAAATTGGAATTCACAGAGTTCACAGACTATTCACAACCAAACAAGGCAACTGCTGATGGCGAAGTAGATTTGAATGCTTTCCAACACTACAACTTCTTGAACAACTGGAACAAAGAAAACGGGAAAGACCTTGTAGCGATTGCAGATACGTACATCTCACCAATCCGTCTTTACTCAGGTAAAAATGGGGAAGAAAACAAGTACACCAAAGTGGAAGAGATCCCCGATAACGGTGAAATCGCCGTACCAAACGATGCAACAAACGAAAGCCGTGCGCTTTACTTGCTTCAATCAGCTGGTTTGATCAAATTGGATGTTTCTGGAACTGCTCTTGCAACAGTGGCTAACATTACAGAAAATCCAAAGAACTTGAAGATTACTGAATTGGATGCTAGCCAAACAGCACGTTCATTGTCATCAGTTGATGCTGCTGTTGTAAACAATACCTTCGTTACAGAAGCAAAATTGGACTACAAGAAAGCACTCTTCAAAGAACAAGCTGATGAAAACTCAAAACAATGGTACAACATCATCGTTGCGAAAAAAGATTGGGAAACATCACCTAAGGCTGATGCCATCAAGAAAGTGATCGCGGCTTACCACACTGATGAAGTGAAAAAAGTTATCGAAGAAACATCAGACGGTTTGGACCAACCAGTTTGGTAATAAGAAACAGGGAGGTGGGAGAGAGAATTCCACCTCTTGCTTTTGTATAGAGCATGAATTGTAAAGAAGACTATACGTTCATAGAAAGGTAGAGAGAATATGGTTTTTCCTAGCGAACAAGAACAGATTGAAAAATTTGAAAAGGATCATGTGGCCCAGCATTATTTTGAAGTCTTGCGCACCTTGATTTCTAAGAAATCAGTATTTGCCCAGCAGGTCGGACTCAAGGAAGTCGCAAATTATCTGGGTGAGATTTTCAAACGTGTTGGGGCTGAAGTGGAGATTGATGAGACTTATACGGCTCCCTTTGTCATGGCACATTTCAAGAGTTCGCGTCCGGATGCCAAGACCTTGATTTTCTATAACCACTATGACACCGTGCCAGCGGATGGCGACCAGGTGTGGACAGAGGATCCTTTTACCCTTTCTGTGCGAAATGGCTTTATGTATGGGCGTGGGGTTGACGACGACAAAGGCCATATCATAGCTCGTTTGAGTGCTTTGAGAAAGTATATGCAGCACCACGATGACCTACCTGTCAATATCAGCTTTATCATGGAAGGGGCAGAGGAGTCTGCTTCCATGGATCTAGATAAGTATTTAGAGAAACACGCAGACAAACTTCGTGGGGCGGACTTGCTAGTCTGGGAACAAGGGACCAAGAACGCCTTGGAACAACTGGAAATCTCTGGCGGAAACAAGGGCATTGTGACCTTTGATGCTAAGGTGAAAAGTGCTGATGTGGATATCCACTCGAGTTATGGTGGTGTCGTGGAATCAGCACCGTGGTATCTTATCCAGGCCTTAAGTAGTCTGCGAGCTGCTGATGGACGTATCTTGGTAGAAGGCTTGTATGAGGATGTTCAAGAGCCAAATGAACGAGAATTGGCCTTGGTGGATACCTATGCCCAACGCAATCCAGAGGAAATTAGTCGCATTTATGGTTTGGAATTGCCTCTCTTACAAGAGGAACGTGCAGCCTTTCTAAAACGTTTCTTTTTTGAGCCAGCCCTTAATATCGAAGGGCTTCAGTCAGGCTATCAAGGGCAAGGGGTTAAAACGATTTTGCCAGCAGAAGCCAGTGCTAAGCTAGAGGTCCGTTTGGTTCCTGGCCTAGAACCGCATGATGTTCTGGAAAAAATTCGGAAACAGCTAGACAAAAATGGCTTTGATAAGGTAGAATTATACTATACCTTGGGAGAGATGAGCTATCGAAGCGATATGAGCGCGCCAGCCATTCTCAATGTAATAGAGTTGGCCAAGAAATTCTATCCACAGGGCGTGTCTGTCTTGCCGACCACAGCGGGGACAGGGCCTATGCATACGGTCTTTGATGCCCTAGAGGTGCCCATGGTGGCCTTCGGTCTAGGAAATGCCAATAGCCGAGATCACGGTGGAGATGAAAACGTGCGAATCGCCGATTACTACACCCATATTGAATTAGTAGAGGAGCTGATTAGAAGCTATGAGTAGAGATATTATCAAGTTAGATCAGATCGATGTGACTTTTCACCAAAAGAAGAGAACCATCACAGCGGTCAAGGATGTGACCATTCACATCCAAGAAGGGGATATCTACGGAATCGTTGGATATTCTGGAGCAGGGAAATCCACTCTTGTACGGGTGATTAACCTCTTGCAAAAGCCATCTGCAGGGAAAATTACCATTGACGATGATGTGATTTTTGATGGCAAGGTGACCTTGACAGCCGAGCAGTTGCGTCGTAAACGTCAGGATATCGGTATGATTTTCCAACATTTCAATCTGATGAGCCAAAAGACAGCAGAGGAGAATGTAGCCTTTGCCCTTAAACACTCTGGACTCAGCAAGGAAGAAAAGAAGGCTAAAGTAGCTAAGTTGTTGGATTTGGTTGGGTTGGCGGATCGTGCTGAAAACTACCCTTCACAACTATCAGGAGGGCAAAAACAGCGTGTGGCCATTGCGCGTGCCTTGGCAAATGATCCAAAAATCTTGATTTCAGATGAGTCAACGTCTGCCCTCGACCCTAAGACAACCAAGCAGATTTTGGCCTTGTTGCAAGATTTGAACCAAAAATTAGGCTTGACGGTTGTTTTGATTACGCATGAAATGCAGATTGTCAAAGACATTGCCAACCGTGTGGCAGTTATGCAGGATGGGCATTTGATTGAAGAGGGCAGTGTCCTTGAAATCTTCTCAAATCCTAAACAGCCTTTGACACAGGACTTTATCTCAACTGCCACAGGCATTGATGAAGCTATGGTTAAGATTGAAAAGCAAGAAATCGTAGAACATTTATCTGAGAACAGTATCTTAGTGCAGCTCAAGTATGCAGGGGCTTCGACAGACGAACCACTTTTAAATGAATTGTACAAACATTACCAAGTAACGGCTAATATTCTCTATGGGAATATCGAAATTCTCGATGGGACTCCTGTTGGAGAATTGGTTGTGGTCTTATCAGGTGAAAAAGCAGCACTAGCAGGTGCTCAAGATGCCATCCGTCAGGCTGGTGTGCAGTTAAAAGTATTGAAGGGAGGACAGTAAGATGACAGAGTTGATTCAAACTTATTTACCAAATGTCTATAAGATGGGCTGGGCTGGTCAGGCAGGCTGGGGAACAGCCATCTACCTAACTCTTTATATGACAGTTCTTTCCTTCATCATCGGAGGGTTCTTGGGGCTAGTGGCAGGTCTTTTCCTCGTCTTGACAGCGCCAGGTGGTGTCTTGGAGAACAAGGTTGTCTTTTGGATTTTAGACAAGATTACCTCTATTTTCCGTGCGGTTCCTTTCATCATTCTCTTGGCAATCATGTCGCCACTTTCTCACTTGATTGTGAAGACGAGTATAGGGCCAAATGCAGCCCTTGTCCCCCTTTCTTTTGCGGTCTTTGCCTTCTTTGCCCGTCAGGTGCAGGTGGTCTTGGCTGAGCTAGATGGTGGTGTCATTGAGGCTGCTCAAGCGAGCGGAGCGACCTTCTGGGACATCGTGGGTGTTTACCTATCAGAAGGTTTGCCAGATTTGATTCGTGTGACGACTGTGACCTTGATTTCCCTTGTTGGAGAAACAGCTATGGCGGGAGCAGTTGGTGCAGGTGGTATCGGTAACGTGGCTATTGCCTATGGATTCAATCGCTATAATCACGATGTGACCATCTTGGCGACTATCATTATCATCTTGATTATCTTTACAATCCAGTTCTTGGGAGATTTCTTGACCAAGAAACTAAGTCATAAATAATGGAAGGAGCCCAACGGGACTCCTTTTTGTTTTCTCACCGAAATGCAAGAAGAGTAAAGCTTCTTTTTAGAAATATGCTATAATAAAGAAAGGTCCCTCAATTAGCAAATCAGAAAGTTTGCTGTCGAAGGGATGATAATGTAAAGGAGTTTGGCTGGTATGAATTATTTCGAGGGGAATGATTTCTTCCTTCTCTTGTTTGTAGTTTTACTGATTGGTTTTGTGGTAAACTTTTTTGAAAAACGTAAGGACTACTATATTTTGACGCTCTCCCTCTTATTTGCAGGAGCTATCTATGGTAAGAGTCGAGCGATGATGGTCTATTTACTCTCCTTTATCGTTTACCAGTATTTTCTGGTTTTTCTAGCACAGAGGATAGAGGCAAAGCGGCTGAAACCACTGGTTTTCCTTTCCATTCTTCCTTTGGTGATCAATAAAGTCTTTGCCCTGACTTCTCTGCATTTGTTGGCCTTTATTGGAATTTCTTACATGTCCTTTAAGACCATTCAGATCATGCTAGAAATATCTGATGGCTTGATCAAAGAAAAAATCAGTGTAAAAGATTATCTACAGTTTTTGCTCTTTTTCCCAACAGTTAGTGCTGGTCCGATTGATCGGAGTAGGAGATTTTTAAAAGAGATAAACGAAGTCATGCCCCGAAAAGAGTATCTAGAGTTAGCAGGGGACGGTGTGTATCGTATCGTTCTAGGCCTTCTTTACAAGGTTGTTTTATCAACCTATGTTTACCAGATGTTACTTGCTCTAAATAATACTGGCACAGTCGTTTACTCAATCAAGTATATGTACCTCTATACCTTGTATCTGTTCTTTGACTTTGCGGGCTATAGTCTAATGGCCGTTGGAAGTAGCAACATTCTAGGTATTCAGACACCGATGAACTTTAACAAACCTTTCTTGAGTGTCGATATCAAGGATTTTTGGACCAGATGGCATATCACCTTGTCGACCTGGCTGAGAGATTTTGTCTTTTCAAGAGTATTGATGCAGGTTATCAGGAAAAAATGGTTTAAAAATAGACTACACAATGCAACCTATGCCTATATGGTCAATATGTTGGTCATGGGTTTTTGGCATGGTCTTAGTGTTAGTTACATTTTCTATGGTTTTTACCATGGTGTCTTGATGGCTGGATTTGAAGTGTATCAAAGGAAAAGCAATTTTTATAAGAAAAATAAAAACAAAAACTGGTATAAGCTACTAAGTTGGTTTGTGACCATGAATTTGGTTATGATTGGTTTCTTTATCTTTTCAGGTGAACCCTATAAAATCTTACTGACGATTTTAAAGAGATAAGAGATTGAAAAGAAATCGGCTAGATCGAAGGGATAGGATAAAACGAGATGATTAAATTAAAAGCATTTTTACTATCGCTTGTGCTCGTAATTGCGACGCTTGCCCTTTTAAATGTGACGTATGTCAAGAAGATTGATGATTATTATAAAGTCAAGGATAACAGTATTCGTTACAGCACCTCATATGAAAAGTATAAAAGTAGAGATATTCTAACAAGCAATATTACTCCCAATACACTGGTTTTATTGGGCTCATCCGAGTTGGTTGCGACAAAGGATGAAGATTATCATCCCAATAGAATTTTTAATTACAACGATTTCAATATCATGCAGATTGGGACTAGTTATTCTCAAAATATCATTCAAGCCTCTACTTTAGCCTCTATTGAAGGATCTATGAGTAAGCGAAAAGTGGCTATAGTAGAGTCGGTTCAGTGGTTTGAAAAAGATGGGACTCATCAAGATGCTTTTTTGAACAAGGCTTCTCAGGAACATATTTTCCACATGCTAGATAATGACAAGATTAGTAAGGAAACGAAAGAAAAACTAATCAATCGCATTATCGAGATTACCAAGGGGAACAAGCAACAAAATGACATCTACAAAAAATATAAAAGTTATTTCATAGATGGAAAAGGAACCATTGTTGATAAAAAACTATTAGAGTTAGATAACGCGATGTATTCCTTTAAGCTCAAACGAAAATTTTATGAAAATCATGAGAAATCAGATTATCCCTCATCAGGAGACAAAACCCCAGACTATGATTGGCAGAAGATGACGGATCAGTTTGTGGAAGAGGTCAAAAAGAAAACAGACAATAATGACTATGCTGTTGATAATAACTACTACAATACTTACTTAAAAGACCGCTATGCATCACTGAAAGATTCCAATAAAGATTTGAGTTACCTAGAGTCACCGGAGTATTCAGATATGGAACTTTTTTTGACAGTTGCTAAGGAATTGGGAATTGAAGTTGAGGTTATTATTTTCCCAGTAAACGGGAAATGGAACGACTACACAGGTGTCTCAAGAGAGATGCGAGAAAAAACTTATAAAAAAATAGAAGATGTCGCAAAAAGCCATGGTGCAACCGTATTAAACTATGGAAACAGAGAGTATGATGATTACTTTTTATTTGACGTGATGCACGTTGGAGTGAAAGGATGGATGGAAGTTGAAAAAGAACTTTACAAATTTGCAAACCAAGCTAACTAACACACATCGTTTAATCTTGTGGACACTATTTTTCTATACGGTCATCTTGAGCATCGTGATCTACTGTTTTGTGACCGATTTTTCGAATATTCAAGAATTTATCTATAGTGAATTTTAAGATTGTATATTTAAAAAGCCCTGAAACTAAGCATTGCTAGTCTTCAGGGCTTTTAGCTTATAGTTTATCAGCTATTTTTTGACTTAGAAATTGGCCAATAACAGCCCCCATCACAGCGCCTAGAAGGATACTTACGACAAAGAGAAGGATTTTGTCCAATTCTGGAGTGACCATGATACGGTCGATGTATTCTTGGGACTTTCCACGCGCGAGTAAGGTAGCCACGTAAGCCTTGGGACTGATCCACATGAGGAAGATAGGGCCACTTGTGCTGAAAGCAAAGACAAGGAAGGAGAGGGCGTTTTTGATTCGATCTTTATAGTTGCCGAGACGAGCGATGGCATCTGCTGCAAGACCACAGACGATACCTGGAAGAAAGGCACCAGCACCATGTTTGCTAGCTAGGAAAAAAAGTGCCATAAAAAGTCCTAGAGTCGTGATAGCGCCAAAACGAGGGACCTTCGTCAAAAGAAGCATGTAGACACTGCCACCGACAAGTGCAGAAAAGGCAGGTGCGTAGAACATATTGCCTGTTTGATCGACTAGGTGTCCTAGGAAGACTCCAATCCCCACACAGAGAAAGTAGAGGACGGCGGCTAAGAGGGTGGTTAAGATATTTTTCTTCATGAGAATCTCCTTGATACAAACTAATAAAACCAATTGTATCACGCTTTTTAAGGATTGTAAATGAGAACTCTATGTTTTTGAAAACGCTTGAAATATAATATAATGGTTACATTGTTAGTTTAAGGAGAGTAACATGGGAAAATTTCTAGAATTCGTCTTTAATCGTATCTTTTTGGGAATGATTGCGACAGCTTATTTCTGGCTATTAACACTAGCAGGAGGAGTGGTCTTTGGTTTGGCACCAGCTAGTGCCACCCTTATGAGTTTGTATGCGGAGCACGGTTATACCTATCGAGCATACCATTTGAAGGAAGCTTGGGAATTGTATAAGAGCAATTTTGTCAAGAGTAATCTGACTTTCTATAGTTTTGTGTTTGTGGATCTTGTCCTAGTTTATGGTCTGTATCTTCTAGTTCAATTGCCCCACCAGACGATTTTCCACCTCTTGGCGACCTTTCTCAATGTCCTTGTAGTTGCTCTTGTCTTTCTAGCCTACACTGTTTCCTTGAAACTTCAGGTGTACTTTGATTTATCCTACAAAAATACCTTGAAACTGTCCCTTATCGGGATTTTCATGAGCTTACCTGCGATTGCCAAGGTTTTACTCGGGTCAGCTCTCCTTGTAGGAGTTGGTTATTATATGCCTGCCTTGCTCTTTTTTGTAGGAATTGGAATGTGGCATTTCTTTATCAGTGATATGTTGGAACCTATTTATGAAAGTATCCATGAAAAATTGGCGACAAAATAGAATGAAGCAGTTCTGGCTTCACTCTCTTTTACGGATTTATAGTTTGGTTATGATTGTGATCATTGCAAGCTTTGCGATTATGCTCTCGTATGCTGACTGGGATTCACGTGAGAAAGAGGCCCAACGGGTTGCAGAACGTGTGACTACTCGGACAGTGAGTGAAGTGGAATATTATCACAGAGAGTCAACTCAACTCGCTCAGTCTTTGGTTGAAAATCAAGCCCGCATTGAAGGGATTTACAAGTATTTCAGTCTTAGCACCCCAGACTATTTCTATTGGCAATTAGAGCGTAAAACTTCGCCTTATATTTCTGTTTCCCTGTATGAAAATATTGATAATATCTATGTTCGGAATGATTTTGTGACTGGAGTGGCTATTGTCCTTCAGGACTATAAGGAAGTGTATGTTTCGACTAGAGAAAAACGCAGCGGAGAGAAAGTCCCTGCGGAGGATTTTAAGCCGACAGCCAATAGTTTTGCCATTACTGTTTCCGACCCTGTGTCTGACAAGGATTTAGGAGTGATCTATATCTCCTTATCGCTAGATGTTCTCCATGGCGCTATTGACAATACAAGGGGACATATCCCAATGGCTGTAACAGTGACCTCTCCTTTTGAGACCGAGATGTTCCATATTGGGGAGAAGGTGTCAGCCGAGCGAGAAAACTGGTTTGTAGGTGTCACCTCTCATGGTTATCAGGTTCGAGCTGCTGTTCCTAAAAATTTTGTTCTTACAGGAACTTTGACGAGTTCAGCTATCATTATTGGGCTAAGTATCCTCTTTATCATCATTTTGTACGTGACCCTTAGACAGACTTTCTCAAATTACCAAAAACAAGTCGTAGACCTAGTAGATTCGATCGAGGTGATTGCTCAAGGAGAAGAAGGCCTTCGAATCGATACCTCTGAAAAAGACCAAGAGTTGCTTCTCATTGCAGAAACAACCGATGATATGTTGGATCGCCTGGAAAAAAATATCCATGATATCTATCAGCTAGAGCTCAGTCAAAAAGATGCCAATATGCGAGCTCTGCAGGCTCAAATTAATCCTCACTTTATGTACAATACTCTGGAGTTTTTACGGATGTATGCCGTCATGCAAAGTCAGGATGAACTGGCAGATATTATCTATGAATTTAGTAGCTTGTTACGCAACAATATCTCCGACGAGCGGGAAACCACGTTGAAGCAAGAGTTGGAATTTTGCCGAAAATATAGCTATCTCTGTATGGTGCGTTATCCTAAATCCATTGCCTATGGTTTCAAGATTGCACCAGAATTGGAAGAAATGAGGATTCCAAAATTTACACTCCAACCATTAGTAGAAAACTACTTTGCCCATGGTGTTGACCATCGCAGAACGGATAATGTCATCAGTATCAAAGCCTTGAAGGGCCAAGGCTTCGTTGAAATCCTAGTGGAAGACAATGGTCGGGGAATGTCCTCTGAGAAACTAGCTGGCCTGCAAGAAAAATTAACTCAGCGAAGTTTTGAACACGAAGCAAGCTACAGCGGAGAGCGGCAATCAATTGGAATAGTAAATGTACACGAACGCTTTGTTCTCTACTTTGGGGATCGCTACCAAATCAGTGTAGAGTCAGCTGAGCAAGAAGGTGTTCGTTACCAGATTACTATCCAAGATGAATAGAAAGGGTAGAAATGTATAAAGTTTTATTAGTAGACGATGAGTACATGGTGACAGAGGGGCTCAAGCGATTAATCCCCTTTGAAAAATGGGATATGCAAGTCGTCGCAACAGCTAATCACGCAGATGATGCTTTGGACTACGTCAAGGAAAATCCAGTAGATGTGGTCATTTCCGATGTCAACATGCCAGATAAGACCGGACTTGAAATGATTAGGGAAATGAAAGAGCTACTTCCAGATACCTATTATATCTTGCTGTCTGGTTATCAGGAGTTTGACTACGTCAAAAAAGCCATGAACCTTAGTGTCGTGGATTATCTGGTCAAGCCAGTAGACAAGGTAGAGTTGGGCAATTTATTAGAAAAAATTGCCCAACAGCTTCAGGAAAAGGTGGAGCAAAGTCAGACCCTCAGTCAAGAATTAGATGAAGAAGGCTTTATCAGTTTCTTAGCAGGTAAAGAAAACTGGTGGATAGGACTTTCCAAGGAAAAGCAGGGATCTTTTACCATTCCTTACTATGTTTTGGGACAAGATTGGCAGATTTTCATCTCCGATCAACCGCTCAATGGCATCGTCGTGACACCATTTGAAGCACCCTACCAGCAGTCCTTTGAGAATTGGAAGATCAACGCTGAAAAAACCCTCTTCTACGGTTCAGTTAATCTAGAAAAATCCGAGAGTTTGTTTGCCTATTACGAGCCGATTTATCGGGTGATTATCCAAGGGAATATCAATCAAATCATCGAAGAATTAACCCTGCTAGAGAAGGTTGTTTTGGAGAATACTCCGCGAGTGGCCATCACGAAGCAACTTTTCACTCAGTTTGTCATGGACGTCTTTCATTTGTTTGAACACCTAAAAGCAGATGATATGACCGAGATTGTCAAAGCCATCCATGCCATTAACTCCTTTGAAGAATTGGTTGCCTATATCAAAGAAACCTTGACCAAGTTCTTTGGCCAGTACCGCATGAATGAAAATGTGGTGAGCGTTCTGGAGGTGATTGGGCGTGATTATCAGAAAGAGCTCTCGCTCAAGGATATCAGCAAGGATCTCTTTATCAATCCTGTCTATCTCGGGCAGCTGATCAAAAGAGAAACCAACTCAACCTTTGCGGAATTGCTCAATAAACAGCGAATTAAGGCAGCACAGCAACTCTTACTTTCGACCAGTGATAGCATCGAAGATATTTGCTATGCAGTTGGCTACAGTAATGTTGGATATTTCTACAAGGTTTTCCGTAAATTGTGCGGAAAATCACCGAAAGCTTATCGGAAACAAGTTGAAACCAGCTTGTAAAAGTTGTATTCCTGTACAAAAAATGCTATAATGATCAAAATATCTTATGGAGGAAAACATGAAAAAGAATCCTATTTATCTTTGGGTTTTGTTAGTCCTATCAGCCCTCATTTCGGCTATGTCATTATTTGGAATCTTGAGTCCATTGCCAAGTAAAGATACTCTTCGTGCTAGCCTGGCGAATAGCGGGACGCTCACTGCCCAGCAATTAGAAGACACGGTCAACTATACTTACAAAGTGTCAGAATCCTCTCACTCTATTTTTAATATGTTGTTGATTGTCTTATCTGCAATTTTAGTTGTAGTAGCCTTTGTATTTCTCGTACGTAAAAACGTACAATTCGCAAACTATACTTATGTTGGCTATGTTCTACTAGCTATTGTTGGTTTGGTTTATAGCTATATGAACGTTCAAGATGCGGTTCAATTAATCAAAGATAGTGCCCTCGGCTTAGGAATGGGAGCATTAGCAAAAGGGACGAATATTTTGTTCATCATCATCAATGTTCTCTTTTTAGCCTTAGTCTTTTACAAGATGTGGCGCCAACAAAAGGACTTGGCTGAGGAAGTTGAAGCAGAAGAAGCTGCCTAAGTATTGACAAAAAAGAACTATCAAGTTACAATTTTGGTAGTTCTTTTTATATCGTAAACATAAAAATCGAGGTCAACATGAAAAAAATATCCTTAGTGTATATCAGTCTGAGTGGGAATACAGAGAGTTTTGTAACCCGACTCAAGGACTATCTCTTGTCTCAGTACGAAGGGATTGAGGTCCAAAAAATCCATATCAAGGATCTAGTCAAGGAAGGTCAAGAATTTTTTGAAATGGAACATCCCTATATCGCTTTCTTGCCTACCTATCTAGAAGGTGGGAATGGTGTCGATAACGGCGATGTCGAGATTTTAACAACTCCACTGGGCGACTTTATCGCCTATGGGGACAATGCTAGTAAGTGTTTTGGGGTAGTGGGATCTGGTAATCGTAATTTTAACAATCAATACTGCCTGACAGCCAAGCAGTATAGCCAGCGCTTTGGTTTCCCAGTTTTGGCTGACTTTGAAATGCGTGGTATGCTGGGAGATATTAAAAAGGTCGCAGCAATCATTGCAGATTTGTATGAGTTAGAAACAGAAAAATAAAGTAGTACTGAAGGGCAGTTGAGATTTTCAACTGCTTTTTGTGTATACAAAAAGCACCCCGTAAGGGTGCCATTTTATAAACTATCCTGCTTTGCCGATAGCAAGTGCATAGATAAAGAAGATAGCGAAGCCAAAGAGGAAAATCAATCCTGCGATAGCGAGGAGTTTTAGCCAAGAAGGAAGATTTTTATTTTCACGTGTCACTAAAACATAGTTCAAAAGAGCGAAGAATGGTGTTGTCAGGAAAGAACCGATCATGGCGAAGCGGAGCATGGTGGAAACTTGACCAGCAAAGAACTTGATGATGACGATACCGATAATAGCTGTGAGGGTCATCCAGATGTTCAAAGATTTGCTATCATCCTCTTTTTGACTTAGCAAGAGTCGTAGGGAAACCTGATTAACGCGAGAATAGCCATCGATAACAGTAATGACTGTTCCAAAGATACAGAGAAAGGCGATGAAGGTGATCAAATAACGGGACCATTCTCCAAGAACAGAGGCGTACATACCCACAAATTGAGAGATGTATTTGGCTGAAGCGGCCTCAACTGCTTGTCCTGTAGGATACTGAATGAGTGCTCCGAGTGCTACAAAGAATACAGCCAGGATAGCAGTTCCAATGTAACCAACGTTAAAGTCGAAAAGAGCATCCTCTGTATTAAAGTTGACGGTCTTTTTCTTTTCAGCAGACCAGAGTGAGTTGATGGCTGAAATTTCAATAGGGGCAGGCATCCATCCTAGGAGGGAAACGATAAAAGGGAGGGCTGCCATTTGCCAAGGTGTCTTCTCGACAAAATCAGAGCTGTATTCTGGATGCTTAATTGCTGCAATGATAACTGCAAGAACAGTTGCAATAGTCAAAGCTGACATGATCCATTTTGCCATACCATCCAACAGTTTGTAGCCACCAAAGAGTAGCATGGCCCAAATGACTGCAACAAGGATGAGGGACCATTGAGTGATGCTAAGACCGATCATTGGAAAAGCGCTAGCAATGATGGCTGAGCAAAGAATAGCGACCCCGGCTGTGTTGACCATAGCAGAAAAGACATTGAGGATAAAGAAAATCCAGAGATAGAACTTGCCTTTTTCAGCGTAGCCTTCGACCAAGGTTTTACCAGTATCAGCAGTATATTCTGCACCAAAACGGAAAAATGGATATTTAAAAACATTGGCCAAGATAACTAAGAGGAGTAGTGACCAACCATAAGAACCACCAGCTTGAGTGGAGGATACGATGTGAGAACCTCCAACGGCGGCAGAAGCCATTAGGATACCTGGCCCCATTGCCTTTAGTTTGCTTGTCCAGGTTGACTGGCTTGATAAAGTAACTTGTGACATAATAGATGCTCCCGTTTTTGAATTTTCAGAATAATCTGAATAGGTAGCTTCTATTTTACAAAAAACTTAAAAGAAATGCAAGAATATTTTGAAAAAAGTTGGAAAATCCTGAAAAATTCACAAAAACCATATGAAAATAACTGTGGCTGTTTCAAGGGGATGATGTTTACTAGGGCCAATAAAAATCCGAGAAGTTTTCTTCTCGGATTTCGGTTATTTCAATTGATCTGTTACGTCTTTTGAGAGCAACATTCCCAGATGGTAAGTTTTATTGATATGTGCAATGACATCATTGATATTTTCAGTCGTGTGAATTTTCTCTTTGATGTCAGACCTGAATGTCTCGTCCTTCAAGAGTTGCTCTTGGTAGAGCTTTTGCAGTCTTTCCTTCTCGTACTTATTGAGCAGAAAAAGGAAAACCAAGCTAATTATAACGAGGATATAAGCATATTGGCTCATAAGGAATCTCCCATATGATAAAGAAATAGTAAAAGTGAATAAATTATTTTATTGAATAGCTGCAACGCCGACCAAAATATAAATATTATTTTGCCTCAACCGTTCAGATTGCTTTCAAGTAATTTAAAAGATTAGAACCTAAATCAAACTAAATCGCTGTTATTTGGTTTGACAAGTTAGTGAAGCTCCTAACCAAATCCTTGATAGGATTTGGCGTTAGTTACTTATGCTCTTCGAAAATCAAATTTAAACCACGTCAGCGTCGCCTTACCGTACTCAAGTACAGCCTGCGGCTAGCTTCCTAGTTTGCTCTTTGATTTTCATTGAGTATTAGACTGCTTTACAATAAAGTGATTAAAAGATTACGACATGAGCCTAACCAAATCGATATTATTTGGTTAGGTGAATTAGTGAAGCAGTTAGCTAGTCCGCATATAGCGGCTAGCGTCTAACAATTAGGAACTTTAGTTCCAATTGTTAGTACTGAATCACATCTTCTCCGGCGCTTCTACTCCGAGCAAACGAAGAGCTTCTTTGAGAACGACTGCAGTTGCGTAGCTGAGGGCTAGACGGCTGTCGCGCTCAGGACTTTCATCTAGGATACGTGTATGTGCATAATATTTGTTGAAGGCTTGAGCCAAACTAATCGCAAATTTCGCAATGATAGAAGGTTCAAAATTATCTGCTGCACGATTGATAATACGTGGGAAGTCTTGGAGTAGTTTTATGATTTCCCAGCTTTCAGCATCATTCAAGCTGTAGTTGCCAGCTGTATCTGGTTTGAAATCGGCTTTGCGCAAGATAGATTGGATACGAGCGTAGGCGTATTGAACGTAAGGTCCAGTTTCTCCTTCAAAGGATACCATAGCTTCAAGGTCGAAGTCATATCCATTTGTACGGTCGGTCTTAAGATCATAGAACTTGATAGCCCCAACTCCAACAGCGTGGGCAACCTGGTCTTTATTTTCTAACTCAGGATTTTTCGCTTCGATTTGGGCCTTGGCACGACTAACAGCCTCAGCGATAGTCGGTTCTAGCAAGATGACATTTCCTTTACGAGTAGAGAGTTTTTTCCCTTCTTTTGTTACCAATCCAAACGGAACATGGACAATGTCTTGGCTCCAATCGTAGCCCATCTCTTGTAGTACTGCCTTGAGTTGTTTGAAGTGGGCAGATTGTTCTTGACCAACAACATAGATGGATTTTGCAAATTGGTATTCGTTTTTACGGTAAAGGGCTGCAGCCAAGTCACGTGTGATATAGAGAGTTGCACCGTCAGATTTTTTGATAAGGGCTGGATGTTCAATTCCATATTTCTCAAGATTGACAACTTGGGCTCCTTCTGACTCAACAAGAAGACCTTTTTCAGCGAGAATGTCTACAACAGCATCCATCTTATCATTGTAAAAGGCTTCTCCGTTGTAGCTGTCAAATTCAACTTGTAATTCATTGTAAAGGCGGTTGAATTCCACTAAACTTTCATCACGGAACCATTGCCAGAGAGCGAGGGCTTCCTCATCTCCATTTTCCAGTTTGCGGAACCATTCGCGCGCTTCTTCATCCAAGCTAGGATCTTTTTCAGCTTCAGCATTGATGCGAACGTAGAGTTTAAGAAGTTCATCGATTGGATGCGCTTTAACGGCTTCCTCATTTCCCCATTTCTTGTAGGCAACGATCAACATTCCAAACTGTTTACCCCAGTCTCCCAAATGGTTGACCTTGACCGTTTGATAGCCAATTTTTTGGAAAATATGTGATAAGCTATCTCCGATAACCGTTGAACGCAAGTGCCCAATAGAGAATGGTTTTGCGATATTGGGACTAGACATATCGATAACGACATTTTCTTGCTTGCCAATGGTTTGGTCAGCATAGTGATCTTTTTCAGTGATAACATCCTGTAATACCTGAGCCGAAATAGTACTTTTATCAAGGAAAAAGTTGACGTAAGGTCCTGTTGCGACAACCTTTTCAAAGGCTTGGCTGTTAATTTTTTCAGCAATATCTGCTGTAATCATTTGCGGAGCTTTACGCTCGACCTTTGCTAGAGAAAAGGCAGGGAAGGCGATGTCTCCCATTTCTGAGTTTTTAGGTGTTTCCAGTAAATTTAAAATAGCCTCTTGGTCCAGGCTATCAATAACGCTAGCCAACTCGCTAGCAATCAATTCTTTTGTATTCATAAGGGCTCCTTTTTGGGCTTTTCTACTATTTTATCACAATTTACTACATTTTTTGAGAAAGAAGAGAATTTTTTTGAATTATCTATTTTTTTTTGGTATAATATAGTTATAAAATAAATGTAAAATTTGTTATAAATATTCACTTAAGAGGATAATATGAGAAAAAGAGAACGGCATCAGTTGATTAAAAAGATGATCACCGAAGAAAAACTTGGCACTCAAAAAGACATTCAAGACCGTCTAGAGGCTCGTAATGTTTATGTGACACAAACGACTTTGTCACGTGATTTGCGTGAAATCGGCTTGACCAAGGTTAAGAAAAATGATATGGTGTATTATGTACTAGCAAATGAGACAGATAAGATTGATTTAGTTGAGTTTTTGTCTCATCATTTAGAAGGAGTTGCAAGAGCAGAGTTCACCTTGGTACTTCATACCAAACTTGGAGAAGCTGCAGTCTTAGCAAACATTGTAGATGCAAACAAGGATGAATGGATTTTAGGAACGGTTGCTGGTGCTAATACCTTATTGGTTATTTGTCGAGACCAGCACGTTGCCAAGCTGATGGAAGATCGTTTGCTAGATTTGATGAAAGATAAATAAGGTCTTGGGAGTTGCTCTCAAGACTTATTTTTAGCAAGGAGAGACGGAAAATGGCAACAGAAAAGCTATCACCCGGCATGCAACAGTATGTGGATATTAAGAAACAATACCCAGATTCTTTTTTACTTTTTCGGATGGGTGATTTTTACGAGTTGTTTTATGAAGATGCAATTAATGCAGCGCAAATTTTGGAAATTTCCTTAACAAGTCGGAATAAAAATGCAGAAAATCCGATACCCATGGCGGGCGTCCCCTATCATTCTGCCCAACAGTATATCGATGTTCTGATTGAGCAGGGCTATAAGGTAGCCATAGCCGAACAGATGGAAGATCCCAAACAAGCGGTTGGTGTTGTCAAGCGAGAGGTGGTTCAGGTCATCACACCTGGAACGGTCGTTGATAGCAGTAAGCCGGATAGTCAGAATAATTTCTTGGTTGCCTTAGATCGTGATGGCAATCAGTTTGGTCTAGCTTATATGGATTTGGTGACGGGTGATTTCTATGTGACGGGTCTATTAGATTTCACGTTGGTTTGTGGGGAAATTCGCAACCTCAAAGCGCGAGAAGTGGTGCTGGGTTATGACTTGTCTGAGGAAGAAGAACAAATCCTCAGCCGTCAGATGAATCTGGTACTTTCTTATGAAAAAGAAGGCTTTGAGGACCTTCATTTACTGGATTCACGACTGGCAGCTGTGGAGCAAGCAGCAGCTAGTAAGCTCCTCCAGTATGTTCACCGGACCCAGATGAGGGAGTTGAACCACCTCAAACTTGTTATCCGCTATGAAATCAAAGATTTCTTGCAGATGGATTATGCGACCAAGGCTAGTCTGGATTTGGTTGAGAATGCCCGTTCAGGTAAGAAGCAAGGCAGTCTTTTCTGGCTTTTGGATGAAACCAAAACGGCTATGGGTATGCGGCTCTTACGTTCTTGGATTCATCGTCCTTTGATTGATAAGGAGCGAATCGTCCAACGTCAAGAGGTGGTGCAGGTCTTTCTTGACCACTTCTTTGAGCGCAGTGATTTAACGGACAGTCTCAAGGGTGTTTATGACATCGAACGTTTGGCTAGTCGGGTTTCTTTTGGCAAGACCAATCCCAAGGATCTCTTGCAGTTGGCGACCACCTTGTCTAGTGTACCACGGATTCGTGCGATTTTAGAAGGCATGGAGCAGCCTGCTCTAGCCCATCTTATCGCACAGTTAGATGCCATCCCTGAGTTGGAGAGCTTGATTAGCGCAGCGATTTCTCCCGAAGCTCCTCACGTGATTACGGAAGGTGGCATTATCTGTACGGGATTTGATGAGACCTTGGATAAATACCGTCGTGTACTCAGAGAAGGGACTAGCTGGATTGCTGAGATTGAGGCTAAGGAGAGAGAAAACTCTGGCATCAGCACGCTTAAGATTGACTACAATAAAAAGGACGGCTACTATTTCCATGTGACCAATTCGCAACTGGGAAATGTGCCAGCCCACTTTTTCCGCAAGGCGACACTGAAAAACTCGGAACGCTTTGGTACCGAGGAATTAGCCCGTATCGAGGGAGATATGCTGGAGGCGCGTGAGAAGTCAGCCAACCTAGAATATGAAATCTTTATGCGTATCCGTGAGGAAGTCAGCAAGTACATCCAGCGTTTGCAGGCTTTAGCCCAAGGAATTGCGACGGTTGATGTCTTGCAAAGTCTCGCAGTTGTGGCTGAAACCCAGCATTTGATTCGACCTGAGTTTGGAGACGATTCACAAATTGATATCCAGAAAGGGCGCCATGCTGTCGTCGAAAAAGTCATGGGAACTCAGACCTATATTCCTAATACCATTCAGATGGCAGAAGATACGAGTATTCAGCTAATCACAGGGCCAAACATGAGTGGGAAGTCTACCTACATGCGTCAGCTAGCCATAACAGCGGTTATGGCTCAGCTAGGCTCGTATGTGCCAGCAGAAAGTGCCCATTTGCCGATTTTTGATGCGATCTTTACCCGTATTGGAGCAGCAGATGATTTGGTTTCAGGTCAATCAACCTTCATGGTGGAGATGATGGAGGCCAATAATGCCATTTCGCATGCGACCAAGGACTCACTCATTCTCTTTGATGAGTTAGGACGGGGAACTGCGACTTATGACGGGATGGCTCTTGCCCAATCCATCATCGAATACATCCATGAATATATCGGAGCCAAGACCCTCTTTGCGACTCACTATCATGAGTTGACCAGTCTAGGGTCTAGCCTGGAACACTTGGTCAATGTTCACGTGGCAACCTTAGAACAGGATGGACAGGTCACCTTCCTTCACAAGATCGAACCAGGACCAGCTGACAAATCTTATGGTATCCACGTTGCTAAGATTGCTGGTTTACCAGCAGAACTTTTAGCAAGGGCGGATAAGATTTTGGCTCAGTTAGAGAGTCAGGGCACAGAAAGTCCTGCTCCGATGAGACAAACAAGTGCTGTCACAGAACAGATGTCACTCTTTGACGCGCCTGCAGAGCACCCTATCCTAGCAGAATTAGCTAAACTGGATGTTTACAATATGACACCTATGCAGGCTATGAATGTCTTAGTCGAGCTCAAACAAAAGTTATAGCCTCAAGATTTCCTAAGTAATAGGAAATCTTTTTATTTAAAGTGAAAAATAATAGTATTATAATGACAATAGGTAAATACCAATATTTAATAACTTCAAATTACCTTTGGAGGAGGAATCTATGCTGAGAAACAGACAAAATTATATTGTTGATATTTTGGGTGATAAAAATCAGTGGCTAACAGGGAAATATTTAGCGCAGATGTTAAGTGTATCTGATAGGACAATCCGATCGGATATAGAGGCAATCAATCAGGAATATCAATGTGAGGTGATTGTTTCTAATAAACGGTTAGGGTATAGATTAAATGAACAGGTGGTTTCGGAATTAGAACTATTAACGAACAATCTAGTCCCCCAAACGCCACAAGAACGATGCATTTGGATGATTAAAGAGTTACTGTTTAATTCAAAGGAATTAAATCTATATGATTTGGAAAATCGTGTTTTTGTTAGTGGTTATTCAATTGAGAACGATCTGGGTAGAATTAAGAAAATGATTGAAAATTATCGTTTGACACTAGAGCGTTCTAAGAATTTTATTAAGTTGATAGGCAATGAAGATGAAAAAAGGAGGTTATATCGTGAATTATTAACAAATGAGGTGCAGGGAAATTTTACGAATTTAAATACGTTAGCTGGTCTATTTCCGAAAATTGATTTTGTAAGGATGTCAGATATTTTTACCGAAATTTGTTATGAGTATGACTATCAAATAAAGGAGTCTCTTTTCCCGATTGTGATGATTCATGCAGGAGTTGCTATTGAGCGTATCATAAGAAATAACTATGTTGAAACCATTCAAGGATCTGAGCAATTTTTTATAGATACTGCTGACTATCAACTCTCGAGGATATTTTTTGAACGTATTGAAAAAGAATTGGGAGTTCAATTAGTGGAAAACGAAATTATAAAATTTGCTCTACTACTCTATGGTAGCAGTAGTCGTCAAAGTTTTATTCCAAAAGAGGAAATACGATTGATGATATCAGATGTATTGTTGAAGATTAGTGATAACTTTGATATTGATTTTTCAACAGATAAAGTATTAGTTAGTGGATTAGGAAACCACATTTCTTCTATGATTGAACGGCAAAAAACAAATACACCCATGTCCAATATATATCTGAAGGAAATCAAGAGAAAATATCCTTTGATTTTTGAGATGGCGGTACACGCTGGGGAGGTATTGAGTGAGAAAATAGGTAAAAAGGTGGATGAAAATGAGTTATCATTCATTGCTTTGCACTTGGGAGCTGCATATGATAGGGTGAATACTCCTAGTAAATATCAAGCCGTTGTCATTATTCCTAATAATCAGATGTTGACAAAGCAATTTATAGACAGAATTCATTTACGCTTTGAGAATCGGATGTCAATTGCTTTTCATTACAAGATGTTTGACGAGAGACAGATTGAGGCAGTGTCTCCTGATTTAATTATTTCGACAGTAACTTTGCGACATTCTTTAAGAATACCGACTTTACAGTTATCGGTTCTATTTAATTATGAAGATGAGAGTAAGATTTTTCAATTATTAAATCGAATGGATAAAGAGCGATATCACGAAAGATTTCAACAAATGATGAAACATTTGATTCAGAAAAAACTTTTTTATAGAAAAACGAGTATATTCGATAGTGAGGAGGCGATAGAATTTTTATGTAATCAATTGATTGATAAGGGATTCGCTAATGAGTGCTATAAAAAAGATGTTCTTAAGCGAGAAAAAATTTCAGCCACTTCATTTGTCCAAGGATTTGCGGTTCCACATGCAATAGAAATTACAACAAATGAATCGTGTTTGGCTACTTTGACATTGGATAAGCCGGTTAAATGGGGAAATTTTGAGGTTCGTTTAGTCATTCTTCTGGCAATTAGGGAAGAGGACAATCAGTTAATGAGTATCTTTTTTGATTGGTTGTCAAATTTGGTGATGGATCCAGAGAAGATGTCAGCGTTATTAAATGCTCATAGTCAGAGGGATTTTATTGCGACTATTATAGAGTAGGAGTTAAAGATGGTAAGAAGAAAGGAATCTACGAAGGTATTGGCGCTAACACAGGCAGGAATGACGAGGAGGGTAATCGCTTATTTGTTGGATTGGTATCTGGGAGCGATGTTAACAGCTCTTCCAATAGGGATTCTTTCTCAAAAATTATACGGGAATATGCTTCATCAGGATTTGTCAACTTTACCCGAACCATACGGTATCATTTGTGGAGGGATTGGCATGATTGGTGGTCTGTTTTATTATATTGTGATTCCATTAGGTAGGTGTAAAGGGCAGACTCTTGGCAAGAGAATTACGCGTTTAAAAGTCATAAAAAAAGATGGTGGCGATGTAGATTTGAAGACAATTTTACTTCGTCAACTGTTAGGAAGTATAATCCTTGAGGGAAGTCTTTATACAGTTAGCTACATAGGTTATCAGATAATTCAATTGAGTACAGGGCTTCAGATGGTTACTGGTTTAAGTACTATTAGTTTAGGAATTGGCATTCTTAGTGCTCTGTTGGCTACTTTTCATAAAAATCATCAAGCGTTGCATGATATTATTGCTCGGACAAAGGTGATTGAGGTTTAAAATTTCCGTTTTCTAGGAAAATATTTTCTTACACAATAATGATTTTGTTATCTATAATAAAGGTATAAAAAGGAAGAGGTATGATTATGAATGATGTACAAATGGCTAGTTTTAAAATCATTTCTACAGTTGGAGCTGCCAAATCTCATTATATCGAAGCAATTCGATTTTCAAAACAAGGGCAATTTGAAAAAGCGCAAGAAAGTGTAGAGGAAGGAAGAAAAGCTTATAAGAAAGGGCATGAAATCCATTTTAAGCTTATTCAGGAGGAAGCCAAAGGAGGAAATCAAGAGATTATATTACTCTTAATTCATGCGGAAGATCAACTGATGTCAACAGAGACATTACAGGTTTTAGCAGAAGAATTAATCGAAATGAATAAACGACTATCTAAACTAGAAAATAAATAGGAGGAAATCCATATGAAAAAAATCTATCTGTTCTGCAGTGCTGGTATGTCCACTAGCATGCTTGCTAGTAATATGCAAAGTGTAGCAAACAATCATAAATTGCCAATTAAAATAGCGGCGTTTCCACATGATAAATTGACAGATATCCTTGCCGAAGATCGTCCTGACTGTATTTTACTTGGTCCACAAGTTCGATACATGTATGAAGAAACGGTTGCAAAATATGGAAATGAGGACATTCCGATTAGCGTTATTGACCAAGGAGATTATGGAATGATGAATGGCGAAAATGTTTTAAAAAGCGCCATCAAATTAATTAAAGGTGCAAAAAAATGATGAAAGGTTAGGATTTTACATCATGTTGAAACAATTAGAAAAACTTTTGATTCCTCTTGCCGAAGCAATCGGGAAAAATAAATATTTGGTATCTATTCGTGATGGTTTTTTGATTACAACTCCTCTTTTGATTGCTGGTTCAATCTTTTTATTGATTGGCGAATTTCCGTGGCCGGCACTCAATGAATGGATGGGTTCTGTCATTGTCGATCCAAAAACAGGAACAAATTTAACAGCATTTATTGAAAAACCATCAAGTGCTACATTTTCTGTAATGGCTATCTTTGCGGTTATTGCTATTGCTTATTCATTTGCTAAGCAAATAAAAACCAATAGGATTTTTGGCTCTGCGACAGCAGTAATGAGTTGGCTGCTTTTGATGCCTTACGTGGTGAATGGGGCAGCTAAAGTCGAAGGAAAGGATGTTCCTGTTACTCTAGCTGGTATTCCACTTAATTGGATGGGAGCCAAAGGTATTTTCATTGGTATCGTAGTCTCTTTCCTTGCTGTACATATTTACGCACTTGTAGAAAAGAAAGGTTGGATTATTAAAATGCCAGCTGGTGTACCACCGACAGTGGTAGAATCATTTGCAGCTTTGATCCCAGCAACAGCAGTAATGACAGTATTTTTTGTTATTAATTTAATTTTTGGTTTCTTGGGTACTAATGCTTTCCAAGTAATCTTTGATATTTTACAAACACCGCTTGTTCATTTAGGTGGAACACTTGGTGCTTCTATGACCGCTTTCTTCTTCAATGGTCTCTTCTGGTTCTTTGGAATTAATGGTGGTGCAATTGTCAGCGCAGTATATGGTCCTGTTTTAGCGACCCTTTCTCTTGAAAATATTGAGTTCTTTAAAACTGGTGTAGGAACACCTCATATTATTAACGGGCAGTTCCAAGAGTTGTTTGCGATATTTGGTGGAGCGGGTTCTACCTTATCCCTTATTATTGCGATGCTTATCTTTTGTCGTTCAAAACGCATTACAGAGCTTGGTAAATTGTCACTTATTCCAGGAATCTTTGGGATTAATGAGCCGATTATTTTTGGCTTGCCTATGGTGCTAAATCCCGTAATGCTTGTTCCATTTATGTTTGTGCCTATTTTCAATATTCTTGTATCTTATACTGTAATGGCAACAGGTTTGGTTCCGATTACAAATGGTGTGACTATTCCTTGGACGACTCCACCGATTATTTCAGGTTTTCTTGCAACTGATTGGCGTGGCGCTTTGTTACAAATTATCTTGATTACAGCAGGTGTATTCATCTATATGCCGTTCATTAAAGCGATGGATAAAAAATACTTAGAGGATGAAGTAAATGCTGTACGAGATAGTGTGACAGATGACTTGGATCTAGATAATTTATCATTTGATGATTTATAGGAGTAAAGTATGAAAATTGTTATGATATATGATCAGATTCAATCTGGTGCAGGAATTAAAGACGACCATCTAGTTCCTTTGGGGCTAAACAAAGGAGCAGTGGGGCCGGCTATTATGATGGAGCCCTATCTCAAAAAAGTAGATGGGGATGTTCTGGCATGTCTCCATTCAGGGGATGGTTTCTATATTGAAAATAAGGAAGAAGTCAGCCGTAAGTTATGTGCTATGATTACAAAACTAAAGGCCGATGTTGTAATTTGTGGTCCTTGTTTTGATTACAAAGGTTATGCCCAAATGGCTGCAGAAGTAGCTGTCATTATCAATCAAAAACTTCAGATTCCTGCTATCGTATCTATGGCTGAGGAATGTGAGGACATCATTATAAATTATAAAGAGAAGGTTCATATAGTGAAAATGCCTAGAAAAGGAGCGCCTGGTTTGAACCGAGCCTTAGAAGGTATTTGTGAACTAACACATGCAATGTTTAAAAAGGAAAACGAAGAAACAATCGCAAGGAAATATTGCTATTAATGAGTGATAAAAGTAAGAAAGAGGTGAAGGAATGAGAAAACTGGGTGTATCCGTATATCCGGGCCATAATGAAATTGATGATATTTTAGCTTATTTGGACTTGGCTTCAAAATACGGTTTTTCTAGGGTGTTTACTTGCTTATTATCTGTTGGAAATCAAGAAAAGACAATTTCTGATTTTAAAAAGGCTGTAAAATTTGCAGTTTCAAGAGGAATGGAAGTAATCGCAGATGTTGATTTAAGTGTCTTTGATAAACTAAATTTGAAATATGATGATTTAACATTTTTTAAAGATATGGGATTAACTGGTATTCGTTTAGATGGTGGCTTTTCAGGTAGAGAAGAAGCAGATATGACATTTAACCCTCAAGGATTAGTTATTGAACTAAATATGAGTATCGAAAATCGCTATTTAGAAAATATAGCAGCCTACCAGCCGAATTTTGAGAACTTAATAGGGTGTCACAATTTTTATCCCCATCGTTACACAGGATTATCTATCGAACATTTTATGAGTACCTCTAAGCGTTATAAAAGCTTAGGGTTGCGTACAGCAGCATTTGTTAATTCAAAAACTGCAAAGACTGGACCTTGGCCAGTAGAGGAAGGGTTGTGTACACTGGAGTTGCATCGTGATTGGGAAATTACTAGTGCTACAAAGTGGCTATGGGCTACGGAGTTGATTGATGACGTAATTATTGCAAATTCTTTTGCTAGTGAAGAAGAGTTGAGAGCTTTGAGTGAAATTAATCCATATTTGTTGTCATTAGACTGCGAATTGGCAAAAGAGGATACAAAAGTAGAGCGCCGTATCATTTTAGAAGAGCCTCATTTGGTTCGTGGCGATTCTTCTGATTACATGTTACGTTCTTCCCAAAGTCGTATTACGCATAGAGGAGAGTATTTTGCGCCACATAATACTCATACGATTCAAAGGGGTGATATTTTGATTGATAATTCTTTATATACAAAGTATGCGGGGGAAGCACAAATAGCTCTCTTACAGATGGAGAACGTAGGTAAGACCAATGTGGTTGGAAGAGTCCTTGAGCGGGATTTGCCACTTTTAGATATGCTTAAAGCATGGCAAAAATTCAAATTTATTGATAAAACAAACAATTGATGTTAAAATTCCCTGTCCAATTCATGTTGGGCAGGGATTTCTCTATTACTTTTTATGAGCCAAGAGTTGATTGATGTGGTCTACCTTTTTTGCTTCTCTTTTATAGAGAATAACCCAGATGATGAGGTAGACGATCGCAAACTCTGGAATGAGCTGGAGATAGAAGGTCCAGTGGAAGGGGAACCAACCAGCTAGAGTTACTAGTGGAACAAAGCCAGCCAGCATGAGGAAGAAATGGGAAAGTGTTGCACGGAGCAGGCTCCAGTCACGGCTGAATAAGCGACTGCCAAAGCTAAAGAGAACGCCGATAGCTGACCAGATAATCGTGCAGTAGAGTAAGATCAGGGCACCGTGAACCTGATGTTGAACCATCGCTTGGCCGATGAGAGACTCGGGGCTCAGTGGGACATAGGTATTTGGTGCATAAATGAGTGAAAAGAGGATAGAGAGGATGAGGCCGATAAGTACACCAGCTGCTGCATCGTGAAAGATTTGTTTTTTCATAGTTCTAATTTCTCCTTGATGGTTTTTAGGTAACGACGTGAAGAGTAGGTGAAGCTTTCGTTTTTTAAGAAAATTTCAACCAGACCGTTGGGGGTGAGCTTAAGATGAGAGATGGAGTCGATATTGACGATTTCAGATTGGGAAATTTGGATAAAAGTTGTCGGCAGAATTTCAAGAACCTGATAGAGCCGCAAATCAATGCTGTAGGTCTGAGATGCAGTTTCTGCTAGAACCTTTCGATTTTCTATATAGAAGCGCTGAATCTTGCCAATTTCAACTAGATAGACCTGATCTTCAATCTTCCCTTTGATTTTTTCTTTTTGGTCCAGATTTTCTGCGAACTCGATGACTTTTTGGACTTTTTCGGTCTCTTGAGGAGCTTGGACAATCAGCTTTTCTTCCTTGTATATCTCCTTAATCTGTAGTTCTACTTTCATAAATTTCTCTCCTTACATTTCATACAAAATTGTGATCACTTCCTGTACACCTTTATTAAACACTATTTTATGACCTCTGGCAAGAGCTTTTGCCTATGTGGAGGGATTTGGAGTCTATGTGGTATTTGCTTTTTCTGGTAACATCTGAAATATGGTATAATAGCACTAATCAATTTCTAGGAAAATAGATACAGAAAGGGGCTGAAAGATGTCTCATATTATTGAATTGCCAGAGGTGCTGGCAAACCAGATTGCGGCAGGGGAGGTTATCGAACGTCCTGCTAGTGTAGTTAAAGAGTTGGTAGAAAATGCCATTGACGCGGGCTCTAGTCAGATTATCATTGAGATCGAGGAAGCTGGTCTCAAGAAAATTCAAATCACCGATAATGGTCATGGAATTGCTCACGATGAGGTGGAATTGGCCTTGCGTCGCCATGCGACCAGTAAGATAAAAAATCAAGCAGACCTCTTTCGGATTCGAACGCTCGGCTTTCGTGGTGAAGCCCTGCCTTCTATTGCTTCTGTTAGTGTGCTGACTCTGTTGACGGCGGTGGATGGTGCGAGTCATGGGACCAAGCTCGTTGCGCGTGGAGGTGAAGTTGAGGAAGTCATCCCAGCGACTAGTCCTGTGGGGGCCAAGGTTTGTGTGGAGGACCTCTTTTTCAACACACCTGCCCGTCTCAAATATATGAAGAGCCAACAAGCAGAGTTGTCTCATATCATTGATATTGTCAACCGTATGGGATTGGCCCATCCTGAGATTTCTTTTAGTTTAATCAGTGATGGCAAGGAAATGACGCGGACAGCAGGGACTGGTCAACTGCGTCAAGCCATCGCAGGAATTTATGGTTTGGTCAGTGCCAAGAAGATGATTGCCATTGAGAATTCTGACCTAGATTTCGAAATTTCAGGCTTTGTGTCTTTACCTGAGTTAACCCGAGCCAACCGCAACTATATCAGCCTCTTCATCAATGGCCGTTATATCAAGAACTTCTTGCTCAATCGTGCTATTCTTGACGGTTATGGCAGCAAACTCATGGTAGGACGTTTTCCACTGGCTGTCATTCACATCCATATCGACCCCTATCTAGCTGATGTCAATGTGCATCCAACCAAGCAAGAAGTGCGGATTTCTAAGGAAAGAGAACTGATGACGCTACTTTCAGAGGCTATTTCAAATAGTCTCAAGGAACAAGCCTTGATTCCTGATGCTTTAGAAAATCTTGCCAAATCTACTGTGCGCAATCGTCAAAAGGTAGAGCAGACCATTCTCCCACTCAAAGAAAATACGCTCTACTATGAAAAAACAGAACTCTCAAAACCTAGTCAAGCTGAGGTGGCTGATCATCAGGTTGAATTAACTGAGGAGGGTAGGGACCTAACCCTGTTTGCCAAGGAAACCTTGGACCAGCTAACCAAGCCAGCAAAACTGCATTTTGCAGAGAGAAAGCCTGCTAACTACGACCAACTAGACCATCCAGAGTTAGACTTAGCCAGTCTTGATAAGGCTTATGACAAGCTGGAGAGAGAAGAATCATCCAGCTTCCCAGAGTTGGAGTTTTTCGGACAGATGCACGGGACCTATCTCTTTGCCCAGGGGCGAGATGGACTCTACATCATAGACCAGCACGCGGCTCAGGAACGAGTTAAGTACGAGGAATACCGTGAAAGCATTGGCAATGTTGACCAAAGCCAGCAGCAACTCCTAGTGCCCTACATCTTTGAATTCCCAGCAGATGATGCGCTTCGTCTCAGGGAAAGAATGGCACTTTTAGAGGAAGTGGGCGTCTTTCTAGCAGAGTACGGAGAAAATCAATTTATCCTGCGTGAACATCCTATTTGGATGGCAGAAGAAGAAATCGAGTCTGGTATCTATGAAATGTGCGACATGCTGCTCTTGACCAAGGAAGTTTCTATCAAAAAATACCGAGCAGAGCTAGCCATCATGATGTCCTGCAAGCGGTCTATCAAGGCCAACCATCGTATCGACGACCACTCAGCTAGACAGCTACTTTATCAGCTTTCTCAATGTGACAATCCATATAACTGTCCACACGGACGTCCCGTTTTGGTGCATTTTACCAAGTCAGATATGGAAAAAATGTTCCGACGCATTCAGGAAAATCATACGAGTCTTCGTGAGTTGGGGAAATATTAAGAACACAAAAAGCCTTTGTTCCTTTTGAACAAGGCTTTTTAGTTTTTCTAAAGTGGGAACTTGATTGGACATGGGTAGCTTGACAAGACCAGTTCTAAAAAATATTGCGAAAACGGAATTAGGTGATTCAAGGTTTTCTAGAGTCATCTTTGTCAGAAGGATTCTTAAGACCAATCACTTTATCAAGATAACGTTGTTTGGTTTTGAGAGCCTTATTGATAGCAATCGCTGAAGCAATCAAGAGAACGAAGGTCAGCCAAATCCAGGCGGTGAATTCGGCTGGGAAACTAGAACCGGCTAAAAAGAGATAGATAGCCAGAGCCAAGACGAAAATATAAATCACTTGCCAGAGGCCAAAGGATTTAACCTCTTTATAGTAGTTGTCCTTGTTTTCCTCCAAGATCACTTCTGTGGAACCTTTTTCAGAGTTTTCATCCAGTAGTAGATAGTCAGTTGTCACTTGAAAAATCTTGCTTAATTCAATGATTTTTTCGATTTCTGGAAGGACTTGTCCAGACTCCCATTTTGAGATGCTTTGCCGAGAAACATTGATTTGTTCAGCTAGCTTTTCCTGGGACCAACCTTTTTCCTTTCTGAGCTCAAATAGTTTTTCTGCGAGTTTCATCATTCTATCCTCCTTTTTCTACCTCTATCCTAACAATTTTTACTTATAATGAGAATACAATCTCCTGTACTATTTGTCAACCAGAGGTTGCACCTTTTGTTGCAGTCTGTCTTGGGGAAATATGATATACTAGATAGGCAAAATAATGGAGAAAAAACTATGTACGAATATCTTAAAGGAATCATTACCAAAATCACTGCTAAATACATTGTCCTAGAGGCGAATGGTATCGGTTATATCTTGCATGTAGCCAATCCCTATGCTTACTCAGGTCAGGTTAATCAAGAGACCCAGATTTATGTGCACCAAGTTGTCCGTGAGGACGCGCATCTGCTCTATGGCTTTCGCTCAGAAGATGAGAAAAAACTCTTCCTCAGTCTGATTTCGGTCTCAGGTATTGGACCTGTATCAGCTCTTGCTATTATCGCAGCCGATGACAATGCTGGCTTGGTTCAAGCAATCGAGACTAAGAACATTACCTACTTGACTAAGTTCCCTAAAATTGGCAAGAAAACAGCCCAACAGATGGTGCTAGACTTGGAAGGTAAGGTAGTTGTGGCTAGCGATGACCTTCCTGCCAAGGTGGCAGTGCAAACCAGCGCTGAAAACCAAGAACTGGAAGAAGCTATGGAAGCCATGTTGGCACTGGGCTACAAGGCAACCGAGCTTAAGAAAATCAAGAAATTCTTTGAAGGAACGACAGATACAGCTGAGAACTATATCAAGTCGGCCCTTAAGATGTTGGTAAAATAGGAGAAGAGTATGCCAAAACGCTGTGGTTGGGTTAAAATGAACAACCCTTTATATGTAGCCTATCATGATGAGGAGTGGGGCTACCCCCTCCATGATGACCAAGCATTGTTTGAGTTATTGTGCATGGAAACCTATCAGGCTGGTCTATCTTGGGAAACGGTACTAAACAAACGCCAAGCTTTCCGAGAAGCATTTCATGGATATCAAATTCAGGCGGTCGCGGAGATGGCAGATGGGGAGTTGGAAGCCTTGTTAGAGAATCCAGCCATCATCCGAAATCGTGCCAAGCTCTTTGCGACGCGTGCCAACGCCCAAGCATTTTTACAAGTCCAGAAAACCTTTGGCTCTTTTGACGCTTATCTCTGGTCCTTTGTTGAGGGAAAAACGATCGTGAATGATGTTCCTGACTATCACCTAGCACCTGCTAAAACAGCCTTGTCTGAAAAGTTATCTCAAGATCTCAAAAAACGAGGCTTCAAGTTCACAGGTCCAGTCGCAGTTTTAGCTTTTCTACAAGCGGCAGGTCTGATTGACGACCACGAGAATGATTGTGAGTGGAAAAGCGGAAATAAGTGAGTGCAGGCGTCTAATTATCTGAGAATATAGAAAAAGCTGAGAAGAGTTTCTCAGCTTTTTGATTATATGCTAGTAACTTTTATAGTGCAGTAAGAAATGTCAGTCCACCTAAGACAACGCCAGCTGAGTTTGGAATAATTAGTATCCAATCCTTCTTAGGTTCTTTTGTCCACCCGTAAATAACCCAAATTAAACAAGATACTGCTGCGGATAAAGGCTGGAATGGTTGAGCTTTGTTGCCTTGTAAATTGGCAAAAATTTGTGGGATGTAGGCGATAAATACAATAATCCCGATAAAGGCCCCGATTGAACCGACAATTTGATTTATTTTTTGTTTAGTCATATACACCTCCTTTAAAAAGATATCATAGAAATAAGCAAAATGCAATAAATTCAGACACAAATTGTAACGAAAATCAATACCAAAGCACAAAAATGGAGAAATTGTTTATTTTTTGTTATCGTCAAAGCGAATGACTTGCTCCTGTGCATCTACATAGGCGTGAACGCCAAAGGGCACAATGGCTCTTGGTGTGGCGTGCCCAACGTTTAGATTATAGACAATCGGGATATTGCTATCAATGATGTCCATTAGTGCCTCCTTATAGTCGTCATAGAAGGTTTCATCCATAGGTTTCCCGACCAAGAGTCCACTGATGACCTCAAATATCCCAGTTTCTTTCAAAGCCTGCAACATTTTTTTGAAATCATCAGGTTCAGGCTTTTCTTGACTTGTTTCTAGCAATAGAATCTTTCCTTCCCAGTCGGATAAGTCAGGGAAAAGTTTGTATTTTTGGCAGAGGTCTGTGCTATCTGCGTGTAGAGAGTT
>QWCK01000344.1_pt1 | contig 83558 bp, 73 predicted proteins | sample 1972571 | NCBI WGS metagenome assembly QWCK01 (sample SAMN09866710, study PRJNA288562) | Human gut metagenome isolate term2_stool, whole genome shotgun sequencing... | isolation source: gut | host: Homo sapiens | place: USA: California | reverse complement strand
TCTACGCATTTGAATTTAACTTTTTTTGTTTGATTTTGGCGGGCTCGATAAACTCGCCCGGGCTACCTGCAAACTTACAGCTAGCTGAGTGGCACCCTGGCGGGTGCTTTTTTGTGTGGCTGCTTTTCCGTGAGAGGGAATAAGGACTGAACTGTATAACGCCTCGCAATTACGCTACATATCCTCCAAAGTAAGGCAAGTGGTTCCCACATCATACTTCGGGAGCACCTTATTTATTAGGTGTGCAACTTTCTTTTCCAGAAGCTCAGGCTTGAAATTTTTCCGCTGCCTTTTCACCTCCGCCACCAATGCCTTTCTCTTTTCTAACTTCAAAGCGACAATATCGATTTCATTTTGAGCATCTTTGGCGTCCCACCACGAGCCGATGGCTTTGTATTGATGCGATTCGGCCAGTTGCTTTGCAAAATACCTCTCAAGTACTAGCCCCGAGTAGGTGGGGTAGTCCTGGAGGATAATTTGTTGGAGCGCTGGAAAGTTGTTAATCTCTATTAGAGATCGGTGCCTATCAAAGTAATTGAACCAAAACCTCAGGAAGTTATCTTGAATATCGTATCGAACCGCCTGAGCACCCACCTTGGAAAGGATTGGTCGCTTTCGCTCAATGACTTGATACACCTCTATCAGTCGCTTCAGGTGCCCGCCGACGTTCTTATTCCCTAATGATGCTTCTATCTGTGATTGGGTATTGATGCCCCCAGAGATGGCGCTTAAAATGGAGAAGTAAGTACCATAGTCCTTGCCAAACTCCTCAATCAGGAGGTACTTCCCCTCCTCTATAAAAGGCGAATTCTCTCTCACCATGTAAGCAATCATCCCCTCAATCGATAAGTCTGTATTATCGCAAAGTAGCTCCACATACTTCGGGATGCCGCCAGAGAAGGTGAAAAGTGCAAGTAGGTCGTCGTTACTGTAGTTTGTACGGTGGTCGCCCATAATCTCCTTGAGTGTAGGGGTGTCAAAGGCCGAAAGCTTAATTACATTATCGGCTCGACCAAATAGTGGTTCCTCTTTGTCGTGAAATATCTTCTGCATCAAAGAATAAACCGACCCCGAAATGATGAGATTCATCTTGCTCCTTTTTCGGTATAGGTCCCACAGATACTGCATATCGCTAAAAAGTGCAGGGTTCACATTGTAAAACTCCTGAAACTCATCGATGATCAAGTGAAATGGCTTGGTTTCGGCCACCTCCAGCAGGTATTGAAATAGGGAGCGAAAGGAGGTGATCTCACTAGGGACGAAGATAGCTAGCTGCTCGCTGATAATAGATTGGTATTCAGTGCAGAGCAGAGCTTCATTTTTGCGGCCCACAAAAAGATAAACAGCTGGAATCTCCCCAGTGGTTGCCTTAAGGATCAAGCTAGTTTTACCAATCCTACGACGACCAGTCACTACAGTCATCCTTGAGTGGTCTTCAAATGAGAGCTTAGAAATTCTCCGCAGCTCTTCTAACTCACTATTTCTGTCATAAAATCTCATCGCTCGCTTATGTTATGGCGGTTACTGTAACGGTGGTTACAAAGGTAAGGATATCTCTTGATATACAAAAATCGCCTACCTATCCCATACATATTGTGGTGTCCGATGCTCCGAAAGTGAGGGTGTCAAGTGGTGTTATTATGGCCTTCGTAACCCATTGATAATCAGTGGTGCCAACATGACGAAAATTGAGTTGCAACTAAGCAATCGCTTAGTTGCATCTCGTCATTTGCTTAGTTGCATCTCGCCGATCGCTTAGTTGCAACTAAACTTTTGGCCTACTAGCCCAACGATTTATATGTGGTAAATGAAGCCTCAGAAATTGCTCTGTTACCACAGTAATTGGAAGTGTTTTTTCGGACAAGTCGGACGAGTCAGACAAGTCGGACAGATCAGACAGGATTGGGAAGCACCCTCGCGGGTGCTTTTTAGGAGGCTGTGCACGGAGTGGCATTCTCTTTATCTATTGGTTGTCCGACCTGTCTGACTCGTCTGACCTGTCCGACTTGTCCGACTTGTCCGATAAAGGTACCACCCCCCCCCCACACACAAATCAGTCACAAAAAAAAGCGGACGCCTAGGGTTATCCCCTAAGCGTCCGCAATACTATTTCCTCAGTCGGATTAGTCTTGGTTGAGGTTGAAGCGCTTAAAGTCAGTTACAGTAAGTGACTTAGAAGCCTCATGAAGCGTCTCCTCTACCGACTTCTTGCTCTCAGAGAATACAAACTCCTGCTTTAGGAGGGTGTTCTCCTTATAGAACTTTGATAGAGAGCCCTGAGCGATACGCTCAAGTAGGTTCTCAGGCTTACCAGCCTGGCGTGCCTTGTCCATAGCGATCTCTAGCTCCTGTTGCTTGATGCTCTCAGGTACCCCAGCCTCGTCTACTGCGATTGGGTTCATAGATGCTGCCTGCATAGCGATCTCCTTTGCTAGCTCGCCATCAAGGTTCTCATTGAATCCCACGATCACACCTAGCTTATTACCAGCGTGTACATAAGCTGCTACTGCAGGAGCAGAGATTTGCTCGTAAGCACCTAGCTCCATCTTCTCACCAGTTACGCCAGAGCACTCGGTGATTAGAGCCTCGATGGTACGACCATCTATCTCAAGAGCTAGAAGAGCCTCCAGGTTAGCAGGCTTCTCAGCCACAGCCTTATTGAGGATGCTTTGAGTCAAAGCTACGAAGTCCTCATTCTTAGCCACAAAGTCGGTCTCACACTTTAGAGCCACAAGGGTAGCCACGCCACCCTCAGTGTGGGTAAGTACACAGCCCTCAGCTGCCTCGCGGTCCGAGCGCTTTGCTGCAATCGCCTGACCCTTCTTACGTAGGATCTCGATCGCCTTATCGTGGTCGCCACCAGCCTCTTCAAGAGCCTTCTTTACGTCCATCATACCAGCACCAGTGAGGTCACGAAGGTGCTTGATGTCTTGCATCGTTACTGCCATAATCTTCTTTCTTTATCGTAATAAATTAATTCTTAGTCTCAAAAAAAGCACCTCCTAGCCCTAGGAGTATTGATTGCTCTACGGGGCATGGAGGTGCTGCTCTATTGTCCAAAGTCCTTGGGCTGTCGTCTAATGCTTGGTCTTAGTCTCCAATCACCTTACTCAGCATCCTCATCGGACTCCTTATTGGCAAACTTCTCAGCTAGGCGTGCGTTCATAGCGTCGTTATCCTCACGCTTGATACGCTCACGGCGTACACCTCTGCCACCACGGCGGCGTCCAGTGCTCTCCTCGCCTTCTGCCTCAGCCTGCTGTGCTGCAGCCTTCTCGTCGGCCTTAGCAATCTTGCGCTCCATAGCACCCTCCTTGATTGCCTCTGCCATAGCACCTACGATCACCTCGATAGAAGTGGTAGCATCGTCATTTGCAGGGATCACATAGTCGATGTTTTTAGGATTAGCATTGGTATCGCAGATAGCAAAGATTGGAATACCTAGGCGAAGTGCCTCGCGGATCGCGATGTGCTCCTTGCATACATCCACTACAAATAGTGCCCCAGGGATACTCTTCATATCCTTGATAGAGCCAAAGTTTCTCTCCAGCTTCTCACGCTGACGAGTGATCTGTAGCTTCTCACGCTTTGAGAGGTTCTCAAAAGTGCCATTGCTGATCATGGTATCGATGTTGTCCATCTTACTTACCGTCTTGCGGATGGTAGGGAAGTTGGTGAGCATACCACCTGGCCAGCGCTCAGTTACATAAGGCATACCGCACTCCTGAGCCTTCTCTGCTAGCACCTCTTGTGCCTGCTTCTTGGTTCCTACAAAGAGGATGGTCTTACCTTGCTGTGCCATCTTCTTAAGAGCCTCAGCGGCCTCATCTACCTTCACTACAGTCTTGTGAAGGTCTACAATGTGGATGCCGTTACGCTCCATAAAGATATAAGGAGCCATAGCTGGGTTCCACCTACGGGTGAGGTGACCGAAGTGCGCTCCAGCCTCTAGCAGCTGGTCAAAATTTACTCTTGTTGACATAGTGTCTATTGTCTAAATCGTTTACATTCTTCAATCGTCTTGACCTCGAGCAGGGTGAGTAGGGTAGACCGTGCGGCCCGCCATCTCCCGAGCTTAGATACTAAACGAAATACTCTCTTCTCTAATAATGTGCCGAAAGGTAGCCCTCTGAAAGCATTAACGCTTAGAGAACTGGAACTTACGACGAGCACCTGGCTGACCTGGCTTCTTACGCTCTACTGCACGTGGGTCGCGGGTCATGAAGCCCTCTGCCTTGAGTGCAGCCTTGTCCTCAGGATTGATCTTTACAAGTGCACGGGCAATACCCAGACGAGCTGCCTCGCTCTGACCAGTGTAGCCACCGCCCTTGAGGTTGATCTTGATATCGTACTGACCCTCTACCCCTAGCTTTGCTAGTGGCTGACGCACTACAAATTGTAGTAGTGGGTTGGGGAAGTAAGACTCTATTTCCTTGTCATTGATCGTGATCTTGCCACTACCAGCACGTAGATAGACACGTGCTACAGCCGCTTTTCTTCTGCCTAAAGCATTGATAATTTCCATGTCTTAATCTTTCTACTTATCTGGTTTTGATTTCAATAGTACGAGGTTGCTGTGCCTCATGCTTGTGGTCTGGTCCCTCATATACATAGAGGTTGTTGAGGAGCTTCGCACCAAGGCGATTCTTAGGGAGCATACCCTTTACCACCTTGCGGTAAAGTGCCTCCCAGCCACGTACCTTCACCATACGCTCAGGTGACATCTCCTTCTGCCCACCTGGGTAGAGAGAGTAGCTGAGGTAAGTGCGCTCGGTCCACTTTGCACCAGTAAGTACTGCCTTCTCGGCATTGATAATGATCACATTGTCGCCACAGTCTACGTGAGGAGTGAAGCTAGCCTTGTGCTTGCCTCTCAAAATCTTAGCTACCTCACTAGCTAGGCGACCCATTGAATGCCCCGTGGCATCCACTACCACCCATTCCTTCTGCGCAGTTGCTTTGTTGGCAGAGATGGTCTTATAACTCAAAGTATCCACGTTATTTACTTTGTTTTCTTGGTTTTACAATCAATCTAGAAGCTTGCAATGTGCATTGATAGTGGGCGTCTTGAGTGCTAATCATACCCTTATTACAAGGGTGGGTACCCGCTACCTTGTCACTGCAAATCATCTTCTCATTGATAATAATCGGCACGCAAAGATACCAATAAATTCCTTAGCCACAAATACTTTCCCTGGATAACTATTCCCCCTCTATCTATGGTACCTCTATCGGACAGGTCGGACGAGTCAGACAGGTCGGATAAGGTTGGGAAGCACCCTGTCGGGTGCCACTCAGCTAGCCCCGAGTCAAGGCTCGCAGAGCCGAAGACTCGCGGGAAAGGTGGTGCGGTTTATCCTTCGACCCTTGTGGCCGCACTTGGATGGGTTTGTGCGACCACAAGGGTCGTATATTATACTGTGTGCCATTTCCCCCGCTGGTCGTTCGGGGGCGTTTGCCCCCTCCGACGCAGGGGCTATCTGAATGGCACCCTGTCGGGTGCTTCTTGGGGAACGGTCCCAAGATTTGGTGAACGAAGCGTTTCTGTTTCTCGTACCAAATAGATGCACTTCCTATACTAAATCTCCAACTCCTTTCCGAAGGTCAACGCCACTAATAAACAGAAACAAGCAATTGCTTTCATTTAGATTAAACATAAATCGTAGTCATCTAATACGTGAACAACTTCCAACCGCAAAGATGACTACAATAATAAACCGCCACAATACGCCCGCTTTGGGAGAGTTACAGTTACAGTGCTATAACCTTGATAGTCTACAAATGAAAAGGGGGTATCGGATTACGATACCCCCTTGTTTAGAAGCTTAATGCTTAGGATTAAGCATTACTTAGTTGGTCTTGGATCCTGCTGTAGATTCTTATTGATATCCAGTTGATTTTGTGGTAGACAGTGGATATATTCAATAGCGTTAGGATCTAGAGAAGTGAATGCTGACTCGGTATGATTAGATTGAGTCCCCTTTACAGAGGTTTTGCTCCTATCTACATTAAGGTGCCAGCGCTTCATATCCCATACACCATTGCCTTCGCCCCAGAGCTCAATCCTACGTTGGATTCTAATTTCATCTCTTAGAGCCTTCTGATCTGCAGGTGCAGTGTAGCCCTCAGCTCTCTTGCCTACAAATTCTTCAAGTGCTTTCTTTGCCTCGGCTGTCTTGCCTAGCTCGTTTTGAGCTTCGATTGCTAGCAATATTGGATCTTGCACTCTCAAGAATATATAGTCAGAGTTAAGGTTATCAGCATTGGTAACCACAAACTTCATAGAGGTGTAATCTGGGTAGTAATACTTTTCACCCGTTTTTTTGTCAACGAAATCCACTGCGATCTCTGGGTAGTCTTTCTGATTCACGAAGAGCTGTCTTCTTGTATCATTGTCTTGCATTTGATCGTACAGCCATGCGTAAATCAGTCTGCGCTGACCACGGCCACAATAGTTGCCATTAGTTGGATCCATGTGAGAGTAGAAAGATGCCCATGAGGTACTCGTCGCTGGAGTAACATCGTATCCCCAAATGACGTCGCTATTATTCACATTCCATGAAAGTGGGAATTCAGGAACGATATCCTTACCACCTTCAATCGCCATTTTGGCGTACTTTTCTACATTTGCCCAATCCTCCATGCAAGCATATAGCTTTGCGAGGTAAGCAGCCACTACATACTTATCCATATCGGTATGGTCGTCTTTGGTCGCAGCACAATGCTCAATGCCGATCGTTAGGTCTTTGATGGCTTGGTCATAAACCTCTTTTACGGTATTTCTGGCAAGGTCTACGTCGGTATCCTTAAGCATAATTGGCACAGCCATTTTGCTCTCGTTCCCTTTGTAAGTAGCTTGGTAGAAATTGGCTAAGTGCCAGTAAGCAATACCTCTGTAGGCATAGAATGGAGCATTATCTGCACTTGGATCTGGAGCATCATTGATAAATGAGTTGCAGTTTGCAATGATCTCATACCACATGTTCCAGTAGGTACGCACTCTACGAGTGTTTGCGGTTACGGTTACGTAATTGTACTCCCAATCGAACCAGTCCAGTCCTTTGGCTACCACATCTTCGCCCATCAAGTCAAAGGTCATGTGGTAGGCTTTTAGACCAAAGTCATCGTGGCTATCCCAACCGCCTTGGAGCTTATTTGCATTAGACTGTAGGAGTGCACCTCTTAAGTCACTTGCAAAGGTCTTATCGTCTTTTACTAACTCCTCTTTTTGATCTTGAGTCAAGTACTCAGAGACGTCGGCGGTAATGCGGTCGTTGCCACATGCTACTAACCCACCAGCTAGGAGTAGAGTTAATAATATCTTGCTAATGTTATTCATATTCGTTTGTCATTGATTTAATTAATGTCATCAATTACTCAGGTGCTACTTACAGTGAGATAGAGATACCACCTGATATAGCACGAATTACAGAAGGTTGGTTAGAATCTGGGTTACCTGTAAATGAGGTACGTGGATCCAGTCCCTTCCTAGCAGATAGCAAAAATACATTGTCTGCAGATACGTATAGCCTTAGGCCCTTTATCTTGATTTTCTCTGTGATGTCACTTGGTAGAGTGTAGCCAAGTGTTACACTGCGAAGAGATAGATAGGAAGCATCAGTGATGAATCTATCTGAAGTCTTGATCATAGAGCTTTGGTTCTGAAGTCTTGGGACATCGGTATTCTTATTCTCAGGAGTCCATCTGTTAGCGATATCCTTGTGGAAAGTTGCTGCAGTGTTTGAGCCATTATGCATGAGGTTACTGTAGTTCCAGTCCACCATCTTACCACCAATACCGTATGCAAATTGCATATCAAAGTCCACACCATAAGCATTGAGTGATGCGAAGAAACCACCCTCTAGGTCACGGTTTACACGACCTACATACTGGCGATCCTTAAGGGTAGAAGAGTGTTTCTTGTAATTGACTACATCAAACTTATCCTCCTTCTCATTGTACTTCTCATACAACGCATCACCATTCTCTGGATTGACGCCAGCATATTTTACTAGGTAAATATCGTTGATGCTACCGCCCTCTTTAAGAATTCTAATGCCAGAAGAGAGACCATTCTCTTTGAAGCGCTCTGGTAGGCTTATGATCTTATTTCTAAAGGTCATACCATTCACACCTAGAGTGAGCTGTACATTCTCGGTAGATACCACTCTACCAGTAAGCGAGAACTCAACACCTGTATTTCTCATAGAACCGATGTTCTTTGGCATATATGGGAAACCAGTACCACGCTCTAGTGGCTCATTGAAGAGTAGGTCGGTGGTCTTACGAGTAAAGAACTCCACCTCTCCAGTCAGTCTATCTTGGAATAGTCCAAACTCAAGACCAAGGCTTAGATTAAGGTTCTTCTCCCAAGTGATGTCAGGATTGCCCTTAAATTTATTGGAGATACTAACATTGCTTCCGTCTGACTCATAACCATAAAGGTTTTGGTATGGAGTGTACATGCGGTAGCCATCATTATCAAGTAGGTTATCGTTTCCTTGCTGTCCGATACTTGCACGTAGCTTAAGATTGCTGATGGTGTTATTATCCTTCAAGAACTCCTCCTCTGATGCACGCCATGATCCACCAAGGCTCCAGAAAGTACCCCAGCGCTTGTCAGGTGCGAATACAGAAGAACCGTCAAGACGGAGTGAAGCTGATAGGTAGTACTTCTCATAGAAGTTACCTGTAAATTGAGTGAAGAAACCCTCTACATTGTAGTTGCGCTCGTAAGAGATTAGGTCGGTTGTCTCACCAAAGGTGTTGAACTCAAGACTGGTTGGAATAATGGTATTCTTCTTAGAGCCGTAAGTGTGCTTTAGGTTCCACTTGTAGAACTCGTGACCAAGTAAAGCTTGCATAGAGAAGTCGCCAAATTTAGCGTCATAAGTAAGCACTTGGTTCCAGTTTATTGTGGTATAGTTGTCAAAGTTCTTCTCAAGGATACCTCTGTAGTCCTTACCGTCACCCATTCTTGGGTTGATAAAGTAATTGGTGAGGTCATTGTTTTGGTAGTAGTTGAAGGTCGTATTGAATTTGAAACCTGCACCAAAGTCAATGTCTGCCCTTGCAGTTTGGTTGATATAGAGACTTCTATAGTTATCTCTATTTAGTTCAGACTCACCTATGATGTTCTTACCACCAGAATACTTTCTCGCACCATTGATTCCAGGACGGGCATCACCAGTATCATAGATCTTTTCACCAGTCTCTTTATCCATCATAATCTTACCATCTTTGTCGTGAGCATAGACTGGGTAGATAGGAGCGATGTTACGAGTGAAGTTGAATACGTTGGAGAAAGCATTACTAGACTCATTACCGAAGTTACCTTGTGTATATGAGATCAGTGAGCTTGCAGTAAGCTTTAACCAATCGTACATCTCAGTCTCATAAGATAGGCGAGAAGAGATACGGTCGAAGGCGTTCTTGATAACATAGCCTTGGTCGTTTAGATAACCTACTGAGAAGAAGGTCTTGGATTTCTCTGAACCACGAGTGAGTGATAGGTTATACTCTTGTCTCATCTTTGGAGACATTAGGAGAGCTGCCCAATCATTGAAGTTGCTGGCATCCTCATACTTGATCTTAGCATTTGGATTCATTACACCATTGTTATCAAACAGTTGGTTGTCAGGTACATTGTAAATGTTGTAGCCTAGACGTCCAATTAGTGAATTGCCTGAAAGATCATTGCCACCGTAGTTAGTCAGCGTACCAGAGGTGATCTGATTGGCTTGCTCTAATGTAGGGAATATTGGATCTCCATTAGTATCTTCACCTAGTGCTATCCCGCGGTTTTGGTTACGGAATGCTTCCCAGTAGTAAGAGTAGTATTGAGCAGGGTCTGTAACTGTATCATACTCTGGCACACCTCTTTGGTTCACACCAAGGCGAGCTTCAAAGTTGACTGTCGTTTGTCCTGCACGACCACTCTTGGTGGTGATGATGATCACACCATTGGCACCACGAGCACCATAAAGAGCAGCAGAGGCAGCATCCTTAAGTACGTTGATAGATGCGATGTCGCGAGGGTTAATAGAGTTGATATTTCCGTCGTAAGGAGCACCATCTAGAACAATAAGTGGATTGTTAGAGGCGTTGATAGATCCTACACCACGAATTCGAATAGAGGTGCTAGAACCAGCCGAACCACTAGCTGAAGAAAGCTGAAGTCCAGGAACCATACCCTCAAGAGCCTTTACAGCATCAGGAGCTTGAAGCTTTTCTAGCTTCTTTGAATCCACTACGACCGCTGATCCGGTGAATGACTCTTTCTTCGCAGTACCATAAGCTACCACGATCACGTCGTCGAGGAGCTCAGTGTCAGGCACTAGCTTGATTCTTAGGGTTGGTGCTGCAGCTACCTCTTGTGTTTTGTAGCCTACATAGCTGACGATAATTAGCTCGCCTTGCTTAGCTTTTAGGGTAAAATCGCCATCCATTCCGGTCATGGTTCCTACTGTTGCGTCGGATTTAAGTCTTACGGTTGCGCCGATGACTCCGTCTCCACGCTCGTCAGTGACGATACCTTTGACGGTGATGGTCTGTCCTAATGCCGAACCTATTGTTAGGAGGCAAAGGGAGATAAGCATTAAAATCTTACTTTTCATACCATTTACTTGTTTGTTAATTGTTTTGTATTGCTCTCGTTAATATTATTTCTTTGCTCACACTTGAGCTATTTCTCATTTTCTCTAGGGTTGTGTGTGTTTATCTCTATTTATGTGTCTGATTTTTATTATCTCTCTCTATTTAGGGTGGGTTTCAGTGCGAAAACATCTCAAATAGAGCTCTTACAAGCCAAAGGTATATTAATTTTTCGAGATTGCCAAAAAATAGGTTAAGAAAATGATGGGGAGGGGTGGGGGTGAAGGTGGCAAGGTGACTAATCGGTGGGGGATACCTAATCGGACAGGTCAGACGAGGCGGACAGGTCGGACGCCCCTCCGACGCGGGGGCTACGACAAATAGGACCTCCTCTGCGGAGGTCCTATTGGGTGATGGGGTGCTGGGGGAGGGTTACTGGAGGGTGGAGGCGAGGAGCTTGATGTGGCGGACCATGCTGAGGAGACCATTGGAGCGTGTAGGGGAGAGGTGCTCTTTGAGGCCTATCTTGTCGATGAAGTAGAGGTCGGCATGGAGAATGTCGGCCGGGGTTTGTCCGCTAAGTACTTTTAGGAGCATGGCGATGATGCCTTTGACGATGACGGCATCGCTATCGGCCTGTAGGTGCAGGCGGTTATCGGCATCTAGCTCTCCTGAGATCCATACTCTGCTTTGGCACCCTTCGATGAGGTGCTGTGGTGTTTTCTCACTTTCGGGCATAGGGTCTAGTTCATTACCCATCTCTATGATCATCTCGTAGCGATCCATCCAATCGTCGAGGAGTGAAAAGTCAGCAATGATTTCGTCTTGAATTTGATTGATAGTCATATTATATATAATGTGTATTTAATGTCCGCTGTCGGTTATAAGTGGGGTAGAAGTCCTTGTTTTGGCTCCTCAGGGGTAGGCTCATCGTGGTGGTTGAGTTTGCGAAGCCGTTGCTTAATCCGCTGTAGCACACGCCCAGAGAGGGTGCGAGGGGCATCACGGAGAAAGCTATTGATGTGTCGCTTCTTTTTCTCGGGTGTGATCTCCTCCATCGGTATCATGATGGCGGTCTCGAGGACGTCGCCGAAGAAGGGGTTGTAGCTGGAGCCAAATACCATCAGTGCCTCGGAGAGGCCTATATAAGTATTGACGAGAGGGGGGATCGTGGTGCCCATCTCTCGGATCGCTTGGCTCATGTTCTTGTAGTCCTTCTTGTGGTCGTGACCCGTGATGATCTGCTGTAGTTGGTCGATGGGTGTCTCGTACTGGATGGGGTATTTGCTGGTGACGAGTGGAACCTTTGGGGTGAAGTAGGTATCGAGGTAGTAGTAGATGAGGTCGCGTGCCTTGGTATTGTAGCTCTGATACATGGTGACTTTGCCAAAAAAGTATTGGCAATCGTCGTGGATCAGCATAAGGGCTCCGAGGCCGTCCCAAAGGTTGTCGAGGGTAAAGATGGAGCGAGGAAGTCGACTCTTTTTATTGCCATCCAGGGAGGTGTTTTGGTTCTCCACCGTGACGAAACTACGCCCTAGCTCTATGGTCTTGGGGAGATACTCCTTAATAAATAGAGGGTCGAATTGGAAGATCTCTCCACTCGAAAGATGTGTCTCGTAGGTGCCATCGGGCTGCTTCTCTATGGCGTTTTTGCAGAGAATGTATCGGTACCCGCCGAGGATCTTTTGTGCCTCGGGGTCCCAGACAACGAGCTGCTGGTAGCCATCAGGTCGGAGGTCCAGCTCATCGATATCGGCTGCTTTGCCAGTGCCACCTCCGCCTGCCCTAAAGGCCTCTTCTCTCAGTCGGCCTATCTCGAGCATGGTATTGGGGGCTTCGTTGGCGTGGAAAGTATAGAGTTCGTTTTTAGCTCTATTTGTTTTGCGTAGCATCAGCTGCTCGTGTAGCTCGCTACGAATGATTCGAGGGTCTATTGGTGATATGATTTTAGCCTGTCCCATGCGGATGTCTATGTGTTAATCGGTGTATTTTTGTGGAAAGTTGTAGAGGCTGTCTCTTAGTTGGCGGGCAAATTCTGTTGCCTCTTTGGGTGAGGGTAGTTCTTGGTAGGGGATAGGGTCGCCTACGTAGATGCGGAAGTGCTTCCCCTTGGCACGGATCAATTCACTGGGAAGTAGAATCAGTTCGGCATTGAACTTCCAACCACTCTTGGCTCTTCGCTTCGCCCATTTGTAGAAACGTGGGCTATTTTCGCCCTCAAAGTAGAGGGGTACGACCTGTCGCTGGTGCTGTGCGGCCATGCGAACGAAACTGGGGAGCCACTCGGTATCGTGTACCTTGCCTTCGCTATTCATACGGCTGCAGAGACCAGCGGGAAAGGTGAGTATCTGTTGGTCGCTCTCCAGGGCTTCATTGATCAGTTTGATCGATTGGCGTGCCTGCTGACCATATTTATTAATGGGGAGGAAGGTGTCTCGGAATTGGTAGACGTACATGAGGACGTCGTTGACCATAATCTTGAGTTGCCCACCATAGTGCCCACCAAGTAGGGCGGCGTAGATAATCCCGTCGGCACCTCCAAGGGGGTGATTGCTAACGAAGAGGGTACGCTCCTCGGGCTTAGGAAGTCGCTCCGCACCGATGATGTCGCAGGTGATGCCAAGGTAGTCCATAATCTTGTACCCCATTGAGACGCCCCCCACCTCGTGCTGTAGCTCCATCATCTGATTGAGCTCCTCCTCGTGGATCAATCGCTGTAGCCAGCGGTAGAGAAACCCTGGGAGATAGCCTTTGTATTTGCTCTGTATCGCCTTCTTGATATCTATCTTCTTTTCGCTCATAGCATTATTTCATTAAAGGGTGAGGGGGTGGTGGGTGAAGAAGGTGCGGGTGGTGGTGAGGTCCTTCTGGAGTTGGGCCTGTAACTCCTGGAGGGAGGCAAACTTTTGGTCTGCTCGGATGAAGGCACTGAAGGCGACTTCGATCTCTTTGTCGTAGAGGTCGCCTTGGAAGTCGAGGAGGTAGGCCTCTATCCTATTAAGCGGGATGCCTTCGGGGGTGATGGTGGGGGTGGAGCCGTAGTACGACATGGCGGGGTAGATACGATCTCCATGCCGCACCTCGGAGATGTAGACACCCTCTTCGGGAAGGGTGAGGGAGGGGTCGTAGGGGATCAGGTTGGCGGTGGGGAATCCTATGGTACGGCCTATCTGTCGGCCTGCTTTTACCCTGCCGGTGATGCTGAACGGCCGTCCGAGGAGTGCCTCTGCTGTGGAGAGATCGTTGTGGGCAATCGCTTCTCTGATGCGAGAGGAGCTGACCACGGCGTCGCCCATCTGGAAGGGGGTGACGCGCTCTATCTGTAGCCCTAGCTGGCTAAGCCTTTCATCGAATTGGGGAGTGGTGAGGGCTGGTGTCTCCTTTCGGCCGAAGCGATTGTCGTAGCCGAGCTTCATGCCGATCACTCCTCGCTCTATGAGGGGTTGGGCGAACTGTGTGGCGGAGAGGGCTGCCAGCTCTTTGGTGAAAGGGAGGATCAGTAGATGGTCCACCCCTAGCTGGGCAATCAATCGCTCCTTCTGATCCATTGAGCAGAGGGTGTGTGGGCGAGGGAGGTCGGGCCTAAGGAGAGCTAGTGGGTGCTTATCCATCGTGACCACTAGGCTCTCTGCGGAGAGACGGTGTGCCATCTCCTGAGTGGCTTTGATGAGGTGCTGATGCCCTTTGTGTAGCCCATCGAATAGTCCTATGGTGGCAACAATGGGCTTCCCCGATGCCTTCATCTCCTCTATATGGTGGTATATCTTCATCGTCTTATCCACTGCTCTGGATTGAGTTTGGTTCGTTCTTTCCACACTTGGAAGTGCAGTTTGGTAGCACCGCCTAGCTCTGGGTCGGAGTAGATCTTGCCGATCTCCTGCCCTGTCTTGACCTTGGACCCCTTAGAGACATAGACCTCAGTGAGGTTGCTGTAGACGGTGAGGTAATTACCGTGACGCACAATCACGTTGGTATTGAAGCCCTCTACCACAAAGATAGAGGTCACCTCGCCATCAAAGACCGCTCTTGCCTTGGCACCCGGGGCACCTTGGATGTCGATGCCATTATTATCGATCTGCACATGCTTCAATCGGGCATACTGCTGTACACCATAGTGACCTACGATGCGCCCGCCACCAGTGATAGGCATTGGGAGACGACCACGATTGTCTTCAAACTTCGCAGAGAGCTTCGTCTCCGCCTCCGTCATAGCGTATCCCCCTTTGGTCTTAGCTCGCCTTTGCGTTGTGGTGGTCGACTTACCTTTTTGCTTCGCTGCTTCAGCTTTTCGCCTTGCCTCCTCCGCCTCTCGTATCTCCTTAGCGATCTGTGCTTCGATTTGCCTATTGAGGGCTTGGGCCTGTCGGCGTTGCTTGGCTAGCTCTTGCCGTAGCTTCTTCTCCTCGCCTTTGAGAGCTTTCACCTTGGTTTGCACCTTTTGCTTATCTTGCTCCAGCTTGCGCTGCTCCTCTTCTCGACTTTGTAGGAGGAGTGCCTTCTGCTGTCGGCTCTGCTCTAGCTCTGCTCTCTGAGCGTCGATCTCTTGTCGTAGCTCCTTGAGCTTCTCCCCCTCTTTCCTCTGCCAGGAGGCATACTCTCGCAGATACATCGCCCTCCGCATTCCTTGTGCAAAGTCTTTGGCGGAGAGGATAAATAGGAGCTGGTCCTTCACGTTGCTGCCTCGCTGGAGTGCTCGGAGCGACTTCACGTAGGCTTCTTGACGCTTATCGAACTGCGCCTGTAGGCGGTTGAGCTCCTGCTCTAATGCAAAAAGTTGCTGGTCGGTCTCCTGTACCTCTGCCTCAAGAGTGGTGATCAGCTCTTGGCGGTCCTTGATCTGCCCATCAAGGAGAGCGAGCTGCTGTAGCTGCTCCTTGGCAGAGGAGGCGGTTTGCTGTAGTGCTTTATCCACACGTGCTATCTCAGCCTGTATCTGCTTGCGTCGGGCCTCTAGCTTTTGTACCTCCTTGGACTTTTGCTGCGCAGTGGCGTAGCCTGGGAGTAGCCCTACTAGGAGTAAAGCTACCATACAGCGAAACAATAGTTGGCCAGCTCTATTCAAACTCATCATAGTGATTGGATGATCTTATAAATATCCTGTAGGGAGATCCTCTGATACTGAGCGGGTGGAGTGGTCTCCCATGTGCGTGCCTTGCCCTCCTCCATATCTTGTAGGTCGAAACGTATGAGCCCATACCGCTCTGGACCTCCTCTAAACTCTAACTGAATAAGGGTGGGAAGTGGCCGCATCTCTCCTCCCATACGGAGGTGGGTAAAGCGGTCGTAGGTGGCTTGTAGCTCCCCTTCCCCTGGCACCGTTATGGTGGCTGAGGAGAGGTTGAGTGCGGTGTCAAAGAGTAGTTTGATCTGATTGCCACCAGGGCGAAGCTGGCTAGAGAAGAGGTAACCCTCCTCGGTTTGTTTCATCTCCATCCGACGGAGTGCGGTAGCGCCGATCTCTACGAAGTTGAAAGGCTTATTCTCAATCACTGCCTGTAAAATCATGGGGTCGATGCCTGGGATCGGCAGATAGCTAGAGAGTTTTCGATGGGCTTCCTCCTGAAGGAGGTAGTACTTATTGAGGCGGTCGAGTGCCAGTACGGTATCGTCGGCAACGGTCAATCGCCCTGCCTCCATAAAACCTATCGGGCGGATGGATAGCTCGAAGCCTTTGCCTGGAGCTTGGTACCACCGTATGCCGATGCCGTTCAGCTGGATCTGTTTCTCGGGAAGATCAATATTCAGCGAAACCCTACCACGGGCGGCAATGGAGGGGTACTCTTGCTTTTGGCTATAGAGCTCTATAAACTGCGACTTAGTAAGGTGGGGGTAATGGCCTGCTATCTGCTGAATCGCCTTGCGAGAACTACCACAACTGGAGAGGAGTAGTAGGAGCGACCAGCAGAGGAGTAGGGTGGTGGTGGAGAGATGGTTATTCCTTTGTTTCATCTTTCTCTATGCTCTTTTGGTCCCGTTCGTGGACGATGTTTTCAATTTTCTTTTCGATTGTTGGTACGTCGCCTCCCGCTTCGAGTGCCTTGCGGAGTGCCTGTAGAGCCTCTTCGTACTCCCCTAGCGCAAATAGGATGTCGGAGTAGTGCTCGTAGTAGAGAGGGTCGGGCTCTTCTTCCTTGCTGATGGCACGCTCCATATATATCTTGGCAAGTGGATAGGCCTTTTTGAGGTAGAGGATCCATGCGTAGGTGTCGAGGAAGGATCCGTTGTCGCTGTCATACTGCACTGCTTTTCGTGCCATTTCCTCAGCCCTATTGAGGTCCTCTGGAGTGCCGTGCTTAGTCATCCCGTAGGCGTAATTGTTGTATGCGGTTGGGATGCCTGCTGCCACAGCCTTTTCATAGAATTGGGTGGCTGTTGTCCAATCATCATCTTGTATCAAATCTGCCTTGATGAGTGCTATCTGTCCATACATTGGGTCGCCCTCCTCAACCACCTCAATAGCGTGGTCTACTCTTTTATTAAATGTGATGCTATCCTCTTTATTCAGCGCCACCAGTGCTGAGTATAGGTTGAGCAATCCATCGTGGGGAATGGACTTTAGTCCTTGAGTAGTGACTTGGTCGAGTTGCTCCACATCCTCTGCATTGGCATACTTCTCCACAAAGTAGTAGTAGGGCGAAGGTAGCTCGGTGCCTTTCTGCACCAGCTGTGAGAATATCTTCTCTGCTTGGATCGTATCAGAGAGGAGTAGGTGGTCATTGGCAGCAGCGAGTGCAAAGCGATCCTCTTCACTGTAGATCTGCTGTAGCTCTAGCTCGGTCTCGATGAGCGTGGGGAGTAGCTTTGTGAGGTCTTTGCTATTGCTACGAGCCGTATTGAGGAGCGATTGAACCCTAATTGGGTCGCTGCCCTCTAGCTGAGCCACTCGTAAGATCTCCGCCTTCACCGCTTTATTATTGCCTTTCATGGCATTGAATGAGGTGGTGATGTTGGAGAGGGCTTCGTTCTCAGGGCCTAGCTTTTGTGCCTTTTGAAGTTGCGTGATGATCTTATCGTCTTCTCCCCGCTTCTCATATATCGTGACTAGGAGGAGCGTGGTCATTGGCTCATTGGGCTTTTCCTCTAAGCGCTTTAGTAGTATTTGCTCCGCCTCCTCAAGCCGTCCAAGGGCTATTAGTAGCCTGCTTTCGTTGATAATAGATACGATATCCTGTTCGGCTCCGTCTGAACCTCTGATGACGCTGAGGGCTTTCTCTAGCTGGTTGGAGTTGGCATAGGTATTGGCGAGTTGGAGGCGGACCTCTCGGTCATTGGGTCGTAGCTCAAGTAGCTTTTTCGAGACCCTTTCGGTGCACTCCCAATCCCCAAACTTCTCTGAGAAATCTAGGAGCTTCCTGCCCGTCTGGTAGTCAAAGCCAGAGTATTGGTAGCTCTTCTCTAGCAGATCTAGCCCTCGCTCGTCATTGGCGTGCTGCAATAAAAGCTCCGCCAACCCATCTAGTATTTCGGGCTGGGTGCTATCAACTTGATACGCCATCCAAAGGTGATTGAATAGTGGGGAGGGTTGAAGGTCTGGCCCATTCACCTGTAGAGCACGATCAAATAATCGATTGGCGACACTCGTTTTCCTCGATGGCATATCCTGTGCTGCTAGTGGCCAGTTGGCAACGAGCAGTAGTAGGAAAAGGAGCCCCCGTATAGTCTTTATATTCATGCTTTAATAGTCTCTGCAATGTCTGTAAATTATCCCCTTGGATAATATACAAGTGTAAATATACCAATTTTCGGGTATTTGTAAGGGAATCGCGTGGATTTTAGCAGGGGTGACGCATTAGGAAGAGTCTTACCATGAATGACCTCCAACGAGGGGAGGTCTTCGTATTGATGCCAACTGGTCTTTGTATACACTCTCAGGAATACCACAGAGCATGGTAATGTCCTTCTTGCATCAACCTCATATTCCGTATGCGTGCGGAATGGATTCCGCAGGGCTACGGAATGCGTTCCGCACGCATATGGAATATGCGGAAGGTGTGGTATTCCTGAAAATAGTACACACGGGTTCATGTATTCCTGTTATTGTATACACTGGTTATTTGTTATTCCTGAAAGTGTAGACACCCCGTCTCCTCTATTCCTGAAAAAGTAGACACTGTGGGGGCAATTGTCTGATTTTAATAGGTAAGGACCTCGGCAGAGGTCCCTCTTAAATAGGCACAGGTCGGAGGGGCATTAGCCCCGAACTACCTGTGTGCAAGAGCATATTCACCACCTGCTTGACCCCGGCTGAGGGGTCAGACCTAGATAAGGATGTCCGACCCCTCAGCCGGGGTCGTAAGGGTGTTTTGCACATCGTTATACACAGGTCTTCGGCACTGCGTGCCTTGACCTGTGCCTATTTAGCACGGACCTCTGCCGAGGTCCTTTCTCAAAGACACCCCGCTAAAAACCATACGGCTAGACTATTCTGATGCGTAAACCCTGTTTGGAAAAGGCGATTGGTTCAATGAGAATGTTGCACGAAGGATGAGATGCAAGGCGCTGAGGGTGAGGGCGAAGGGAGCGTACTCACGTACGTGACCGAACCTGAATCCCGAAAGCAACGTAGCAGATCGCCTTCGTGCAACAGTCTCTTAATATCACTATATTTGCGTGGAATTTAACATGAAGAATTTATATGAAGGTAAAGATACTATTCGTTTGTTTGGGAAATATCTGTCGTAGCCCTTCGGCTGAGGGGGTGGCGAATCATATTATTGAGGAGAAGGGGTGGCAGGATTTGTTTGAGATCGACTCGGCAGGGCTCCACAGCTACCATGCAGGGGAGCTACCCGATCCTCGGATGCGTGAGACGGCACAAGCAAGAGGGTATGACTTCACTAGCCGAAGCCGTGAGGTGGAGCTGGAGGACTTCTTTACCTATGATTATATCGTGGCGATGGACGATTCCAATGCCACGGAGCTTTATCATCGTGCTCCAACGCTCGAGACCTCCCGAAAGATCGTGAAGATGCGTGACTACTTCCCTGAGGGGGAGCAACTAGACTATGTCCCTGATCCTTACTACGGCGGTAAGGATGGCTTTGAATTGGTCTTGGATCTTTTGGAGGCTTCTGTAGAGCGGTTTTTAAGGGCGGTAAGCTCTGTTTAGTGGGGACTATGAATGGGCTCATTTAGAGTTGGGCGTGTGGCGAGTTTGTAACTCAGTGTTGGCTTAGTTTGTAACTCGACAATTCCTTTGACTGCCACTAAGTTTTAGCCCGTGTGGCACTACTTCCTATGTCCTTAGAGGCCATAAGTCCAATCAAATCTAGTGCCTATTATTGTCGAAATATTCTAGTGTGCGATCCTTGCTGCTGAAAAAGGGTGCTTCGTAGGTTTTGAGAAAAGTGGTACATTTGTGGTGTTGACGCATAAGGCTTAATAACGTTTTTCCTTGAGAGGTCATCTGTCTCGAGGGTATCATCTTGTGTATCATTTATTGTGCGTCATCTGTAGATATGGTAGAAGAAGAGCAAAGTCCAGCCCTACACGAAGTTGGGGTATTTCTATCGGAGTATGCCACCCACCTTATGAGCTGTGGTGTGCACTCCTCACGTGTGATTCGCAATACGAAGCGGATTGGTATATCTCTTGGGTGCGAGGTTAAGATCAGTATTTTTCAGAAGAGCCTTATCATCTCTGTCCTTGATCTCAGGAGTCGGGAACACTACAATGAGGTGTGTGAGATCTATCCTTATCCTATTAGTTTTGAGCACAATGCTCGTCTGAGTGCTCTTAGCTGGGAGAGTTATGACCACCATCTCTCTTTCGCTGAGATCAAGGGGCGGTATGAGTCGATCATCAAGGCTCCGATGATTCATCCTCTCTTTGTGCTACTGCTTGTGGGCTTTGCCAATGCCTCCTTCTGCCGGCTCTTTGGTGGGGATTGGGCCTCTATGGGGATTGTCTTTTCTTCGACTCTTTGTGGGATGTTGGTCAAGCAACAGATGAGCCAAAGGGGGGTGAATCATTATCTTACCTTTATCGTTTCGGCTTTTGTGGCTTCTCTATGTGCTTCTACGTCGGTGATATTTGATATCACTTCGGAGATTGCGATTGCTACAAGTGTTTTGTACTTGGTGCCTGGGGTCCCTTTGATCAATGGGGTAATTGATATTGTAGAGGGGCATGTGGCGATAGGGCTGAGCCGACTGGTGAGTGCGTGGTTATTGATTGGTAGCATAGCTATTGGTCTTTCTTTTACCATTTTGATAATGAAGGATAACTTGCTATGATAGCTCTGGATATTCTCTCGGATGGCTTTTTTGCAGCGATAGCGGCGATAGGGTTTGGGGCTATCTCAGATCCTCCGCTGAAGGCTTTTCGCCCGATTGCTATTTTAGCTGCCATAGGGCACGCCTGTCGCTTCTGCCTGATGACGTATGGTGGGGTGGAGATTGCAGCTGCTACGTTGGTTGCCTCTTTGCTCTGTGGATTTGGTAGCCTTTTACTGGGCAAACGGCGGCGGTTGCCTATGACTGTCTTGTATGTGCCGGCATTGCTGCCGATGGTGCCAGGTAAGTATGCGTATAATATGATCTTTGCCCAAATTATGTACTTGCATTCGATTGATGATCCTAGTGCTCGTGCTCTTTATATGGATACCTTTTTCTCTCAGTCGATGACGGCGATCACTGTGGTCTTTATGCTTGCGCTTGGTGCGATGATACCGATGCTCCTTTTCCCCAACTATGCCTATGCCCTGACTAGGTCTAATAAGCTCTCAAGATGAATACATTTTGGCACTCTATTGCGCGCTACAATGAAGCGACCTGGCTGTGGCAAGCCATTATTGTCTTTGTCGGTGTGGTGGTGACTCTATGGTTTGCTATTAGGCCGAGCAAGCGGACTGCGTTGGTGGTGAAGCTCTATACAACGGTGCTTTACCTCTGGCTAGCGGTGGTATACTTCTATATCTACTGCTCGGAGAGGGCCTACAATGAGATTATGGCTTTATTCTGGCTGATCCTAGCTGTGGTATGGTGCTGGGATCTCTGTGTGAAGCATCGTAGTGAGGAGAGGGTGGAGCCACACAAGCCGTTGGGGTACCTCCTGCTCTTTACCCCTTTGCTCTATCCTCTGATCTCTATGGCCAGGGGGTTGCAATTCCCTACGATCACATCGCCGGTGATGCCCTGTACGGTGATGCTTTATACTATGGGGCTATTGCTCTTGCAGAGGGAGAGGGTCAATCTCTTTATTGTGCTACTCCTTTGCCATTGGTCGGTGATAGGACTTGCTAAGACGGCCTTCTTTAATATCCCTGAGGACCACTTGATGACTTGTGCTACTCTTCCTGCGGTTTATCTATTCTTTAAGGATTCATTTCAACTTGATTCGAGCCACAAGGGTAAGCCTGGGATGGTCTACATCAATGCTCTTCTGATCTCTATCTTTTGCGGTATCGCCATTATCCTACTCTGGAGTATGTATAGGCAGTTCTCCAGTGGTAGCTTTTTATAGGGTGAGGTGGGACATGGTGATGAAGTGGGTGCGGGGGTAGTGGCGTGAGAGGTAGGTGCGGAGGTACTCTCGGCTATCGTCGGTGACGATCGGGTCGTAGGTAAGTCCTTCGTTGTAGACCACGAGTGGCACCTCTATCCCTCTGCAGGCGAGGGCTTCTAGGCTGAGGAGCGTGTGATTGATACTCCCTAGCTGTGCCGTGGTGATGAGGATGGTGGGGAGTTGCTCCGCCTCAATATACTCTATGGTGAGTAGGTTACGGGTGATCGGCACCATCAGTCCGCCAGCCCCTTCGAGTAAAATAGTTTGGTACTTCTCTAGTAGCTTCTTGGTAGAAGCGGTGGCGATAGAGATATCGATGCTTTTCCCCTCTAGCTCGGCAGCGATGTGTGGGGAGGCGGGTTTGGTGAATAGGATAGGGTGGGTGGTGTGGTCCTGATCCTCAGGTAGCAGTGCTCGCCCTTCAATCTTTCGGTGAACCAAGATGTCGTCGCTCATCTCCACACAACCAGTCTGCACCAGTTTCTGTGTGATCACTTGCACTCCTTCCTCTAGAAGTTGACGGCTAATCCAGCCTGTGGCAACGGTTTTGCCGGCGTCAGTATCAATACCGGTCACGAAGTAGACCGGTGCGGTAAGTATTTCTGATAGTTTCATCATGATATTATTGTAGTTTTATTTTTGTGCTATGATAATAAGGGGGTGGTAGGTGAGCGAAAGGGGCTCTTCAGAGGTGAGCTGATGGGCTTGCCGTAGCTCCTCCTCCAATCGAAGAAGATGCCCACGGCTCCAAAGCCCTTGACGGGTGTGAGTAAAGGCATTGGTGCCAGTCGCTTTGAGGTGGCGAAGGAGCTCGAGGAGCGAAGGGAACTGTAGCTCAATAGTGAGTGCCCTCTGCTCTACATCGCTGAAAGGGGTGAGTGCTGCTGCGTATTCGGCTGGTACTGGATAGTGGAGCGCGTTGGGCAAAATGGGTCGTAGCTCCGATAGGTTTTCGGGTAAAAAGGTGGAGAGTGCCAGCGTGCCGCCAGGTGTGAGTGCGTTGTAGGCTTTTCGGATAAAGTCAAGGGGCTCCTGCCACCATTGTATGCAGCTACTGGAGGCGATGAGCTGATAGCCCTTGCCCCAATCCCATTGCTCGGCATCGCCTGTGACAAAGGCAAAGGGGCGGTGGGGGAGCTTTTCACCCACCCAATGCTCTGCTTCAGGTACGAGATCATTGAGCGTTAGCTCTGCTTGAGGGTAGTGGGTAGCGAGTTGCTCTGTGAGCAGCCCTGTTCCGCAACCGATCTCCAATATCCGTTGGGGTGGAGTGACCGCTTTCTCAGTAAGAAGTGCCATCATCTCTGCTACCACTCTCTGCTGAGGGGTAGCTGCTTCGTCGTAACTAGCAAAGGCACTACCGAAGCGGTCGGCGATTAATTGTCTGTCGATGGTCATAATTGGATTAGCTCCTCCCAGCTTTGGTATTCTAAGAGTGGGTAGTGCCCAACCCCTTTGAGCTGTCGGCAAGGGACGCCATGCCACTGCCAGTAGGCGAGTTGGTTGGCGGTGGGTACAATCAGGTCCCGCTCACTCACGATCGCTTCGCTCCATGCCAATTGTGGGAGCGTATCATCGGGTAGGTCCTTCACCTGCAGATAGGTGCCGTAGAGCTCCTCTCGCAGATCCTCCGTGGAGCGTGCTGCAAAGGAATTGAATACCGCCAATAGCTTCTTCCCCCCACACATCCGTCGGTTGAAGCGGGCACGGTTATCATCATCTAGCCCCTCAAGTGTTCCCCTGAATATCTCATCGGGAATGCCGTATTGGTTGTGCATCGGCAGAGGGGTACCGTTGATCGCAATCGCCTTGGTGGGGGTGGGGAGGTGGGGTGCCAGCCTATCAAGTGCCCAGACACCCATACTCCATCCTACCATATAGACCTCTTGGTAATTCGGTAGTGGGGGAATCGTCTCGGGTGAAAGGGTGCGGAAGTCGTAGGCGGTGAGGTAGTCGCACTCGGGGAGGGGAGTCAGGTGAGCCGCCACCTCGGGTGTGGTACCCCAGCCGGTAAAGAAGATGAGCAGACGGCGATTGCCTTGTTCTTTGGTTAGATCGAATTGCATAGGTTGGCCAATTGGATAATTTCGTCGGTGGTCATTGCTGCGGTGAGGGAGAGGCGAAGGCGTTCGCTCCCTTGTGGCACGGTGGGTCGGCGGATGGGACGGATATAAAATCCGTGGCGACAGAGTTGCTCTGCCGCTTTGGTCACCTGCTCCTCGCCAGGCACGATGAGAGGAATGATCTGTGAGGTAAACTCACGTCCCATCGCTTTGCCAAAAAGGGTTACCAGGTCTTTGAGATGCTGGCGACGGTCGTCCATCTCTTGAATGGCATGAAAAAGGAACCGGCTCCACGCTACATTGACCTCGGGGAGGGCGGTGGAGAAGATGAGGGAGCGGGCTTTGCTGACCAGCAGCTGGCGGAGGGTGTCGCTCTGAAGTGAGTAGGCACCGACAGAACCAAGGGCTTTGCCAAGTGTGCCTATAAGTAGGTCAATCTCTCTCGTTACCCCCATCTCGGCTGCAAGCCCTAGCCCTTTCGGACCAAAGAGACCTACAGCGTGTGCTTCGTCTACATATATATATAGGTGTGGGTACTCCTCCTTGAGTGCCACCAGTTCTTGGAGTGGGGCAATATCACCGTCCATGCTGAAGAGGCTCTCGGTGATGAGCCAAAGGGTGTCGAACTGATCGGCATAGCGACTCAGTATCTTGCGGAGATGCGAGAGGTCGTTGTGCCGATAACGCTGAAAGGGGGCTCCCGATAGCCGAAGCCCATCGATGATGCTGGCGTGTACCAGTTTGTCGGCAATGAAGAGGGTATTGGGGAGGGCGAGGACAGGAGGGATACCAGTATTGGCGTGGTAACCGCTATCCCATAGCAAGGCACTCTCCAGACCGTAGGCGTTGGCGAGTTCGCTCTCAAACTGCTGTGCAACAGGACTATTGCCAGTCAACAACCTCGAGGAGCCACTGGAGGGGTGCCGCCTTTTCCCCTCCTCCTCTATAAACCTCTGCCACAGCTGAGGCTCTGCCAAAAGACCGAGGTAGTCGTTGCTATTGAGATTGAGCAATTGACGTCCCCCCACATCAATGTACTTCCCCTTTACTTCTATGTCGGGAAGGGTGCGGTAGGTGCCTTCGCTCTGGCACTGATCTAAGGCTTGGCGGTATCTATCCATGGAGTACGTTGCGAAGTCCTTGGATAAGGTGTTGGAGCTCCTCATCAGTGATGGCGAGGAAGGGGGGCATTAGGTAAACCAATCGACCGAAGGGGCGTACCCAGATGCCTTCTTGAACAAACTTAGGGATTAGGGTACCCATATCTACCGGCTCCCGCATCTCTACCACTCCGATGGCACCTAAGACTCTTACCTCCTTCACGGAAGGTAGCAAGGCAAGCGGTGCTAGCCCCTCCTTCAATTGCCCCTCTATCTCTTTCACTCGCTTCTGCCACTCCTTGGAGAGAAGGAGTTCTACCGACCGTTTGGCCACCGCACATGCGAGGGGATTGCCCATAAAGGTAGGGCCGTGCATAAAGCACCCAGCTTCGCCTCCGCAGATGGTATCGGCGATCTGCTTGGTGGTGCAGGTGGCGGAGAGGGTCATGTAACCGCCGGTGAGGCTTTTGCCGATGGTGATGATATCGGGCTGGATGTTGGTGTGGTAGGTGGCTAGGAGTTCGCCTGTCCTTCCAAAGCCAGTGGCGATTTCGTCGAAGATCAGTAGGCAATGGTATTGGTCGGCCAAGGCACGTAGCTGATTAAGATACTCAGGGTGGTAGAAGTACATACCACCGGCTCCCTGTACGATCGGTTCAACGATGATCGCTGCCATCTCTTCGCCATGCTCCTCTAGGAGTTCCTTCATTAGAGCAAGGTCACTTTCGTCCCACGTACCACCGAAACGGCTCTTGGGCTGAGGGACGAAGTACTGCACTGGCAAGGTGCCTGCGAAGTAGCTGTGCATACTCGTAATGGGGTCGCAGACCGACATGGCGTGCCAAGTATCGCCGTGGTAGGCACTTCGGATGCCTACAAAGTGCCGACGCTTATGCTCTCCTAGCGATTGCTGGTATTGGATCGCCATCTTGAGGGCGACCTCAACTGCTACCGAACCGCTATCGGCATAGAATATCTGATCCATCCCTTTGGGTAGTATCTTCTCAATCAGTAGCTGGCTCAATTCTACCGCTGGGCGATGGGTAAAGCCGCCAAACATCACGTGCGACATCTGCTGTAGCTGGTCGGTGATCGCTTGATTGAGCTCGGGAACATTGTAGCCGTGGAGGGCAGCCCACCACGAACTCATACCGTCAATCAATTGGGTGCCATCCTCTAGGGTGATGGTACACCCCTTGGCACTCTTTACGGGATAAACCTTGAGGGGGTCAATGGTAGAGGTATAGGGGTGCCAGAGGTGGTCTCTATCCCATTGGAGTAGTTGCTCTGTAGTCATCTTCATGCTTCTATCTCCCAATTGGTGGGAGCTTTGGTGTCGTAGCCTGCGTTGGCGAATAGCTCCATATCACGCTCGGCAATGGAGGCGGTGGTGGTGAGCAGTCCGCCAGTGATGGCGGCGTTGATACCTATATATAGTGCTTTCTTTTGTACTTCGGTGCTAAGGAGTGCCCGTCCGCCACTGAAGCGGAGGTAAGCGGTTGGGTTCGCCAAACGGAAGATGCAGATGGCGAGTAGGATCTCGTCGGCAGAGAGGTGGGGCTGGTTCTGAAGTGGGGTGCCGGGCATCGGGTGGAGCACATTGATAGGGATGCTCTCGATGCCAAGGGAGGCGAGGAATAGGGCAAACTCTACTCGCTGAGCTCGGCTCTCGCCCATGCCGATGATGCCACCGCTACAACGTCGCATGCCAACTGCTTGGGCATTCTGTAGGGTCTCTATTTTCTCCGCCTGAGTATGTGTGGAGCAAAGGGTGGGGAAGTAGCTTGGAGCGCTCTCCATATTGCAGTGATAGGTGGTGCAGCCCGCCTCTCGAAGCGATTGCAGTGCCTCTTTCGTTGCCAATCCTAGGGAGGCACAAAGATGTAAGTGGCACTTTCGGTCTATCTCACGGTACATTTCGCAGTAGGTGGCTACCTCGTCACGAGTTGGCCGTTTGCCACTCGCCACAAGGCTGTACCGCTTGATGCCCACCTCTGCATTGTGCTTTGCGAGTGCCTGCACCTCCTCTGAGGGGAGCACAGGATAGCTCTCGCAATTGGTTTTGAAGTGACCACTCTGAGTGCACCAGTGGCAATCTTCGCTGCAGCGCCCGCTCTTTACATTGATAATGGAGCAGGTGTCAAATGCATCGCCACAAAGGGCACGTGTGATCTGGTGGCACGTCTCATAAAGTTCCTCACGGGGGGTCTCTTCGACTATCCGAAGTAGCTCCTCCTGTGAGGTAATTCGTTCTTCCCCGATAATTCTTTCCGCAATATTCATCTATTTATTCTATAAAAAGAGATGGGTGCCAAGGCTATATGTATGCCTTGGCACCCATCTTTGTATTGAGTGTCTAACTAGGTAGTGCAGCAATGGTGTCGGTAGTCGCCACCACCGTAATCAACGATAGAAGCGACTCCTCCCACGGGTCGGCACCCGACTCTTCGGCCTCCTTCTGCTCCCATAGCTCCAGCCATGAGGCATTGAGTAGGCGAAGGGTGGCGGAGGACTTTGGTGCGATCCGCTCCAGCACGTTGGTGCGGAGCTGACCGATATTCACCACATTCCCGACCGAGTGAAAGGCGGCAGCGGCACTCCTACTCCACCGATTGAAGTGGAGTACCCGCCTTACGTTTAGTCCTTTCTGCTTGTGCATTACCTACAGATTGGTTTTTACTTAGTAACTCTCTCCAGCCACTTCACCATAGAGAGCATGATACCCATAGAGATGAGGCAGACAGCAGCGAATACTGTCCAACCTACCCAGATTGGCCACTTATTGTACATCACTGGGCCGAGCCAGATCAGTAGGTTACCAAGGGCGGTAGCGGTGAGCCACAAGCCCTGGCAGAGACCTTGAAGGTGCTTAGGTGCCACTTTGGATACAAAGGATAGCCCTAGTGGAGAGATAAATAGCTCTGCCACGGTGAGGAAGAAATAAGTAACAATCAGTACCCAAGGACCTGCCTTCATCGCTGCCTGAGTCCCAGCATCCATAGCACGGAAGTCAGTACCAGATGGGTAGCCGTAGTGTACAGATACTGCGATCAAGAAGATATAGGCCAATGCCGCAATCAGCATACCATACACAATCTTCCGTGGTGTGGAGATACTCTTACCTTTTCGTGCCAATGCTCCAAAGATTGCCATAATAATAGGTGTGAGCACAATCACAAAGAAGGGGTTCACAGCCTGCCAAATCTCAGGTGGTATAGCGTCGGTCTTGATAAAGTCACGAGCGAAGATGGAGAGTGACTGACCATTTTGGTGGAATGAGAACCAGAAGAATACCGCTACTCCAAGCACTGCAAAGAGGGCATACATACGCTGCTTGATCTCGCTTGCCATCGCTGCTTTCTCCTCGGCAGTGTAACCTTGAGTCTCAACATGTACCTTCTTAGGTGGCTCTGGGAATAGACCACGAGTGGAGATAAAGATGATGAGAGAGATGAGCATTGCCACTACAGAAGCGATAAAGGAGTAGTGTACTCCAGTATTGAATACCTCAAGGTAGGTGTGGCAGAACTCTGGTGTAGGTACAGAACCACCTACCTCTACTGTCCACTTAGCTAGGTTGGCAGTCTCCTCTACTGTCATCGCAGCATTATTGAGGACCTTATGGCAAAGCTCAGGAAGACCCGCGTTATAAAGCAGACCATTACGACCTAGCCACCAGCTACGCAGTAGTGGTGCTACGAATGGAGCGATCAAACCACCGATGTTGATAAATACGTAGAATATCTGGAAGCCAGAGTCACGCTTTGTCTTGGCGATACGAAGTGCCTCAGGACCCTTCTTGGCAGCCTCTGCCTCAAGGTCGTCGTACATCTGACCTACAATCGCTTGGAGGTTACCCTTAAAGAGACCATTACCAAATGCGATCAGCAGAAGTGATACACAGGTAAATGGTAGGAGCCAGCTGATGTTGTCGGAGGTAGAGGTAATTGGAATGGAGAGGAGGATATATCCTAATGCCATCACAATAAGTCCTGCCATAATGACTCCCTTGTAGTTATTCTTGCGGTCGGCTAATACACCACCTACAAGGCTGAGTACGTAAATCAGGGCATAAAATACCGAGTAAATAACCCCACTCCACTGGTCGCTAATTCCAAACTTGGAGACCAGGAAGAGCAGGAGCACTGCATTCATAATGTAATACCCGAAGCGCTCACCCATATTGGAGAGGGCCGCTGGTATTAATCCTTTAGGATGATCTTTAAACATGTTGTGAAGTTTTTGTTTATCAGTGAATACTTAAGTTAATAATTATCTCGTTGTAAGGTTGTTATAGGTTGACTTCTTTGACCTCCTTCAGTCCGCCATTCATCGGGTAAAGCTCTACGGAGGTGGTGTGGCCTTTGGTATTGAAGAGCACCATATCGAGCGCCTCGAGGTTGCCCAGCTGTGCCACTGGCACCTCCTTACTCTCAAGCACCTGCCCTCGATAGGTGATGGTGGCACGCACCGTGCCAGGCACACAATAGACGATCCCCTTGGAGAGACGACGCTCTAGTCGCTTCTGCTCCTTCTCATCAAGGGGGGGTGCCTGCTCCACCACTTTTATCTCAAGGTAAATTGGTTCGCCACGAAGGTCCTCTGCCGGGAGTAGTCCCTCGCGAGTTGAGAAGCGAGCCACCACGTGGCGCCCCTCCTCCATTGCCGAAAGGTGGTCCGCAAGCTGTACGATTTCCTGCGACTGTCTCACCCCATTGAACTGTCGAGTGAAGGCTGCCTCCTCAGTATCTAGTCGCTTCACCGCTATCTCAAGGGCTTTGCCATCGGCAAAAGGTTGCTCCGACTCGCCACTCACTACTAGGTCACGACTCTCCCGAATGCGGTAGATGTTATCGGCCAATACCTTCGCCTTTGCGGCTGCTGTAGTGGCTTGGATATACTCTAGTGGAAACCTCACCTCAGGCAGCTCCGCCCATCTCAGTTCGTTGCTACGAGTGTCGAGAGGGGTAGGGAGGGTTACCTCCTCTTGCAGGTTGATTCCCACCAACACCCCATCCTCCGTCAGCGATACATTGGTGGCGGTGCTATTCTTTCGGAAGTCAATGGAGAAGCGTTGCTCCTCATCGGCCACTCCTCTTGCCCCCACCTCAATACTCTTGAGCTGGTATTTAAGTGCCGGCTCTAATACCGCATTGGTAGTGCCAAGATACCGCTCCGCATAGAGTGAAAGTTCCCCAGGGATCTCCTTCGTTACCTCCGACGTTACTTGCAGATAGAGAATGGTCTGCGGAAGAGCATAGACTACTCGATTATCGTTGAGCGCTCCCACACTGTATCGCTCCACCTTCTGTGCCGTAGCACAGCCGTAAGAGATGAGGAGTGCTACCAGCAGGTAGAGTAGCTTGTAAGTCTTATATTGTTTCATCTAGCTTTGCTTTGACCCTAATTTTAAGTTTACCGACAAATCTACTAAAAACTTTTGAGACCGCGTCGGTACTGCTCAGATTTAGGGGGCTTTATCAGAGGGGGGACTTTCTCGGACGAGTCGGACAGGTCAGACAAGTCGGACAAGTCGGACGCCCAGCTAGCCCCGCAGCTAGCCACCACAACCAGCCACCTCAGCTAGCCATCGTAGCTAGCCCCGCAGATAGCCACCGCAGCAGGTGGCGGTGTCCGACCTGTCTGACTCGTCCGACTTGTCCGAGAAGGGCACCCCCGCAAGGCCACTCCAGCCACCAAAAAATAGGCTACAGAGTCTTGTGACCCTGTAGCCTATGACCTTGCTATTTAGTATCTATTATTTACGCTCCTTGTGCTTTTCCAGTTGCCTTTCGAGTGCTTCACACGCCTCTACCACTGCCTCCTCAAAGCTATCGGCCTGCTTCTCACTAAAGAGGTCTGGCCCCTTGATTGCGAGAGTGATTCGAGCCTTCTTATTATTTGCCTGCTCAGGCTTCTCCAATGTGAGGACGATCTCTGCATCGATGATCTCGGCATAGAATCGCTCTAGCTTGGCGACACGCTTCTCTACAAACTCCTGCAACTTCTCTGTCATGTCAAAGTTGACTGCCTGTACCTTCGTCTTCATGGTTTGTTCTCCTTTCTTTACTAGACTCCCTACTTCTAGGGTGTGCGTTATACATTTTACGAAGCTCCTCAAAAGTGGTGTGTGTGTAGACTGCTGTGCTAGAGATAGAGTCGTGTCCTAGTAGCTCCTTGACGCTCAACAGGTCCGCCCCATTATTGAGCATCGCTGTGGCAAAACTGTGCCGTAGGATATGCGGGCTTTTCCTTGAGTATTGTGGCAGTGGGGCCAGTGCCTCCTTCACCACTTTGTACACATAATCTGCCTTGGCTGGCTTGCCCTCGTCATTGAGTAAAAAGACCTCTGTCTCCACCTTTGGACTTCTGTACCCCAAATATAAATCTATTTTCTGACAAATCAAAGGACCGAGCGGTATAATTCGCTCTTTATTCCGTTTTCCGAGTACCTTCAGCTCCCCTTTCGTGGTATCTATATCCCCCAAATGCAGTCCCAATAGCTCCGCCCGACGCATTCCTGTTTGGAAAAGTAGGTCCACTACAAAGGCCCGCTGCCACGCTACTCGTTTCCCTTCACTAGTCGGCTCCTCCTCCGCCTCCTTGTAGAGCCGTTCGATATGGCGAGTGAGCAGATCGGCATTGACAAAAGTGGGGAGATACTGCCCATCCTTCGGCACCTGTACCGCCTTGAATGGGTTGTGCTCCACCTTTTCGATCTTCATTAGATAGCCGTAGAGACTTCTGAGTGCCGAAAGCCGTCGCTTCACGCTGCGAGTGGTATCGGGCGTCTCCATCAGTTTTATGAGCGATTTTCTTGCCCGTCGGGTATCCACCGAACACAAAAACTGCTCCAGTGCCTCCCCCTCCAATTCATTGCACTCCTCCAGCGTGAGCCAGTGCTCTATATCGGTGAGGTAGGCGACAATCGAGAGCTCCGACATCCCTCGCTCATACTGCAGATATCTCCTGTATCGTTCGAGTATTCCATCCATCATAGCCCAAAGTTACACTTTTTTGGTAAATTTGTGTGCCTATAGTGATTAATACTGATCAAATATAAATAACATACGAACAACTAAAACTAAAGCATTATGCAACTACTTGAGAAGATTGTGGCCAATGCCAAAGCGGCAAAGCGTCGCATCGTATTGCCAGAAGGGCTAGAGGAGCGCACACTACGTGCTGCCGATAGGATTTTAGCCGAAGGGGTAGCCGACCTTATCCTGATCGGTAATCCAGATGAGATTAAAGCGAAAGCCAAGGAGCTAGGGCTCACACACATCGCTACAGGGGCTACCCTCGTTTGCCCCAAGGGCAATCCCGATAAGGAGAAGTATGCCAATATCCTTTATGAGCTTCGTAAGAAGAAGGGGATGACCCTAGAGGAGGCAACTGCTCTAGCCGAGAATCCACTATACCTCGCTTGCCTTATGATCAAGGCGGGTGATGCCGATGGTGAGGTGGCAGGTGCCCAAAACACTACTGGCAACGTACTTCGTCCAGCCCTTCAGATCATCAAGACCGCCCCTGGTATCAAGGTGGTGAGCGGTGCCTTTATCCTACTCACCAAGGCGTCTCAATATGGTGCCGATGGTACCCTCGTCTTTGGCGACTGCGCCGTGATGCCTGCCCCAACTGCTGAGGAGCTAGCTCAGATTGCCGTCTCTAGTGCCGAAACGGCTAAGACCCTAGTGGGCATTGAGCCAAAGGTGGCGATGCTCAGCTTCAGCACTAAGGGAAGTGCTAAGCATGAGAATGTAGATAAGGTGACAGAGGCTACTCGACTAGCTCAGGAGCTCGCTCCAGAGCTCGCTATCGATGGTGAGCTGCAGGCCGATGCTGCCCTTGACCTCAAGACTGGTAGCAGCAAGGCACCAGGTAGCAAGGTGGCAGGTCATGCCAACGTGCTTATCTTCCCCGACCTTCAGTCGGGCAATATCGGCTACAAGCTGGTACAGCGTCTAGGTGGTGCCGAAGCGATTGGCCCTATCCTCCAAGGTATCGCTATGCCTGTCAACGACCTTAGCCGTGGCTGCTCCGTAGAGGACGTATATCACATGGTAGCCATCACCAGCAACCAGGCAACTGCCGCATTGAATAATAAGTAAACGAGAAAGAAATAGATAGATTATGAAGATATTAGTGCTAAACTGTGGGAGCTCATCAGTAAAGTATAAGCTCTACAATATGCAGAATGAGTCGGAGATTACCAGTGGTGGTGTAGAGAAGATCGGTCTGCCCGACTCTTTCCTGAAGTTCAAGACCTCTGATGGAGAGAAGGTAGTTATTGAGCACAATATGCCTACCCAAAAGGAGGCCGTGGAGCTGATCCTCGATACCCTGATCAATCCTAAGTATAGCTTCATCAAGAGCTACGAGGAGATCGGCGCAGTAGGACACCGTGTGGTGCATGGTGGTGAGAGATTCAGCGAGAGCGTATTGATCAATGACGAAGTGCTTAAGGCAGTTGATGAGATCAGCGTGTTGGCACCTCTCCACAACCCTGCCAACCTTAAGGGCGTGGATGCTATCACCAAGCTTCTTCCAAACGTAAAGCAGGTAGCTGTATTTGATACCGCCTTCCACCAGAGTATGGAGCCAGAGGCCTATATGTATGCCCTTCCTTACCGTATGTATAGCGATCTCAAGGTGCGTCGCTACGGGTTCCACGGCACTAGCCACCGCTATGTGAGCCAGCGTGCTTGTGAGATTTTAGGCCTTGACTACCACAAAGCAAAGCTCATCACCTGCCACATTGGTAATGGTGGTTCCGTTACTGCTATCAAGGGCGGTAAGGTCCTCGATACCTCTATGGGATTGACCCCTACCGAAGGCTTGATGATGGGTACTCGTACTGGTGATGTGGATCCAGGAGCACTCGTATTCATTATGGAGCAAGAGGGGCTAGATGCCAAGGGATTGAGCCAATTGATCAATAAGGAGTCGGGCGTTGCCGGCTTCTCAGGCATCTCTAGCGATATGCGCGACTTGGAGAAGGCCATCTCCGAGGGCAATGAGCGTGCAAAGCTTACCCTAGCTATGTACGACCACCGTATCAAGAAGTATGTGGGAGCTTATCTCGCACTACTCGACGGAGCAGATGCCATCATATTCACTGGTGGTGTAGGTGAGAACCAAGCTAGCACCCGCGAGTATGTATGTGACCACATGGAGTATGCTGGTATTGAGATTGATAAGGAGCTCAATAATAGTGTAAGAGCTAAGGAGGTAGTCCTCTCTACCGACCGTAGTAAGGTGAAAGTACTCATCGTGCCTACCGATGAGGAGCTACTGATCGCTCGCGATACTCTCGCCCTCGTGAAGTAAGATACACCTTATATATATGAGTAGCCCCCTCGGAAAACCGAGGGGGCTATTTTTAAAGGATATCCCATGAGCTCCATAGTGTCCGAGCCGTCTGATAAAGTACCTTATCGGACAAGTCGGACAAGTTGGCAAGTCGGACGATTCGGACAAGTTGGCAAGTGCTTCACTTGATTTCTCCCTATACTCTCGTCCCATTTGCCGACCTGTCCGACTTGTCTGCCCTGTCCGATAAGGTTCTGGCAGAGAGGCACCATGCTTATTTGGCGAGGGCGTGGCGTTGTAGTTGGAGGGCTTTTTGGATCATCTCTTGCTGGAGTTGCGGGTCGTGGTTGGCTTGTAGGCGAGGGATGTACTCTGCCTCAAGGGCTTCTAATTGCTGTGCGAGGCCAGTGCCATCGGGGCGGTAGATGAGCGGCATATAGAGGTAGCGACTCTCCTCTACCGTGCGAAGTGGGTAGAGCTTCTCCCGCTTTAGCTGTTTGGCTAGTGAGGCGATGGTCTCCCTATCAGGCGTAGCTCTCTGAAGCTCAGCGGGGATTTCGTTGGTGGTCCACACGGGAATAAGAGGAGAGAGGTAGGGCTGTCCGATCTCCACCCATGAGGTGGTGAGCTCAGGGTTTTCGCCTTTGGCTACCCCCTCTACCAGGATCATTGAACTGGTATCATAGCGTGCGATGAGGTCGTCGGAATCAACAAATCCGCTGCGACTAGGGAGCTGCCCCTCCTCTGCCAGTTCTCGATAGTCTATCTCCATCAGACCGTGGTACATGGAGCGGCTCAAGCGACTGCCAAGTAGCTCTACAGTCACCTCTCCTGGCTTTAGAGGGGTGAATAGATTAGCTGCACAGCGGAGGCGGACATATCCATACCCCTCGTCTTCGGTGCCGGTATAGGAAAAGTTGGTGCGAAGAACGTACCCTTCGGGAGCCTCATTGGCATCAAACTTGGTCCAAGTCTCATTATTCACTTCGTAAAACGCTGCACCCCCTTCGGCGTCAATGACTCCAAAATGGGCCGCCAATCCCATAGGTCGGGGGAGGGCATTGAGGAGTGCTTCAAACTCTGTGAGGTTGCGACACTCGGCGAGGGCACGCTTCATCAGCACGCCTTCCTGATCAATGTAATCGCCAGTATAGCCGTGGTTGACATTGAAGGAGGCACTATTCATAATGGCAAAGCCGTGGCTATTGTGTCCACCCCACACCTGTAGGCCAAGGGTGTCGGAGTCGTTGACCAAACCGACATAGTAGCCGAGGGGGCTTTCGAAGCGTTGCATATGATTGTCGTACGCTTCGGTGTCGCGGAGTTTCCAGATCATTGGTCGCCCATTCTTGGTGAAGCGACCTGATAGCACAGCAGTGGTGCAGGCGATGGCTTGTGTGGTAGCCAAAAGCAATAGCAGTGTGGTGAGTAGTTTTTTCATAGTGTTATGCATTAATGGGTGAGTAATTCTCCAATGACGTAGTTGCTTCCACCTACAAAAAGGGTCTCGGCACCTAGCTCCTTAGCTCTCTGTATCGCCACTTTGTACGCCTCGTGTATGTCGGGGATCACCTCGCTATGGGTGACACCGACTGCCTTGGCAAGAGCTTGGAGCTCTGTGGCAGGAAGGGCTCGTGGCGTGTGGGCTTGGCAGAAGATATAGTGAGCTTCCAAAGGAAATTGGGTTACCACGTGGGGCACATCTTTATCGCCCGCCATACCGATGAGCATCACGAGACCGCCCTCCTTTTGCCACTGTTGTAGGGTGGGGGCAAGGTGTTGCCAGGCATCGGGATTGTGCCCTGTATCAATGACGATAGTGGGGTTGGTCTGCTGAATCACTTCCAATCGCCCCCTCAGTCCGTAGTGACTTAATCTCTGCAACCCCTGGTGCAAGGCGGTATCCTCAATCTCATATCCCTTGGTGCGGAGTAGTAGCAGCACCTGTAGCACACCCCCAAGGTTTTCGATCTGATATTCCCCTCCTAGCGGTAGGGTGAAGGTGCCAAAGTGGGCGGTGGTTACCTTGTATCCAATCTTAAGTGATTGGTACATCAATATCTCCTCCTCTCGGTCGGCGAGGGTAAGGGGAGCCTGGAGCTCTTTGGCCTTTGCCACCACTACCTCGGTCACCTCTTTCTCAGAGCTTCGGCTCAGCACTACAGGGGTGTGTGGCTTGATGATGCCTGCCTTCTCGCCAGCAATAAGGGGTAGGGTATTGCCGAGGTATTGGGCGTGGTCCATGCTCACATTGGTGATGAGACTGACCAAGGGCTGTATCACGTTGGTGCTATCCAATCGACCGCCCATGCCGACCTCTATCACGGCGATATCTACCTGCTCTTTCGCAAAGTAGGCGAAGGCAAGAGCGGTGGTGAGCTCAAAGAAAGTGGGGGATAGCTCTGGTGGCATCTTCTGCCGTATCATCTCTACAAATTGGACGACAAACTCCTCCGATACCATCTCCCCATTGATGCGAATCCGCTCACGGAAGTCGACGAGGTGGGGGGAGGTGAATAGCCCCACCCGAAGACCACTCTCCGCAAGGGTAGCCGCCAACATAGTGCTGCTAGAGCCTTTGCCATTGGAGCCGGCAATGTGGAGGGTGGTGAGCTGTTTGTGGGGTGAGCCACAGAGCTGTAGTAGGGTCTCCACTCGCTCTAGTCCTGGTTTATAGCCCGAAGCTCCTTCCTTTTCAAACTGTGGTAATTGCGAAAATAGATATTCTGTTGTCTCTTGATAGGTCATCTCTCTATTCCTCTATAGGGTAATACTTTATTCCTCACAAAGATAACTATTTTCCAGATTTGTAGAGGTGCCCTACCAGTGGTGTTTTTTATCGGGAAGTCGGGCAAGTCGGACGGGGCGGACAGGTCGGACGAGTCAGAGAATGGAGTCTAGGGTAATCTTCGTCCGAGAAAGGTGTTCGTGCAAAGGGATACAAAAAAAGCACCCGCTGGGGTGCTTCTTTCGTATTGCTCTAGGGGGGATTAGTAAAGGTCGAGCATCATTTTCACTTCGTTCTCATAATTGGGCACCCTTACCTTATGGTATCTAGAGAAAGAGGGGCTCAGGATTACTAGGTACATATCGCTCACCTCGATGTCGTAGTTGCGTTTTAGTATCTCAGCGTAGAGGTTTTGCTGGAGTGCAGCGTGGATAAATGGGGTGTCATCAAGGTGGCTTATCACGCCATGCCCTTTTTGCCGGAAGTTACTCCGATTGGGCTGAAAGTGTCCGTCTACTTCACGCCCCATGCGTCGGCTCCGTTTCCAATCGTACATTGTATAGGAGCCATCCATCTCCTGTACCAGTAGGTCGAGCGTCCCTGCTAGCCAATGCTTATCATCATAGATCATCCACTCGGTGCGGAAGGGGTCTAAGCGGTGGTCACGGACAAATTGATTGAAGTACTCCATCTCCTTTTCAATGCTATAGGCCCGCCCTATACCGCCCTCTTCAGGTACTAAGTCCATACTACTCTCGGGGATCTCGCCCAAGAAGCTTTGCTCTATCTGAGTATGCAGAAAGGTGCCCAAGTTGCGTGCGACATAACCTTTACTATCCTGCTCCTGCTTTTTTTGCTCCTTCTGCAGTTCGGTAAGCTTATCATCGCGATTAATCCAGAAGTAAGGGTCATAGGGGTCGAAAAAGGAGGCAATGAACGAGGTGACCGATGTGAGGGGCTCAATCCTCCCGATATGTGTGTAGGTGTGACTATCTGCATCAAACCGGAGATCTCCATCTCTCTCAAATGCATTTCTTTGATTGTAATTCATATCCTTATTTCTCCTTTATACCTGTTCTCTATACTCTGCCTAGAGTGGGTTATTCGTCCTCTTCGTTGCTTTCTTTCACTACAAATGGGCGCTGTAGACTTTGCTTGAGTGAGATAAGTGTCTCGGTAGAGACCACTCCCTCAATCTGCTGAAGCTGGTCATTGAGGATGTGCATCAGGTGGTCATTATCTCTTGCGTATAGCTTAATGAGCATAGTGTACGGCCCTGTGGTGTAGTGTATCTCCACCACTTCCGAGATCTGCTCCACTTGCTTCACTACCGTGTTGTAGAGTGATCCTCTTTCTAGCACGATTCCTACGTACGTGAGGGTCTTGTATCCGAGCGCGTTGTAATTGATGCAGCTTCGTGACCCCTGTAGGATACCGCTACCAATAAGTCTCTGGATACGCTGGTGTATGGCTGCTCTGGATAGGTCACACGCCTCTGCAATATCCATATAGGGTCTGCGTGCATCTTCAGAGAGCATGTTGATAATCTTGATATCAATCTCGTCTATCTTCTTCATACCGGTATTATTAAAATGTACGTGCTTGCTAGTGAATTGGACAAAGTGTTTCAGTTCTTCCGACAAAGATAACAAAAAACAAGTCAATTCACAGCACCCAACCGATCTTGTTTGTTAAGGAAGCTGTCGATAGTGATAGATAGAGCTGATGTTGTAGGTACGATGTAGATGATAGAGAGCTAGTGACTTCACTGGTAGCGTCTCCTCTTTGCCCAACATCGGTAGCTGATACATCTTGGTTCGATTCTCTACTGCCGGCCCAGTCCTCCCTTGATCCAACCACGAAAGATAGAGCTTCCGTGTATAGGGGTCTGCACCGATCGTAAGGAAGTAGCCTTGGCGACTATCATACTCGGTACGGCTACCGATCCTAAAATAGAGCTCCGCCTCGGGGAATTGCTCAGAGGAGTTATCCAGCTTCAGTGGGATGCGGTATAGGCTACGCATCTTGGCATCGGAGCCTGTGGCAGTAGTGAAGTAGAGGTACCCTTCCTTTGTATCATAGTAGCTCCCTCGACCAATCGATGGGGAGGTCCAAAAGGTAGCAACCACCTTCGACTCCTTGAGGGAGAAAAGGAAGTTCCGCCCATCATTATCGGTAAGCACACGGTAGTCTCCAGCAGCGTTATCGGCTCTGATACCTCCTTTCGAAGCGATTGGAATCGACTTTGCCTTTTCGGATCCATTGCTAAATAGGTAGATATTAGGGTCGTCTCTCAAGACGAAGTACGCCTTATCTTCGTATGAAAAAGCAGACCGTAAATAGTTAGAGGAAAGCCCCTGAAGGGGGATCATCTCCTCACTATCAACTCTATTGAGGTAACGGTATCGACGGGAGTTTAGGGCAAAGTAGGCGTCGCCAGTATTGGTGGTACAAGAGCCAGTGACCCATTCGTTGAACTCCTTTGAAGGGAGGATGATAGGGATACTCTTCACCAGGCTAAGATCGCTCCGTCGGAGAATGGTGAGCCGTGAGGTATGTGGTCCATACTTTCCCTCGGTAAAATCGTACTTTGTCATCAGTGCAAAGTAGTTGGACGAGGCGGAGAGATCCATCTCGCAACAGACAGCCAGTGCTGGTACCTCCTTGATCAGCTCCTGATAAATATCACGATCAAGTAGCTTCCCATCGCGGTCCAACAATCGCAAACTAGGGAGCTCCGATACGCCATCAGGGATATTAACGATGATCGAGGAGAGCCCTGCCTCACAGAGGAGCATGTAGCCCTCGTACCCTGTCAGTGGGCGGGTGGGCCGATCCTCCTTGGGCTTTGGCGTAGGCTTCTCTGGCTCCTCCTGAGGGTTGGGCTTAGGGGGCAAAGGGCTTGGAGCTTCCCCACTGCCACATGCGACAGCGAGAAAGCTCCAAGCTAATAAACTTAGAAATGTATACCGAGACATATTATTTCTTTGCTTCTACCACAAAGATATCCTTATGCCACTTGTTTCCTACACCTCCGTAGGCCTCCACTGCATCTGCAGGCACTACTAGTCGTGGGCTTTTGCTCTTCAGGTCATCGCTAAAGCCTTGTGGTGTAACCGTTGGAGGGGTCTTACCCAATTCGAGCAGCTTAATATTCACTTGGTAGCCGAATCCATTGTCATCGATCTTCGTGACACTTGGTAGAATGACGGTGGACAACTGTCCATTCCACCTTGCATTGAAGCCATCCACAGGCACCTCTTTGAGTAGTGGGAAGTTGATCTCCTTGAGCTTAGATGCCGACTTAAAGGCACCTGCACCAATCTCCTCTAGGAGTGGAGCTTCAAACTTCACTAGAGCACTACAGCCATCGAGCCCACTTCGCCCAATCTTCTTGAGCTTAGGGAAGATCGCAGTAGTAGTCTGTCTCGCACCAGCCATACCCTTCTCTTGAATCTCCACAACACCCGTACCGATGATCTCCTTGATGCGAGGTCTATTATTAAAGGCATTGATCTTTATCACGGTCACGTAAGGTGGAAGTTCTAGCTTCTCTACAGAGACAGAGCCAGAGATCTTTGTCAGTACATTCCCCTCAATTGTAACACCCTCAGGTAGTGGATATACATCCTTGCCATTGATGGTAGAGAATTGGTAGGTCTTGGCAAACTCAATGTATTCATCGGCTTTCTCCTCTGGAACAATGAGCGCCTTGCTCATAGGCGTGTCGGCAAAGGCATCCTCTGCCACCTCTGGGATCGTTGCCCCTAGCTCTACCTCTACAAGCTCCGTAGCTCCCTTGAAGGCACCGGCCTCTATCTTAGTGATAGATGGTGCGTGCACTTTCTTTAGCACCTCTTGCGAAGCAAATACCTCCTTGCCAATCGTGGTAGCTGTCTCTGGAAGGGTGATCTCCTCCTGAAGCAGATAGGCGGGATAAAGGGTCAAGACGCCCTCAGTCACTGTGATTTGTGGAATCTTTACCCCATTGATTGAGATAAAGTGGTGGGTATGAGCTAGGAGATAGTATTGCTCCTCCTTGCCTTCGGGTACAAATAGCTCCTTCTCCTCGCTTGTCTCGGCAAAAGCATCTTCTGCAATCACGGGGATAGCCTCTCCAATGGTGAGCTTGAGAAGTCCCGAGCCAGCAAATGCCTTTGCCCCAATCTTCTGCAGGCGCTTACCGGTGATTTCTTTAAGTCCCTTATACCCGGCAAAGACTTCCGCATCCACCTCGGTGATGCGCTTCAGATCCACGATGCCATCCTTTGGTAGCTCGTTTTCTGGATATACTTTTAAGATGCTGTAGGTGTTTTCTACCTCTATTTTACTCTCTTTGTACTTAGGAGTTTGGTCTTCGCCAAAGCACGAGGTGAGGCCCAACATCAGTCCCAGTGAAAGGAATGTTGTAAGGATGATCTTTTTCATTTTGTCTATTGGATATTGTAATGATGATTATTGAATAATGGCTGCTGCACGAGGTTGATTGCCTTCGTGCAACAGCCATTATTTTACTTTAGATTGTCAAAGCCGTAGCCTTCCTGCTGAGGGAGTAGGTGCTTTAGTGTCTTTGGAAAGGCAAGGTATGCCTCTGCCACAGAGCCAGTGAGGCGGTTGCCCGAAACTACATAGATAGTGTAGTCGCCACCCTTCTTTTGCACCCTCTCTGGGAGCTGACCCGAAAGGTTGTTGTTGCTAAGGTCTACCCAGAAAAGCTCTGGTTGCTCTGCACCTGCTAGCCCGCTAGGGATAGTTCCCGATAGTCGGTTGCTGCCAAGGTATAGAGTGTGTAGATTGCGAAGCTTGGTGAGGCTTGTTGGAATTTCTCCAGTAAGCTGATTGCGCTCCAGGCTTAGCTGTAGTAGATTCTCGAGCTGACCAAGTGAGCTTGGAATCTCTCCCGATAGGCGGTTGTTGCTCATCCAAAGCTCCTTAAGGCTGGTGAGTTGGCCGATGCTAGCAGGGATATTGCCAGTAAAGTGGTTGTCGCCAAGTGATAGATACTCGAGCTGACCAAGCGAACCAAGACTCTCAGGAAGTACCCCACTAAAGTTACAGCCATAGAGAGCTAGGTACTTGAGGTTGGCAAGGTCGCCGACACTGCTAGGTAGCTCGCCACTCAGGTTTTGGTGAGAGAGATCCAGCACTGTAAGTGACTTAAGGGCACCAATGGTCTTAGGTAGCTCGCCAGTAAGTCGATAGTTATTAGGCTTGTGATCCTTGGCACTCTCCATATTGCCGTCCCAAGTGCAAGTAAGCTCGTATGGGCTAGTGCGTAGGTCGAGGGTATCTAGCTGTGAGAGTTGTCCAATCTTATCAGAAAGGAGACCTGTCAGCGAGGTGTACCCAAGACGCAATGAGCGGAGCGACTTTAGGTCGTAGATGCCATCAGTGATCTCCCCTTTGATCCCACTATTATATTGTAGGTGGAGGGCTTTGAGGGCGGTGAGCTTGCCGATGCTTTGTGGAAGCTCGCCTTGAAGGTTGTTAGCTCCTAGGTAGAGAGCCACCACACGTGGTTGCCCTGCCACCTCTGCTACAGAGACACCTTCCCATTCTGCTACTGGAGCCTCAGATAACCAGCCACTGCTCTTAAACCACTCCTCACCACCAAGGGCTTGGTATAGGTCAATAAGTGCCAGACGGTCACTCTCAAGAGAACCGATAATAGTAGCGTCGTTGGCCACAAGAGTGGTGTTGCTGCTGTTAAGTGCCACAGGAGCATCAAGTGCACTGTTCTTGCAAGAAGAAAGTCCTCCGATTAAGAGGATGGCTGATGCAAGAATCATTGGTGCAAGTTTTTTAGTATTCATACGTTTATAGTTATTAAATGGATAATTACCGTTTGGGATGAGAGTTTGCTTCATTTGGGGAAGCCCCCTCATCACTGCGTGCAAAGATACTATTTTCCTCCTACTTATCCAAGTAATTATACGGCTTCAATCCTGGGTTACGCATTAGAAAGATCTTATCATGAATGACCTCCCCCTCGTGGAAGGTCAGACGGATCATAGCCCCTAGTCGAGGCTCGTAGAGCCGATGACTAGGGGACCAAAAACCCGAACCACCCCTACCATTCGACCCCTTGTGGGTCGGACAACACAGATTAATCTGATGCGGTTGTCCGACCTGCAAGGGGTCGAATGGTAGGGGTGGATGACCGTTGATCCCCCCGGTCGTTAGGGGGCCTAGCCCCCTCCGACTCGGGGGCTAGGATCCGTCGGACCTCTGCCGAGGTCCTAACTCATAGACACTCCGCTAAAAACCATACGGTAAGAACTTTCTAATGCGTAACCCCTGACCTCCATAATTGTGGAGGTGGCTTTCGTATCGAGTTTGCTTTTAGATGAGGCAGTTATTGGTGTCGAGGGAGGCCATTGCTGTGATATTGACAATGTCCTTGACCCCGGCGTCGTGGTCGGCAAAGTAGATCGGCTTGGCGAGTCCGATCTGGATTGGCCCAATCACGTCCTCTGCGATATCTAGGTGCTTGAGTAGCTGATAGCAAGCGTTGGCAGCGGAGAGGCGAGGGAATATCAGCACGTTGGCAGGATCGCCCTTGATGCTATTATTGGGGTATAGCTGGTCACGCCGCTGGAAGTTGAGTGCGGTCTGTAGCTGCATCTCTCCATCCACCTTGATATGTGGGTGCTCCTTATGAAGGATCTCTACCGCCTTGCGAGCCTCTACGGACGATTCGGCATCGGTGCTACCGAAGTCGGAGAAGCTCACCATAGCGATCACCGGCTTGATGCCGAAGCAACGCACCTTTTCAGCCGCTAGAAGAGCAATGTCCACGAGGGTCTCTGCCTTGAGGTTTTGATTGATCAGCGTATCGGCGAGGAAGAGCGGTCCACTCTTCATCATCACCAGGTGCATCGTGGCAAAGTGCTGATGACCAGGTGCGATCCCCACGGTGTCGCGGGCGACGTTTGCAAGGTAACCGTAATTAGAGTAGAGTCCTGTGATGAGGCTATCGGCATCACCACACTGCACCATCATCATACCAAAGTAGTTGGGGCCAAACATCTTGTCTTTCGCCTCACTGAGGTTGCCGCCTTTACGCCAGTTTTGCTCGGTGTAGCGTAGGGCATACTCCTCGCGCTTCTCCTTCCATTCGTCGCTATGCTGATTGATGATCTGAATTGTAGAGAGGTCGAGGTCATGCTCTTTGGCAATCTGCTGAATCACCACAGGGTCGCCTAGCACAATAGGTTGGGCAATCTTGAGCTGTGCTGCCTCTGCTGCTGCACGGAGTACCAATGGATTCTCTCCTGCAGCGTAGATCATCCGCTTTGGTGCCTTTTGTGCCGATTCGTGGATACGCCTCAATAGGTGACTCATGCCACCTGTGCGTGTGGCGAGCTCCTGCTCATACGCCTCCCAGTCGGTGATCTCCTTGCGTGCTACTCCTGTGCGGATCGCTGCTTTGGCCACCGCCATAGAGACGCGAGTAATCAGGCGAGGATCCACTGGCTTAGGGATAAAGTAGTCGGGACCGAAGTGCAGGGGCATGTGCCCATAAGCACTGGAAACCTCATCGGGTACCGGCTCCTGGGCGAGGTCGGCAATAGCAATGGTGGCTGCCATCTTCATCTCCTCATTGATCGCCGTAGCTCTCACGTCGAGGGCACCACGGAAGATGTAGGGGAAGCCGATGACATTATTGATCTGATTAGGATAATCGGAGCGACCGGTAGCCATCAGCACATCGGGGCGTGCCTCCTTAGCCTCCTCGTAGGTGATCTCGGGCTCGGGATTGGCAAGAGCAAAGACCACAGGGTTGGGTGCCATAGAGCGTACCATCTCCTGAGTGAGCAGACGTGGTTGGGAAAGGCCGAGGAATAGGTCGGCTCCCTTGACTGCATCGGCTAGGGTGTAGATCCCCTCTCGGTCGGTGGCAAAGAAAGCCTTACGCTCATCTAGGTTGGGGCGATCTTTGCGGATCACTCCCTTGGAGTCGATCATCACGATATTCTCTAGCTTGGCACCAAGTGCGAGATACATCTTGGTACAAGACTGTGCCGATGCCCCTGCACCGCTCACCACGATGCGGGCCTCCTCTATCTTTTTCCCAGCTATCTTGAGGGCGTTGAGCATACCAGCAGCTGAGATGATAGCGGTGCCGTGCTGGTCGTCGTGCATCACAGGGATATCCAGTGACTTCTTTAGCTCCTCCTCAATCTCGAAGCACTCGGGTGCCTTGATATCCTCTAGGTTGATGCCTCCAAAGGTTGGGGCGAGGGAGCGAACCACCTCTATGAACTTCTTGGGGTCCTTTTCATCCACCTCTAGGTCAAAGACATCAATGCCGGCATAGATCTTGAAGAGCAGTCCCTTGCCCTCCATCACCGGCTTTCCGGCCATTGCCCCAATATCTCCTAGCCCGAGCACGGCGGTGCCATTGGAGATGACCGCCACCAGATTTCCCTTGGCAGTGTAATCGTAGGCACGCTCTGGGTCGGCCTCAATATCTTTACAAGGAACCGCTACCCCTGGGCTGTAGGCGAGGGTGAGGTCCTGCTGCGTATTGTGCGACTTCGTTGGCCGCACCTCAATCTTGCCAGGCTGTGGGAGTGCGTGATACTCCCTTGCTGCGGCTTCTAGTTTCTTATCCATATTCGTCTTTATTTGGTGGGTTGTACTTACTTCTTATCCTTATTATTGTCGTCAGAGGTCTCGGTAGGCTTATCTTCCTGCTCCTTCTGTAGTCCCTCTTTCTCCAGTTTCTTTTGTTCCTCTGCTTGGAGCTCCTTCTCTCGTTGCTTCTCGGCCTTTTTCACCTCTTGCTTCTCGTGCCACTCCGCTGCCTCCTCTTGCCGCTTCGCCTTCTCCGCATCTTTCGGGTGCTGAGACTTGTACTCTGGCGGAATGGTTCGCTCCGTGCCATCACGAGTTGCCATATAGTGTGGGGAGAGTAGCTCAAGGTCGCGCTCCCTGCAGACATCCTGTATATGCCCCCGAATCTCCGAGTAAATGCCAGCTTGTGCATTGGCCTCTGTGGTATAACCATTGACAAGGTAGACCACATAATTATCATTAAAGCCGGCTTGTAGTACAAAGGGCTTGGGAGCTTTGAGGATGCGGTCGCACCGACCGATTGCCTCTAGCATCGCCTCCTCTACCTCTTGCCAGGCAATTTCAAAGCCAAAGGTTACCTCGGTAGAGAGAATAAGCCCCTTGCTCTCTGCTAGCGAACTATAATTGATGGTGGCAGCGGTGAGGATCTTAGAATTGGGTATGGTGATCTCCTCATTCGTCACCGTCCGCAGTCGTGTCACCAACATATTTTTCTCCAATACATCGCCAGTCACATCCTCTATCTTGATCCTATCGCCCACCCTGAAAGGTCGCATATAGGTGATCACAATCCCCGCAATCATATTGGCAATCGCACTAGAGGAGCCGAAGGAGACCAGCACGCCGACAAAGACCGAGATACCATTGAAGGCAGGTGAGCCCGACCCTGGCAGGTAGGGGAATATCAATATGAGGAAAAAGGCAATCAGGAGGATGCGGATAATGGTGTAGGTGGGCTTGGCAAACTCTGGGTGGAACCCTGGAATCCGCAACTTGGCGAGCTCTATCTCGGTAAAGAAATACTTCGCTAGTTTGCTCAGCAGCCGCATCACAAGGTAGATGACGATGATAAAGAAGAGGTTGGGTAGGTAATTCCACACCGCCATACCGAGGTCGCGAACTGGTGTGAGTAGGGTGTGCGAAAGCTTGCTCGACCAATCCCTAGAGAAGGGGAAGAGGTTGAAGATAATTGGTACCGCTACAATGATTGCCGCTACAATTAATACTATTCTTAGGAAGTTGATTACATACTCTAGGAGTCGCACCTCCTGGACTTTAGAGATGATGGTGTAGTCTTTGTACCGCCAGTCCTTAAGCCACTTATCTCGATTGACCTCTACCATTAACTTGAGCCAACGTATCACCCTATTGATGATGCGGATCAGCGCCACCGTACCAAAGATGTAGAGCACTAAGAGCCCGAGGCGCTTCAGTAGGCGGGAGGTGCTAAACTCATCATTAGCCCTATGGAGAGCTTCTGTAAGTGCCGTGCTGTACTCCTCTGCAAGTGCTTGGATAGTGGTGTCGTGCCAAAAGGCTTCATTTTGCGTGACCGTCATCAAGATGCGATCTTCGTAGCTAATATCGGCATAGTCATGGTCGTAGGTGATGGTGAGGGTATCCTCGGACCCAAAACCATACTCATAGAGGGAGTGTAGCCGCTCTTGGATATTCTTGGCTCTGTAGGCGGGGCCGTACGACCCTACCCGTATGTAGAGGGTAAAGAGGGTATCCTTTACCAGTCCCACTACAGGGTAGCCCACGGCATGTTGTCTCAATGAATCGAGCCGAGCACTCTTATCCTTTTCGTATTTTGATTGGTTCTCCTCTAGCAATCCCAGCTGACGCTCTATTGCTAGTCTTTTGATCTCATCAGAAGTCTTGAGGTTGGCCAACTGCTGTTCGAGGTTGATCTTCTGTAGGGAGTCCACCTTTCGGAGCGAATCAAGCGTGGTTACCTGTTGCTTTAGGCTGAGGAGTAACTGGTCATTGACTGTTTCTTTGGCCGCAATGCTATCCATCGCCACATCTAGTGTGGTCGGCTCTTGTGCCGAAAGGGAGAGGAGCCCTCCGCATAGGAGCCCCCACCATAGCATGATCATCAATCTTCTATTCATATCTTATCGTCTCTTTGGTAGTGGGCGAAAAGGTTGTAGTGCCAATGTAGTCTTGCCAAAAAGCACCTCCTCACCGCTGGCCGTCACTTGCAACTTACCCCCATCGGCATAATCTATCTTCATGAGCCCTAGCATAATCATCTGATAGATATACTCCCGCCACGCTAGTGCCGAGAGGTCTCGTCCTACGCCATAAGTAGGGAGCGTGTGGTAGCCCATCGTGAGGAGCAACCGCTTTTGGGAACCCCTCAAAATATCTATCAGCATCTCCACCCCCACCTGAGCACCCGTACGCACCACTGCACTCATCGCCTTCTGAGCGATCACTGTGCCATCCATGGTCTGTCGCTTCGGCATCAGACAGACATCGCACTTGCCACAATGATCCTCTGCCTCGGCACCGAAATAGCTGAGCAATACCTTTCTCCGGCAGATATTGCCCTCACAATACCGCTTCATGTACTCCATCTTGGAGCGGTTGAGGTCTTGCATCGGCGTATCTTGTATCATCCTTTGTAGCACAAAGATATCGGCATAGGAGTAGAAAAGGAGGGCATCGGCCCTTTTGCCATCACGCCCCGCCCTACCGATCTCCTGGTAGTAGCTCTCGATATTCTTGGGCATATTGTAGTGGATCACCCACCGCACATCGGGCTTATCGATGCCCATGCCAAAGGCGACAGTGGCGCAGACAATATCCACTTGCCCCATCAGGAAAAGGCGATGCACCATATCCCGCTCCCCCGCACCCATCTGAGCGTGGTAGTAGAGGGCTTTGAACCCCTTATCATTGAGGTACCTCGAGAGCATCTCTGTATCATCTCGCTTGGTGCAGTAGATGATGCCCGAAGCGTGTGCCTCTCGCCCCTCAATAAACATCAAGATCTCCCGTAGCTTCTCCTGCTTCTTCAGTCCTCGACGGATTTCTAGGTAGATATTGGGGCGGTCGAAGTCGCCAATCGTCACGATCGGCTCTCTGAGATGTAGCTGTAGGAGGATATCCTTTTGCGTCGCTGGGTCGGCTGTGGCGGTGAGGGCGATGATAGGGGTCTTAGGGAATAGCTCTTTCAATACCCCCAGCTGGGCATACTCCGGACGGAAGTCGTGCCCCCACTGACTGATGCAGTGTGCCTCGTCCACTGCTACCAGAGAAATCTTGGCCTGCTTCACTAGTGACATACCACTGGCACTCATCAAGGTCTCGGGACTCATATAGAGTAGCTTCAGCTGCCCTCGGGCAAGTGCCATGGAGACGCTGTTGCGGTACTCCTGCGTCACGCTACTATTGATGGTGGCGGCTGCAATGCCTCGCTCTTGGAGTGCCAATACTTGGTCCTTCATCAAGGCAATCAATGGGGAGATGACTAGTGCACACCCCTCCATCATCATCGCTGGCAATTGATAGCAGAGCGACTTGCCACCCCCCGTAGGGAGCACCACCAATTGGTCGAAGCCCTGAATCACATTCCCCACCACCTCCTCTTGGTGTGCTCGGAAATGGTCGTAACCAAAATATCGCTTGAGTGCCGCCTCCATTCGCTCCCTTTATCTCTTTGTACGCAAAGTCTGTAGCAATAGCTGTAGTGCTGCCACTGCTACCGCATCAATATTCTGCTGGCGACCCTGATCGGGGGCTTGAAAAAAGAAGGCTTTGCTCTGCCCTCCCGAGACACAAGCGATCCAGGCACCACAAGGGAGCACCCCTTCGCTACTCGAGGGGCCACACACCCCCGTGGTGGAAAGAGCAAAGTCGGCGCCAAAGCGGTCCGCTGCCGCTTGAGCCATAGCTATCGCACACCGCTCGCTAACCAGTCCGTCCGAGAGCTCCTCCTCTGGTACCCCCAAAACATGCACCTTCGCCTCACGGGTGTAGGCGACCACCCCTCCCCGGTACCACTCCGAGGCCCCTGCCACCTGGGTGAGGAGCGAAGCGATCCGCCCACCAGTACAGCTCTCGGCCGTGGCTAGCGTGGCACCTCGTTCCTTCAGAAGCTCTGCCACCTCCTTGTAAAGCCGCTCTACCTGCCCCATAACTTATATAACCACTTTGGAGAAGGGGGCATCGGCCATACTACTGCTCGCCCCACTAGCAAATCGATAGGCACCTGCCATCGCTACCATCGCCGCATTGTCTGTGGTGTAGGCGAAAGGGGGAATAAAAGCACGGCTACCACTCCGCTCGCCATAAGCCACCATCGCATCACGCAGAGCTGAATTGGCAGAAACACCTCCTGCCACCGCCACCTCCTTGATTCCTAGATCCTTGGCGGCACGAGAGAGCTTTTTCATCAATATCTCCACAATTGTCCGCTGAAGCGAGGCACAGAGGTCGGCCTTATTGTTTTCCACAAAGTGCGGATCCTTTGCCAGCTCGTCACGGAGCTTGTAGAGGAAGGAGGTCTTGAGCCCGCTGAAGCTATAGTCGTAGCCCGCTATCTGTGGCTCGGCAAAGGTAAAGGCAAAGGGGTCGCCCTCGTTACCCAATTTATTGATCACAGGACCACCAGGGTAGCCGAGACCCATCACCTTGGCACACTTGTCAAAGGCCTCGCCCGCAGCATCGTCGATCGTCTTGCCGATGATCTCCATATCAAGGGGCGAGCGAACCAGCACGATCTGCGAATTGCCCCCCGATACCAGTAGGCAAAGGAAAGGGAAGTGAGGTACCTCACGCTCCTCCTCTCCCTCTTGGATAAAGTGGGCCAGGACATGCGCCTGCAGATGGTTCACATCTACCATCGGTATCTTGAGCCCTTCCGACAATCCCTTGGCAAAGGAGGTGCCCACCAAGAGGCTCCCCAGCAAACCAGGGCCACGGGTGTAGGCGATCAGATCGAGATCCTCCGCCCTCAGCTCCGCTCGCCGAAGCGCCTCACTCACCACCGGCACCACATTCCGAAGGTGCGCACGGCTCGCCAGTTCGGGCACCACACCCCCATACGCCTCATGTACCTTTTGGCTCGCAATCACATTGCTCAGCAGCCGATTACCCCTCAGTACCGCCGCACTCGTATCGTCGCACGAGCTCTCGATACCCAATACCACCAACTCCCCATTTATCTCGTAATTTCCTTCCATACTCATTATACATATAGATACCTCCACAAAGATAACAATTTCACCACCCAATCACAACCCTCCGCCTCCAGAGGCAGGGGGTTACGCATTAGAAGTTTAGTCAATAGATGTTAGATTTGATTGAATATACTCTCTATAAGGACATAAGAGCACCCGCTAGGGTGCCACTCAGCTAGCCCCCGGTCAAGGCTCGCAGAGCCGAAGACCGGCGGGAAGGAGGTATGCACAAATATACGACCCTTGTGGTCGCACTCCTAATGGGTTGTGCGACCACAAGGGTCGATTGATATTTTCGCTCATTTTCCCCGCCAGTCGTTCGGGGACTCCCGTCCCCTCCGACTGGGGACTAGCTGAGTGGCACCCTGGCGGGTGCTTTTTTGGGAACCATCTCGGAGAGGTCCTGAACCATAGACACTCCACTGAAAACCATTCGATAAGACCTTTTTAATGCGTAACCCCTAGGGTACCTAAGGTGAGGAGATTGTTACACGGTGTTCATTATTAACATCCACGGACAAATCCATACCACAAATAGGGGGGCAGATGCTCTTCATACAACAGCCTAAAAAAGCAACAGCTAAGTGGTCAAAAGTTTAGTTGCAACAAAGCAAATGCTTAGTTGCAACTCGGCATTTGCTTAGTTGCAACTCGCCGATCGCTTAGTTGCAACTCAGTTTTCGCTTTTATATAGTTTTGAATATCAGTTTGTTATAAATGGGATTTTTAGCCACGACTTTCTTCTGTTTTATAGGGTCATTAACTTATGAATATACTCCGAATGCGTCACCACTGAAAAGTGGTCTTACACTATTGCACAATTCAAAAATAGTTGGTAGCCTTGCACATTGATTCAAAGGGGCTGTTTTTACCCCTGTTTTGAAGAGCGCTGATACGCAAGTCGTTCATACACATAGTCTTATAGTAGGTGCTGTCGCAGACCATATTCCATTAAAACAAGGATTAAGACAAATGTATTCAGCGATCGCCATACCAATGGAGGCTGTCGCAGACCATATTCCATTAAAACAAGGATTAAGACCAAGGCTTTCTCTACTGCCTTGTCATCATTCAGACAGTCGCAGACCATATTCCATTAAAACAAGGATTAAGACTGGAGATTTTGTTCACTTCTGTAAAGAGCAGTTTTGTCGCAGACCATATTCCATTAGAACAAGGATTAAGACCTCATATTAGTTACCTTGCTAGTATCAAAGCTAGATGTCGCAGACCATATCAAAGGAACTGAAAGATCTGTAGGACCTCGGCAGAGGTCCCTCTTAAATAGGCACAGGTCGAAGGGGCGTTAGCCCCGAACGACCTGTGTATAAGAGCGTATTTCCTAACTCCATGACCCCGGCTGAGGGGTCAGAACTAGAGATAGGGGTTGTCCGACCCCTCAGCCGGGGTCGTAGGGGTGTTTCGTATATCGTTATACACAGGTCTTTGGCACTACGTGCCTCGACCTGTGCCTATTTAACAGGGACCCCTCAGCCGGGGTCCTTTCCCCATAGAGACTCTCCTGAAACCATACGGTAAGAACCTTTCTAATGCGGCACCCCTGTGGAAATTGGAGGAGAAAATCAAGCTTGTTAAGAAAAAAATAAGTAACTTTAGCCATCAAGCAAGGATTTACCTAAAAGTCCGATGTCTTACCCAATGAAAAGTGCATAGATGAATACACTAAGAGTGCTAGGGATACGCTTTAATCTTGCATTGAAGCAAAAAGAGGTGCCCCTATTTAGGGGGGCAGTCAATTCTATTTTGCCAAAAGGGTCGGTGCTTTTTCATCAGCATCGTGATGACTCTGTTGGCGGCTTCAGGTACGGATATCCCTTGGTTCAATACAAAATATGTCGTCGTAAGGCCACTATTATTTGTGTAGGGGCGGGGATAGATGCCTTTACACAGTTCATAAGTTCCTTTGACGGGAGGTTGTCCATTGGTTCCCAAGAAAATACATCAGTAGCGATTGAAGAGGTGGGGTTTGAGGAGGTGCCTATTTCAGAGCTCCTCCAACCAGATTCGTCAGGGGATCTTTATAAATTGAGAAATTGGCTACCACTCAATAGAGAAAACTACCAGACTTACCTCAATTGCTCCTCAATGATTGAGCAGATAGAGCTGCTTGAGGGCATCTTGGTAGGGAATATCTTATCCCTCCTTAAAGGGGTTGGTATCTATTTTGACGAGGCAATTGTTGTACGAATTACGCAGATGGATGAGCCACGTATTCAGCAGTATAAGGGGGTGAGGCTGATGAGCTTTTCACTCTGCTTTAGGAGCAATGTAAAGCTGCCCAATGATGTGGGGCTAGGGCGCCATGTAAGTGTAGGGTATGGGACAGTAATGAGAGTTAATAATCATAGATAGGAGTAGAGATGGCAAAGTATAAGTATTATTTATATGGAGCAAGTGTCCAAGGGATCCAGCAATTTATATTCAACTCGAATAAAATTCGGGAGATTGCGGGAGCAAGTGAGTTGGTGAAGGCTATTTGCGATGACCTATTTGAGCAGGTAGCAGGGACTGAAGCTAACATCATTGGAGCCGCTGGAGAGATACGGCATATCTTTGGTAGTGCCGATGAGGAGGTCTGTAGAAAAGTGGTGCGAGAGTTCCCCAAGCTCGTGATGCAGGAGGCACCAGGTATCACTATAAGCCAAGCTGTGATAGGGTATGATGAGTGGAGCGGATCACTCACCCGTCAGTTGGATGACCAACTAAAGGTGCAGCGCAATAAGCCCGTACTCAACCTTAATTACGGTTTGATGGGTATGAAGCGTATGAACGACACTGGCCTCCCTATCTCTGGAAAGAATCGTAAGGGGGAATATAGTGATGCCTCTACGATCAAAAAGGAGGAGGGTAGTAGCTTATTGGAGCTGGTGGAGACAAGTTTCGGTATGCAGGTAAAAAGTGCCGAGGTGGCCTTTGATGTGGAGGATATTACCAATCATAATGACTGGGTGGCAATCATCCATGCCGATGGTAATGGCGTTGGGCAGGTGGTGCGTGAAGTGGCTAAAGACAAGGAGACCTATAGAGCGTTTTCAAAAACTCTAGGCAAGGTGACGCAAGAGGCGGCACAGAAGGCGTACCAACAGGTGGCACAACGTCCGGATTTTCTTGGCCGCAGCGGACGTATCCCTATCCGTCCAGTGATCCTTGGTGGCGATGACCTTACAGTGATTATCCGAGGTGACCTAGCTATAGAGTATGTCGCCACTTATTTAGAGGCTTTTGAGCAACTGAGTGAGGAGCAACTGGGTGCCAAGAAGCTTCTCGGTAGCCAGCACAAGAGGCTCACTGCATGTGCTGGGATTGCCTTTACCAAGAGTAGTTATCCTTTTTACTACGGTTACAACCTTGCTGAAAGTCTGTGTGGAGTGGCTAAGAAGATTGCCAAGCATCCCCCCTTTGTGCAACCAGATAAGGGGGAGTTAGCACCGAGCTGTCTGATGTTTCATAAGGTGCAAGATGGCTATGTGATGGATTACGACGATATTATCTCAAGGGAGTTACTCCCCCAGCCAACCCATTCTTTCCAGTATGGACCTTACTTCCTCAATAAGGAGTCGGCACTCCTTTCCTCCGATGGGCGCTACTTTACGATTGAGGAGTTGATAGACTTCGGTGAGCAGCTCAACCGCATGGATCCTGGTGTAAAGAGTGGACTACGTCAGTGGCTCTCCCTAATCAATAAAGATGAGGAGCAAGCTGAACAACGTCTTGAGAGGCTATTGAGTATACAAGGAGGTGTGGCTAAAACGTTTATTGAGAAGATGGTGGGGAGACCTCCTTATCAATCACTCCGTGAAGGCAAGGATAAAGAAGGTAAGGAGGTGAGAAGAAAGCATCACTTTGCCTATGACTTGCTCGCCTATTATACTATTATGAACCAAGGAAAATAACTTACACGATATGAAGTACAAGATAACTTTTCACACCTTCTGGCACTGTAGCTCGGGACAAGCTGCAGGGGCTGATGTAGACCAATTGGTCAAGAGAGATAAGGGCGGTATCCCCTATCTGCCTGGTAGAACCATGAAGGGCTTGCTTCGTGAAGCAGCTGAGGAGCTTGCTGTGACAAGCGAGGAGCAAGAGTTGGTGACCCATATTTTCGGAGGTGGTACCGATGATGAGCCGGAGTTGGAGTATTCCACTAAAGGGGTAGCCCACTTCTCCAATGCTGAGCTCCCTAGTGAGACTAAAGCCTACCTCCTCAATGATAAGAAGAAGGCCTTGCCCTATCTCTTTAATAAGGTAGCAGCCACTGCTATCGACGATGAGGGCATCGCGGTTAATGCCTCGCTCCGCAAGATTGAGGTGGTGGTACCCTGCACTCTATACGGAGAGATTGATGGTATAGAGCGGGAGGAGGAGCGAGCACTTCTCCAGAAAGCGATGGACTTCATTAAGTGTATGGGGGCAGGACGCTCGAGAGGGTATGGTCGGTGTACAATCAAATTAATGGAGGAGGATAAGTGATGTCAGGAGCAGATAGATTAACGATGAAATGCACGCTCCTTACCGATGTGGTAATGAGTGAGACGAGTGCGTCAACGGGCAATATGCGAGGCTTGGACTTTATTCCAGGGAACAACTTTCTCGGGATCGTGGCAGGGCAGCTATATAATGAGGTGAGTCCTGAAGTGGCTTTTCAGTTATTTCATAGTGGGGAGGTGCATTTTGGCGATGCCCATCCCTCTAAGGAGGGGGCTAGAGGGCTCAGGGTACCTGCATCGGTCTACTTCCCTAAGGGAGCTGGGCTGAGCGAGGGGCCTCTCTTCATTCATCATAGGGTGAGCGAAGAGAATAAGTCGAAATACCAATTGAAGCAGGCAAGGAGCGGCTTTTATACCTACAAAGTAGCTGTGGCGAATGAGGTGAAGGTGGAGAAGGACTATAGCCAAAAGTCGGCACACGACCTCACCTTGAGGCGAAGCGAGGATAGTAAAATGTTTGGTTATACCGCCTTGGTAAAAGGGCTAGAGCTTTTCTTTACCATTGCTTTTGAGCCATCTGTCTCCGCTGACCTGCGTGAGCTGGTACAGAAGAGCCTTGTGGGCAATCACTATGTGGGGCGCTCAAGGAGTGCCGAGTATGGTCGTGTAAAGATTGAGCTTTGTAGCTTTGACGAGGTGCCTACTGGGGCACTCGGTGGCGACTACACTACGGTCTATGCCGATGGACGTCTGATCTTTATTGATGAAGAAAGTGGATTGCCTACACTTCAGCCAACGCGAGAGCAATTGGGCTTTGCATCAGGCGATATTTGCTGGGAGTTGTGCCAGTTGCGTACCTTTCAGTATGCCCCTTGGAACTATAAGCGACAGTCCTACGATGCCGATAGGTATGGTATTGAGAAGGGAAGTGTCTTTGTCCTGAAAGGGGTGAAGGAGTTGCCTCAAGGTCGATTTGTGGGAAGCTATCAGCAGGAGGGCTTTGGAGCGGTTATCTACAATCCCTACTTCCTAGATGCTGAGGAGGGAAGCGGTGGACTGGTGCGTATCAAGTACCAGGGAGCTAAGACTTATGAAACCCATTACCAGCCCACTTCTGCCATTACCTTTACGCCACAGGTTGCCAAGCAAGTAGAGCAGGAACAAGCTCCTCTTCGTCGCTACTTAAATCTAAGGCAAAAGTATACCGAGAGCCAGAATGCCATCTATAGAGAGGTCAATAACCGTGTGCAAAAATGGAGCCAAGGAGGGGGCGTTTCTGCCTCCCAGTGGGGCTCGATACGTAGCTTGGCTATGGCCTATAGTGGTGAGGATCTAAAAACACAAGTGCTGGCTTTTATCAGTCACGGTGTCTCTAAGGGGCAGTGGGAGGATAGCGGATTAGACAAGAAGCTGAAAGAGTTTATGGAAGGCTATGAGGGGAGTGGTCAAGAGGGTAGCTCTGCACAGCTGAAAGACGCCTTGATCAACCTATCGGCAGAGATGGCAAAGAAAAGTAAAAAGTAGAGGAAGGAGATAGAGTATGATATACAAACAAAGATATCTAGCACGCTTTGTGATTGAGTGTGAGACCCCTCTCTCTGTGGGGAGTGGACAGAAAGAAATACTGACAGACGCCCCAGTGGTGAGAGATGTGAATGGTTTGCCCTATATCCCTGGCACTACCTTGGCTGGACTTTTGAGGCATAGCCTGTCGGATGAAGAGGCAAAGGAGCTTATGGGCTTCCAAGATGGTGAAAATGGAAGGGGCTCTAGGGTGAGGGTGACCGAAGGGAAACTGGTAGGTGCCAATGGAATTGCTCTTGATGGGCTGTGCAATATTGATGCTGATGATGACTTCCTCAACTATTTTACTGGGATCTTACCACTCCGTCAGCACGCCCGTATAGGTCACCAGGGGGTCACTGAGGAGCATGGGAAGTTTGATGAGGAGGTAGTGCCTAAGGGTGCCCGCTTCTGCTTTGAGGTGGAGTTGCGAGATGAGGAGGGGGCTCATGTGGAGGCCTTTCAGCGTGCTTTGCAGCTCTTTAGCTCAACCCACTTTAGGATAGGTAGTGGTAGCCGTTCGGGCTTTGGTAGGGTGAAGGTGGTTGGTGCATGGCATCGGCTACTGAACCTTTCCGTTTCATCCGAGCTGTCGCTCTATCTAGACAAGTCTTCTTCGCTTGCTGAGGAATGGAGAGGGTGGCAGGAGCTTGACCTTTACGAAGGGAGCGATGGGGCATTTGTAACCTATCAACTGAAGCTCCGCCCTGAGGACTTCTTGATGTTTTCAAGTGGCTTTGGTGATGCTGATGCTGATAATACGGTGGTGAAGGAGCCGATGATTGTCTGGCATAGTGGTAAGGGCGAGCTACTGGAGCGTGAGCGTACGGTGGTGGTGCCTGCCTCATCGGTAAAGGGGGCTGTGGCACACCGTACTGCCTTTCACTACAATCGTTTATCGAGTCAGTTTGCCGATTTCATAGCGGATGCTTCGGCCGTAGTGGGGGAGAGTAATCAGGCGGTTCGCACCCTTTTTGGCTTTGCTGCAGAGCAGGAGGCAAGGCGTGGTGTGGTGCTCTTTTCGGACCTTATCTGGGAGCGCTCTAGTGGTACAGAGGAGGTAGTGCTCAGCCATGTGAAGATAGACCGCTTTACGGGTGGCGGTGTGGAGGGGGCACTCTTTCAGGAAAAGCCACTCTATGCTGCAGAGGAGCCTCTGGTGCTGGAGCTAGTGCTACTAGAAGAGGTGCCAGAGGAGGTGCAGAAGGCTCTGGAGCTAGCCCTTGCGGATATCTGTAGTGGACACCTGTCTTTGGGCGGTAGTGTACAGCGGGGGCATGGTTGCTTTGAGGGGGAGTTGTTGAAAAATGGTAAGAAGATCGAGATGCTATGAATATAGATAAGAATATGAAGTATGAGGGGTACCTCTGGCTAAGTGATGAGCGGTCGCCCCGTTTGCTACTAGAGGAGGAGATTAGAGCGGAGCTTTTGCCCTACTTAGAGGGTGGGGTGATCAATCCCTTTGTGCAGGAGGGTTGGCTCTACTCTAGGAGCGAGGGGGTATCGTATTCCCTTCGGCAGATGGATGGAGCACTGCGGATTTGCCGCTTTGAGGTGCCACCATGTGATGGGGAGGATGAGCTGAGCTATCTCTCCAATCGTATGGGTGAGCGTTGGCTTCGTTTTCGACAGGTGTGGGAGGAGGTGTCGGACCCTCTCTGCTGTGGTATGGGGGTGAAGCGGCTAAAGGAATTGGTGTTTGTAGGATTTGATAAGGAGCGATAAGGGTATGGCTAAGGTAGTATATAATGGTGGTGTGCGGGCGCCCTTCAACTTTGTCCGCATCAGTGATGAGGTGCATTTGGTGCCTTGGGGGGAGCAGATCTCTCAGGATCTTCCTTTCTCTGATGGTCTCTCGGGAGAGATTGCTTTGGAGATTAAGACTGAGACCCCTCTCTTTGTGGGGAGTGGCGAGGAGGGGCGCTTTGTGCAGGTGAGGGGTAGGCACTTTATCCCTGCCACAAGTATCAAGGGGGAGGTGCGACAGCTCTTGGAGATCCTTAGTTTTAGTAGAATGTCGGTAGACCCTCGAATGCGGTTCGCCCGTAGGGAGTGGGATGCACCGCAACTCTATTCGCTGAAGAATGTGGCGGAGCAGAGTAAGGTGCGTGGTGGCTTCCTCCGCCGTGTGGGAGCTGGCTATGAGATTGTGGACTGTGGCCGTCCGTACCGCATCAGCCATGAAGAGCTGGATAAGGAACTGGGGAATAAGGCTTTTTTCTGGAAGACCTTCGGCAAAGGGCAGGGGGTGGACCTGAATAAGCTACAGGAGGGGCGGAACCCCAAGCTGGCCTCATATAAGTATCACCTCTTGGAGCGGTGTGGGGCGAGTGAGGAGTTGCTCGCTTTGAATAGCTTCCGGATGCTCCCTGGAAGTCAGCGACGGGTGGCCTTTGACCCCTATGGGGAGGTGGGGGGCTATGTAGTCTTTACAGGTCAGCCTGGTCCGTCTACGATCAGTAAGGCGAGTGAGCGTGCAGGTGTGAAGGGTGCGGGTAAGTTTTACGAGTTTGTCTTTGGTGAGGAGACGGGCGATGTGGTGAAGCTGAGCCGTGAGCTCTTTGACCAATACAAGTTTATCTACCAACGCAAGGATAATGCGGAGGAGTGGAGCCGTATCTCTCGGGAGCTGAATAGTGATGAGGGGGTGCCGGTATTCTTTAGAATGAAGTCGAATGGGGAGCTGATAGATTTTGGCTTTGCCTTACTCTACAAGGAGGTGTACCAGAATAGACCTATGGACCTACTCCCTGATAAGCATAGAGAGAATGAGGGGCTCGACTTCGCCCAGGCGATATTTGGCTATGTGGCAGATAAGGGGGGCAAGGCTCTGAAGGGGCGTGTGCACTTTTCGCACGCGTTTGCGGAGGAGCAGACGGTGAAGGTGATGGATAAGGTGAGTCTGATTCTTAATTCGCCAAAGGCCTCTTTCTTCCCCATTTACATTGACCAAGATGGAACTACTCAGAATTCGTACGATACCGCGGGGGCTCGCCTGAAGGGGTGGAAACGATATCATGTGCAGGGCGGTGTGTGGAATAATCCTAAGGATGATAAGGTGAGTGAGTCGGTCTACTCTACCATCACACCTCTGAAGGAGGGAGCCACCTTTAGGGGTAAAGTGCGCTTTCATAACCTAAGGCCTGTGGAGCTGGGGGCACTACTTTCGGCACTGACGTTTCATGGTAATGAGCAGGAGTGCTTCCACCAACTTGGGCAGGCGAAGCCGTATGGCTATGGCCTCTGTAGGTATGATGTGCAGCTGAACCTTCCCACGAGTGAGCACGATGCTACCTATTATATGGGTCTATTTGAGCGGATGATGAGTGAGACGATGGATTGGCACAAGACCGCTCAGGTGCAGGAGCTCTGTCTTTTGGCTCACGAAAAGGCTGGGCAGGAGGTGGCAAGGTATATGTCGCTAAAGAATGAGAGAGGGGAAAATGAATTTGCACAAGCGAAAAAGGATAAGTCTTACCTCCCTTACTATAGCAAGATATTGGGGACTACCTTTACGGTGAAGTCGCTGATCTCGGAGGAGATAAAGGCGGCCGATGCGGAAGCGAAGAGAATCGCCGAGGAGGCAAGGGTAACGAACTACCTGAGACCTTGGTATGAGCGTATCACTGAAATAGAGGGGAAGGGGGAGCTATCGCAATTCGACGCTCTTCAGATGGAGGTACAGGAGGAGCTTTCGATGCTTTCGGATAACGAGCTACACCAAGCTCTGTATCGCTTGAGTGGCGAGATACAGGAAAGACGCGAGAAAGCAGAAGCCCAGCTCCGGGAGGCTCAACTCCAAAAGGCACATGAGGCAGCTAAGGAGCAAGGTGTAGCAAAGGCAATAGAGGGAGTGAAGGGTCCTGGCCCACTCGGCAATAAGCTGAAGCAATATCTGCGAGCGCTTGGAAGGGAGGCGTTGACGGATGAGGAGGTAGAGGAACTTAGGGGGGTAGTAGAGGCCTTTCAGGCTGAGGACCCCAAGAAGTGGTCCCTATCAGCTCTCCGCAGTAGCTTTAAGAAGCAGATTGGCGGGGAGAATACCGATCGTATTCTAGGTGAAAAGTAATGGTGAAGAGGATATGAGTAGAGTACTAGTTTCGATACTGAGTAAGCAGACCATCCCCAATTACCTTTTTATAAAGGAGATGGAGGGGCAGTACGACCAATTGCTCTTTATCTCTACGGTTCAGGCTAATAAGGAGAGAATTGGAGAGGCGATAGAGAAAGCTTTGGGGCAGGGGGAGTGGACCGCCCCTCCTATCCCTAGGATTGTGGTGGATGCCAATAACTATTGTGAGGCTCTGCATCAGCTCAAGGAGCAGGGGCTCTCTGAAGAAGACCACTATCTCGTTAATATCACTGGCGGTACCAAGGCGATGAGTCTGGCGGTGGTGGACTACTTTAGCTTGCTGCCCCACAATACTATCTACTATCTGCCGATCAATAACCGGTATCACAATATCACGGACGACCGTATCTCCGATATATCCTATAGCCTGAGCCTGAAGGAGTACTTCTGGCTCTATGGCATTGATATAAAGGTGAGCAACGCGGGTCATAGGCAGCCTGGGCTGGCTCGGCAGATCTATATTGATCTGAAACAGATAAGCTTTAGTAGGCGTACTAAGCGGCTTTTGGACCCGCACAATAGCTATTATGAGCCTGAAGATAAGGTCTATTTCGATGGAGGTTGGTTTGAGGAGTACGTCTATTACCACTGCAAAAGGGTGCTAGGGCTGAGGAAAGACCAGGTGGCCTCGGGGATTGCGCTCTACAGAGATGGTGAGGAATTCAATGATAATGAGGTGGATGTGGCGTTTGTCTATCAAAATAGGCTTTATATCATTGAGTGCAAGGTGTGGCTAAGTGCTACGACTGAGAAAAATAAGAAGCTGAATAGCAATGTCCACGATGCTCTCTACAAGTTGGCTGCCATCTCTAAAGACTTTGGATTGGTGGTGCACTCTTACCTATTTGCTATCTACCCTACTTTCCAGTTGAGTGATGAGAATTGGAGGTATATCAATAGAAGATACAAGCTATTGGGTATTAAAGGAGTGGTGACCAACCAAGACATTGAAAGTTTTGAAGTCTAATAAAACGATACAATAATGAAGAAGCGTAAGGTATTTATCTCATTTTTGGGAACTGGCAACTATTCTGAGGCGGTTTATGAATTTGCAGGGGAGCGCCCCGACCCCACCAGATTTGTACAGGAGGCACTCGTGTGGCATCTCTGTGGAGATTGGAGTGCCGAGGACCAAGTGATTGTTTTTTGCACAGAAGGAGCACATTCAAAGAACTGGATTGATGGCGGACAAGTTGATAGAAGAAATGGCAAGCCTTTACAAGGGCTAAAGACAACACTTCAGAAGCTGAAGGAGACAGAGAATCTTCAAGTAAATATTCAGGAGACAATCTCAATACCGGAGGGCTTTAATGAAACGCAGGTGTGGGAGATATTCAATAAGGTCTATGAGGTACTTGAGGAGGGCGATGAAATCTATTTTGATATGACCCACTCCTTTAGGGCGATCCCCCTTTTCGCTACAGTGCTTTTCAACTTCGCTAAGGTGATGAAGCGGACCACCCTTAGGGGCGTCTACTACGGGGCCTTTGAGGCACTGGGACCGGCATATAAACTTGATGAAAATTATCCCAATCCCATTGATAGAGTCTGCCCAATTGTGGACCTGAGCCAGGTGGTAGCCCTTCAGCAATATACCGCTGTGGCCCACGAGCTAGAGAAGTATGGTCGAATAAAGGGACTGAATGAGCTACTCAGAGATACGAAGAAAAGGCCTGAATTGGCAAGCCTTAACAATCTAAATAGTAAGCTTACTAAATTCGAAAAATATCTCCAAACCAATAATCTTAAGGATCTGGCAAACGGAAATAATTATCTTGAGCAGCACAAGTTGGTGAAGAAGAATAGTAAGAAGGCCGATTTGCCAATTCAATTGATATTAGATCACTTGTGGAGCAACCTAGAGCAGTGTGGATTTAGCTTAGACGATACGTCCGGTAATCAGAATATCGAGGCGACCATCAGATGGGTGGATAATCACGATATGCTACTCCAAGCCTATACCCTAGGGCAGGAGTACCTTATCTCGCGATTAGTAGATATCTATGGGGAGATGATTCCTAATTTTCAAGAGAGAAAGATAAAGGATGAGGAGGTCCGTCGCAGGCAATATATTTCTGCAATCTGTGCTATGGACCAATCGGACGTGGAAAAGGAGAATTTCAGAGGTGCCCTCGGAAGTAACTTACAAGCGACCAAAGCAATACTATCAGACCGTTATATGGGGAAGATTCGTCTTTACTTCAACCAGATCACCCAATATAGAAATGAGATTAACCACGCCAAGGGAGATAGGACTTTTGAAGCGATTAAAAATAATTTTCAAGCCAACTTCTACCCTTGCTTGGAGGTCATCAATAGCATCGAGGGCAAAAGAGTGGCACCCGCTCGTGAGGAGCGACCAAAGCTATTGATCAATCTCTCTAATCATCCTACGGGCGACTGGACACCCAAGCAAAAGAGAGCAGCAAAGGAGTATGGTGAGGTGCAAGACCTTCCTTTTCCAAACGTCTCCCCTAGCCTATCTTCCGAGGAGCTCAATCATTTGGTGGAGAAGTGCTTCCAAAATCTACTAGCCCTTTCCGAAAGAGCCGATATCACGGTGCACCTGATGGGCGAATTTACCTTTACCCACCGCCTCATCAATCGCCTGCAAGGGGTGGATATCAAATGCCTCGCCTCTACTACTGAGCGGATAGTCACGGAGGTAGAGGGTCAGCAGAAGCTAGTGACGTTTCAGTTCGTCGGCTTCAGGCCTTACTAATGTTCGTTGCTTATGGAATTGATCCTCAATAGCTACGGGGTTGCCCTCAACCGGGATAATGAGGCATTTGTTATTACCACTGAGGAGGGAAGGCAGCGGATCCCAACGGAGGGGATCACCTCTATACAGGTGAGCAAGGGGGCTCAGCTCTCTAGTGATGCGATAATGCTCGCCATCGAAAAGGAGATAGAGGTGGTGATTATGGACAGAGGGGGCAAGGTGGTAGGACGGATTTGGAGCCCTAAGTATGGTTCGGTATCTACCATCCGACGGGGACAACTCAATTTCACCTTCTCCCAAGATGCCATCGACTGGATCAAGCAGGTGGTGGTGCGGAAGATCGAAAATCAGCAAGCACTCCTGATGATGTTTAATCCTGGTACCATCACCAGCACCACAGACGACTTTGCAGTGGCCATACGCAAGTTGGAGGACTATCGGACCAAAGTGCTCAAGCTCAAAGGAGATACCATCTCCGATATTGCATCGCAGATCAGAGGGTGGGAGGGGGCAGCCTCTCGCATCTACTTCGAGGTGATCAATCAAGCCCTCCCCGAGTCGGTGAGGTTCGATGCCCGATCACAGCACCCCGCACTCGATGTGCCCAATGCCTTCCTCAATTATGGGTATGGTATTCTTTATGGTAAGATCGAGGGCGCACTCATCAAGGTGGGCATCGACCCCTATGTGGGAGTATTGCACCGAGATAATTACAATCGCCCCGTGCTGGTCTACGACGTGATAGAGCTCTACCGTATTTGGGTCGATTATGTAGTCTTTTCGCTACTCAAGAATAATCAAATCACCGAGGAGTATTACGCCATTAGAGACGATGGCACCTATTGGCTCGAGCCTTTAGGGAGGCGAATACTCATTCAGTCGCTCAATGATTATCTGGAGGAGAAGATAGAGAGCCAAGGGGTCTCCCGCTCTCGCTACTACCAGATGGTGCTATATGTGCAAGACTTGGCGCAGAAGTTTAAACGTTATAAGTAGCTCTAGTTATGTTGATGGCTGGCTCCACAATCACAGCTTCCCACGATGCCCTCGTGAAGGTCGACGACCGTTACCTCTACTCCAGACTGGTGCGGCCGAAGCCCGAGGTGGAAGCTCATATCCGGCAGCTACGTATCATCGCTAATATTGACCCCCAAATGTATGCAGTGCAAAAAAGGGCACTTCCCTACATCGTTTGCGGTATCTTCACACCGCCATTTAGGCTCAAAGCCAATTTCGCCTACACCGATTGCTTTATCCTAGATATAGATAAATTGCGTGTCAAGGGGCTAGACCTCCAAGCAGTGAGGAAAAAGGTGGAGCAAGATGAGCGTGTAGTGCTCTCCTTTGTATCTCCAAGTGGCGATGGCCTGAAGCTACTATTCAACCTATCTGAGCCGTGCCACGACCCTAACCTTTACTCAATATTCTACAAAGCCTTTGCCCATCAATTCTCGTCTCAGTATGGCCTGGAGCAGGCCATTGATAGCCAGACTTGCGATGTCTCTAGAGCCTGCTTCGTGAGTGTAGACCCCGATGCATACTACCACGCTGAGGCACTAAAGGTGCGGTTGAACGACTATATTGATACCTCTAACCCTCTAACCTTCGCCGACCAATACCATGCAGTAAAGAAGGAGGCCAAAGCAAGGGCTTACGATGCTGAAGCCTCTATCCCATTTGAAGCGAGCGTGGCCAAGAGTGAGCCTAGCGACGAGGTGATGCGGCGAATCAAGGAGCAGCTCAAGCTACTACCCGAGAAACGACCCCCGAAGGAGGTCTATGTGCCAGCTGTCTTGGAGGAGAAGGTGGAGGAGCTCCAAGTCTATTTGGAGCAGATGGGGCTTAGGCTCACTGAGGTGGTTAATATTCAGTACGGTAAAAAGCTAAAGCTACAAGCTAGCCATAAGCTAGCGGAGATCAACCTCTTTTATGGCAAACGAGGATATTCGGTGGTGATATCGCCTCGCACAGGTACCGATGATGAGCTCAATAAGATGGTGGCCACCCTGATAGAGAGCTTTGTATATCAATATTGAGCAATGTCGAAGCGAAAAAGCCCGAAGCAGTATATCGAAGACCTCAGGAAGTTGCAGCGATCAGGTATCAAGCAGTCTCCACCACTCTACGACGCTCCTCGAGATGGTGAGCTAGAGGAGCTGGAGTCGCTGGAGGAGAGGGTGCGAAAGATACTAGGACTATTGGAAAGTGACACGATAACCAAAGGGTATATGCTATTTATAATCATGTACGATATCACTAGTAATAAGGTGAGACGAAATGTGGTAAAGTATCTGGAGCGCTCTGGCTGTATGCGTATCCAAAAGTCAATATTTCTAGCCAATCTGCCCTCCGAAAAGTATCAAGAGATAAAGGATGACCTCACCATTATACAGCAGATGTATGAAAATGAAGATAGCATCATTATCTGTCCAATCTCTCAGGATATCCTGAAGGCAATGAAGATCATCGGCAAGAATATCAATATCGATATCATCACACGAAGTAAAAACACCCTCTTCTTCTAGTAAGTGAGTACCTGTGGCAACCCCTAGTTAGGTGAGCAAACGGCGAGATGCAACTAAGCATTTGCTTTGTTGCAACTAACCGATCGCTTAGTTGCATCTCGGTAAGCGCCTAAATATAACCCTGGATATCAATCGTTTATAAGACTGCCAAAAATAGCCTAGACTTCATGAGAGTATTTGCACGAAGTGCCATTTTCGAATTCTGATAGCAACGCAGTAGGTCGCCCTCGTACAACAGTCTCAGAAATTCTGCTTGTTGGTCTTATTCATCCTATTTGTCTGCCTAGCCCGACTTGTCCGATAATCCGATAAGATACCCACCAAAATATCTCACCAGTGCATCAAAGAGAGAATTTCATTGCAACGAAACTCCAGTGTTGATACAGTGAAACTATAGAGAGTCTGCGTTCTATGTGACAGTTCCAAGTATGATCATACGAAAGTTGTTGAGGAGAATGAGTAAGGACCTCGGCAGAGGTCCCTCTTAAATAGGCACAGGTCGGAGGGGCGTAGCCCAGAACGACCAGCGGGGAAAAGACAGAGTATAATATACGACCCTTGCGGTCGCACAAGCCCATCCAAGTGCGACCACAAGGGTCTTGGATTTCGGGAGAATATGTAACCCCCTGGTCTCTGGCTCTTTGAGCCTTGACCAGGGGTTAGCTAAATGGCACCCCTGCGGGCGCATTTTACCCTATTGCATAATTCAAAAATAGTTGGTAACTTTGCACATCAATTCAAAGGGGCTGTTTTTACCCCTGTTTTGAAGGGCGTTGATACGCAAGTTGTTCATACACATAGTCTTATAGTAGGTGCTGTCGCAGACCATATTCCATTAAAACAAGGATTAAGACCCACCATCTTGGCAAATTAAAAAAAAGTTTTCGTTATGTCGCAGACCATATTCCATTAAAACAAGGATTAAGACTTACTTGGATAGCGAACGATTTGTGCATCAGCAAAGTCGCAGACCATATTCCATTAAAACAAGGATTAAGACTTATTTCAATTCCTAACCGAAACGACTTTTTCATTTTGAGTCGCAGACCATATTCCATTAAAACAAGGATTAAGACATTATCGAATAATCAATAATATGTCGTCATCACTATAACCAGTCGCAGACCATATTCCATTAAAACAAGGATTAAGACAAACGTAACAATAAACATCCCGCTTGTTAGATGTCGTCGCAGACCATATTCCATTAAAACAAGGATTAAGACAATTTAAAATAGCTTCTTTACTTTCTTCAGGAATAAGTCGCAGACCATATTCCATTAAAACAAGGATTAAGACGGATAGATAATATAATGTTTCATCTAAATCAACGTAAGGTCGCAGACCATATTCCATTAAAACAAGGATTAAGACGCTTGATGAGATAAAGACATCAAGTGATCATAAAGTGGTCGCAGACCATATTCCATTAAAACAAGGATTAAGACTTCCACACCAATAACATGTGAACCTTTCATACCAGTCGCAGACCATATTCCATTAAAACAAGGATTAAGACACCGGATTTAATAGCCTTGCCGAATAATTCTTCGGCTGTCGCAGACCATATTCCATTAAAACAAGGATTAAGACACTCTTCTCCATCTGCAATAAGAGTTTGGGAAATAAGGTCGCAGACCATATTCCATTAAAACAAGGATTAAGACTAATTTTTGGGTTATTGCAGTACACCCCACTTACTGTTGTAGTCGCAGACCATATTCCATTAAAACAAGGATTAAGACGCCACAATCAGAAATGCTTCTCCTTCTGATGGCTTGTAAGTCGCAGACCATATTCCATTAAAACAAGGATTAAGACATTTCTTGCTTCTAGCTTTAGTTCAACAGAACCACAGTCGCAGACCATATTCCATTAAAACAAGGATTAAGACACATAATGCCACGCACCATTCCAAGGGTAGTCTTCCCGTCGCAGACCATATTCCATTAAAACAAGGATTAAGACATTTACTATAGGTTTACATATAAAGTGTACCCACTTAGTCGCAGACCATATTCCATTAAAACAAGGGTTGGGGGAGTGGGCAAGTGTGTGGGCTGGGGGAGGGATAGTTGTTATATAGCATAAGGGGAATTGGGGTGAGGTGGTGGTATTATCTGTATCTTTACGGTGCGATTATAGTATTAACCACTGGAGGCATAGGAAATGCAAAATTATAAGGACTTCTGTAGGAGGGCAATATCGGTCTTTAATCAGGCGATTGAGGAGTATCATGTGAGGGATAATGTGGATGCAAAGGTCAATAACCCTTACCCCTTTAAGTCGATTGAATACTATCTATACCTTAAGTGCTGGGTGGATACGATCCAGTGGCACTTGGAGGACATCATACGTAATCCAAATATCGACCCTGAGGAGGCACTTAAGATCAAGCGTCGGATGGATCGATGCAATCAAGACCGTACCGACTTGGTGGAGCTGATTGATAGCTATTTCCTTGACCTTTTCTCGGGGGTGAAGGTACTGCCGGAGGCGACGATCAATACGGAGAGCCCGGGTTGGGCTATTGACCGCCTGAGTATCTTGCAGCTGAAGATCTACCACATGAGGGTGGAGACGGAGCGTGCTGGCATCTCGGAGGAGCAGCGTATCACGGTGCGTGCTAAGCTCTCGGTATTGCTACAGCAGAATGACGACCTTTCCCAGGCTATTACTACCCTCTTGGAGGATATGGCGGAAGGGCGGAAGTATATGAAGGTCTACAAGCAGATGAAAATGTACAATGACCCAACGCTCAATCCGATCCTCTATTCGCAAAACTAATTCATCAATACATACAAACAAAGGGGCACCATCGCATAAGCGACGGTGCCCATTTTGCTATGGGTTACGCATTAGGGATAGGTCTACTGCGTATCATTCCGCTGAAAAACCATACGGTCGGAGTTTTCTAATGAGTAACTGATTATTTATTGTATATTTGTCTCGAGGATAAATGTATAGCCCCACCTAGAGGTGGACTCTAAGACTTTGGAGAAACTGATGAGACTAACGGAAGGACAAGAGCAGGCACTTGAGGCGATGAAGGCCTTTGTGATGAGCAATGAGGAGCAAGTTTTTATCCTCAGAGGGTATGCTGGTACGGGTAAAACGACCCTGCTGAGGCAGTTAATCGGCTTTTTGGACAGTCAAAATCAGCGGTATTCTCTAATGGCTCCTACGGGTCGGGCAGCTAAGGTGTTGAGCGATACGTTGGGTGGTAGTGCATCGACTATTCATAGGCGCATCTATAAGTTTGTCTATCTGAAGGAGAAGGAGGCGGATGGTACTAAGGAGTATTGCTTGTATTACAAGGTGCTTGATGCCGACTTTGGCAGTGTGGTGATCATTGATGAGGCCTCTATGGTCCCGATCAAAAAGAGTTTTGATGATCATTATGTGATGGGAAGTGGGTCGCTCTTAATGGACTTGCTTCAATTTGCCAATCCTAAGGAGCGGCGGACTAAGCTGATTTTTGTGGGTGACCCAGCCCAGTTGCCCCCTGTGGGGGAGTCTATCTCTACTGCCTTGCGGCGTGAGACTTTTGAAGAGTTGGGGCTCAGGGTAATGGAGGCGACACTTACCGAGGTGGTGCGTCAGGCAGAGGGCTCTCTTGTGCTAGAAAATGCTACGCTTATGAGGCGATACGTGGAGGAGGAGAAGGGGATGCTAGCCCTCTCGTACGACGATATCTCTTTTCGGCAGATCCAATCTCACGAGTTCTCTCCACTCTATCTACGGCTTTATCCTCGTCCGTCTATAGATAGTGGGCTGATGATTGCCTATACCAATAAGCGTTGCAAAACTCTTAATCAGGAGGTGAGGAGTAGTTACTTCCCTCGCCATCCTGAGGTGGCTGTGGGGGATCGACTATTGGTGGTGGCTAATAATATGGCGATGTCCCTTGTCAATGGTGACTTGGTGATGGTGCAGGCGGTCTATCCTCAAGCAGAGGTGCAGGGGGTGAATGTGGGTAATAATCAGGTGGTGACGCTAGTCTTTAGAGACTTGTTGATCAATGTGGAGGGGATGGTGATAAAGTCAAAGATATTGGAGAACTTACTCTACTCTGATGAACCACGGATGAGTAAGTTGGAGGCGAAGGCGGTCTATATTTTTACCCTGCAAAAGCTTTATGAGGAGTATGGGTTCAATCTGCAGGGGGAGGCCCTGAATAAAGCCTTGCAGGGAAACGAATATTACAATGCTTTGCAGTGCAAGTTTGGCTATGCGATCACTTGCCACAAGGCTCAGGGCGGGGAGTGGGATACGGTGCTCATAGATTATGCGGGGCGTAATAATCTCTCTCTAGATGAGCTTCGCTGGTGCTATACTGCTACCACTAGAGCTACGAACTGTTGCTATGTCGCTAACCCTCCAACTATCGATGAAGCCGCATGCTATGAGGGGGTGCAACCCATTATTCAGCTCTCCAAGCCACCGATGCTACCTCAGGCTACTTCCAACCTATCGGACGGCTCACCTGTAGAACGTGTCTATAAAGCACTCCAAGGGGCATTGGCTGGTTTGGGCTATGAGATCACCCATCGTCAGGCGCTTCAATACCAAGAGCGGTACACGGTGCGTCACGTGGCGAGTGGTCTCTCCTTTCAGATCTCTGGCTTTTACAATAAGGCGGGGGTCTTTAGTAAGGGCTTCAAGGTGACTAAGGGGGAGCTGCCTCCTGGTGAAAGAGCCCGCGTGGAGCCTTTGCTAGCCTCTCCTGAGAGCTACTCTGACCCTGTAGGTTCTGAGGAGGCGGAGCTCTCTTATATCCCATCGGGCAATGCCTATCAGTTTGCTTATGGGCTAGTGTCTCGTGCTTCTGAATTGAGCGGTGTCGGCATCAAGGCGATCCAAGAGAATGACCAGCAATACTATGTCCGTTATTTTTTAGCCACGAATGGACAAGCCGATGCCTATCTGGATTGCTATCGCAATGGCAAGGACTTTCTCACAAAGATCATCCCCTATCTATATAACCAAGGAGGAGAGCAAAAGCTAAAGCAACTCCTCAATGAAATCAGCCGTCAATTGTGAATGCGAGTGAAATAACCAGACTGCGTAAGAGTGGGCAGGTGGAGGAGGCTTACCAACTAGGTAAGCAACTCCTACATCAGAATGAATCGGATCCCTATGTGCGAATGGCTTATGCCTGGGTCTTGTGGCAAAAGGTAAAGGAGCTACCGATAGATAGTAGTAGTCTTCCCGAATTGTCTGGCTTCTTAGCAGAGTTAGTTCAGCTGCAACTTGAGGACAATGATTATTCGGCACTGCTCTTTGATACCTTGCGGACCGCTATTGCCAAGCAGGTAGCTAAGCTTAAGCAAGATGATGCCAAGGAGGCGTGGCTAGTCAATCAGCAGCTAGATAGCTTTTTTCAACACATTAGCCAACTACCACTGAAGCGCTTTAGTGAGTATCGAGCCTACTTTATCAAGAGCTTTTCGGATGATCGGTGGGTATCGGTGGTGGACTTTGCTGAGTGGATTGGATGGGATGCTTTGGATATCTCTGAGTATGAGCAGACCGAGTACCAAGGGCGTCGATTCGCCTCGGCTGGTGAGCTGCTTGTCAATGCTATGTGTAAACAACTCCTCAACTCCTCCTCCTCACACTCGATCCACCAGATGAAGGAGTTGCTCCCACGCCTACAGGATTTCTCCAACGACCAGGGCCGGAAGTTTCAATACTTACGCTATTATGTTGCCAGGATGATGCTGGCGACAGATGAGTATCGTGCGGAGGAGATCATCTCTTATTTCACACCCTATGTTAAGACCAAGGGAAACAATCCGTGGGTATGGGAGTTCTTGGCAGATATCTATGCTCAAACGGGTGATGATGCTCACACCTTGGCGGCTCTGTCTCAGGCTGCTTTATTGGGAAATAAGGAAGAGTTTAAAGTGGGAATACGTGGAAAGATAGCCACTATTTTTGTTAAGCACAAGCGGTATCTCGAGGCAAGTTATGAAGTAAGTGTGGTGCTAGATACTTATCAGAGGATGGGGTGGAAAGTGCCAGTACAGATACTTGAGATGTGCCAAATGCCATGGTACCAAGAGCCTGAAAAGGGATACAGTAATAATGCATTATATAAGCAGTATACCACTTTGATAGACTCCTCTCTATTGCCACAAAAGAAGACTACTGGCAAGAAGCAGGTCTTTGTACTGACGGAGCATAATCCACAGAAGCAGATCTATCACTTTACCTCTGAGGAGCAGGTGAGAGGTCACTTTAAGCACACCGCACCATTGGAGCTAGGCGGGGTCTATAGCGGGTGCTTTCAACCACCCAAGAAGGTAGGTGGTTTTGTGAAGATGGAGGGTATTAAGCCACTTGATGCCACCCATTATCCGCAGTTGGTTTGTCGAGTAAAAGGAAAGTTTAAGCTACTCACTGGTGGCTATGGGTTTGTCAATAAGTACTATGTTGCGGCTCCGCTTGTTCAGCAGGAGACGCTAGAGGATGGCAGGGTTTATGACGCTCTTTGTGTCCTCTCGTACGAGAGAAAGAAGGAGCGCTTCACGATGGTGGTCTGTAAGATCCTTCGCCAGTAAGGTGGTTTACTCTATTACGATGACGAGGGAGCGGTCGGTAGGTGCCCAGTCGTAGATAAACTTGGAGTGACTGGTGGCATTGCGGACACACATATGGGAGCGTGGTGTTGTGCCGAGTGACCAACTGTACTCAGAGGGCTTGGCATTGCGTCCGTTGGCGGGCACCCCATGGATATAAGCACCGTTGGTAAACCTATTCGCCCAAGGAGCATAGCCGGCTATCTCCGAGCTACCATCGTGTGTGTAAAACATCTTGGCTTTCTTTTGCTGGAGTAGGAATATCCCGAGTGGGGTCTCCATCTGATAGGGTGGCTGCTTCTTGCCGGTGGTGGCGGGGTTGGTGCTTCTAATCAGCCACTTGCCTCGCTCTTGACGCTCCACCGTCGCAATGTTTTGGTCGCCTCGATCCACAAAGATAACGTGCTCAAATTGTACCTCTCCCTCCAACTTTCTCAAGTATCGCTTTGGAATCCAATAACTGCCCATGGAGCCTTTGAGCGGAGTGATTTGGTAGTAGCTGCCTATTGAGTCAATCAGGTGAGTGAGCCAGCCATCACGGCCATAGATAATCGGTTGGGTAGTGTCGTTGGGTAGGTATAGTGGGGCAGATTGGTATCGCTCTACCCCTAGCGTATCGGCTACTCTACGGTACTCATTGCGTCGGTAATTCTGCACTGTTGGAGCCTCTCCGTGCCCATTGCGGTAATTCTCTATCACTGCCCACTGCCCGATTTCCTCAGCCAGATTCTCCACGTAAGCCAGTTTGGCTCTAAACTGATCAAGCTTAATGCTCCTCACAGTATCTTTATAATCGTAGGTGGGGGCGAGGTAATACTCCTCAAAAAGTAGCTCTTCCCGCAGCTCTATATCCTCGCTAGAAAGGGTATCGGGCTCTTGGGCTACCGCCTCTTCAATTGCTATCGCAGCCTCTATATGTAAGGGGTTCGCTTGCTCCTCGCCTTTACTCTTAGTTTGGCAGGCTATGAGTAGTAGGGCTGCTAGCAGGGTACCTACTAGGTATCTCCATTTATTCATATCATTATTATTCTATCAAGTTGCTTATCTCTCTAATTCTAGGCAAATATAATCAATTAACCCATTTCGCCTAGCCCGCAACCCACTTTTGAAGTGAATCGAAGATGGATAATTGATAGATATTGATTACATTTGCGTCGTTTTCTGATTAAAACTAATAGGCTGAACAATGAAAATGAGCAAACAAATTAATGGGATTGTCCTGAGCCTTTTCCTTGCCATAGGGCTCTCGCTCTCAGGCTGCATCAAGCCAGAGGCACCTAATGCCGAAGCAGATATCGTGAAGTGCATCGTGGGGCAAGACCTCCTCTTTAGAGATATTCATATCACCAATAACACGGTGGAGATCACGGTCAATAGCTGGGTGGACGTGTCAAACTTGGCACCAGTATTTGTTATTACCGATAAAGCGACCCTTGCACCTGAGAACGGCTCTATTAGAGACTTTACCAAGCCACAAATCTATCGGGTAACCTCTGAAGATGGTAAGTGGAGCAAAGATTACACAGTTACTGTCAAAAAGCCGTCACTTCTTGAGCAGCCTATTTGGACCTATAGCTTTGAGGGGTACAAGACTGATCCATATCCTATTCTACAGGAGCTAGATGAGAAAGGAAATGTTACTCTTGAATGGGCAAGTGGCAATTATGCTGTATTCCTATTGAGTGGCAAAGACTTCTACGTTACTCAAGACCCTGAGGGATACAAGGGAAATGCGGCCAAGCTACAGACCAAAAGCACCGGTTTTTTTGGGAGAATTGCCAAAAAACCTATTGCGGCTGGAAGCGTCTTTATGGGGACTATGGATACTAAGATAATGGCCACTAAACCTCTTGAGGCAACTCACTTTGGAGAGCTATTCATGCAGGAGCCTCATCTCTTTGAAGGTTATTATAAGTACACCCCAGGTAAAGTGATTACCGATAAAAATAATAAAGTACTTGAGGGAAAGGTGGATAACTTCAGTCTTTACGCTGTATTCTTCGAGACCACCAATGAGATTCAGTGGCTTGATGGCACCAATGTACAGGATAGTCCTCAGCTGATATCTGTGGCAAAAGTGACCGAGCGAAAGGTGAGTGATAAGTGGGTGAAGTTTGAAGTGCCCTTTGAGATGCAGGAGGGCAAATCGATTGATCCCGTGAAGCTAAAGGCTGGTAAATATAGGTTGGCGATCGTAGCTTCATCGAGTGAAAATGGTGCTCACTTTGAGGGTGCTGTGGGTAGTACCTTGTGGATTGATGAACTGCAAATATTCTGTAAGTAACTTATGAGACGTATTATATATGCTGCGATAATGATCGCACTCGGAACTACTCTGCTCACTGCTCAAAGCAATAATGATGGCTTCATCCGGACTAAAGATGGCTTTGAATTTGAGCTAAAAGCGGCCATCAACTTTATCGGAGGGGCTGCCCCAATGGATATCCCTCAGGAGGTCCGTTCGATTGACTCCTACAATCCTACTTTCGGAGGCTCCTTTGAGGGAGTGGCAACGAAGTGGTTTGGCGATTCTTATGGAGTACCAGAATGGGGCATCTCTGCAGGGTTAAAGCTGGAGAATCGTGGAATGAAGACACAAGTGACCACTAAAAGCTTCCACACCTCCGTGACGATGGACAATGCTGGAGTAGAGGGCTACTGGACCGGTGAAGTGGTGATGGAGTATAGCTCCAACCTACTCAGCTTGCCTCTGCAAGCTCACTATCGCTTCAACCGCAATTGGAAAGTGCGTGGGGGGCTCTACCTCGGTTATCAGATCGATGGAAAGTTTAGCGGAATGGTTCAGAACGGCTATCTCCGTGATGGCACACCAGTAGGGGAGAAGCTGATTATGGATCAACCATCGCTCTATGACTTCTCAAGCAATATGCAGAGGTGGCAGTGGGGCGGAGTGCTCGGCTTTTCGTGGCGTGCCTATCGGCACTTCCACATCAATGCCGACCTCAATTGGGGTTTCTCTCAAGTCTTTAAGCGAAACTTTACCGCTATCAACTACGCGATGTATCCTATTTACCTACAAGCCGGCTTTGGCTACCAATTCTAGCCACCCTCAATAGTATGCTAATAAAAAAGGACCCCCGCAAGGAGGTCCTTTTTTAATTACCACAATCCATAGTATCCGACCCGTCCAACTCGTCTGACTTGTTCGACCTGTCCGATAGAGCCACCTCAAAAATATAGAGGTGCCCTCTTTAGATTGTGGAAGTGGGATCAGAGCTGCAGGCCAAAACCCAAGCTCTCCACTATCTTTTTGATGCTACTAGGCGTGATGGTCGCTTCATCGTACTGCACTTCTACAGTGCCAGCCTCGTGGTTGGCCTTTACCGATTCAATTCCTCGCGACACCCTTAGTGCCTCCTCAATCTGCTGAGCACAATGCCCGCACTTCATTCCTGTTACCTCAAAAGTCTTAGTCTCAATCATCTTTTATCTCCTCATATTCTACATACTCCCCGCCTTCAAGGTCCAGCGAGGCATTATCTATCATCTCTACACTCGAGGGGGCATCGTCTGTCTGTCTTCGGACCCGCTCCCGACGAGCTCTCTCCTCCTCGGCACTCTTCTGTGCCTCTTTATAGTGCTTCTTCAGCTTATAGACAGAGAGGAGTGCTCGCCGATACTTGATAGCAAATATCACTATCAAGATCAGCGGTAAAAGTAATATGAACTGAAGCAAGTCGCTCATCGTATTACTCCTCTAGCTCCATTGAGTGATCCACCCAGATAAGGTTGTTCACCCTCACACCAACATTCATCGCCTCCGTCACAAAGCGAGCACGCACCTCCTCAGGTAGCTCCTTGGTACGTGAGAGGATCCAGCACTGTTTGGTGTTGCGACCCACCACTAGGGCATACTCATAATCCCCCTCAATGGCGAGCACATTGTAGCCCGTGAAGATGGGGCCAAAGTAGCTTATTTCCAAAGCTGCCGTATTAGGGTCACCGACAAACTGTGCCACCGCCTCAGAACGTACCCACTGCTCCTTTTTGTAGTTGTAGCCTGAGTTGATCATCTGTACCCTGCCATCCTCCATCACGTTGTACTCAGCGGTGACATCGCTCAGGTTTCGCTCCCAGCGGTTATCCAGTCGAGCCACCTCGTACCACTTCCCTAGGTATTGCTCTAGGTCAAAAGAAGTGACAGGCTCAGCATTCTTAGGGATCGAGTGTTTCCGGCGGTAAAAGGCCGTGAATACTGTAGTCGCAGCAGCACCTGCAAGTGCGATTAAGCCACCTTTGATCAGATTAGCTACTAGCTGGTCATTTGATTTCTTCCTCTCAAACATATCTTTTTCTCTTTAATATGGTCCTTTATTATCTATACAACAAGCATAGGTAAGCCAAAGTTGCCTAGCCTGTCGCTTTTACCTTTTATTTAGAATACTATTGACTACCCTTATGCTACTGATCAGCTTCCCTCTTCCTGAAAGGATGTCAATATTCCATACATGAGAGCTGCGTCCTCGGTGGATAATCTTTCCCACCGCTGTGACCGTGTCTCCCACGTGTGCCGAACTGATGTGATTGCCACTCACCTGCATCCCCACCTGTATCTCATTTTCCTGAAGAAGCAAGAGCGACCCATACCCTGCTGCCGTCTCTGCAAGTGCTAGCGTCGCGCCACCATGCAGAATGCCCATCGGCTGCTGCGTACGCCCATCCACTGGCATGGTACACTCCACATACCCCTCCTCAAGTCGGGTGCAGCGTATCCCAAGCGTCCCCATCAAGGTATTGCCCTCCATCATCTGATTGAGGAGCTCCACGCTGAGGTCCCCCACATTATCGGGCTTAGGCTGTAGGATAAATTTATTCAGTAGGTGGCTAATACCATCACTATTGTTGCTCGTCGTCACATAGTCGGCAGAGCGCTTTACCGCCTCCGTCGCATTGGCCATCGCCACACCTAGTCCTGCCACCTGTATCATCCCAAGGTCGTTGTAGCTATCACCCACCGCGATCAATTCGCTTCGGTCAATGCCCAACTCCTCAAGAAGAAACTCAATGGTCGACCCTTTGTCTACCCCGCGAGGCACCACATCAAGGAAGTGCTCATTGGTGAGGAAAAAGTTGAGTTGTTCGCCATAGTAAGCCTCCATCTCCTCCTTAATCTGGTAGAGGGCATGGGTGTTGTCGCTCGTGATGGCTAGTTTCAGAGGGTCACTTATAAGTCCCTCAAGTAGATGAGGCACCCCCCTGATCGGCATACCACCATCCACCCGTTGCTCCTCTAGTACGTAGTGGTCGTCGGGTGTTTCACTCACAATCATCTGCTGTTCATAGCTAAAGATGGTGAGCTCCGGACGTTTCTTCACTTCCTCATAGAGGTGAGGCAGTAACTTCTTGGGGATAGCACGACGAGCCAAGATCTTCCCATCACCCAAGGAGGTGAGCTTACCCCCATTGTACGAAAGGATATAGCCACCATACTGATCCAGTCGCAGCGTTTTGGCTATCGCACGGCAACCAAAGGTGGGGCGACCACTTGCCAGTACCACCTTTACGCCTAGCTCTTGGATCGCCATTACCGAACTGATCGTACTGGGCAGAAGTCGCTTTTGGTCATCTACCAAGGTGCCATCAAGATCCAGTGCCACCAACTTATAGGGGATCTCTCTTTGTGTCATAGTTACGTGGTCTTTAGAGTGAAAGCATCGCAAGGGCCTGAACCATTGCAGGGTCTACTGACTTGTCATCCTTGATGGCACGGCTAAATGGCACGTGGACTAGCTCGTCATTGACAATCCCGATCATCACATTACGCTGACCATCGAGGAGTGCCTCCACCGCTGCCACGCCCATACGGCTTGCCATAATACGGTCTTCGGCGCAGGGACTACCACCTCGTTGCATATGCCCGAGGATCGAGACCCGTACATCGTACTCAGGGTGGCTCTCCTGAAGGCGCTTCGCCACTCCCATAGCACCGCCTGTCAACTCGCTCTCGGCAACCAGTACGATACTACTATTCTTACTCTTACGGAAGCCATTGGCAATCATCTGCGTGATCTGCTCCTCCGCCTCGTGCACTTCAGGGATAATCGCTACCTCTGCACCCGAGGCAATCGCCCCATTGAGTGCCAAGAAGCCAGCATCGCGCCCCATCACCTCTACCACAAAGAGGCGGTCGTGTGAGGAAGCGGTATCACGAATCTTATCCACTGCGTCCATAATGGTATTGAGGGCTGTGGCGTAGCCAATGGTGCGGTCGGTACCGCAAAGGTCATTGTCAATAGTGCCGGGGAGCCCCACAATTGGGAAGTTGAATTCCGCCGCAAAGAGCCTAGCCGCCGTCAGTGTGCCATCTCCGCCAATCACCACTAACGCATCGATGCCCGCCCTACGCATATTATCATAGGCGAGAGCACGCCCCTCAGGCGTCTTAAATTCATCGCAGCGTGCTGTCTTCAGTATCGTGCCACCACGCTGAATGATATTGCTTACATTCTCCGTGTGAAAGTCGACAATCTCATTATTCATCAGCCCTTTATAACCACGATAGATACCTTTCACCTCCAGTCCCTTGTAGATAGCAGTACGTGTGACTGCCCGAATGGCAGGATTCATCCCTGGTGCATCACCGCCTGAAGTCAATATGCCAATGCACTTCAATTCGTATCCTTCAAACATATCTTCCATAACAATCTTCAATCCCTAATCAAAATAATCAATCTCCCAAACCCCTCTCAACAAAGATACAAAAAAGCCATATAACCCGATAACCCCTATCCCGTATGTCTGTATGCAAACCACAGGTGGGGAGACTGTTGCACTTAGTCCGACCTGTCCGACCTGTCCGAAACGGCACCCAACCCAGCAAGCACTCCCCTCCATAAAACCTCCATGCTAGTAGGGCAAAAGTTGAGATGCAACTAAGCAATCGGCGAGTTGCAACAAAGCATTTGCTGAGTTGCATCTCGCCGATTGCTTAGTTGCATCTCGGTAAACTCATTTTTATAGTCTTGATTTACAGCTAGTTGTAAAGGAGGTTTTAGCGGCCCTATTTGAGCCATTTTCCCCACCTTGTTTAGCAGGTTGGGACGACGATAAGTGGCCTTGTCTTCTTGCCCTTTTGACTAATACAAGCTAAGCATATTAGATCATTATACTTCTTATGCGACTCCTCCGCAACATTCTGCAATAATTTAGGCGAGATATGCAGAAAAATAGTAACTTTGCGTGCAAGTTGTACCTAATAAAAATAGAAGGAAGTATGGCAAAAGTACTCAATCAAGTTTCTCATACCTTTGGAGAATATCTACTTATACCAGGGCTAACCACTGAGCAGTGCACCCCTGAGAATATCAACTTGCGGACTCCACTCGTGAAGTTTCGTCGTGGTGAGGAGCCAAAAATCCAACTCAACATTCCTTTTGTGAGTGCTATCATGCAGTCGGTATCTAATGATACCCTTGCGATTGAGCTGGCACGCAATGGTGGTCTCTCCTTTATCTTTGGTTCGCAGTCCATTGAGAGCCAGGCGGAAATGGTGCGTAGGGTGAAGAAGTTTAAGGCTGGTTTTGTTACTAGCGACTCTAATCTGACCCCCGACCAGACGCTCCAGGATGTGCTCAACCTGACACATCGCACGGGGCACTCTACCATTGCAATTACAGAGGATGGCACACCTAATGGCAAGCTTTTAGGGATGGTCACTAGCCGTGACTATAGACTGAGTACTACGCCAAGGGAGACGAAGATCGCATCCTTCATGACCCCCTTCTCAAAGTTGACCATAGGGCGCCTAGGAATTACCCTTTCGGAGGCGAATGATATTATCTGGGAGCATAAGCTCAATACCCTTCCTATTATAGATGAGAAGCAAAACCTGCAGTTCTTTGTCTTCCGTAAGGATTATGATAGCCATAGGGAAAACCCTAGTGAGCTTTCCGATAAGGTCAATAAGCAGCTACTTGTAGGGGCGGGCATCAACACCCGTGACTATAAGGAGCGTGTGCCTGCACTCGTGGAGGCTGGGGTGGATGTGATCTGTATCGATAGCTCGGATGGCTACTCGGTTTGGCAGAAGCAGACTCTTCAGTGGGTGAAGGAGCATTATCCCGATCTTCCTATCGGAGCAGGTAACGTGGTGGAGCGTGATGGTTTCCGCTATCTAGTGGAGGCGGGTGCCGACTTTGTGAAGGTGGGCATTGGTGGCGGCTCTATCTGTATTACTCGTGAGCAAAAGGGTATTGGACGTGGTCAGGCGTCGGCTGTGATGGATATCGCCGAGGCACGTGATGAGTACTTTGAGGAGACTGGGGTCTATATCCCTATCTGCTCCGATGGTGGTATCGTGCACGATTATCATATGACTTTGGCAATTGCTATGGGTGCCGACTTTCTGATGATGGGACGCTACTTTGCTCGATTCGATGAGAGCCCTACAAAGAAGCTCAAGGTCAATAATAACTATGTGAAGGAGTATTGGGGCGAGGGCTCTAATAGAGCAAAAAACTGGCAACGCTACGATAGCGGTAGTGAGACTGAGGGCATGAAGTTTGAGGAGGGCGTGGATAGCTATGTGCCTTATGCCGGTAAGATGAAGGACAACCTGATGCTCACACTCGGTAAGATGAAGGCTACTATGTGTAGTTGTGGCGCAGTGGATATTAATACTTTGCAGCACAATAGTAAGGTGACCCTCGTCTCTTCAACTTCAATTGTGGAGGGTGGTGCTCACGATGTGATTCTGAAGGAGTAAGGATGAGCGACTTCGCACATATTATTAAGCATACAGCTACGATATCGCTTCTGGAATACCAGGAGCGATATCAGCATATAGAGAAGTTCTTGGGCTATTGCAGGCAGTGTCGCAATTATGGTCAGCAGTGGGTCTGTCCGCCTTTTGATTTCGATGTCAATGAATTCCTCAAGCCGTACCAAACGGTGGATATCATCGGCTATCAAGTAGTGTTGACCCCTGAGATGGCAGCGACTGTATATCCCAATCCCGAAGCACGCAATGAAGTGGTGGAGGAGATCATGCAGTGGGCAAGAGCTCAGATTGATCCTGAGATGTTGGCATTGGAAACTGCCCACCCTGGGAGTAGGGCATGCTATCCGGGGAGTTGCAAACTGTGCCCTAAGGGTGCCTGCACTCGTCTGGTTGATAAGCCCTGTATTCATCCTGATAAAGCTAGAAATTCATTGGAGAACTTTGGCTTTGACCTCGGAGCCACCGCCTCGGATCTATTGGGGATCCCAATGCTATGGAGCCAAGGGAATAACCTCGCCCCCTACTATACTCTGGTTGCTGGCCTCCTTCGCTAACGCTGGCTTTTTCTAGGGGGTACCTAATCGGACAAGTCGGACGGTTCGGACAGTTCGGACGTCCAAGTGGAGAGCGAGTGTCCGACTTGTCTGACCTGTCCGAACCGTCCGACTTGTCCGAAAAGGCGCCCCAAAACTCTGATCCTATATATAATGTGTATCTACCCCCTGAGTAGGTAAAGCGTCACCCCCTCTTCGCGACCGGTGATACTCTCTATGCCGTCCGTCATAAAGTCATAATTGATGCGGATGTTGCCAAACTGTGAAAGCCGCTCAGTGCGGAAGTCGTAATCAATCCGGTACTGCCCGATGCGCTCCACCTTATTATTGTGGAAGTGGTATTCGATTTGATAACTCCCCACTTTCTCCAATTGGCCAGTTCGCCAGTCATACTTGAATTCATAGGGTCCCAATTTTCGGATCCTCCTTTCATTCCCAATGTCGTACTGTATAGTCCAATTGTAGGGAACCCTCTCTATTCCGTTGCGAAGAGAGTAGGCGACAAAGCCATGCTCGTCATAAATATAAAAGTCCTCCAGTGCTCCGTCGTTGATGATAAAGTATAGGCGGCCATCGATCATTGCACCGAACCGCTTTCCAGTAGCACCTGCATCTATATTTACTTGGGTATCGCCGCGACCCCAGCTGTAGTCATCATTGCCATTGTTCCCATAATCATATCGCCAAGTGCCATCAGGGTAGAGCAATACCACCTGCCCACCTTGTGTGATTGCCTTCATCTGTGCCGCTCCACTTGTGGCTATTGCCCCTATCAATAAGAGAAAAAGCAGCGTCCGTCTCCATTCCTTACTCATACCTTATTACTCTTTTATGAATATATATAGGACAAATGTACTGAAATAATCGCTAGCTTCCTTATTGGCTCGATGACTTTCTCAGGGGTTACCCATTAGAAAGAACTCGCTTCTCATGCTCAACTTATACTCTTCAAAGGAAATGATAGATCCTAAGGACCTCTGCCTAGGTTCTTTCTCATTGTCACTCTGATGAATTCCACTCGGTAAGGCCTTCCTAATGCGTAACCCCCTGATGACTTCCTAAAATAATTGGAAAATATTTCCTGCTCATACTCAGTGTATTACTCTATTTTATGTGATTTTCTTGACGGATATATTTGGTGGAATGGAAAATTGTTTCTATCTTTGCAACCGCAAACGAGAAATGAGACCTCTTAGTAGCCCAGTGGGGTGGTA